>Ga0134128_10004248_pt1 | contig 17547 bp, 16 predicted proteins | sample KB31754_FD_96462 | JGI IMG/M metagenome (GOLD analysis project Ga0134128, IMG submission 96462) | Terrestrial soil microbial communities with excess Nitrogen fertilizer from Kellogg Biological Station, Michigan, USA - KB3-175-4 | ecosystem: Environmental > Terrestrial > Soil > Unclassified ... | reverse complement strand
TCCGACGATGAGATCAAGAAGGCTTATCGTAAGCTGGCGCGTAAGTTTCACCCCGATCTCAACCCGGGTGACAAAGCTGCCGAAGACCAGTTCAAGCAATTGCAGGCGGCATACGACGTACTCTCAAATCCGGAGGATCGAAAACTCTACGATGAGTACGGCGAGAACTGGCGTGCGGTTAAAGCCGGAGCCGGAGCGCCGCCGCCTCCGGGATGGGAACGTGCTGAAGGAGCGCCGCGCGGACGCGCGGGTGGATTTGATTTCAACGACTTTGATTTCGGACGCTTCAGCACTGGCGGCGCAGGAGGCTTCGACATCTTCGAAGAGATGTTTGGAGGCGCGCGCGATCGTGGTCCACGTCGTGGTCGCGGGCACGACATTGAAGCTGAACTCGAGTTGTCGCTTGAGGAAGCGCATCATGGCGGTCGCCGCACCTTACAGATGCAGGGAGCGGAGCCGATCGAAGTAAACATCCCTGCCGGTATGCGTGACGGCTCGATAATTCGCCTCGCTGGGCAGGGCGGTAGTGGTGCAGTTGGCAGCGAACCCGGCGATCTCTATCTACACATTCGACTACTGCCGCATCCAGTGTTTACATTGAAGGGTGACGATCTGGAACTGGAACTCTCGATCGCGCCGTGGGAAGCAGTTCTTGGCGGCAGCGTCGAAGTGCCGACCATCGACGGCAAGGTTGAATTGAAAGTTCCTGCGGGCGCGAAGGCCGGACAGCGTTTACGTCTGCGCGGTCAGGGCTTGAACAAACGCAAGGGTGGACGAGGCGATGAATTCGTGCGATTGAAGGTCGTGGTGCCGAAAGAAGTGAGTGCTGAAGAACGCCGCTTGTATGAAGAGTTGAAGCGCGTGTCACGATTCAACCCGCGGAGTTAGTAAAATGTGGACAGCCGATTTTGAGCTTGATGAACCGTTAACCTTCGACGTGGTCGCCGGAATCGTCGGTGCAAAGCGTTCGCTCGTTGTCCAGTTGGTCCAACACGGACTAATTGAGACTATCGACACCGGAACCGATGAGCCACGCTTGCCACGACGCGTGGTGGTCCGCATTCGTCGCATGCAGAGATTGCGGCGCGATCTCGGAGTCAACTTCGCTGGCGCGGCGGTCATTCTCGACCTCGTCGGACGAATCGAACAACTTAATCGCGAGTTGGCGGAAGCACAGTCGAAGTAGATGGAAATAAGAGGAGGAGTGATGAAATCGAAGCAGTTGATCGGAACCGTCGCGTTGATGGCAATGTTGCTGGTTGGTTGCAATCGACAAAGGCAGCAGAACTTTCGCCTGGCGACGTCGTCAGATGCGCCTACGAATAATTCGTCGACCGCCCCCGCGCCGGCTAGTGCGCCGGGAGTTTCATATGCAGACGTAGTTACGAAGGTAGCGCCGGCGGTGGTGACGATTCATTCATCGATGCGCGTGCGGCAACCGCAGCAGTTTCCGTTTATGGATGATCCGTTCTTTCGACGATTTTTCGGCGAGCGCACGCAACAAGCGCCGCCCGTCGAACAGACCAGGCAAGCGTTGGGCTCGGGCGTCATCGTCAGTAAGGATGGTTATATCGTGACGAATCATCACGTAATTGATGGAGCTGAACAGATCAGTGTGGACCTGAATGACGGTCGCTCGATGGAAGCAAAGGTCATCGGTTCCGATCCGCCGAGCGATCTCGCCGTGCTCAAGGTGAATGCTAATAACCTGCCGACGCTAACCTTGGGCGATTCGGATCGTGCTCGCATTGGTGACGTCGTACTCGCGATCGGCAATCCACTCGGTGTGGGCCAAACTGTGACGATGGGAATCATCAGTGCCAAAGGACGGCAGACTGGTCTGAGTAACGGCAGCTTTGAAGACTTTCTGCAAACGGACGCGCCGATCAATCAAGGCAACTCAGGTGGCGCGTTAGTAAGCACGAACAGCGAGTTGATCGGGATCAACTCGCAGATCCTTTCGCCGTCAGGTGGAAGTATCGGGCTCGGATTTGCGATTCCCTCGAACATGGCGCGCACCGTGATGGAACAGCTCATCAACAACGGCAAGGTGCGTCGCGGTCAGCTTGGGATCATCGTGTTGAAGATCCCGTCGGAAGAAGCGTCGAAGCTGGGTGTGACGCAGGGACCGGGCGTCGTTGTTTACCAGGTGCAACCGGGGAGTGCCGCGGATCGCGCCGGACTGAAACAGGGCGACGTCATCACCGCGCTCAACGGGACGACGATCACCGATCCGAATACATTTCGCAACATGATTGCCGGCAACGCTCCGGGCACGGAGGTAACCTTGACAATGAAACGCGACGGCAGCGAGCGCCAGGTCCGCGCGACACTCGGCGAATTCACTCCGCAGGCCGAACGACCGCGTGAATAGGGCACAAAAAAGTCTTAACAGGTCTTTCATTTTGTGTCTTTTGTGCCTTTTTGTGGCCAAACTCAGTTTTCCGGAAGGGAGTGGAAGCGTTTGAGGTGTTCGCGGTAGGCGAGTAGTTGGGATTCGAATTCGGCGTTGCTTAAATCCAGTTCCGCGCGAATGACTTGAGCGCCGTGACCGAGACGTTCGAGCCGCTTGTCGGCGTTCCAGTAGAGAAAACCTGCCCGGCGATCGATGAGATCTTCGAGCGTGCAGACCATCTCGTGACGACACACGTACTGCACCTCCGCGCGAATCGGCTCAGCCGTAGGATCGGTCTCCTGCGTTATCGCTGCACAGATATCATTCGCGTCGAGACCATAACGTTGATACAGAACGCGGAAATACGAAGTCAGTCGTGGGGAACGCCTTACCCAGTACGCCAGGCTCTCTGCCACAGCTTCGTTCGTGCCGCCGATCGAAACCTTGTGAGTCTTGCAGTTGGACCACGCTCGATCGCGACCGATCAGCTTGATGACGCGTTCGAGCACGCGTTCGGCAGTGATCCGAGCGGTCGTGAGTTTGCCGCCCACCACGCTGACGAGCCCCGATGCAGATACTTCAATATGATCTGCGCGCGTCACTGAGGCTGAATCCGTCTGATCGCCATTTGTGAAGAGTGGACGAAATCCACTGTAAACAAACTGCACTTTGCTGCGGTCGAGTTGTGCTTCGGGCATGAAGCGATTGAGCGATGAGAGCAGGTAATCGACGTCCGTCGCCCCGGGTATCGGCAGATCTGGACTCGCCTCTTCCCAGTGGTCCGACGTTCCAAAAAGGAAGCACTCTTCGTGCTTCGCTAAAAATAGCGAACGACCGTCGAGCGGCGATGAGAATACGATCGTCGTCGACAGCGGTACGTCTTCTTCAGCAAACACGAGATGCGTGCCTTTTGATAATCGCTTCGGCTTTGCACTGCGATCTCCATCGAGCCGGCGAACCTGATCCGCGAAGATGCCGGTGGCGTTAACTACGGCGCGCGCGCGTATCTCGTATTGATCCCCGCTCAGCTCATCGTAAACTCGCGCGCCGCTGACCCGGCCGTTTTCACTGAGCAGTTGAGTGACTGGCGAATAGTTGACAGCGACACCGCCGTTTGCGACGCCATCCTTCAACACTTCCATGGTCCAACGACTGTCGTTGATAACAGCGTCGTAATACAAGCATCCGCCCGTCAGTCCTTTCGCGGGCAGTGCAGGAGCCAGCGACAGCGTCTCTTCGCGGTTGAGAAAACTGTGGAACCTGTGATTGTTGAATCCGGAGAGCGCTTCGTACGCAAGCATGCCGAGACGCATCAGCAGGCGTGACTCCCCTTGATTTCGGTAAAGCGGGACGAGGAAGGGAAGCGGGCGAACGAGTCGTTTGTTGAGACGAATGTGCAGATTGCGTTCGTGACACGATTCCCACGCGAGACGGAGTCCGAGATTCTTGATGTAACGCAATCCGCCATGAATCAGTTTTGAACTGCGTCCGCTCGTGGCGGAAGCGAAGTCTTTCGCTTCGACGAGTGCGACTTTCATCCCGCGCAGCGCGGCGTCGCGAAACACTGACGCGCCCGTGATGCCACCGCCAATAACGAGCAGGTCAAATTTCTCTTCCGTCAGTTTGCGGAAGATCGACGGGCGCGAACGTTTGTTGAATGTATCGAGCGCCATAATAAGCGGCTTCTCAGTACGTGGTTAATCTGATCGCGACCAGACTCGATGTCGAACGTATCAAAGCCGCAGTAGTTGAGCATCGCTTTGTAAACGTCGGGTGTGTAGTAGTTCGCTTTGTAGCCGATGTAACGGCCGGAGAGTGCGTAGGCTTCAGGTGTGAAGCAGTCAGTGATCAGCACGCCGCTGTCTTTCAGATTCTCACTCAACCACGCGAGATGACGCAGCGTCTGCGGCTTCGGCAACCAACTCGAGAGCCCGACGAAGAGAGCCATATCAAACGGGCCAGTTTGTTCAAGCTTTTTGAGTAGCACCGGGTCTGTGATGTCGCCGCGATAAAATGTGAAATGAATCCCGAGTCGTTTCGCGCGCGCACTCAACTCTTCACACAAGACACCGTGCGGATCGAGATCAGCCGCCGTGATGTGAACGCGTTTCATCGATTCAGGATCTCGCCGGGCGATTGCTTCCAACGGGCGAAAGAGATCGTATGCGAATCCGCTCGGCGCAGTGAAGATACGAATCTCTTCACCGGCCGCAAGACGCGCTTCGAGCTCCGGTTCGATCTTCTTCACGAGAATCTGAAGGCGATCGTAAACCGCTCGATGAAGTGAGTATTCGAGAAAGACGCGATCGAGTGGCCCATAATCTTTTTCATCGCGATCGTAGATCACACGCATTACGCCGGCGGAGTAACCCTCTTTCAGGAACAAGCGGCCCAGCTTCGAAAAGAAGAACGTCGGCTCACGCCATGCGCCGCTGAACCATTTTGCGACCAGGTACCGGGAGAAATAACGAGGGTTCAGAGTTTTCCGGCGAATCGTTTCGTCCGCGAGATCCGTCGTGCCGAGCGGTGAGTCTGATTCTCGCGTGGCAATGTGCGCGGAGATCAGGTGTGGTCTAAGCACTTCGCTGACAGCTCGCAGCGTCTCTCCGAGTGACAGCTCATCGACGCGAATAACACGTGCCGACTCGCTCGCGCGATACGCCTGAAACGCCTCCACAGTCTTGAGATACATCTCGCGCGCTTGAGTCAGATCCGCGAGGTTCTCATGCCGGTCGATCTTCTTCCCGCGTTCTCTGATTCGGCGCAGCGCGAGCTCAGGCGAGAGGTCGAGAAAGATCACCACGTCCGGAAGCCAAACGGCATTCAATCGAAGCAGCCGATTCAGCTTGTAGATGAACTTGCCTTTTCGCAGTGACGGCAATCGCCGGCTATTCTCCGCGGACACTGGTTTGTTATCGAGAATGTACGAGAAAACTGCCTCCAGATCTTTCGCTTCGGGAGCATTTGCTTGATTGCCGGAGCTTGCCGCGCGCAGGTAATTACTTGCGCGTCCGGTCGTGGATAAGAACGCATTGCCGTCACTCACGAACAGGCTTGTGCCATATTTGCGGGACAACGTTTTAGCAGCGCCGTCTTGTAAAAGCATCTGGGCGAGCTTGAACACAGCGTAAAGTTTCGGATGGTCAACGAGTGCCTTGGCGGTGCGCTTGAGTCTGAGGGCGAGACGCGCGCGGACTGGAAGTCCGTCCGGATAAAAGCGTGACGCTAAATGATCCTCGTCCGGCGCGACTATGCGAAACGTATCGCCCGCGGAACCAACGACGCACCCGGTTTCCGCCGCGAGTATGCCGGGCAGAGCCGCAACTACCGAACTCTTGCCGCTGCCGTCGATTCCTAAAATACAAACATGCAGACTCATTGAGAGTCTCCATTCCGCCGGTAATTCGGACCAGGCACAAAATCGATCGACCCGGCGACTGCGAGACTGAGACGCCCGTAAGTCGTCACCGGATCCTCGTCGAGGAAGAATTGAACACACTCTCGATCGGCGAATCGAATCTCGAGACACCGGCCGCTTTCGATTCGGAAGTAGGACGTTCCTCGAAGTGAGAGTAGGTAAACTGCCAGCGCCTCCTCTTCAACAGTCACGCCTGGCTTGAACGGAAGCGCCGCAATCGGGAAATTCATCACCGCGCCCGAGCGCATTCGCAATCGTTTCTGCTCGTTCTGAAAGTGAACGTCAACTATCTCTGCGCGGTGTGTGAATGAACGAAGAAGAAAAGTAATCACGTATTCGATGTTCGTGAGTCTTTCGACTCCAAACGATCGCGCGGCGAGTTTTTGAAAGAAAGGAAAACGTGTGTGCCAGCGCGCGAGATCTGAAGGGATGCGCCCGAACTGGCCGAGCCCTCCGAGCGTCACGGCGTGGTGAATTTCCGAAGCGCCCGAGTTGGTCCAGGTCTCACAGCGCATCACACAACACGGCGCCGTACGCCCGGCTTTCAGATTTTCGATTAAACCGTGAAGCCCGGAAATCGGATCGCGCGGAACGCCAAACTGCCGCGCGAGTACATTTCCCGAACCCATGCGCAACGCGCCGACGCGCACTGCTGAGCTGCGCGAATCGCAGACTCCTTCGATCACGGCGCGGAGAGTGCCACCACCACCTCCCGCCACGATCAATGTCTCTGCTTCGGATGACGAGATAAACCGCGCGGCACAGTCGCGAGCGGGCGCGTGACCGCTCACCAACTCAACGCGCACCTCCGGCAGCTCAGCCAAGAGTTGTTTGAATAGCGACGTAAGTTGCGCGACGCTTGCTTCGCCCTGACCGGTTCCGGCCGTGCGGTTGATGATGAGCAGTGCTCTTTCTACTGGGGGCATGTTCGGGAATCGTCAGGCGGGGCAACTAGCATATTTTGCCAGCGATACAAGAAATCACCGACGGAGCTTACCTTAACAGCTTGAGGTGGGCTTTGGAAGGATTAAGTGTGACAGTTTTTTAGACTGTCCTTGGTATCATAGGGTCGGCGGTTGCGTGAACGTCAACATGGTCCAAGTGGAAGTCGAAGCACTTAACACCGTTTAGAGGTAACTTATGGCCTTTAAAATCGAAGAACGATTCGAGGTGCAGGCTCCAGTGGAGCGCGTCTGGAAGTATATGATCGATCCGAAGCGTGTGGTCGAATGTCTGCCGGGTGCTCAATTACTCGAGCAGAAGGACGATCAAACTTTCCTCGGCGCGATCAAAGTCAAGGTTGGGCCGCTATCGATGTCTTATAAAGGCCAGGCGAAGTTCACCGAGATAAACGAACAGACGCATCAGGTGCGCATGGTAGGAGATGCGCGCGAAGTAACGGGCTCCGGCTCGACGAAGGTGTCGATGCTGAGTACGGTGGTGCCGCTCGCGAGCGGTGGTTCGGAAGTTTCAGTTAACGCGGATGTTGAGCTCGCCGGCAAGATCGTGCAGTTTGGGCGAGGGATGATCGAGGAAGTTTCGCGACAAATGTTTCGCCAGTTCTCGACGTGCGTGAAGCAGCAGTTGGAAGTAGCAGACGATCCGGCGCCGGTAGCGAACGGTCCGGTTGAGGCTCACACAGAAACGAAAGCTGTTGCGGCTGCGCCACTCGCGTTCCGCGCAATCTGGGCCATCATCGCGCGCTTCTTCGAGGGGTTGTTTGGCAAGTCAGAAAAGAAGTAAGCGGTGGTCCTGTCGGGGCGGCCAGGGAGAGCCGCCCCTACAATTTATGACGCTGCGGGTTAAATACTAACTGCGACGGAACTTGCGGAATGCGGCGCCCAGGCTCAGTAAGCCGGAGCCAAACAAGAGCATCGTCGCTGGTTCCGGCACGTTTCCTTCCGCACCCGAGATTCGTGGTTGACGAAGATCCGTAAACCCACCGGGCGCATTAATCGTTACCGAAAAAATGCTGGTCCCCGGCTCCGCCACAATCGTTAAGAAATTCTCTCCGTTACTGAGTGAGTACGAGAAAGTGAAAGTTTGATTGTTTGCTGTCACAACCGTGACATCTGCCGTACCGCTGCCAAAGAACGGGTTGAGAATGACGTCATTAAAGGTCCCGTTAGGAATCGAGATCGTGATGTTGTTCACGAGTCCATCAAGAGCCTCGACGCGCGCCTGCCCGCTCGATGGTTCGACCAGCGTGTCCGTCGTTGAACTGAAAGACACCTGAAGCTGCGTTTGATTGGTTAAGCCAAAGACGGTAATGCCCGTTGCCCCGCTGTTCAGAAGAATATTTTCTTCATTCTGCTGCGGATTGTTTCCGATTGTAAACGTTACGGAATCTGCTTTAGCGGTCGTAATTGAAACGGCAACGATGGCAACAAGAGTTAGACATGGGACGGCGATTTTTTCAAAACGCATGAGTAAAACCTCCCGGGTTCGTTAGTTTGTCGGGTAGGAGAGAGTCGAGTGGACTGCTTGTATCGAATCCGCGTGACGAAACGGTCAACATGTCGTCGCGTTTTAGTCACATACGGGGTAGTTGTGTCCGGTCGCGTACTCAAGGAATGAATTTTGCCCAGTTGATTTGCACTTGAAGGCGAGTGAGAATTGCGGAAAACAGGATGAAAGAGGCGACTATGCAGATCGTTGTTGTTTGCAGTAACTGTAAAGCGAAGAATCGTGTGGACGAAACTCGACTGGCGAATGGTGAGGCGAAGTGCGGCCGGTGCGGAGAAAAGTTGGAAGTCTCCCACGATGCTAAGCCTTTGGTGATTACAGATCAGACGTTTGAGCGCGAGGTTTTGGCGGCGCAAGGAAAGCCGGTGCTGGTTGATTGCTGGGCCCCGTGGTGTGGACCGTGCCGGATCATTGGTCCGGTTATGGACCAGCTTGCTGCCGAGTCGCAGGGGCAATATCGAATCACAAAACTGAACGTCGATGACAATCCGCAAGTAGCATCGCGTTTTCAAATCGCGAGCATACCCACCATGCTCATCTTCAAAGACGGCAAGCTCATCGAACGTCTCGTCGGTGTCCAACCAAAGCCCGCAATCGCCGAGCGTCTCCGGCTCGCGTCCAGATTCGCTGCGTGAAAGGATAAAAATTCATCATGAATAAACTGGCGTGCAACGTCGTTGCAATCGTCGTGTTGTTGACTGCGAGCTTTACGGTGGTCCATTCGCAGTCGTTAGCTCCTGCGAGGGTGAGTCAGGCTGCGCAGCAAAGGCTCAGCGAAGAGTTTTCATTCCTGATCAAAGATTTCAAGATCGACCACCAGGGTGAAACAAACACCTTGAACATCGCGATTTCGTATCGATACGTGGTCGATATCAAGAATTCCGATTATCCCGACTTCCGCTGGCTGGCTAAAGATGTGGAGAGTCTATTGAGCAATTATCCGAACAAAACAGATTACTGGGAGATCGTGAACAAGCGAATAACCGCGTTGTTGCTGGAGAAGTATTCGGCTATGGCGAGTGTCACGTGTGAGTTAAGAGTCGATCCATCGCAGAACGTCCCCTACTCTCGCTCAAGCCGCGCGACGCGCGAACGCACAACAAAACGGAAGTGACTTTCTCTGCGGTCTCTGCGGCCCTCCGCGATCTCTGCGTTGAAGATCGCCATAAACCGCAGAGACCGCAGAGGGCCGCAGAGGGCCGCAGAGGGCCGCAGAGACCGCAGAAAATAATCCTACTGCGTGAACGCCTGGAGCCAACCTGCTTCGCGGTGGTGTTCTTCTTCGTGGCGACGCAATCGCGCAGTCATAATACTGGCCCTACCTAAATACCCAACGATTTTGCGCGGATTGTCGCGACGCACGACCGGCAAACGGCCGATATCGTGACGTACCATCCTCGTAACGGCTTCGTACAGAATTTCATCCGGAAACGCGACGTACAAATCCCGTGTTCCCGCTTCCACCACCGTACTGCCTTCCGGCGATTTCTCGAGCGCCCGAACGAGATCGCCACGAGTGATGCTGCCTGCGATCTGACCATCTTCATCGACGATGAGCGTTCCCTGCCGATGTGACAACTCCGGATTGCCATTCGCAATCAGATCTGAAAGTTGACTCACCTTCATCTGCGCGGGCACGGTGGGCGGATTGCGATCCATAACCTCGCCCACTCGCAACACCGCCAGTGGATCGACACTGTACTCGCGGCTCACATGAAAACCTCGCCGGGCCACTTTCTCCGTCAAGATTGATCGACGTAGCAACAACACAGTCAACGCGTGTGCAGCGATACATGAAACGAGTAGCGCGGGCAGAAGATTGAGATCGTGCGTAAGTTCGAGTGTGAAGATCATCGCAGTTAAGGGCGAACGCATCGTTCCACCCATCAACGCAGCCATGCTGATCATGGCCCACATACCCGGATCGCCAAGCGGTATAAATCTTCCTTCAATCGCGCCCAGCGCGCCGCCAATAATCAGTAGCGGGGCGAGCACACCACCTGACGTTCCCGAACCCAACGCGATGGACCAGACCACCGCCTTACCAATCAACAATCCAATTACTAGCGCGCCCAGCAACTCGCCTTTTAACAAAGCGTGAATCGTGTCGTAGCCGACACCGAGCACGCGCGGATCAAGCCAACCACCCACGCCGACGAATAACCCGCCGATCGCAGGCCACCACATCCAGTGAATCGGGAGTTTGCCGAAGAGATCTTCACAAAGATAGACGAGGGCTGTCAGCGCGCCTGAGGCGAGTCCGGCAACGATGCCGGCTAAAAATGCGATCAGCAAGCCTTCGGCGCCGAGTGGCGGATGCGGCGTCACCGCAAAAATCGCTCCTGAGCCGAGCAGCGGCACACGGACGACCGCCGCGACTGCCGATGCAATCGCCACCGGAATGAATGAACGCGGTCGCCATTCGAACAGAAGCAACTCAACTGCGAGCAACACCGCGGCAACCGGAGAGTTGAAGATCGCCGACATGCCACCCGCGGCTCCCGCGACGAGCAACGTCTTTCGCTCAGCGGCCGAAAGATGAAACATTTGAGCGAAGAGTGATCCGATCGCGCCGCCAGTCATGATGATTGGACCTTCGGCGCCAAATGGTCCACCTGAGCCGATCGAGATCGCGGACGATAGTGGTTTCAACACAGCCACTTTCACGTCCATGCGGCTGCGGCCGAAAAGAATTGCTTCGAGCGCCTCCGGAATGCCATGACCGCGAATCCTCTCCGTGCCGTAGCGCGCCATGAGTCCGATGATCAAGCCGCCAACGACCGGCGCAAGAATCACGAATACTCCGAGGTGGTGATTTGCCGGCGAAACGAAGTCGGAAGAGAAGCGTTGATAAAAGGTAAGATTGGTGATGACGGCAATCAGCCAAACGAGCGCCTTCGCTACAAACGCGCTCAGCGCGCCAATTACAGTCGCCATTAAAGATAAGAGCAGAATCCTCTTGTCGCGGGTGAAGTCGGCAAGCCGATCTTCGACACGTTCCGCGGTCTCGGTCATAGTCCCTCCGGGAAATTGAAATGAATGTTAGAAGAATGAAGTCGCAAATTTGAGTCTACCAAATTGCTCGCGCGTCCGCAGGGTCAGGGCCACCCCGCTGGACTACTGTCCGATTACGAACAATAATTCAACGCTTCTGATGAACGTACTGGTTCTCAACTGCGGCAGCTCGTCGGTCAAGTTTCAGCTGATCGCGACCGATCTCGAGCGAATCGAGCAGGACGCTGACAAGCGTCTGGCCCATGGACTCATTGAACGCGTCGGTGGCGCCGGCATCGTAACCTTCACGTCCGAAGACAAACCTCCGAAGCGATTCGCGGAACCAGTCAGGGATACGCGTGCGGCCGTTGAGATGATTCTTCGTTGGGCCATCGGCGAGGAATCGGGAGTGAGCGAGGTTTCTAGTATCGCCGACATTCACGCCGTTGGTCATCGCGTGGTCCATGGCGGCGAACGCTTCACCAACTCAGTGCTGATAACCGACGAGGTGTTGCGCAGTATTGAAGACTGCATCGAACTTGCGCCGCTGCACAATCCGGCAAACATCCAGGGCATCATCGCTGCGCGCATGGCCTTAGGCGCTGCGCTGCCGCAAGTCGCCGTTTTCGATACCGCGTTTCATCAGACACTGCCGGAACACGCGTTCCTCTACGCGTTGCCGTATCAACTGTATCGACGTCATCGCATTCGTCGTTACGGATTCCATGGCACTTCGCATCGCTACGTTGCTTACCGCTATCGCAAACTAAAAGGCATCGCGCGCGATGCAACGAACATCATCACACTTCATCTCGGTAACGGTTGCTCGATTGGCGCGATCAAAGGCGGCAACAGCATCGATACGTCGATGGGATTCACGCCGCTCGAAGGTCTCGTGATGGGCACGCGCTCAGGAGACATAGACGCATCGATCGTCGATCTGATCGGGACGAAAGAAGGGCTATCGTCAGGCGAAGTCGAAACCATGCTCAACAAGCAGTCAGGACTGCTCGGCATTTCGGGATTGACTGACGACATGCGCGAGCTGATGGCGGAAGCACACGAGCACGACGACCGTCGCGCGCGTTTGGCGATTGAGATTTTCTGCTATCGCGCGCGCAAGTACATCGGCAGTTATCTTGCGGCGATGAACGGCGCGGAAGCGATTGTTTTCACTGGCGGAATCGGCGAAAACGCCTCCGAGATACGGGCCAAAATCTGCGACGAGCTGAGTTGGTTGGGTGTTGAGCTTGATGCGGAAATGAATGCAAACCACGGCGCCGGCAAAAATGGCCAGATCAGTTCGGACAGTTCGCGCGTCGCAGTCTTCGTCATTCCAACAAACGAAGAATTGCTGATTGCGCGCGACACTGTGCGCGTCGTGAGCGGCGCTCCGCAACGTTTTTAACCGGCTCTCGCGCCGTTCGGCACTGCCGCTTCAGGCTGGGCGAGGACCGGTTTGATTCCATCTGCGTATCCGACATCGAGCAGCATCCCTTGTGAAACCTCGCCCATGATCTTCTTCGGCTCGAGGTTTATCACGAACAGAGTTTGCCTGCCTTCAATCTGCTTCGGGTCCTCTCGCTCCTGCTTCATCCCAACCAGGATCGTTCGCGTGTGATCGCCAAAATCAACCGTCAACTTAACGAGCTTGTTTGAACCTTTGACGTCTTCGACCAGCCTGATCGTGCCGACGCGAATATCGACTTTCTCCAGCAGATCGATCGAGATGGGCGGTTTAACTGGAGCTACGTTCATATCTACTTACTCACCACCAGCACCACGAACGAGCCGGGCTTGATGCTGCGTTGCGGTCTTCCACCCGGAGTGACCGGTGGAGTCTCGGTGTATTCGGCCGTGCTCAGAAAGATTTTGTCCGTCTTTGGATCGAAAGCCATGGTCCGTGCGCCGGCTTGCGTCTTGACTGGCCCAGCGTCTTCGTAGTCGTCGGCAGATTTTTCATGAAAGATGCTCAGCACGCCTTCGCCGCACGAAAAGAAAACCAGTTTCGCGTGCGGATCGAAAGCCGCGTAATCAACACCCCGCCCGATCGCAAAGCTGGTGATCACTTTTCCCGATCCCGCATCCATCACAACCATCTTCGGGTCGTTGCGGCAACCGACGAACAATCGCTTCGTCTTCGCGTCGTAAGCCAAACCAGTCGGTGTCTTCGCAACGCCGATCGGAAAACGCTTCTTCACCTCCAGTGATTTCGGATCGAAGACGACGACCTCGTTTGTGTCTTCAAGGTTCAGGTACACGACACCATCGGCAACGACCGCCGATTCGCCGTCGCCTTCGACCTTTACCGTGCCTGCGATTTCGCCGGTCTTTGCATCGATTGCCGTGATGTCGTGCGAACCATGATTGTTGGTGAATACGCGCTTGGTGCCGGGATCATAGTAGATGCCGTCCGGTCCTTTACCGACGTCGATCTTGTTGATGAGCTGCAACGTCGTCGGGTCGAACATCGAGACTTTGTTCTCACGACCGTTGCTGGTGAACCCATGCTTGAACTCGGGTGCAAGTGCAACGCCGTGAACTCCGGGCGTGTCCGCGATAGTACCGATCAACTTGCCGTTGTCAGGATCGATCACGTCCACCTGCATGCCGTGCGACAGGTAGAGACGTCGAGCCGCGCTATCGATCGTTACGTAATCAAACCCACCATTTCCGGGAACGGGGTAACGAGTTTCGACTTTGTATCCGGTTCCCGCTTGAAAGAACATGGCGATAATTACAGTACTTAAGATGTACTTGATAGACATTGGTTTTCCTTTCGAATGGGTTACGGCGTGACATGGTAATTAGCGATCAAGCAATCGCCATTGTCAATCCGCCCGGGCCGCAGTATCCTCTGCTTCGAAATACCTCAGGTTCCAACAATTTTCCTTTCACTCGGTATTCAAGCAGGTCTGAAGCGGTAACGGCATAATCCCGTGACCAAAGAACTTCCCCTACAACTCTGGAGGATAAAATATGCGAGCGCTTACTCACTCTTTGCGCGACGTCGGTTTGCTGGTGATCCTGGCGCTGTTTGCCGTCAGTTGCTCAACCAAATCGTCGCCGATCGCCGGCCAAGCCACTCCAACTCCAACTCCACCACTGATCACACCAAGCGATATAGATAGTACCCAGGCGGCGTGGTGTGCAGGGCTGATCAGAATTTCCGAGTTGAGCCGACCACCTGTTGGTGATTGGCAGGGAGAGGCCAATAGATTCGTCGACAAAATGTACGATTTCAATGGACCTTACAAACTATTTTTCCGCCCAACGCTGGCATATGCACCGCACGCCTTTAGAACCGACAGGGCGGGCACGCTCTCTTATTTCATCGGCGGCAATCCTAACTTTCCGAATGATGGCGAGGGTTTCGCACGCGGTCCCTGGAGAGCATGCACTTACAGCAATGACCTGCCCGGAGGTGTCACCGGTATTCAGATCTACGGAAACACTGCCGTGGCAATGGGAACCGTAACCCTGACGGACTTAAATAACCAACGTACTACGGTGGATAAAGTCTTTGGCTTCCGGAAACTACCGGATAACACCGTAAAGTTGATTGTCCACATGTCTGCGAAGGCGAACGAAGCGCCGACACCGACGCCAACTCCGTGTCCTAGATAGTTCAAATGAGGGGAAGAGAATACTCTCCAGCCTGGCGTTTACTCTCTTCCCTAAAATCATTTGGGCCGCTACGCTAACCGTGCTAGTGAAGGAGCAAACGATGCCGGCACGAAAAAAAGCGCAAACTGGAAAACCTACGTTCGTTTTCAAAGGAACGGTTAAGAAACTCAAGAGCGCCACGATGAAGACTGTGGCAGTCGACAGCAAGACGGTGGTCGTCAGTGTCGATCAGCTTATCGAAGCGCCACCGGATCTCGCCGCTTACGTTGGACAGGAGATCACGGTGCAGTTGAGTGGCGCGATCAAGCCGAAGGTGGGCCAACAACTGATTTTCCATACTGTCAGCGGGCAGTACGGCGAAAGCATCGAGGTGCGTTCGTTAAGTGAAGAACCGGTCCAGGCCACCCACTCCGCAATGCTCAGCGCCGCAGTCGATCCGATTGAGCGTCACCGCGATCGTGAACGTCGCAGCCATTTCGACAAAGCGGATCTTGTAGTTTCCGGAAAGGTTCTCGCGGTGACGTTGCCGGCGGACGAACAGGCAAAGAGCGCCTCGAAGACCGCGCTCGCTGCTGCGACCACGACGCGCCGCAAGCCAGTTAGCGAACACGATCCAAAATGGCGCAACGCGGTTGTCGAAGTCGATGAGGTACACAAGGGCAAACACACGAAGAAACAGATCATCGTGCGCTTTCCTGCCAGCACCGATGTGATGTGGTACAACGCGCCGAAGTTTCAGCCGGGCCAGAGTGGTCATTTCCTGCTTCAAAAAAGTAAACCCGAGGAACCGGCAAAAGGCGGCAAGGCAACGAAGAAGATTACCGCTGCGGCGGCGGTCGCACCCGCCGAAACCACGGACACATACGTGGCCCTCGATCCGCTCGACTTTCAACCTGACAGTGAGCCGGGTGGCATAAAGAACATCATCGAATCTGAAAATAGTTAGCCGTCATAGCGGAGGCCGAGGGAACATGCCTGCAAAAAAGCGAAGTAAAAAAGCCTCGAAGGCGTCGAAGAAGAAGACCTCGAAGAAAGCTGCGACGCCGAAAGTTCTGCTCGTTAACATCATTCCGAAATCGCTCAGCGGCGAAACTCATCAGGACAGTGAGCCGACGATCGCTGTTAATCCCGCCAACCTTCAGCAGATAGTTGCAACGGCATTTACTCCCGATCCGCAACACGGCGAGTACGCGCCGATTTACATGTCTCAGGATGGCGGAAACACATGGACCTTAAACTCGATCGTGCCCGGCAATAATCGTCGCACCGGCACTGGCGACATCACTGTCAAGTTCAGCAAGAGTTCGAATGTTCTTTACGCGGGTATCCTGCGTGGCGATTCTAGAGGCTTCCGGTTGAACATTCTTCGCACCAAAAACTTCATGAGTTCCACGCCGATGGAAATCCTCGTCGATCGCAAGGGGGTTGACCAGCCTTATGTTCAGGTCGCCACAGTCTCCCGTGGACCACACAAGGGCAAGGATCGGTTGTATGTCGGCAATAACGATCTTCACGTCAAGAGCGGCGCAACAGCCACTATCGATCGGTCGCTGAATGCCGCGGTTTCGAATCCAAGGTTCAAGAAGATTCGTGTCGAGTCAAGGGATACTCCCGGCCAGGATGGTCCACCCGTGCGCCCCTCGATTCATCCGGACGGCACTGCCTACGCGATCTATCAGTCATGGCGAACATACGACGACGACTCGGGCGAAGGGACAGCAGACATCGTCGTGTTGCGCGATGACAACTGGGGTAGTGGGTCAAAGCCGTTTTCAGATCTTATCGATCCGCTGGACGGTAAAACAGGCGTGCGTGTCGCTCAGAGCACGAAGTTCAATTTCCATGGAAGTCTGGGACTGCAACGCACCGGCGGCGACGTGGCGCTGGTTGTCGATCCAACCAATAGCGATGTGGTGTATATCGCCTACAACGACGATCACGGCGTCGATTACGTGTTGCACTTGTTGCGTTCGAAGGATCGCGGAGAGACGTGGTCGCAAGATCTCCGTAAGATTCGAAACGCGTTGAATCCCGGCTTAGCGATTAACAACGCCGGCAAGCTGGGATTTCTCTACCAGGCGCTTAGAGGTCCTGCAGCCGCGCAACGCTGGATTACCAAACTGGAATTAACCAGGAATGGGAGTTCGTGGACGACATTGACGTTAGCCACCACACCGGCCGAAATACCCGAGTTCAAATTCGATCCTTACCTTGGTGACTACGCTCACCTGATGGCTGTCGGGAAAGACTTCTACGGAATCTTTTCCGCCAGCAATACACCGCGTAAGAAGAACTTTCCTTGCGGTGTGGTCTACCAGCGCAATGCAAACTGGACCACAGAGACGCTGCTCAACGTCAACAACACATCGCCCGTGAAAGTCTCGATCGATCCGTTCTTTGTCAAAGTGGCGGGCTAAGGCTAAAGGTGGCTTTCGCCAGCGCCGAAGGCGCGGAATATGAAGGCCAAGGGCAAGCGCCGAAGGCGCGGAATATGAAAGCCAAGGGCAAGCGCCGAAGGCGCGGAATATGAAAACCAGGGGGCAAGCGCCAAAGGCGCGGAATATGAAGGCCAGGGGGCAAGCGCCAAAGGCGCGGAATATGAAAGCCAGGGGCAAGCGCCAAAGGCGCGGAATATGAAGGCCAGGGG
>Ga0134128_10004247_pt1 | contig 17553 bp, 13 predicted proteins | sample KB31754_FD_96462 | JGI IMG/M metagenome (GOLD analysis project Ga0134128, IMG submission 96462) | Terrestrial soil microbial communities with excess Nitrogen fertilizer from Kellogg Biological Station, Michigan, USA - KB3-175-4 | ecosystem: Environmental > Terrestrial > Soil > Unclassified ... | reverse complement strand
GTCATCGGCGCGTTTTGCGCGTTGCTGCTCGGCTTGCGCGTCGTCGTCTATCCGCAGATCGAGGCGCATCGCGCCGACATCGCACGCTGGCTCGGCGCGAAGATCGGACAGCCTGTCGAGATCGACGAGATCGTCACCGGCTGGGACGGCTGGAATCCCCGGCTGTCGATACGCGGATTCCGCGTACGCGAGCGTACGGGCGCAGGCACGCTGTTCGAGCTGCCGCGCGTCGACCTCATCGTCGCATGGACGTCGCTGCCGCGCCTCGATCTGCGTCTCAAGGAGCTCACGATCGATTCGCCGCGGCTCGCCGTGCGTCGCGACGCGAACGGGCGCGTGCATCTGGCCGGGTTCGAGATGCCGGACGAGGCGGTCCCGGACGATTCTCCGTTCGCCGACTGGCTGCTGCGCCAGCCGCAGGTCGTCGTCCGCGATGCGCTCGTCGCATGGAACGACGAGCTGCGACGCGCACCACAGCTTTTGCTCGACCATGTGCATTTCCGGCTGCAGCAGCGGTTCGGTCGTCATCAGGCCGGATTGACCGGCGTGCCGCCGGCGGAGCTCGCGGGACCGATCGATCTGCGCGCCGATCTGACCGGCCTTGCGCGAAACGACTTCTCGCGCGTTCGCGGCAAGCTCTACTTTCACCTCGACTATGCCGACATCGGCGCATGGCGCGAATGGCTGCCGCTGCCGTCGCCGTTCGCCGTCGAAAGCGGCCGCGGTGCGCTTCGCGCGTGGGTCGACGTGGCGGCCGGACAGCCGACGTCGATGGTCGCCGACGTCGAGCTCGCCGACGTGCGCGCGACGCTCGGCCGCGACCTCGCGCCGCTCGCGCTTGCGCACGTCGCGGGGCACGTCAAATGGAAGCATCGACCGGGACGCACGACGGTCGACGCGACGTCATTCGCGTTCACGCTGCCGGACGGCAACGCGGTCGGCCCGACGGACATCACGCTCGCACTCGACGATGCGACGGCGAATGCGGCGCCAGGCGGCGGCCTCGGCGTCGGCGAAGTGAACCTGCGTCCGCTTGCTGCGATCGCGGCGCACGTGCCGCTGCCCGATGCCGCGCGTCGCGACATCGCACGCCTCGCGCCGCAGGGTGTCGTTCGCAATGCGCGCTTCCAGTGGACCGGCGATCCGGCGGCGCCCGAGCGCTATGCGATCCAGGCCGACTTGAAAGGCTTCGCGGTTGCGGCGGAAAACGGCCTGCCCGGCGTCACGAACCTCGACGCGAGCATCGACATGAACGAAGCCGGTGGCCGCGTGCGCGTTGCCAGCGCATCGACGACGCTGCTTCTGCCAAGAATCTTCGCCGACCCGATCGCGTTCGATCGACTGGACGGCGACATCGGCTGGCAGTTCGCGAATGGCACGGCCGAAGTGGATTGGCGCGACGTCGCGTTCGCGAACGCCGACGTCGCCGGCACGACGGCGGGAAGCTGGCAGTCGCGGCCCCAAAGCGCGGGGGCAGTCGACGTGAAGGCGCACGTGACCCGGGCCAATCTCGCCGCTACGCACCGCTACGTGCCCATCACCGCCGCGCCGGCGCTGCGCGGCTGGTTGCGGCGGGCAATCGCGAAGGGCACGAGCGCCGACGCGCAACTCGTGCTGTCGGGCGACCTTGCTGCGTTTCCATATGGCCCGGGCAAGGACGGTCGCTTCGAGCTCACGGTGAAGGGCCGCGATGGGACGCTCGATTATGCCGATCGCTGGCCGCCGATCACCGGCATCGACGCCGACGTTCGGATCGACGGACCGCACGTCGCCATCGACGCGACCGCCGGGCGCATGAACGGCGTCGCGATCGGCACGACGCACGCCGAGATCGCGGATGTCGGCGACGCGAATGCGACGTTGCGCGTCGACGGCTCGGCAAGCGGCCCGACCGCACAGTTTCTCGCGTTCATCGCGGGAAGTCCGGTTGCCGATTGGCTCGCGCATGCGACCGACGACATCACGGCATCCGGCGACGGACAGCTCGCGCTGAAGCTCACGCTGCCGCTGCACGATCACGCGCAGGCGACGGTCGCGGGCGATTTCAGGATCATCGCACCGAGCGTCGAGCTCGCCGGCTTGCCCACGCTTGCGAGCGTCGATGGCGACATCGTGTTCTCGGAGCGCGACGTGCATGCGACGAGCATCGCCGCGCAGGCGCTCGGCGGTCCGCTGACGGTCACGCTCGCGAGCGACGGCGGGCACCTTCGCATCGATGCGCGCGGCAACGCGGACGTCGCCCTCGTGCGCAAGGCGTTCGACATACCGGTGGTCGCGCACATGAGCGGCACGACCGACTGGCAGCTCGCGCTCGACGCGAGCGCTGGCGATACGACGTGGAACGTGCGCTCGTCGCTCGCCGGCGTGGCCGTCGACCTGCCTGCTCCGATCGGCAAGCGCGCGGACGAGCCGATACCGGTCCGCATCGAACGGCGCGCCGCGAAGGCGCAGCAGCACCTGATCAGCGTCGACTACGGCAGCGTCGCGCGCGTGCTGCTGCATCGCGAGCCGAAGGGCAAGGCGCGCAGCGTCGACCGGGCGCTCGTGCTGCTCGGCAAATCGATCGACGACGCAGCGGAGCCGACGCAAGCGGGCGTGTGGATTCGGGCCACCGACGTTCCTGTGCTCGACGTCGACGCATGGCTCGACGCCGACCTAGCATCGACGCCGGGAGCGGGCAGCGATGCGTCGTCTTCGGCGCTTGCCGTGAACGGCGTCGACCTGCAAGGCGCACGCGTCATCGCGCTCGGACGAAGGTTCGAGAATGTCAAGGCGAGCGCGCGGCGCGACAAGGGTGATTGGCGGCTGTCCTTCGACGGCGACGAGATCGCCGGCAGCGCCAACTGGCGCGCGGCGACGCCGGGAGAGCCGAACGGCCGCATCCTCGCGCGGCTTGCGCGGTTCAGCGTGCCGCCGCCGGCCGAAGATGGCGGCACAGCCGTTGCGAACGCGCCCGGGCGCGTGCATCGCTGGCCGGCAGTCGATCTCGTTGCCGACAGCGTGGAGAAGAAGGGCAGGTCGCTCGGCAGGCTGGAGGTCGTCGCACAACCGTCGGGCGCCGATTGGCAGATCCGCAAGCTTGCGCTCGTCAACGACGCCGGGCGCATCGACGCACAAGGCTCGTGGCGCGACGCCGCCGTCGACCCGAGGACTCAGCTCACCGTCACGGTGGACGTTCGCGAGGCAGGCGCGTTCCTCGGCCGTTTCGGCTGGCCCGACGCGGTAAAGGGTGCGCCGACCAAGATCGAAGGTCAGGTGTCGTGGGCCGGATCGCCGAGCGATTTCGATTACCCGTCGCTCGCGGGACGCGTAACGCTTCGCAGCGGCGCCGGACAGTTCACGAAGCTCGAGCCCGGCGTCGGCCGGCTGCTCGGGATCCTTTCGCTGCAGGCGCTGCCGCGGCGGATCTCGCTCGATTTCCGCGACGTCTTCAGCCAGGGCTTCGCGTTCGACTCGATCGTCGGCGACGTGCGCATCGGCGACGGCGTGATGCACAGCGACAACCTGCGTCTTGCGGGGCCGGCCGCGGCGGTGGACATCGCGGGCGACGTCGATCTCGCGCACGAGACGCAGTCGCTCGACGTGCGCGTGCATCCGTCGCTGTCGACCGGCGTATCGGCGGGCGCCGCTGCGCTGTTCCTCGCCAACCCGCTGGTCGGCGCCGCCGTCGGCGCGGGAACGCTGCTCGCGCAGAAGATGCTCAACAATCCGTTCGACCAGCTCTTCAGTTATCGCTACGTCGTGACGGGCACGTTCGACGATCCCGTCGTGACGCGCGGCGGCGCGCGCGCGGCGAACGCCGAGCCCGAGGCGACGGCGAGGTGATGCGAGGAATACGGCGATGAATGGGTATCGCGTGGCGGCAATCCAGATGACGTCGGGCAACGACGTCGCGGCAAATCTCGCGAGCGCGCGTGCGCTCGTCGCCAAGGCTGCAGAGGCCGGCGCATCGCTCGTGCTGCTGCCCGAGAATTTCGGCTTGATCGCGCTGCACGCGCGCGACAAGGTGATGGCGCGCGAGCGCGACGGCGACGGAGCGCAGCAGGCGTTTCTCTCGGAGATGGCGCGGACGCACGGTCTATACGTGATCGGCGGCAGCGTGCCGCTCGCCTGCGACGATCCGGCGCGCGCGCGCCAGTCGCTGCTCGTCCACGCACCCGACGGCCGGCGGATCGCCCGCTACGACAAGATCCACCTGTTCCGCTTCACGCACGGCGACGAGGACTACGACGAGGCGAAGACGATCGTGGGCGGCAGCGCGCCGAGCGCGTTCGACGCGCCGTGCGGTCGCGTGGGATTGTCAATCTGCTACGACGTGCGCTTTCCGGAGCTGTACCGCGCGCTCGACGAGTTGACGCTGATCGTCGTGCCGGCCGCCTTTACGCAGCGCACCGGCCGCGCGCACTGGGAGATCCTGCTCCGCGCGCGCGCCATCGAGAATCAGTGCTACGTGCTTGCGGCGGCGCAGACGGGCAAGCACCCGGGCGGACGGCGCACGTTCGGGCATTCGATGCTCGTCGATCCGTGGGGCGACATCGTCGCGTCGCAGGACGAAGGCGAGGGCGTCGTCGTCGGTGACGTGGACCCGGCGCGGATCGCCGACGTACGTGCGCGGCTGCCGGCGCTCGCGCACAGGACGCTACGCTGACGCCCGTCTTTTTCGCGCCGTTTGTACGCGCGTCCAAGCGATGTTTGCCCGTAGAATCGCTGTCCCGATCGAATTGGGCCCGCGAAGCCCTCGGCTTTGCAACGCTCCGGAACGAGAGTGGCATGACGCTCGAGACACCCGTGCTTCGCGGTTACGTGATTCTCGTCGTCGACGACGACGTCGACAGCCTCGCGATGTCGAGGAGCGTCGTCGAGTCGCTGGGCTGCTCGGTGCTGACGGCAACGTCGACGGACGAGGCGCTGGCCATCCTCGATTCCGGCGCGCATGTCGATCTCGTGTTCTCGGACGTCGTGATGCCGAGGCGCAACGGACTCGCCCTCGCGCGGCTCGCGCGTGAGCGCAGGCCCGGCCTGCCGGTCGTACTGGCGACGGGCTATGCCGACGCCGTCGACGCAGTGACCGAGAGCGGAGCGATCTCGCTGATCAAGCCGTATTCGGTGCCGCGGCTCGCGGCGGTGTTCGCCGAGCAGCTGCACGTGGTGCCCGGCACGCCATCTGCCTGAAACGAAACGCCGCTTCGCGCGGCCCGCCCATTCAGCGCCCGCGCAGGAGCGCGACGACGGCGCCACTCCCGCCGGCGTGCCGCGGTGCCTCGCAATAGGCGAGCACGTCGTCCCACTGCATCAGCCAGCGGCGCACCTTGCCTTTGAGCACCGGCTCGCGATTGGGCGAGGTCAGTCCCTTGCCATGGATCACGCGCACGCAGCGCAGTCCCCGATTGCGTGCGTCGAGCAGGAAGTCCGACAACACGTCGTGCGCCTCGGACGTCGTCATGCCGTGCAGGTCGATGACGGCCTGCACGACCCAGTGCCCGCGCCGCAGCTTGACGAGGACGTCGCGGCCGAGTCCGCGGCGCACGAACGTCTGCTCGCCTTCGATCTCCTGGCCGATGTCCCACGAATGCGGCGCCGGCTCGGCGCCGTATTTGGACAACTCGAGCGCCTCGCGCTCGTCCTCGAGGCGCGAGCGTGCGTGCGGCAATGGACGCGAACGCGTCGATGGCGCGCGATTGTGCGGCGGCAGCCGCTGCACGTCGGCGAACGCATCGCCAAGATCGATGTCGGTCTCCGCGTGCTTGCTCGCCGCGATCCGTCGACGCGCTTGCACCCGTGCATGCGGCAGCGCGGGCGGCCGGTGTCGCGGCGGCGTCGACGCCGGGGCACGCGCCGGCGCCGCAGCGCGCGCATCGCGCGACGTGCTTTCCAGCAGCGCCTTCAGGTCTGCGAGCTTCGGCATGTGCGAGGCGCTACACCGTCGCCGCTTCGGCCGTAGCGGCCGCCGTTTCGAGGAAGACGTCCGCGTCGAGCGCCGCCATGCAGCCGGTGCCCGCGGAGGTGACGGCTTGCCGATAGATCTGGTCGGCGACGTCGCCGGCCGCGAATACGCCCGGCACGCTCGTCGCCGTCGCGTTGCCTTCGGAGCCGCCACGCACGCGGATGTAGCCGTTCGTCATCGTGAGCTGGCCCTCGAAAATCTGCGTGTTCGGCGTATGCCCGATCGCGATGAAGACGCCGTGAACCGCGATCTCGCGCGTCGCGCTGGAATGAACGTCGCGAACGCGCACGCCGGTGACGCCGTTTGCGTCGCCCAGCACTTCGTCGACGACGTTGTTCCAGAGAATGCGGACGTTGCCCGCGGCGCCCGTCTTCGCATGCAGCCGGTCGACGAGGATCGCCTCCGCCCGCAAGCGGTCGCGCCGATGGATCAGCGTGACGTTGCGCGCGATGTTCGACAGGTAGAGCGCCTCCTCGACCGCGGTGTTGCCACCGCCGACGACGACGACGTCCTGACCCTTGTAGAAGAAGCCGTCGCAGGTCGCGCACGCCGATACGCCGCGCCCCATGTGCGCTTCCTCCGAAGGCAATCCGAGGTAACGCGCCGAGGCGCCCGTTGCGACGATCAGCGCGTCGCAGGTGTACTCGCCACTGTCGCCTTCGAGGCGGAACGGCCGCTTCGAGAGGTCGACGCGATGGATGTGGTCGAAGACGATGTCGGTCTCGAAGCGCGCGGCGTGCTTCTCGAAGCGCGCCATCAATTCGGGGCCCAGCACGCCGTCGGCGTCGGCCGGCCAGTTGTCGACTTCGGTCGTCGTCATGAGCTGGCCACCCTGCGCGAGGCCGGTGATCAGCACCGGATGGAGATTGGCGCGCGCAGCGTATACTGCGGCGGTGTATCCGGCAGGGCCGGAGCCGAGGATCAGAAGACGCGCGTGCTTCGCTTGCATGGCATTCTCGTCAACGCAACACGTTGAAGTTTAGTGCAGATGGGGTCGCGGCCCGGTGCCGCAAGGACGCGCGAGGCCACCCGCGCCATCGTCGCTCCGCCGGCGAATCGCCGCCCGGCGCACAACGTTCCGAACCGCGAGACCCGGCAATCGCTCGACGTCCCGTTGCGCAGGCGACTTTCGCGATTCTATAATGCGCCGCATGAGGTTCCGGCGCTAATCCGATGTTTTCCAATAAAAAGGTGAATTCGCGGCGGCGCGCCGATCCGCCATCGCGCGAACTGTCACCGCGGATGGCGCGGCTGCTCCGTGAATCGTGGTGGCTGCTCGTCGCGGCCGGATTCGTCTACCTTGCGCTGACGCTCGTCACGTACACGAAGAGCGATCGCGCATGGTCGACGACGGGCAGCGGTTCCGACATCGCCAACCGTGGCGGCGTGATCGGCGCCTGGGTTTCGGATCTGTTGCTTTATCTCTTCGGGCTGTCCGCGTGGTGGTGGGTTGCCGGCGGCGTCTTCCTCGTCGTCCTCGGCTATCGCCGCGTCGTCCGTCCCGAGCACACGGGCGACCATCCGCTCGGCGTCGCGGCGCTCGGCTTCGGCCTCGTGCTGCTCTCGAGCGCGTCGCTCGAAGCGATTCGCCTGTGGCGCCTGCCAGCGACGCTGCCGCAGAAGCCGGGCGGCGCGCTCGGCGAGGCGATCGGCGATGCGCTTGCCCGCAGCCTCGGCTTCAACGGCGCGACGCTGCTCCTGCTCGCGCTGTTTGCGGTCGGCACGTCGCTCTTGTTCGGCATCTCGTGGCTGCGCGTGATGGAGCGGATCGGCGCCGGCGTCGAGGCGCTCGTCGCGCGCGTTCGTGCGCAGCGCGAAGCGGCGCAGGACAGGCGCATCGGCGAAGTGAACGCGGCGGAGCGTGAACTCGCGCTCGAGCACCTGCGCGAGGATTCGGCGGCGCACGAGCCGATCGTCGTCGTGCCGGCCGCGACGGCACTGCCGCGTTCCGAGCGCGCGACGCGCGAGAAGCAGCGACCGCTCTTCACCGACATGCCCGACTCGCCGCTGCCGCCGCTGTCGCTGCTCGAGGACGCGCCGGCCGCGGGCGAAACGGTGAGCGGCGAAACGCTCGAGTTCACGTCGCGGCTGATCGAGCGCAAGCTCGCCGATTTCGGCGTCGCGGTACGCGTGCTGGCCGCGTATCCCGGTCCCGTGATCACGCGCTACGAGATCGAGCCGGCGGTCGGCGTCAAGGGCGCGCAGATCGTGAACCTCGTCAAGGATCTCGCGCGCGCTCTGTCGGTCGTGTCGATCCGGGTCGTCGAGACGATTCCCGGCAAGTCGTGCATGGCGCTCGAGCTGCCGAATCCGCGGCGCCAGGTCGTACGGCTCGTCGAGTTGCTCGCATCGACGACGTACAACGACGCCGCCGGAAAGTTGACGCTTGCGCTCGGCAAGGACATCGCCGGCCATCCGGTGATCGCCGATCTCGCGCGGATGCCGCACCTGCTGGTCGCGGGGACGACGGGCTCGGGCAAATCGGTCGCCGTGAACGCGATGATCCTGTCGCTGCTCTACAAGGCCGAGCCGCGGCACGTGAAGATGATCCTCATCGATCCGAAGATGCTGGAGCTGTCCGGATACGACGGCATTCCGCATCTGCTCGCGCCGGTCGTCACCGACATGAAGCTCGCCCCGAACGCGCTCGCCTGGTGCGTCGGCGAGATGGAGCGGCGCTACAAGCTGATGTCGCAGCTTGGGGTTCGCAACGTCGCGGGCTACAACCAGAAGGTCGTCGAGGCGAAGAAGGCCGGTGAGGCGCTCACCGATCCGTTCTCGCTGACGCCCGGCAATCCCGAGCCGCTCGACGAGATGCCGCTGATCGTCGTCGTCGTCGACGAGCTCGCCGATCTGATGATGGTCACCGGCAAGAAGATCGAGGAACTGATCGCGCGGATCGCGCAGAAGGCGCGTGCGGCCGGCATCCACTTGATCCTCGCGACGCAGCGGCCGTCGGTCGACGTGATCACGGGGCTGATCAAGGCGAACATCCCGTCGCGGATCGCGTTCCAGGTCGCGAGCAAGGTCGATTCGCGGACGATCCTCGACCAGATGGGTGCCGAGGCGCTGCTCGGGCAGGGCGACATGCTGTACCTGCCGCCGGGAACGGGACATCCGCAGCGCGTGCACGGCGCGTTCGTGTCGGATGCGGAGGTGCACCGCGTCGTCGAGCATTTGAAGGCGCAGGGCGAGCCGCAATACGTCGCGGGCATTCTCGACGGCGGCGCGGCGGGCGAGGGCGACGAGCTCGCGAGCGTCGAGGGTCCGGATGCCGAATCCGATCCGATGTACGACCAGGCGGTCCAGGTCGTGCTGAAGACACGCCGTCCGTCGATCTCGCTCGTGCAGCGGCATCTGCGGATCGGGTACAACCGCGCCGCGCGCCTGATCGAGCAAATGGAGAAGGCCGGTCTCGTATCCGCGATGCAGACGAACGGCAATCGCGAAGTGCTCGTGCCGGTGGGCAAGGATGCTTAAGCGTGGCGCGGCGGCGCTCGCTTGCGCGCTCGTTCCACTCGCGCACGCCGGTCCTGTCGAGGTGTACCGCGAGGGCCCGCGGTACTGTCCGCACGATCGCCCGGCCGATGCGGCGCCGATCAGCGAAGGGCAGGCGATCGAGCGCGCGCGTGCGATGCTGCCCGACGACTATTGCGGTCCCTCGACGTTCGTGAGCGGCTGCGACGTCGTTCCCGAATACGCGCTCGGATCGTGGCGCATCTACTTCCATCAATACCGGATGCACGACGCGCAGCGCGACTGGGGCGGGCTCACGCACACGTATGTCGTTCTCGACCGCGTCGGCAACTGCGACGCGAACATTCCCGGGACCGAGCCCGGCGCACCGCGATGATCGTCGGCGCGAAGCGTCGCACATCGCATCACGTTTGGTGGAGTGGACTGGTGCTGGTCGCATGCGCGACGAGCGCGCTCGCTTCGGGACTCGATCAGCTCCACGCCTTTCTGGAAGGCACGCAAAGCGCGCAGGGCAGCTTCCGCCAGACTGTCGCGAATCGCGAGGGCCGCACGACGCAGACGTCGTCGGGCACGTTCGCATTCCAGAGGCCGGGGAAATTCCGCTGGACGTACGACAAGCCGTTCGATCAGCTCATCGTCGGCGACGGCGAGAAGGTCTGGGTCTACGACCGCGACCTCAACCAGGTAATCGTGCGCCCGCTCGACGCGGCGCTCGGCGCGACGCCGGCGGCGCTCCTCGCCGGCGACAACGCGCTCGAGAAGAACTTCTCGCTCGTTGCGGGTGGCGCGGACAACGGCATCGAGTACGTGGATGCAACGCCGAAGACGAACGAGTCGCAGTTCAAGCGGATACGCCTCGGCTTCGTCGATGAGCTGCCCCGGCGGATGCTTTTGACGGATGCGTTCGGGCAGACGACGGAGCTCGCATTCGCCGACGTCGAGCGCAATCCGAAGCTTGCGCCCGACACGTTCGCGTTCACGCCGCCGAAGGGGGCGGATGTCGTGGGCAGGTGATGCCTGCCACCGATCTCTTCGCCGACGCGGCCGATCGCGGCCCGCTCACGCCGCTCGCCGAGCGACTGCGTCCGAAGAGCATCGCCGAGGTGATCGGCCAACGGCACCTGCTTGCGCCCGGCAAGCCGCTCGCCGTCGCGTTCGCGGCCGGCAAGCCGCATTCGATGATCCTGTGGGGACCGCCGGGCGTCGGCAAGACGACGCTCGCGCGCCTGATGGCCGACGCGTTCCAGGCGGATTTCGTCGCGATTTCGGCGGTGCTCGCCGGCGTCAAGGACATTCGCGACGCGGTATCGCGCGCCGAGCTCGCGCGCGAGCAGTTCGGCCGCGCGACGATCCTGTTCGTCGACGAGGTCCATCGCTTCAACAAGGCGCAGCAGGACGCGTTCCTGCCGTACGTCGAGCGCGGCGTCCTCACGTTCATCGGCGCGACGACGGAAAATCCGTCGTTCGAAGTCATCAGCGCGCTGCTTTCACGCGCCGCAGTGTATGTGCTTCATCCGCTCTCGGCCGACGAGCTCGCGGAGTTGCTCGCGCGGGCCGTCCATGCCGCGATGCCGGGAACGAGCGTCGACGACGCGGCGCGCGACGCGCTCGTCAGCTACGCCGACGGCGACGGCCGGCGGCTGATCAATCTCGTCGAGCAGCTCGCGACGGCGGCCGGCGAAGCACAGAAGACGACGATCGACGTCGTGTTCGTCGAAGCGACGATCGCGCGCAGCCTGCGCCGCTTCGACAAGGGCGGCGAGGCGTTCTACGACCAGATCTCGGCGTTGCACAAGGCCGTGCGCGGATCCGATCCGGACGCGTCGCTCTACTGGATGTGCCGGATGCTCGATGGCGGCGCCGATCCGTTGTACGTGGGCCGGCGGCTCATCCGGATGGCGAGCGAGGACATCGGACTCGCCGATGCACGCGCGCTCGCGCTGGCCGTCGACGCCGTCGCGACCTACGAGCGCCTCGGCACGCCCGAAGGCGAGCTCGCGCTCGCGCAGTGCGTGCTCTACCTCGCGTGCGCGCCGAAGAGCAACGCGACGTACGTCGCGTATAACGCCGCGCGCGCATTCATCGCCGAAGACGGGTCGCGGCCGGTTCCGCTGCGCCTTCGCAATGCGCCGACGCGGCTCATGAAGGGGCTGGGTTACGGCAAGGGTTATCGCTACGCGCACGACGAAGGTGATGCGTACGCCGCGGGCGAGCGCTACCTGCCCGACGACATGCCCGACGTCGGGTTCTACCGACCGACCGATCGTGGCGCCGAGGCCCGGATCGCCGAGAAACTGCGCGATTTGCGCGCGCGTGACGAAGCGGCCGGCGCAAAACGGGCGCCCCGTTCGACGGAAGAATGAGCGGAGCGGCCGTGCGGCTGCGACTGCAGGCAGGCTCATGCCTTGTAGTCGGGGTCGATCCGGTCGAGCTTTCGCAATAGCCCGGGCCATGCGAGCTCGCAACCTTGTCCATTGAGCGCCTGCGCGAATTGGCGCGCGGCTCCCCGAACGATCGCATCATCGATCAATCGCAAGGAAGACCCGCCTGCCTGGGCTTTTACCTGCATACGGCACGCAGTCTCGAAGAAGTACATCGAAACGAACGCCTCTGCGATCGTTCGGCCTACGGTCAGCAGGCCATGGTTGCGCAGCATCAGGAAGTTGTTCGAGCCGAGATCGCGAACGAGCCGCGGCTTCTCTTCCTCGTTCAGAGCGAGCCCCTCATAGTCGTGGTACGACAGTGAGCCGAGCACCAGCATCGCGTGCTGCGACAACGGCAGCAAGCCCCGCTCCTGGGCCGACACGGCAACGCCGTTGACGCTATGGAGATGGAGGACGCAGGTGGCGTCGTGCCGGGCGGCATGCACCGCGCTGTGTATCGTGAAACCCGCAGGATTTATGTCGTGCCTGGTGGGACCGACTTTACGGCCCTGCGCATCCACCTTGACGAGATCGGAGGCGCGGATCTCATCGAACATCATGCCGTATGGGTTGATCAGGAAATGATGTTCGGGGCCCGGGACGCGCGCGGAGATATGGGTGAAGATCAAATCGTCCCACCCGAAAAGCGCGACGAGGCGATAGCACGCGGCCAGGTCGACGCGCCGCTGCCATTCCTCCGACGCCATGACAGGTAACGAAATTCCGCTCAGGTCGCTCACGGATTTGCCTAACATTGGCTTCGTCGGGTAATCTATGTAGACCAGTCTATATAAATTGTCAAGATGGCAACCCGAGTCGAGGCAGGCAGCCGTGAAAGGATGCTGGAAGCGGCCATTTCGCTCATGCGACGCACGGGCCTTTCCGGTGCGGGGATCAACGAAGTCGTTCGCGAAAGCCGAGCGCCGAAAGGCTCGATGTACCACTACTTTCCCGGCGGCAAGCAGCAGTTGGCGGCGGAGGCGATCGACGTTTACGCCGCTCGGGTGCGCGATTTTCTGGGTGCGACCCTATCCGCCGCGAGGACGCCGGCCGGCAAGGTTCATGCGCTTTTCGAGGCTCTCGCGCGACGCATCGAAGATGCGCAGTTCGAGGCGAGCTGCGCCGCAGGCGCGGTGTCGCTCGATCTCGACGCGCAGCTCGAGTCGCTACGGCGCAATGTCGACGCGGCGTTCTCGGGCTGGGTAGATACGATCGCAGCGCAATTTCGTCCGCGCAATGCGCGTGCCGCGAACTCTTTCGCGAGTCTGGTGCTGACCACCATAGAAGGTGCCTACATCCGCAGCCGCATAGCGCGGTCGACCGAGCCTTTCCGGGAAGCGGGTCGCTGGCTGTCCGGGATCGCACAAACGACGTTCGGAAACTGACTCGCATGGCGGGTGGTCGCCGCTTCGTGGACGGGCGCCGCAGCGCCCCGGCCGCTAGGGGCGCGCGATCGCCGCGGATGCCGATGCGACTGGCCGGCGGAAGGCGCGCGCCGCGTTCGACGCAGGAGTCAGCGCGCGGGCCACGCGGTGCTCCTTGCTAGAATCGCGCGCATGCTCGACATCCATGCGTTGCGAAATGATCTGGAGGGCGTCCGCGCGGCGCTCGCGAGGCGCGGCGTCGCGCTCGATGTCGCGGGCTTCGAAGCGCTCGAGGCCGAGCGCAAGCGAATCCAGACGCGAACGCAGGATCTGCAGGCGAAGCGCAATGCGCTGTCGAAGGGAGTCGGCGCCGCGAAGGGCAGGGGCGAAGATCCCGCGCCGTTGCTGAAGGAAGTGGCCGGCATCGGCGACGAGCTCGGCGCGCTCGAGCGCGAGGTCGACGGCGTGCAATCGAAGCTTCGCGAATTCCTCCTTGACCTGCCGAACCTGACGCACGCGTCGACGCCGGTCGGACGCTCCGCCGATGACAACGTCGAAGTGCGTCGCATCGGCACGCCACGCACGTTCGCCTTCACGCCGAAGGACCACGCCGATCTCGGCGAGGCGCTCGGCATGCTCGATTTCGCGACGGCCGCCAAGCTGTCGGGCGCACGCTTCACGTACCTGCGCGGCGATCTCGCCCGTCTGCATCGCGCGCTTGCGCAGCTCATGCTCGACACGCACACGCAGGAGCACGGCTATACCGAGTGCTATACGCCCTACATCGTCAATCCGGCAGTGCTCGTCGGCACCACGCAGCTTCCGAAATTCGAGGCGGACATGTTCGCCGTGACGAAGGGTGGCAGCGCGGCCGACGAGACGACGACGCTGCAATACCTGATCTCGACATCCGAGATCACGCTGACCAATTCGGTGCGCGAGGAAATCATTCCCGCCAAGGCGCTGCCGATCAAGCTCACCGCGCATACGCCGTGCTTTCGCTCCGAGGCTGGCAGCTATGGCAAGGACACGCGTGGCATGATCCGCCAGCACCAGTTCGACAAGGTGGAGCTCGTGCAGATCGTGAAGCCCGAGACGTCGTACGAGGCGCTCGAGCAATTGACGCGCGACGCCGAAAGCATCCTGCAAAAGCTCGAGCTGCCGTATCGCGTGATGGCGCTTTGTACCGCCGACATCGGGTTCGCGTCGGCGAAGACGTACGACGTCGAGGTCTGGCTGCCGGGGCAGAACGCGTATCGCGAGATCTCGTCGTGCTCGAACTGCGAGGCTTTCCAGGCGCGGCGCATGCAGGCACGCTTTCGCAACGACAAGGGGAAACCCGAGCTCGTGCACACGCTGAACGGCTCGGGCGTCGCCGTTGGTCGCGCGCTCGTGGCGGTCATGGAGAACTACCAGCAGCCCGACGGCTCCATCGCGGTGCCGGCGGCGTTGCGGCCGTATATGAACGGACTCGAGGTTATCCGCAGGCGCGGTTGAGTCTGGCGGCAATCAGGTGCGCCGCTCGCGCGCCCAAAGTTTCCAACGCGGCGAGCAAGTGCGCGGCGCGCGCTCCGAGTCCGTAAACGATCGCCTACGGGGCCCGGCGCCTCCTTCGCGCGACAGACATGTCTCGCTCGTCGGAGCCACCCGTAACGGCAATCACTCCCAGTCGCTCTCGCCGCGCACCCGATCGCCGCTGGCACGCATCTCGGCAACTCGCTGCAGACCGCCTGCCGATTCGCTGCACACCACTCGCCGACCCCCTATAGACAGCCGCCCTGCAGACACTCGGGCGTCGCGCGCATTCGCCGCTATCGCATATTGCCGGTGTGCCCCAACGAATAGCGACCGGGTTGCGGCCACACAGTGAGGCCGTGCGGCTCCTTGCCGACGGGAATTTTCGTCACCGCGCCCGTCGTCGTGTCGATCATGTAGACGACGTTGTCGAAGCGTCCCGAGATCCACAACTGCCTGCCGTCCACGGTGACGTTGCCCATGTCGGGACTGCCGCCGCCTGGAATCGGCCATGTGACGTCGACCCTCTGCGTCGCGAAGTCGACGACGGAAATGCTGCCCTTTCCGTGCGGTGATCCGTGGATCTTGTTCGAGCCGCGATTGGTCACGTAGAGCTTGCGCCCGTCGCGGCTCGGATACAGGCCGTGCGTCCCCTTGCCGGTCGCGATGAATCCCGCTTCCTTGAAGGTCGCGCCGTCGACGACGAACACGCCGTCGGCCATCATGTCGGCGACGTAGAAGAGCTTGCCGTCGGGGCTCACGCGAATGTCCTGCGGCATTCCACCCTTCGACAGCGTCAGGTAGCCCAGCACCTTGCGATCGACGTAGTCGATCTTCGCGAGGCCCTTCGAGAACTCGCAGGTGAAAATCGCGTAGCGACCGTCGATCGAGAAGTCGGCGTGGTTGATGCCGCCGCATTCGGGCACATCGAGCGACCATTCGAGCGCCATCGTCTTCGGGTCGCGGAAGTCGAGCCGCTTGTGCGCTTCGGCGACGACGATCGCGTAACGCCCGTCCGGCGTGAAATACATGTTGTAGGGATCGTCGACGGCGATCGGCTTGCCGGGCTTGCCCGTCTTCGGATCGATCGGCGTCAGGCTGCCCTTCGACGTGTTCTCAGCGTTGTTCGCGACCCACAGCGTCGTGAGGTCGTACGAAGGCACGATGTGCTGCGGGTTGAGGCCCACGCGAAAGCGATCGACGACCTTGAGCGTGGCCGGATCGATCACGTAGACGTCGTCGGACTGCACGTTCGGCACGTACACGCGCGGCAACGCGTCGTGCACCGCGGCACTCACGTGCTCCGAAGACGTTTCGCCGTAGAGGTTCGCGGGATCGACGACCGGCGGCATGCCGGGGATCGTCGCGACGGTGGCGGCGGGGCCGCTCGGCGGTGCGGCCGGTTGTGCTGCGCACGGCAGCGACGTCAGCGCGGCGAAGGCGAACGACAGGACAATGGACGGGTAGGAATTCACGAAATTTTCAGGAGAAGAGATGAGTGATGCCGTGCGTCAGCGGCGCGTCATTTGCCGGATCGATTCCACCGAGCGCCGCACGATCGCATCGACACCGAGGCGCCCCAGTTCGGCGCTCGAGCGCCGCGGATCGCCGTAAACGCCGTGCGCCGCGTCGAGATTGCGGCCCGATGCGAGCACATCCTGACGGACGAGAGCGGGATCGACGGCGAGCGACAGCGACGTATCGGCGACACCGGCGTGCGTTCCGATCTCGGCCTTCGAGATGCCGTGCGCCGCGAGCGCCGCAGGATACTCCGTTTCGGTGACGCGGTAATAGTCGACGAGCGCATGCGCGCGCGCAGGCGACTTTGCCCATGCGCGATCGAGGCGCGCCGCGACCGCTTCCTCGCTCGGCTGATAGCCGCCATGGTCGCCGAGGAACACGATGTCGCGGAAGCCGTGCGCGCGGAGGCTCCGCGCCGCCGCGTCGAGCGTGCTCTCGAACGTCGCGACCGGGATCGAGATCGTGCCGGCGAAGCGCATGTGCGACGACGGCGGATCGATGTTGCCCTCGGGAACGTACGCGATGACCGGCGCGACCAGCGCATTGCCGAGCGCCTTCGCGATCCGTTCGGCGAGCGCCTTCACGCGCACGTTGTGCTTTCCGAGAACCATCGCGGGCCCGCTCTGCTCGGTGCCGCCGATCGGGATCAGCACCGTGGTCTTGCCGGCGGCGACCTGCGCCGAGACCTCCGTCGTCGTCAGATCCTCGAGGAAGATGCTCGACTGCGCATGCGCGATGCAAGCGGCGAGCGCGAGCGTGAGCGCGCACGCGAGACGAAACATTCGGGACGCCATCCGGCAATGGTAGGCGATCGGCGCATCCCGTGCGCCGATCGCGCGCAAACGCAGGCGCGTCAGCGCTCGGTGAAGCTTGCGTGCAGCCGCGGCGTACCGGCCGCCTCGCTGCGCAGCAGGATGTCGTAGTATCCGCGCACCCGGCCGACGAACGCGACGGGCATGCCCCCGCGCGCGTAGCCGTTCTTCAGCGTGATGTAGTACGCGGGCTCGGCGAGGAGCGGCAGCACCTTTTCGACGTCGCTCCACAGGTCCGGATTGAGCTTCTGCCGCTGCGCGAGGATCCGGGCGTCCTCGAGATGTCCGATGCCGACATTGAACGCCGCCAGCGCGAGCCACGTGCGGTCCGGCTCCGCAATTCGCGGCGGCAGCTTGCGCTTGAGGTCGGCGAGATACTTCGCGGCGCCGATCGCCGCCGCATTGGGATCGAGACGGTCGCCGACGCCGAGCGCGCGCGCGGTGTCCTCGGTGAGCTGCATCAGGCCGCGCACGCCGGTCTCGCTCGTCGCGCCGGG
>Ga0134128_10004246_pt1 | contig 17555 bp, 16 predicted proteins | sample KB31754_FD_96462 | JGI IMG/M metagenome (GOLD analysis project Ga0134128, IMG submission 96462) | Terrestrial soil microbial communities with excess Nitrogen fertilizer from Kellogg Biological Station, Michigan, USA - KB3-175-4 | ecosystem: Environmental > Terrestrial > Soil > Unclassified ... | reverse complement strand
ATTGTCTCCAAAGCAGAGGGCCGTGTGGTGAGACTTGCCAATGTCGTTCCGTCTTCCAGTTCCATTGCCTGGGCACACCGCTACAAATTGGATCCGCGAGTAACCGAACTGGCTCTCCGGGAATCCAAGAGTGTGGTCCGGCGCAAGCGCGGAGTGCTGATCACAGAAACAAGACATGGATTCATTTGCGCGAATAGCGGCGTAGATGTTTCCAACGTGGATGGCGGGGAACACGCGCTGTTGCTTCCGGAAAATCCTGACGGCTCCGCCGCGAAGTTATACCGTGGACTAAAAAAGAAGCTGGGATTGAATATTCCCGTGATTATAAGCGACAGTTTTGGCAGGCCATGGCGCGAGGGTTTGACCGAAGCCGCAATTGGCGTCGCTGGGATGAATGCTTTATTCGATTATCGCAACCGATTAGATTCCCATGGCTATCTGTTGCGCGTTAGCAGGGAAGCGATCGCCGATGAGCTTGCCTGCGCTGCGGGATTGGTCTGTGGCAAGCTAAATGGCACCCCGGCGGCAATTGTGCGCGGATTTGTTTATCAGCCGGGCGAGGGAAGTGGGCGCGATCTGCTCCGAGCCAGGCACACCGATCTTTTCCGGTGAAGAGGTCAGGCGTGGCGAAGCAGGGCTTATGATAGTAGAAAGTTGGTCATTATGATTTCTGCCGCAGAGTTAGAAAAGTTCCCATCACTTGAATGGGAAGATGCCGCTCCGCGCATGAGTTCCCCATGCCGCGCTGCGGTTGAAGCTGTGCTCACAGCGCAGAACGGAAACGTGCTCAGCCGCGAGCAATGCCTGATGTTGGCAAATGCGGAAGGCGATGACTTGCCCGGGCTTTTGCTGGCAGCGGACACGCTTCGCCGCGAGCTGGTGGGAAACATCGTCACCTACGTGGTGAACAGGAACATCAACTTCACCAATGTCTGCTTTGTGGGCTGCAAATTTTGCGCCTTCAGCCGGGGCCCGCGGGAATCGGACGCTTACTTTTTGGACTTGGAGCAAGTTGCCGAGAAAGCGAAAGAAGCGTGGCAGATTGGGGCCAGGGAAGTTTGCATTCAGGGTGGACTGCCGCACGGCCTGCCTCCGTTTTACTATCGCGACATTTTGCGGGCGGTGAAGAATGCAGTCCCCGGCATGCACATTCATGCGTTCTCTCCCATGGAAATTGTTTATGGGGTTGAGCTCACCGGCATGGAGCTTCCAGACTATCTATCCATGCTGCGCGACAATGGCCTCGATACGCTCCCCGGGACGGCGGCCGAAATTCTCGACGACCAGGTCCGGCACGTTCTTTCCCGCAACAAACTTTCGCGCGCCAAATGGGAAGAAGTCATCCGCACGGCGCACCGTTGCGGAATCCGCAGCACCTCCACATTGATGTATGGGCACATGGAGACGCCGGAACATTGGGTGAACCAGCTATTGCTGCTGCGCGGGATACAGGACGACACAGGCGGCTTCACCGAGTTTGTTCCGTTGGGATTTGTGCACCAGAACACGCTGCTGTTCCAGCAGGGGCTTGCCCGCTCCGGCCCAACTCTGGCCGAGCACCTGAAGATTCATGCACTGGCGCGAATCATGCTCGCCGGGGCGATTCACAATATTCAGGTTTCGTGGGTGAAGCTCAACCGCTCTCTTTCCCAGCTTTGCCTGCATGCCGGGGCCAATGACTACGGCGGAACGTTGATGGAAGAAAACATTTCACGCGAGGCGGGCGCAACCGCGGGACAATATACCAGCCCGGAAGATTTCCAGGCGCTGATTTGCGAGGCGGGCAGAATTCCCGCGGAGCGCAATACCAGCTACAGCCGGATTAAGATCAAAGCTCCTGCCGCAAATTTTGGGCAGGAATTCTCCGAAACAGAGTTCGCATTTGCATGAACCCGATTGCAGTTCTTGGCGGTACAGGACGCGAAGGGTATGGGCTGGCTTTGCGGTGGGCGCAAGCCGGTGAGACCGTCATTATTGGTTCGCGCGACGCGAACCGCGCCCAGGAAGCAGCCAATAAAGTCCGTGAGCAATCAGGCGCGGACTGCAAAATTTCCGGGGCCGACAATCTGGCTGCTTGTAAGGCCGCGGCCATCGTCGTCCTTACGATTCCCTTTGCAGGGCATGCATCTCTCTTGAAAGAAATTAAATCTGCCATCCCGACGGGAAGCATTGTTGTGGATGCCACCGTGCCGTTGGCCGCCGCAGTAGGTGGCCGCCTTACGCGTACGCTGGGCGTCTGGCAAGGTTCGGCTGCGCAGCAATCTGCGGAGCTTCTGGGCCCTGAAGTTCCTGTGGTTGCCGCTTTTCAGAATGTTTCGTCGGGGTTGCTGATGTCAGGGCAGATGGTCGAGTGCGACATAGTGGTTTGCGGGGACCATCCTGAAGCGAAGCAAACTGTGCGTGCTCTGGCCGGAAAAATTCCCGGAGTGCGTACACTCGATGGCGGCAAGCTGGAAAGCGCCCGCATCCTTGAGCAGATTACAGCTCTTTTGATCAATCTGAATATGCGCTACAAAACCAGTTCCGGCATCCGCTTTACCGGCCTGCCCGACGATGCCTTCCATTCCTGATGTTCTCCGCTTTATTTTCCTGATTGGAACTGGAAAGATTCATTCGCTTTGTCCTAAGCTGCTTGCGGCTCAGGCGTTTATAATGATTTTGTAAACGATAGGTGAGTCTCTTACGAAACTCCTGTCATCTGAAAGTTCTGGAGGACAATTATGGCGCATGAACTACCCCCTCTGCCGTACGATTATTCCGCTCTTGAGCCAACCATTGATGCGCAGACCATGAAGCTGCATCACGATATGCATCACGCTGCGTATGTAAAAAATCTGAATGCAGCTCTGGAAAAACATCCGAATCTGCACTCCAAAAGCGCGGAAGATTTACTGCGCGACCTTAGCTCTGTTCCCGAAGACATTCGCGGCGCGGTCCGCAACAACGGCGGCGGCCATGTGAACCACACCATGTTCTGGAAGATCATGAAGCCGCAGGGTGGCGGCGAGCCGGCGGGAAAGATTGCCGAAGCGATCAACAAGAGTTTTGGCAGCTTTAAAGATTTCCAGGCGAAGTTCAATGATGCCGGAGCCAAGCAATTCGGCTCGGGATGGGCATGGCTGGCGGGAAAGGCCAATGGAGAAATTCAGGTCATCAGCACTCCCAATCAGGACAATCCCATTTCCCAGGGCCTGTTCCCGATCATGGGCAACGACGTCTGGGAGCATGCTTACTACCTGAAATATAACAACCGCCGTCCCGAATATCTGGCCGCATGGTGGAACGTGGTGAACTGGGATGAGGTCAACCGCCGCTACGAAGCCTTCAAGTCAGCCCACGAGCCAGCGATGGCAGGGAAGTAGAGCAGTTGAAATAGTTCTGTAGAGCCCTAGGGCATTTCTGCTCTGGGGCTTTTCTTTGGGAACAATTATCTAAAGAATGCGTACATATTCTTGAAAGATATGCGCCTTCCCCGGCCACGTCGAGTTTTTGCGATCGCTTTAATTAGTTATAGCGTTTTATGTATTTTCGGGGGAGTGTTTCTCACCAGACTTGCCCTTCACATGCCACGTAAATCCATCACTTTTAATGATCAAGAAAGAGTGCTCGATATAGCACATGATCAGGGATTACACCTTTACAACACTTCGCTTCGAACATCCGATGGAGTTCTCTTACACGCGTGGGAAATTGACCCTGCATTGACTAATGGAAATGCCGTCATTTTATTTCATGGAGTTGGTGATAATCGCTCAAGCATGTTGGGATATGCAGAACTGTTTTTAAAGCACGGATATTCCATTCTATTGCTAGATTCTCGCGCACATGGTGAAAGCGGTGGTGATTTATCTACTTATGGGTTATTGGAACGAAATGATATCCATCAGTGGTTTGATTGGTTTCAAGAACGAGGACATTTCTCCTGCATATATGGACTGGGAGAATCTATGGGAGCTGCAGAGCTCTTGCAATCTTTGCAGGTTGAGCCAAGATTCTGTGCTGTGGTTGCAGAATCCCCATTTTCCAACTTTCATGAAATAGCCTACGACCGCGTTGGTCAATTTTTTCAGGTAGGCCCTTGGATGGGCAGAATCGTGCTTCGCCCTATGGTTGAGAGCGCATTTATTTATTCACGTTGGAAATACGGATTGAATCTAAGCGAAGTCGCTCCAGAAACAGCAGTGGCCACAACGAATGTGCCTGTGTTGCTGATTCATGGCGAAAAAGATGGGAATATTCCCATTCGCCATTCCTTAAGAATTCAAGCCAAAAATCCTAAAGTGAAACTATGGAAAGTTCCTAACGCCAATCATTGCGGCGCAATAGGTGCAGACCCGCAAAAGTTTGAATCTGTAGTTATTGGTTGGTTGAAGCAACATTCTAAAGCGCTGAATTAATTCCTACATCAACCACAGTGCATCCACATCCACAATTACCTGCGTGCGGGGGATTTGTCTTTCATGCACATGAACCAACATGGCGCGAAGCACAGTATTCAGTTTCTCGCGGCTTTGGGACTTGAGCACGAAATGATAGCGGTAATCCTGCTTTAAGCGCACAATGGGCGCGGCAGCTGGCCCCATCACCCGTACTCCTTCATGCCGCGTTTTTTCAAACCATTGTCCGATAGCTCCTGACCATTCCAGGGCTTCATTCAATTTAGTGCTGCGCACCAAAACATTAGCTAGAGCGCTGTATGGCGGATAATGCATCCAACTGCGGAAACGCAACTCTTTGTCGTAGAAACCGGCGAAATCGTGCGCTGCGGTATATTGCACTGCGTAATGTTCCGGAAAATAAGTTTGCAGGACAACTTTGCCGGGAATGGCGCCGCGCCCGGCGCGTCCAGCAACCTGCGTAAGCAACTGAAAGGTGCGTTCGGCCGCGCGGAAATCAGGCAGACCAAGCGCTATGTCTGCTCCAATTACGCCGACCAATGTCACGCCATGAATGTCATGACCTTTGGCGATCATCTGCGTGCCTACTAACAAATCAAGTTCGCCCGCATTAAAGGCATTCAATGTGCGCTCGAAGTCGCGGTGGCTGCGCACTGTATCGCGGTCCAGCCTGCCAATACGCGCCTGCGGAAAGAGCCCATGCAAAAATTCCTCCAGTTTCTCCGATCCCGTGCCCAGAAATTGCACATATTCGCTGTTGCACTTCGGGCATTTTTTAGGAACGGGTGCCGTCAATCCGCAGTAATGGCACACCATGCGATGCTCACGCTTGTGATGCGCGAGAGCAACCGCGCAATTTTGACACTGCATGGTATTGCCGCAGGCCCGGCACAACACTACCGGAGAATACCCGCGCCGGTTCAGCAGGACCATCACCTGCTCCTGGCGGGCAAGTCTTTCTTTGATCTCTTCCGCCAGCTTGCGGGAGACTACCTGCTCCTGTCCGCTTTGCTGAAATTCCTGCCGCATGTCCAGAACCTGCACTTCCGGCAGAGGACGTTGCTCAACACGGTCCGGTAGTTCCAGCAGCGCATATTTATTTCTTTTGGCATTGAAATAGGATTCGAGAGAGGGCGTCGCCGAACCCAGGACGACGACGGCATCCGCCATTTTGGCCCGCATGACCGCGACGTCGCGAGCATGATAGCGCGGCATCTCCTCCTGTTTGTAGGAGGAATCGTGCTCCTCATCCACGATAATCAGCGCCAGATCGAGAACAGGGGCAAAGACTGCGGAACGCGTGCCCACAACCATGCGGGCCTCCCCGCGTTTGATTCTGCGCCATTGCTCTACGCGTTCCTTGCCCGACAAAGCCGAATGAAGAATGGCGACTTCATTACCGAACAGTTGATGCAGGTCGGCGGCAACCGCCGGCGTAAGTCCAATTTCCGGCACCAGCAAAATCGCCGAGCGTGCAGCATCGAGCACGGCGCGCATGGCGGCCAGATATACCGCGGTTTTGCCGGAGCCAGTAACGCCGTGCAGCAGCATTGCGGAAAAGCGGCGTGCGGCGGCGCTATCTTTAATTTTCTCCAGTGCATTTTGTTGCGCAGCATTGAATTGAAAGTCGAAAGGTGAGGGCCGAGGTTGCGCGCGCGAGATGGTGAACTCCGCCGGTCCTTCAACTATCTCCACCAATCCGCGCCTCACCAGGGTTTGAATCGTTGTGCGCGGCACATCGAGACCGCGCAGGCTTTCAACCGCCAGCTTTCCTCCAGAAGATTCCAGGGCCTCAATCATTCTCCGCTGGTTGGCGTTGAGCTTTCCTTTAGCGCTTTTCAGCACTGCGATTCGCACGGTCCGCGTTGCTTCCTGTGCGTCAGAAATATCCTCACGAGTGATCCACCTCTTCCGCACCAACCCGGCCAGAATCGCCCGCGATACACGGGCGGCCGAGCGCAACGTGCTCTCTTTTTCCGCCTCTCCCGAAGCCAAATATTCGAGGGCGCGAAACTCCGCAAGCTGGTCGTCGGGAGTTTTGCGGCTGCGCGCAGACGAGCCGGTTTCTGCCGCCTGGTGAAGGGCCAGTCCGCCCCGTTCGGTGATGCGGTAAGCGATGTTCCGCTTGAACTCTGCGGCGAGAGGCAACATAGTGGAAAAAACTTCTCCCAACGGCGCAAGATAGTAGCGGCTGATCCAGGCCGCAAGCTCCCGCAATTGCCCGTCAACCGCGGGTTCTGCGTCCATGATCCGCAAAATATCTTTTGCCGCCACCGACGGCGGACGGTCGTGCAATTCCGTAATAATTCCAACCAGGCGTTGCTGGCGGAAGGGAACCAATACCCGCCCGCCAACAGCAGGAGTCATCTCTTCAGGAATGCGGTAAGTAAAGAGAGAGTCCAGAGGCACCGGCAGCGCGACATCGCAAAATTGAGCCATGAATCAATGACTGGAACAGGAAATTGGAAGAACAATTAGAACAGACTTTTATCTTCGCGAGTAGGCGCAGCCAGGGTAGCCGCAGCGCCGGGGAGAGCGGTCAAAAGCCTACCAGCACCGGCTCCGGCTCCAAAAAAACGTTCCAGATTTCCTTTACCTTCTGCTGGATGTTTTCCTTCAAAGCCAGAATTTCCGCAGCGGTCGCACCTCCACGATTCACAATGGCCAACGCATGTTTGTGCGAGATGCCTGCGCGCCCTGCCCCGAAACCCTTCTTGAATCCCGAGTTCTCCACGAGCCATGCGGCGGAAACTTTGCGACGGGCCTCAAGCGCAGGGTAGCTGGGAATTTTCAGTTGCAGCGCAGAGGCGCGTCGCGTCAGTTCCTCGAACTGCTCCGCGGAGAGAACCGGGTTTTTGAAAAACGATCCAGCGCTCCGGCAATCGGGATCAGCCGAAGAGATGAGCATGCCCTTGCCAGCACGTATCTCCCGCACGGCATCCCGTACCTGGAGTAGGGTTGGCGGCGTCGCGGCTCCGACGAAATATTTCTGCAAATCTGCGTATGCCAGTTTAGGAGCGCCGCCCCGCGCCAACGCATAGACCACCTTCAACACAATGTAGCGGCCACGCTCACTTGTATTAAAGATGCTGGCGCGGTAGCTGAATCCACAGTCTTCCCGCGAAAGCTCGCGGATTTCCAAAGTATTAAGGTCGAGCGCAGTTACAGATTGGATTGTCTCGGAGACTTCCTGGCCATAAGCGCCCACGTTCTGGACTGGCGTGCCGCCAACGCTGCCCGGAATGCCGCTCAGGCATTCAATGCCGGAACAATTGAGGCCGACCGCGTGGGCGACAAGTTTGTCCCAATCTTCCCCTGCGCCCACTTCCAGACGAAGATGCTTGCCGCCCGCATCTATTTTTATGCCGGAGATCGCAACCTTCAAAACCAGCCCCGGCCAGCCTTTGTCGGCAACGACCAGATTGCTTCCACCGCCCAAAACAAATACCGGCAGCTTGCGGGAGCGGGCAAACTGGATCGCCTCCATAGCGTCTTCAGGAGTGTGGATTTCGCTAAAGAATTGCGCTGGCCCGCCCACGCCGAGCGTCGTTAGCGGCGCGAGGGGCACGTTTTGCTGGATGAGCATGGCTGCCCATCACTATAACTGAAGTAGAATCCGGCCTCTGCCTATGCGCCGTTTCGGAACCTCGGTTCACAACAGCACTTTATGCGGCCTGATTGCTTTTTGTTCCAGAGGCCTGCTCTTTCGCATGCTGATCGCGTTGTTTTTCTTCCTGCGAGATCGTTTCCAGCAGCGTCTTCATGTCCTCGGCGTGCTCTTCCTCTTTCGCCAGGATTTCTTCCATGATGCGCCGGCTGGTCGGATCATTGTTCCCGAGATAACGGATAATTTCAGAATAGGATTCAATTGCGATGCGCTCCGCCACCAGATCTTCCCGGATCATTTCTACCAATGAATTTCCTTCAATGTATTGCGAATGGCTGCGGGAGGGCAGGGTTTCCGGGTTGAAGTCAGGATCACCGTCCAGCTGGGTAATTCTTTCGGCGATCATGTCCGCGTGTTCTTGCTCTTCCTGGGCGTGCTCGAGGAATTCCTCCGAGACCGCCTGCGAGTGAATTCCCGAGGCCATGTAGTAATGGCGTTTATAACGCAAAACACACACCAGTTCTGTTGCGAGAGCTTCATTCAGGACCTGAATGACGGCTTTGCGGTCGCCTTTATAGTTCTCAGTGACCGCGCCATTCTCAATGTGGCGGCGCGCGCGGCGGCGAATTTCTTCAATATCCGCAATAAAACTTCCAGGGGCCGAAGGGCGAGCATCAGACATACAATTTCTCCTTTATCGTTCACTAAGATGCTCTAACCTGCCGGACCGTTCGCCGCTTAAATGCGGCCGAGCAACACGAGGACCAGGACGATCAGAACAATCAGGCCAAGTCCTCCGCTGGGGTAGTAGCCCCAACTTCCACTGTATGGCCAGGTTGGCAGTGCGCCGATCAACAGCAAAATCAAAACAATTACAAGGATGAGATACATGAGTAGCTCCTGATGTGAGAAATGCTTCCTGTTTTTCAGAGTTCAAGCTATGCCTGCGGAGCAGCTCTGCCAATCCGGTTAAGGCTGTAAATAACGCTGATTCGAATCCGTAGTTGCGATTCAAATTTCAAGCAGTTTGTACGCGGCGGGAGGTTGCTGCGCCTGCAACAAGCTGATCGCGACGTTGTGTACAGGGATGCCGGCGGTAGTGGCACCCTGTAATTTCCCATGGTGCGCATGCCCGTGCACGATGAAATCGGCGCCATGCCTGTCTATTACTTCGGCCAGGCGGGACGTGCCCAGGAAGGGGAAGATCTCGGGCGATTCTCCCTGCACCGTGGCCGCGATGGGCGAATAATGCAGGACAACCACGCGCTTTGGCATCCGGAGTTGTGACATCGCCCGTTCCAGCTTCAGCGCCTCGTCAATCGAAGCCCGGACGAAAGTTTTTATTTCCGGCTCTCCAAACGCAGTAAGAACGGACCGTCCGAATCCTCCGACAAAACCCTTCGTGCCCGCAAAGCCAACGCCATCCCGTTCATAAGCGCTGCCATTGAGCACCTTAATTCCTTCCGCGGTCATCATGCGCATGAGTTCCTGTTCCTGCCCGCTTTCGTAATCATGATTTCCCAGCACCACCACCGTCGGGACGCGAAAGCGCACAATGGCATTCAGCAATGGCTCCATCTCGGCAGGCTGGCCATAATTCGTAAGGTCGCCTGCAATCACCAGGAGGTCGGCTTCGTCCCTTACCTTATTCAGCTGTTCGCGGACTGCTGCGTAACTCTGGGGCGAAAAGTGCAGGTCGGCGGTGGCGGCAATTCTCATGTTGTCTGGCCGAACGACTTAAGGACAGCGGCTAGCTTCAATTTTAGGAGACTGGCTCCGGTACTGTTGTAATAGATCAGCCATCTTCCATTCATTTACGTCAATCGCAAACATGTAGTCATCTACCAAACTGCCGCGAAACGGCGCGTTGGTTTCGGGATGCTCCACGGCCTCGTTCAAGCGTTGTAAAAGGTCATGCCACAGCCAGCGGGGCACATAGCTGGTTTGCGCGGGATAGTTATAACGGAAGAAGAGCAGCATCCAGAGCAGGATTTCCCAATGTCCGCCGGTCAGTTGCAGGACCCGGTCCCACTGAAGTTTGCCCTGAGTACCGTAAACAATATGGGCAATGTCAGCCCCGTCAAAACGCTCCCGCCGTATAACAAAAAGCTTGGAAGCCAGTAACTCTTCCGGAGCAAGCACCCGGGTATTCACGCCTACGATTTGCGCCGGCCTTGCGCGCTTGATCCAACATTGATCTACCACGAGCGTTGCGTTGCTCATGCCGGTGATGAGGTCCACAAAAAAATCGTTCCGGTGCGCTTTGGCGAGCCATACCGGGTCCGTTATTTCGCACTCGAATCCGGCTGCCTGCAACACGTTTAAGGCATTGCCAGCTGCTTCCGGCGGTAAAAATATGTCCAGGTCTTTCGTCATGCGGCAAATGCCCGTGTATTCCCGCAAGGCGAACGCGCCGGCAACTGCATAGGGAACATGATGCTCTTCGAGCGCCAGCAACACATCGCGATAGAGAAGTTCCTGCTCCGGGGCCATCTCGGGTGGAAAGGACGAGGTCTTAATGGCGTTCTCGGGAATATCCGCCGGAATTTTATCCTGGGGTGTCGGCACAGCGTGCTTGGATGTCTGCCGCCATTAAAGCCGTTGTTTCATTGCCTTCCATCGTGGTTTATTTCCGCCGCAATTGAGGGCTGCTGTTCCCTCCGGCAAACCACACCTTCAGAAATCTGCATCATTGTTAGCACAATGGCGGACCTTTCAGAAGCGCCCCACCTGCGTGATCTTCGGGCCGGAACCCCGCAGCGGCATCCCGCAATTGATACAGCCAAGCTGACTCGCCAAATCGCTGACTTGGGCGAGTGGTTTCACAATCTGGACCTTCATGGAGTGCATACTGCGCCCCATCATTTTCTGGGCGACTTTCCCAACATCAAGTGGCAATGGATTTCCCCGGCGATTCCGCAGGACCTCACGGGCGCGCGAGTACTCGATATTGGATGCAATGGCGGCTTCTATTCCATCCAGATGAAGCAACGCGGCGCGGAATATGTGCTGGGAATTGATGTGGATGACCGCTATCTCCGTCAGGCGGAATTTGCGGCTCAGACCCTGGGGTTGGAGATTGATCTCCGCAAATTGTCGGTTTATGACGTGGAACAAATTGCCGGAGACTTCGACTATGTAATTTTCATGGGCGTGTTTTACCACCTGCGGTATCCGTTGTTTGCTTTGGACAAAATCATCAAAAAATTGCGGGGAAAGCTCGTTTTCCAAACCATGGTTCGTGGTTCGGACCAAGTCCGCCCATGGGCGGACGACTATTCCTTTTGGACAAAAGACATATTCCTTCAGCCTGAGTTTCCGGCCATGTATTTCATCGAGCACAGTTATTCGCATGATCAGACAAATTGGTGGATTCCCAACCGGGCGGCGGTCGAAGCCATGCTCCGCAGCTCAGGCCTGAAAATCGTGCAGCAGCCGGAACCGGAAACATGGATATGCGCTTTAGAGAGCGCCACCAAAAATGGCCGCTATATTTTGGACCGCGAATTAGACGGCACGCTTTAGAAGTTCATCGAAAGCTCATCCGGGGAACGTATGGTAGAAGCCGTAATGTTGTGGAACGAACCGAACAATCTCTCCCACTGGGATTTTCAGATTGACAAAGACTGGAGCATATTTGCCCGCATGATTATTGCTGCGGCCCGGCGGATACGGGATGTGAATCCCGCGCTAAACATCGTCCTCGGAGGGATTTCCCCCATTGACCCGAATTTCGTCCGGCTTTTGGAAAGTCATGGAGTTCTGGATGAAATTGACGTTGTCGCCATCCATGGTTTTCCGCTCGATTGGAACCATTGGAGCATCCACGATTGGCCGCGCAAGGTAGAGGAAATTCGTACCGTTTGCAAAAAGCCTGTGTGGGTTTCCGAAGCGGGCGCCTCCTCTTTTGGTGCCGAGGAAGTTCAGCTCTTCGGTATGCAGCGCACGGCGGAGCTCCTTCTGCCTATCGTGGAGCGGGTTCATTGGTACAGCCTGTTTGATCTGCCTTCCACATGGACGGCTACCACGCGCCATAAAGAAGCGGAAGGAAGCGCCTATTACCGGCATTACTACATGGGCCTTATCCGAGAAGATGGGACGCCGAAGCTTTCGTGTGAATCTTTCCCCGCTGGACTTGGTCTGTGCCAATGGTTCCATTTTGAGGATCCCAGGCTGGATTCCGCTGCGCAATGGCTCCGCAAATTACAAGTCAAATATTTGCGGACGGGGTTGAGCTGGGCGGATTCTTTTCGTCCCAATGCGGAGCTCTGGTTTGACCGGCAGATGAGCGCACTAAGTGAATTCACCACCACCTTGACCCTATGCTTTACTCCAGAACACCTCGGTCATGTCCCTCACCATACAAGTCCTCCTCGCGATGCGGAAGAGTTCTCCCGGTTTGCGGGCTGGGCAGTGGAGCGGTATGCCCCACGCCCAAACGTCCGACAGACTAAGCCGTTGGAACTGGAGCTGCTTGCTGAATAGACAATCTGAGAAGGTCAGTCTGAATTGTCTTTTGCCTCTCTTCTGTTTTCGCTGGGCATCTTAGGAATCGGCACATTCATCCTAAACGTGCCTTTTTTCTGTCATTTGAAATTGGGCGTTTGCGGTCCGGCCCCGGCGAAAGGGGCGACTTACCTTACCTGGTTATGCTAAGGGGTGAGCGATGAGAAAAAACATATTGGTGACGGGAGGGGCGGGATTTGTCGGTTCGCATACCGTTGACGCCCTGGTAAAGCGCGGTCACCACGTCCGGATTTATGACAATCTGAATCCGCAAGTGCATGGAAACCGCATGCCGGAATATTTGAACCGTGATGCGGAGTTTATCCGCGGCGACGTCCGGGACTTGGCCAAGCTCACGCAGGCGGTCCACGGCATGGACGTAATCTACCACTTCGCGGCTGCGGTCGGTGTCGGCCAATCCATGTACGAGATTGCCCACTATGTTTCCGTAAACAATCAGGGCACTGCAAATTTGTTGCAGGCCATTCTGGATTCAAGATCGCACCCGGAAAAGATTATTGTTGCCTCCTCAATGTCAATTTATGGGGAAGGGCGCTATGCCTGCATTGAGTGCGGCAATGATGTTGAACCTGCTCCCCGCCCGCTTGAGCAACTGAAGGCCAGGCAATGGGAAGCTTTGTGCCCGGTTTGCGGCGAGCCGCTGGTTCCCGTGGCAACGAATGAATTCAAGCATCTTCAATCCACATCCGTCTACGCTCTTTCCAAGAAATATCAGGAAGAGATGGTGCTCTTGTTTGGCCGCACTTATGGAATTCCCGCAGTGGCGCTGCGTTATTTCAATATCTATGGGACGCGCCAGTCCTTGTCCAATCCCTATACCGGGGTTGTGGCTATCTTCGCCTCCCGCCTTATGAACGGGCATGCTCCCCTGATTTTCGAAGATGGGATGCAAATGCGCGATTTCGTCAGCGTGCACGATATCGTGACCGCCAATCTTCTGGCCATGGAGAATCCGGGTGCGGATGGTAAGGCGCTGAACGTGGGATCAGGAGAAGCCGTGACCATTCGCAAAGTCGCCTCCGAAATCGGCAGGGCGGTGAACGTCTCGACGCCTTTCGAACTCAGTGGCCGGTACCGTGCTGGCGACATCCGCCATTGCTTTGCCGATGTTTCCGCAATCGGCGCTTTGCTGGGTTTCCGCCCGCAAGTCCACTTCGACCAAGGAATGCAGGAGCTTTCGGAATGGCTCAGGTCGCAGGAGTCCGTGGTCAGTGACCACGTGCAGGAAGCGGTTGAGACTTTGAATGTTCACGGCCTGGTGGCCTGAGCAGGAATCATCACCTTGAGCCATGTACCTGAAGGAATGATTTGTCATCGCGGAACTTAAATGCAGTACCGGTGCTAAAACCTCTAATGCACATCCTGATCACAACAGACACTGTTGGCGGAGTATGGACTTATACGCAGGAATTAGTGACCGGCCTTTTAGCGGGCGGCCATCAAATCACGTTGGCAAGTTTTGGCTGGCTGCCCTCTTCCGAACAAATATCATGGGTTAAGTCGCAGTCCGGCCTGGACTACCGTCCTACTGAATACCGCCTGGAATGGATGGAAGTAGCTGCCGGTGATATTGAAGAATCGAAGCAGTTCCTGAAGATGTTGGTAGAAGAAGTTCAGCCGGATGTGCTTCACCTGAGTCAATATTGTTACGGCGATTTGGCTGTAGACAAACCGAAAATCGTCGTCGCTCATAGCGACGTCGTGAGCTGGTGGATGAGTGTTCACGGTAAAGAGCCTGAGGAGTCGGCCTGGTTACGGTGGTATAGAATCACTGTAAGAAATGGTTTGCGCGGCGCGGATGCCGTGGTAGCTCCATCGCACTGGATGTTGCAGATGCTGGCCCAATATTACGGCCAGCCTGCGCATAGCGTGGTTGTCCATAACGTCCGCACAGCGGAATTGTTTTCTCCTGAGGCCCGCAAGGACGACATTGCAGTGACAGTTGGCCGCTTGTGGGATGAAGGGAAAAATGTGGCCCTCCTGCTGCGGCAGGATTTTTCCTCCTCAGACTTGGCGATGCCGATTCACGTGGCCGGCCCATGCGAAGGGCCGCAATTCCGAGGCGATTCTTTAGCCGAAAGACTTATACAACGCCCGGGACTCCATTTTGCCGGAGAATTATCGCAGGCACAGATTGTGGCGTTGCTTGCCAGAGCCAGCGTGTATATAGCTACCTCCCGCTATGAACCATTCGGCCTTGCCCCGCTGGAAGCTGCGCTCTCTGACTGCGCGCTGCTGTTAAATGACATTCCCAGCTTTCATGAGCTTTGGGGTGATGCCGCCTTGTATTTTCAGCATAATGACTCCGCCGACCTCGCGCATAAACTGCGCTACCTTAAAGAAAATCCCGACGTGCGGGAAAAATATGGGCGCCTCGCGTATCAAACCGCCCGCAAAAAATTTTCGCCACAACGCATGACCGCAGATTATGAATGTCTTTATCAGAACGTGGCATTCACGGAAAAAGTGCTATGAGCCGCCTCAAACTGCGCATCTTTGCCCACTCATGGATCTCTGATTGGAACCACGGCAATGCCCATTTTTTGCGGGGGCTGGCCTACGAACTTACTCGATTAGGGCATGAAGTGCGCTGCTACGAGAATCCCAATTCCTGGTCCATGAATAATTTGTGGCAGGAGGGAACTGACAAGGCCGGGAACACAATTCTCGGATTTTGGAAAGCGTTCTCCCTACTCGACGTGCGCTTTTACAAGAATGACGAGGGGTTCCGGCAGTTTGCGGAAGAAGAGCTGCGTGAGGCAGATGTTGTCATTATCCACGAGTGGAATGATCCCGCCATTGTGCAGACGATATTGTCGCTGAAGCCAAAATTGGGATTTCGCGCTCTGTTCCATGACACTCATCATCGCGCCTCCACAAATCCCAAAGAGGTCCGTCGATTTCCTTTGCAGGAATTCGATGGGGTCCTGGCATTTGGGGAAGCGTTGCGCCAGATTTATATCAATCAGTTCGGCGTTAAAAAGGCCTGGACGTTCCATGAAGCCGCGGACACGGCGCACTTCCAGCCCTTGAATGAGCACAAAAATACAGACGTTGTCTGGGTGGGCAATTGGGGAGACGAAGAACGCACAAGAGAACTCATGGAGTTCCTGATGGTCCCGGCTGCGGGCCTGCGCAACCACAAGTTCGCCGTCTATGGCGTGCGGTATCCAACGGAAGCGCGGACGCACCTGGCAAGCGCGGGCATTGATTACCGTGGATATTTATCCAATCTCGAAGCGCCCCAGGCTTACGGCCGCAGCGCCCTCACGCTGCATGTTCCAAGAAAAAGTTATACGAACGGACTGAGCGGGATACCCACCATCCGCGTTTTTGAAGCTCTCGCCTGCGGCGTTCCGCTGGTGTGTTCGCCCTGGTCGGATGTGGAAGGCCTCTTCCGGCGCGATGAGGACTACGTTTGTGTAAATAATTCCTCTGAAATGAAGGCGAAGCTGCAAGAGCTTCTCCATGACGCGGCGGCAAGAGAACAAATCGCCAACAACGGGAGAGAAACTATCCGCAAACGCCATTCGTGCATTCACCGGGCCATGGAGTTGGTGGAAATTTGCAAGGAGTTGGGAAGATGAAGCTTTTTGTATTCGGCTCCAGCATTACCTCTTCGTATTGGAATGGCGCAGCAACTTATTACCGCGGCATCTATAAACAGCTGCACAAGCTTGGATATTCCATTACGTTCGCGGAGCCCGATATCTACCAGCGCCAGCAGCATCGTGATGCCGGCGAAATTGACTATGCGGCGGTGCGTGTATATCAGACCCTTCGGGATTTAGACTGCATGCTCGCGGAGGCCTCCTCGGCCGATCTCGTGATCAAGCACAGCGGAGTGGGCGCGGACGACGAGTTTTTGGAAGAAAATATCCTGCGCTTGCTCCCCGGAGTGAAGACCGCCTTCTGGGATGTGGATGCGCCCGCGACTTTGCAACGCGTCGAAGAAGACCCTTCAGACCCATTCCGCGCACTGGTTCCCCGCTATGATTTTATTTTCACCTACGGCGGCGGGCCGCCAGTGGTCGAACACTACCTGAACTTGGGCGCGCAAAACTGCGTTCCTATTTACAACGCGCTCGATCCGGAGACGCACCATCCGGTTCCGGTTGACTCATCGTTGGCTTGTGATCTGGCGTTCGTAGGCCATCGCCTGCCGGACCGCGAAAAGCGCGTTGAGGATTTTTTTCTTCGCGCTGCGGAGCTTGCTCCTGAGTTCTCATTTCTTCTGGGCGGAGAAGGTTGGGCGGGAAAAGCGCTGCCCGCCAACGTCCGCTGGATAGGCCATGTCGGTATTCACGACCATAACCGCGTCAACTGCGCCGCGCGCATGGTGCTCAACATCAATCGCTCCTCCATGGCTGTGACCGGTTTTTCGCCGCCTACCCGCGTTTTTGAAGCGGCAGGAGCGGGCTCCTGCCTTATTACCGATGAGTGGACAGGCATCGCGCATTTTTTCGCGCTGGGCAGGGAAATACTCGTCGCTTCATCAGCCGAGGATATTGTCCGGCATTTGCGCGAGGTCCCGAGCCACGAGGCAAAAGAGATCGGCGCTGCCATGCGGCGGCGCGCTCTCCAGGAGCATACCTACCAAATGCGAGCCTTGCAGTTTGACGAAATTGTGCAGAAAGGCACCGGCAAAGTAGATGCCTCCTTGTCATCGACTACGCACAATTTGGACAGGATGGAAAGCGAAATTCAACCAATGGGTGCCCAGCCATGAAGATAACCATTTTTGGATTGTCCATTACTTCAGCCTGGGGGAACGGCCATGCAACCACCTACCGCGCGCTGACCCGGGCTTTGCATGACCGCGGCCACGATATTGTGTTCTTCGAACACAACGTTGAGTGGTATGCCTCGAATCGTGATTTGCCCGAGCCTGAATTTTGCCAGGTCCATATTTACGAGAATTGGAAAGGCCTCCTGCCGCAGGCGCGCCGGGTGCTGAGGGAAAGCGACCTTGCGATTGTGGGATCGTATTTTCCCCACGGAATAGAAGCAGCCAATGAGGTGTT
>Ga0134128_10004245_pt1 | contig 17558 bp, 12 predicted proteins | sample KB31754_FD_96462 | JGI IMG/M metagenome (GOLD analysis project Ga0134128, IMG submission 96462) | Terrestrial soil microbial communities with excess Nitrogen fertilizer from Kellogg Biological Station, Michigan, USA - KB3-175-4 | ecosystem: Environmental > Terrestrial > Soil > Unclassified ... | reverse complement strand
GGGACTAGGCAACGGGCAAACCGGCCCTGTACTAGCTAAGTTATTGATGCTGCAAAGTTTATATTGCCAAGTTGCGCGCTGCCTTGCCCCCTGGATGGTGCTGGGGACTGAATCCGGAGCGGCTGATAGACTTGCGGCTGATGATTTCAGGATTTGCTACCGCCGAAGGTACGGCGCGCTACCGCGACCGCTTTTCCAAGTTGCGCGATGCCGGCCACTTCCGGCGTCCGCAAGCGGTGCCCGGAGTGGGTGAGCTGTGGCTCTCCTCCCTCGGCCTCGGCACCTACCTTGGCGAGGCCAGCGAACAGGTGGACGCCCAATATCGGCAGGCCATTGCTACCGCCTTGCGCTCCGGAATCAATTTGCTCGATACCGCCATTAATTACCGCCACCAGCGCTCGGAGCGCGTTATCGGAACGGTTTTGGCGGAACTGGTCGCCGCCGGCGAACTGCGGCGCGATGAAGTGCTGGTTTGCACCAAGGCCGGTTTCCTTGCCTTCGACGGCGAAATGCCCGCCGACATGCGCGGTTATTTCATGCGCGAGTACGTTCAGCCCGGCATTCTTGACCCCCAGCAAGTCGCCGGCGGCAGTCACTGCATGGCGCCGCGCTACTTGGCCGACCAGGTTGAGCGCTCGCGCCGCAACCTGGGGCTGGAGACCATTGACGTTTTCTACGTCCATAATCCCGAATCGCAGCTGGCGGAGGTGGAGCGTCCGGGCTTCCGGGAGCGCCTGCACGCCGCTTTCACCAAGTTGGAGGAAACCGTCAAACAGGGCAAGATTCGCTACTACGGAGTAGCCACCTGGAATGGACTGCGCCTGCGGGAAGAGGAGCGGGATTATATCAGCCTGGCCGCCTTGCTCGACCTTGCCCGCGCGGTCGGAGGCGAGCAGCACCATTTCCGCTTCCTGCAACTCCCCTTCAACCTGGGCATGACTGAGGCCTTTGCCCGCGCCAACCAGCTGCTGGATGGGGAACGAATGTCGGTAATCAAAATGGCTGCCCGCGCCGGCCTGGCCGTGGTGGGCAGCGCCACCCTCCACCAGGGGCAGCTGATTCGCGGTTTGCCCGATTTCGTCCAGCAGGGGATGGGGATGGGAAGCGACTCCGCCAACGCCATACAGTTTTCGCGTTCCGCTCCCGGCCTCACCACTTCCCTGATCGGCATGGGGTCACGCGACCACGTCCTCGCCAACCTGGAGTCCGCGTCTTATCCACCCACCCCGCCCGAGCAGTGGGCCAAGCTGTTTGGCGCGCGGTAGAGCAGTGACTCGATGGCCAGTTCTCAGTACCTGCTAGCCAATTGCCAAATTTCAGGAGATGTCATGCTGAGCGGAACAATCCGGTTCGCTTGCGAACCGGATTGTGATGTCGAAGCACCCCTACCCCGCCGAATCCATCGCCCCACTCGGGGGAGTTCTCTTGTTGCCGCTACCTTGTTCTGCTGGAACCCCACGTTTGGCCGCAGGAAATTGCCGTGGCCACCGGCGCTGGTTTTCAGGAATAAAAAAAGGCGGCAGCCCGCAGGCTGCCGCCCTCACACTTAGTTAGTTATTGGCAGGCGCTGAACCTCAGCGTGCCCATACCCTTCGACGAGCCCCCAAATTCCAACGTACTAATAAACGCTTTTAACCAAGTCGGGAGTGCAGACAGGCATGGCGAAATAAGCCAAAATTGTGTCCTATTTTCAAACGCTGACTGCGCAAAAAGGCCAAGGTGAAGTCCTCGATTGACACCGCGAACCGCTATGGGACGAGCCGCTTTGAAATTACCCTCGCTTCGAATTTACCCTTATCGTCAAAGTGACCGAGGCAGATCACCCTGTCGTTATCTTTTATGTCGCCGGCGTCGATGGGATTGGCTTTTTTACTTCCGTGTGCCTGGCTGACAAACTCGGTGGAGCTGTCGTAGTGGATGACTTTATCGTCCTCCGTGCCTCGCTTTCGAACCGTGAACGTCTGGCCATTTGCGTCGTGTCTTATGACGATTCCCTCCCAGCGAGCCTCCTTCGAAGCACTTTTCTTCATGCCTTGCTGGGGTGCGGATTGGGAAGGATTCACGCGGGGGAATACCGAGATTGATAACGCGATGGCAAGGCCATACGTCCACGCTATCTTGTGCAGCATACAACCTCCTCTGGATAGGCTTCAGAATTGAAGTTGACAGCGATTAGGGCCAGAAACTTGGATTCGTTCGTCCGAGGGGCCTAGCGTGGTTACGCTTGCGGGTCAGTTATTTAGTCAAAGCACCTAAAACTGGCGAGATTGTGCTCTCCACGATCTCGGACAGTCAAGAACTTTTTGGCCACTGCGCCACTAACCTCCGGCGTTGCACCTCAGCGGAACTACGAGTTGAAAGACAATTTCGAAGGAGTGGCACGTGGGGCATCGGCCCGGAAAGTTGAAGGCGGGAGCAGTTTGACGCCAGAAGATTAAAAAAACAGGCGGCAGCCTGCATTGCAGGCTGCCGAGTTGCTTACTGGCAGGCGCTGAACGTCAGCGTGCCCACACCCTTCGACGAGCCCCCGGTTACCGTCACCGAGTTGCTGACGAAATCCGCCGGAGTACAGGACGGAGTGCCGTCGGAGAGCGCGGCCGGTTCCCCATCCACCGCATAGCTGACCGAACTGATGGGTGTGGGTGCCGGAGCGTACCCGCTGATCGGGGTTCCGGCAGAGAAGGCCGCCACTTCAGGCAGCGCCGCCGGTACCGCCAGGGTGAAGCTCGCACAGAGCGCGCCGCAGTTGGCCTGGCTGGTTGAGAGTGTAGCCGTGGCCAGGGACTGATCCGCCAGCGGGGTCACGATCTGCACCCCGCCGCCGATAGGCTGCAGCGCCGCCAGACCAACATCATCCACCACCGGTGAGGTGACTACGTTGCCGGTCAAGGAAGCGGGTGCCGCGCCGCTCTTGAATAACTCGATGTTACCCAGCGCCGAGCTTGCCGGCACTCCCGTGATCACGGTCGCCGCATAGAAGTTGCCCTGGCTATCCACCGCCGCCGCCACCACGTCATAGGTGCCGCTCTGTACCGGGCACAGCGCGAACGTGCCATTGGTCGGATCCGCCGTGGTGGACATCACCACGTGGTCCATGTTGTTGGCATCTCGCTTTTCCAGGGCCACAACGGCGGTTCCCCCGGTAAGGGGCAGCTTGTTGCCACTATCCACCAGCGTGCCGTTAATGGCCGAGTTGAGGCCCACTTCCCCGGCCGTCAGCACAGGCTTCAGCCGGTATTGCCCATTGCCTTGCACGATGATGGAGGCGCAGCTGTTGAAATCAATGTCCAGATCTTTGGTTTGCCCCGCCGCCACAGTGAACTGGCCTCCGGCAATTTGCCCGGAGGGAATCTTGATTCCGTTGTTGACCTGGCTGGAAAGCTGCAGCGGGTACTGGTTCAAGCCGACCTGCACGCAGTTCAGCGGAGTGCCGGGCAGAGTGCAGTTGTTGGGGCCCTGCAGCTTCACGTTTCCGGTGGCCAGCATGATGCGGATCTGCTGGTAGTTCCCCGCCTGCAATTCCTGGTTAGAGCCCAGCATGGCCAGGAAGCATTCGTTGGCCGGCTCGTTCATCAAGTCAACCTGCTTGGCTCCGTCCGTTTTCAGGTTTGGCGTTAGATCAATCCAGCCGGGATCGTTGGGCCCCGCCGTCGCGCTGGCGTGGATCATCACGTCCGTGACCGTGACGTAAAGGTGGTTATAGGGACCGTTGGGCACGCCGCAGGGGGCCGGGTCGCTGACAGAGGTATTGACGAAGCCAGTCTGCGGGCCGCTGCTGCCGCAACCGGCGAGCACCGCCATGGTGATCACAATTGCTGCTGCGCAAAGAAAAACAATACTGGGATGGGGACGCATGTTTCTCCTATGAACTACCGGCTGAACTGCTCAGGTTCATCTTGCACACTGGTGAAGCTGCTTTAACGTTACTCAGCAAAAATGGCGGAAGCTCAGTCTCCACCAATCCAGAACAAATCCACGATGCGGTTGTCAGGATCGAGCAGCATGATGCGTGCGCCTAAAGACACCCGCACCCAGCCGCCCGGCAAACGAGGCAAACGCTCACCGCACCCGTCCGGCAAAAGACGTACCCGCCGCTGCAGGCCGGGAGGCAAGGTGCCGTTACGCTGCAGCTGCCGCTCCAGGCCCGGCGGGAGATTGCCTCCTCGCTTGGCCAAACCGGGCGGCAGGTCGCGGTAGCTGTCTGCCATGCAATCGCTGATCACCCGCCGCTCGCGGTCGGAAAATCCTTCGGGGCCGCGCCCGTAACCATCGTCAGCGCGGTAGATTTGACCGCGGCGGTCGCGGTCGTCCCCCCGATCATCATCATCATCGTCATACCGGCGTGCGGGAGGTTGCTCCTCCACGTAGCCACCCTGGGCGGGAGGTTGCTGCTCCACGTAGCCGCCCTGGTCGGGATAGCCGGCGTAGGCGTCCTGATCGCGCGGCTGGGGCTGTTGCGCCACCTGCTGGCGAGCCGGTGCTGCTGCAGGCGCGCCCACAGTCCATACCAGGACCGCTTCCGACTCGACCACTGCCGGTTTCTTCCCGGTGGCGGCTGCCACGCCAGTTCCCGCCGCCGCTCCGCTGGCCGCACCGATAGCGGCTCCTTTGCCGCCTCCGAAGATTCCGCCCAGCAAGGCGCCCAGCGCCGTGGTGCCGCCAATCTTGGCCACATTCGATTTAGTGTGCGATTCGCCCTTAATGAAGAATGGGTTGGCGGATACGGCGTAGGTGCGCCCACCGGCCCGAATAGAGCGCAGCGCCAGGGTGAGTTCACCCGGGGCGCTCAGCCGTCCGGAACTCTTCACGTGCACTACTTGCCCGCTCACCTCGGCGCCTTGCGGGAACATGTTCCGGCCGTTGACCGCCACCGGCGCCGTCAGCGTGCCGTGGAAGAGGTCTCCCACGTGCGAAGTCTCGCTGCTCAGTTTTTCAGTCACGCGGACAGAGAGGCTCGCCCCAGCCGGGATATTGGCGCGCACCGCGGCCGCCGCCAAACCCGCCAGAGCCACCGCCATCAGCACCATCAGGATCAGACTATTTCTGAGCCGCCAATTCATAGCTGTCCGCCCATATTCGCGAAATGAAATGCCTGAATTGGAATGTTAGGAGGATGGGCGCGCGGGAACAACGAACGAAGGTCTATGACCGAGAGGTTACCGCCGTACTCACGTTGCTGGGCATCCCAGGGACGCTACTTCAGCGCTTCCAGGCGTGTGGCCGCCATTTCGGCTGCCGGACTGGTGGGATTGTCCTTCTGAATCTGCTGGTAAAGCTTGCGCGCCTCATCGGGCTGCTTGGCGCTGTAGGCTTCGGCCAGCGCCAACTGTGCTTGCGCCTTACTTACCGAGGTAGTCGGGTGGGCGGCGACCTGCTTGTAAAGCTGGATGGCCTGGTCCTCGCGGCCGGTATTGCGGTACTGATTGGCTAAAGCAAATTTGGCCAGAGAAGCCAAATCCTCGTTGTGCGCGCTTGACAGGTCCTGCAGTTGCTTCTCCGCGGCCGCGGAGTTCCCCATATCCAAATCGGTCAGAGCCACAAAGTAGCGGGCAATTTCCGCATTGTGAGTGTGCGGATATTTCTGCGTTACCCCTTGAAACAGGGGCTGGGCGGCTTTGGCGCGTTCCTGCGCAGAACCAAAGAACGTCATGCCCGGTTGCGGCGGCGTGCCGGCCGGAACAATGGCCGCGTCGTAGGTGCGGAAAGCGGTAGCCATGGCCAGACTGGCCGCCCGGTTCTGCTCCTGCAGGTAGTAGTACCCGGCCAGCACGCCGGCCACGATGATGGCGGCAATGATGCCGAGGATGGTAAGTACCTTGCGGTGGTCCACCGCCCAAGAGACGGTCTCGGCGGTGGCAACCGCAAATCTGTCCTGTTTGAGTTGATGCCGAACTTCTGCTCGCACGGGTTCCTTCTGGGGCGTTCTGCCGGTGGGCTAAAAATCAGTGTAACAGCCGCAAAAAGCCAGCGTCAACGAAGGCGAGCCTCGCGCCTGTGCTCTTCGGGGTGCAACCGCAGGAGGGCCCCGGTCGTCGAACAGAAGAGTACCATTTCCCATAGCCAGAGCTGCGGGTCAGGGCAGAGAAGTTGGCCTTGCGGAAGGAAGGTGTGCGATGCGCAAAGCCGCCATCATCATCGGCATCATCATTGCTGTTCTTATCGGCATCCTGCTGGTTGCTCCCCTGTTCATCAACGTCAACCAGTACGGGCCGCAAATCCAGAGCGAATTGCAGCAGAAGCTGGGCCGCAAGGTCACGTTTGGCAACCTGCACCTGCGGCTGCTTACCCCGCGGCTCCGCGTGGACAACCTCACCATCAGCGATGATCCGCATTTCTCCACTGCACGCCCTTTTGCGCAAGCGCAGGAGCTGGATGTTTCCATCGCGCTGCTCCCACTCATCAGCAAGAAAATCGAGGTAAACTCGCTGACCCTGCAGCGGCCCGACATTGAGCTGGTACGCAATGTTCAGGGGGTGTGGAATTTTTCCACCATCGGCCAAGCCGGGGGCGCTACCCAGCCGCAGTCACCGGCTCAGCAGCAGCCTGCGCCGGCGCAGAAACCCGCTCCCCCCAACCAGCCCAGTTCACAACAAAATGCGGGCGCCTTCGAGGTGAAGAACCTGCAGATCAGCGGTGGTCAGATCGCCATCACGGATTACCAGAAGCGCCAGCCGCGAACCGTGTACAACAACATTGACCTGAGCCTGAGCAATTTCGCGCCCCGCAAGCCCTTTTCCGTTTCCGCAACCGTGCATCTCCCCGGCGCGGGAACGCAGGTGGTGAGCCTGGACGGAACCGGCGGCCCCATCAACCAATCCAACATGATGGCCACGCCGTTCGATGGCACCCTCAAGCTGCAGCAGGTCGCGCTTTCCGCCGCCCAGAAGTTCCTCAACACGCCGGCGCTGGCGGGCACTGACGCCACCCTCTCCGGCGACATGAAGATCAGGAATCAAGCCGGCAACTTGGCCTCCAAGGGAACGCTCAAGCTGCAGAATCCGGTGATACACGGAATCAATCTGGGATACCCCATCAGCGCTGACTACGACATCAGCGACGATTTGAACAGCGATGTGCTGAACATCAGCAAGGGCACGCTGCAGCTGGGCTCAACGCCGCTTTCCATTGCCGGCAGCATGAACATGCAGCCCACGCCGGCTCAGGTGAACGTGCAGCTCAAGGCTTCCGACGTCTCCCTGGGCGAGGTGGCGCGTCTGGCCTCAGCCATGGGCGTGGCCTTCGCGCCCGGCATGAATATCAACGGCCGGCTGAATGCCGACGTGCACGCCCAGGGCACCACCAAGAGCCCGGCGCTGAATGGCACCCTTTCGGCGCGCAACCTGAACATCAGCGGCAAAGGCCTGCCGCAGGCGGTCACCGTCCCAGCCGTAGACCTGACCATGACTCCCACCCAGGTCAGCTCCAACGAGTTCACCGCCGCGACCGCGGGCACGAAGCTGAGCACGCAATTCACCCTCAACGGCTACACCGGTTCTTCGCCCGGAATCAGCGCCAGCGTGCGCACCTCAAACGCCCAAGTGGGCGACCTGATCAACATCGGCAAAGCCTACGGCGCGACCTCGCTTCAGGGGATGAGCGGCAGCGGCACACTGAGCCTTAACCTGCATGCTTCCGGCCCGCTGAAGAACGCGTCCGCAATGAGTTTCAGCGGCACCGGCCAGCTGGTGAATGCGTCGCTCAAAATGCCGAGCCTCACGCAGCCTCTGAATGTGCGCAGCGCCGACCTGAAGTTCACGCAGAACTCCATGTCGGTCGACAAGCTGGTGGCTTCCCTGGGAGAAAGCAGCGCCACCGCCAATTTGACCATGCGCGACTTCGCCGCGCCTCAGGTGCAGTTCGACATCATGTCGCCCAAAATTGATGTAGTGCAGTTGCAGCAGATCACGGCGGCCAAGCCCGCGCCGCAGAAACGGGCTGCCTGGAGCGTGCTGCCGCGAGTTTATGCCGCGGCACCACCGCAGCCTTCCATCCTCACCCGTATGACGGGCACCGGCACGCTGATGGTGGGTACCATCCTCTACGACCAACTGGTGCTCAACAACGTGCGCTCCAATGTGAAGCTGAACCGCGGCCTCATTACCCTCTCCCCGCTCACCAGTCAGGTGTATGGTGGCCAGGAGAGTGGGGCCATCGTGCTGGACGCCCGCCAGACTCCTATGGCAGTGCAAGTACAGAGCAAGCTGGCCAACGTGGACGCGAACAAGCTGGTCTCGTCGGTAACCTCGATCAAGCAGACCCTTTATGGCCTGCTGGCCGCTAATACCAACATGGGTTTCGCCGCCGCTTCTTCCGCCGACATGGCCCGCACCCTGAATGGCACCTTCAATCTGGATCTGACCAAGGGCCGCATCGTCGGCATTGACATGCTGCACGAATTGGGCAACGTGGGAAAATTTTTGAGCGGCACGCCGGCCAGTTCGCAGCCCGTCACCAACCTTCTGAAACTCACCGGTACTTTCAACGTGCACAATGGCCTGGCCCAGACCAACAACCTGCAGGCCCTGATTGAGGGCGGCAGCCTGGGCGCTACGGGAGCGGTGGACCTGGTGAACAATGCACTCAACCTGCACCTCACGGCGGTGCTGTCGAAGTGGTTTTCCAACAAGGTGGGCGGCACCAACGTAGGCGGATTTATGAACACCGCGCTGGCCAACCAACAGGGCGAACTGGTGATTCCGGTGCTGGTAACGGGAACCTTCCAGCACCCCATCGTCGCCCCCGATGTACAAAAATTGGCGCAGATGAAGCTGCAGCGGGTGCTGCCTACCACCGCAAATCCGGCGCTGGGGCAGGCGGTGGGCGCCCTGCTGGGCGGTAAAAACGGCCAGAAGCCGAATGTGGGGAATATCCTGGGCGCGATTGCGGGACAGGCTCAGCGGCAACAGCCGGCAAACTCAGGACAAGCTCCGGCACAGCCCCAGCCCGGGCAAACTCAAAATCAGCAGCAGCCCAAGGCTAATCCCCTGGGCAACGTGCTGAATCAGATTTTCGGCGGGAAGAAACAACAGCAGCAACAGCCGCCACCACAGCCACAGAAGCCGCAGTGAAGCACTGCAACTGGGAGCTGGGTACTAGGTACTGAGCTACCTTGACGCTTCTTCCAGCCGCCCTTGCTCCAGCTTTTCCTGGCACTCAATGCAGTGGCGGGTCCAGGGCACCGCTTCCAGCCGCTTGGGATTGATCTCCTTGCCGCAGGAGATGCACTGGCCAAAAGTTCCTTCGTGGATGCGGCTGAGAGCGCCTTCCACCATCTGCAGGAGCTGGCGCTCGTTGTTGCTCTGGTGGAAAAGGAATTCCTTGGTATAAGAGCTTGCGGCCCTATCCGCGATGTCCTGCGCCGTACCCTCATCGGCAGAACGGCCGTCCTGTTCGGTGCGAGAGACGTTACGTTTGAGCTGGTGCTGGCGTTCTTCCAGCCGTTTCTTAAATTGTTCCAACTTCCGCTTGTCCATGTACGTCCCCACCGCTTGCTCGCTGGCAGCCTTCCTGAAACTTGTTTCCTGTTTGGGGCAAACATTTATCATATTCGCCGAAATCGAAAAGCGTCAACTGTCGAAGGTGGCGGCCGCCGGAGCGTCTCGAACAACGGTCTACGCTTTGTGCTTTCGGCTTTATGCTTTCGGCCTTGAGCGATCGCACATCGAGCCCTTCACCCCTCGTGGCGGCGACAATCCCAATTCCGAAGCCACTAGACAAAAGCCAATAGCCCAAAAAAAAGCGGCCCCATTTCTGGGGCCACCCTAAAGAGGCAAGGGAGGGAGGGAAAGTCAGGGAAGGCGATGCGTACCGGCCCGCAAATCAAAGCCGGATTGGAGATGTCGAGATAGTACGAAGAGGGTTGAAGTCATTTGGTTGAAACGGCCTCTTTTATTGCTCTTCGAGGAAGCACTTGCCAAGCCAAATGCTGGTTTTGCCGGGCCCTTTTCGGAGGCCGAGAGAAGTCCTTTCCATTTTGGCACTTAGGACTAAGGGATGGCCGGTTGCACGGGCCTGCCTAAGGTTAACCAGTTCATAACAGGTTGCAAGCGCGTTCCAATGCTAGGCAGGTCTTTGCTCTTTTGCGAGATGATTCTGCTGTTCCATGACCTTGAGCTTGTTGAGCAAGGCCTTATAACTGATTTTGAGGATCTTGGCGGCTTGGCGGCGATTCCAACGGGTCTGTGCCAGGACGCGCTCGATGGCCTCCTGCTCCGCCTTCATGGCGGCGCGACGCCCGATCTCGAGCAGGGAGATAGCCTCCGCTTCGCCATCGCCGGGGGCGGTCGAGGTCGGGGGATCAGAGAGTTCTCCGTTGCCGCCGGCGCTCGCCGCGGCGGCGGCGGCCAATGGCTGCACATAGGAGGAAACAATGGGTTTGTGGGTGGACAGTTCGCGGATAATTTGTCCCTCGTTGCCCACGATCACATACCGTTTCACCATATTTTCCAGCTCGCGGATGTTGCCTGGCCAGGCGTAATCCATCATGCGGGTGATGGCGTATTCGCTAAACGGGGGCGGCTGCTTGCCGTAATACTCGCTGTAGCGGCGCAAAAAGTATTCCAGGAACAACGAGATCTCTTCCCGGCGTTCGCGCAGAGCAGGAATGTGGATGGTGACCACGTTTAGCCGGTAAAAGAGGTCCTCGCGGAACAGGCCGTTCTGGACGGCCTGCTCCAGGGGCTTATTGGTGGCTGCCAAGATCCGGACATCCACCGAGATATCGCGCTTGCCGCCCAAGCGGGAGAATTCGCCATCCTGCAGGACGTGCAGCAGCTTGGCCTGCAGGGCGGGGTGCATCTCGCTGATTTCATCCAGAAAAAGCGTGCCCTGGTTGGCCTGATCGAATTTGCCCGGTTTCTGGCGGCTGGCCCCGGTGAAAGCCCCCGGTTCATAACCGAAAAGCTCGCTTTCCAGCAACTCGTTGGGAATGGCGGCACAGTTGACCTTGACGAAGCTGCGGTCACGACGGTTGGAGAAGGAATGGACCATGCGGGCCACTACTTCCTTGCCGGTGCCGCTCTCGCCACGGATGAGCACGGTGGCATTGGTGTCCGCCACCTGCTCAATGGTGGTCTTCACCTCTTCCATCTTGGGGCTGTTGCCGAAGGTCATGTGGAAATCACTCTGGCGGCGCACCTGCTCGCGCAACTGGCTGACCTCGGTGAGCAGTTTCTGCTTATCCATCACCTTGCCCAGGCGCACTTCCAGTTCTTTGGGCTCAAAGGGCTTGCTGATGTAATCCTCGGCGCCGAGTTTAGAGGCCTTGAAAATCTGTTCGGGGCTGTTCTGGCCAGAGAGCATGACCACGGCGACTTCAGGCTTAATCTGCTTCAGGCGCTCCAGGGTCTCGATGCCATCCATGCCGGGCATGGATATGTCGAGCAGGACCACACTGGGGTCGTAGGAGCGGAACATGCGGATGGCCTCTTCCCCGCTGCCGGCGGTGTTGACCTCGAAATTGCGACGGGCAAAGTAGGCGGAGAGGTAACGGGACATAGTCGCGTCGTCGTCCACGACCAACATGCGGACATTCTGGTCGGCCAAGGGGAACTCCTCAAAGAGGCTGAAAATCTGAGCTGCTAGGAAGGTGAGATGAACGTTCTACGCCGAAGCTCGGTATAAAACCACCCAATCACCCCACCCCGGGCAAGCACCATTGTATCTGGATTCCACAAGTTGGAACCGGGTTGCTCAGCCTGGAAAACAGTTCTCCGGTTATAGCTTTCGGGCTCCAAAGGGCTTAATCCCTAACCTGTGAGGCGAGAAGAAGTCTGGCGCTAGGCGGGGACCGCTTTGTTCAGAATGGGGTCGTCGGTGGCCCTGGCGGCCTTTAAAGGGAGGGTGAAGAAGAATGTGCTGCCCTTGCCGGGAGTACTTTCAACCCGCAATTGGCCGTGATGGGCTTCCACGATGCGCTTGGCGATGGCTAAACCCAGTCCAGAGCCATCCCGGGAGGTGTCCGACTGCGCGTTTCGAACCTGGGCGAACTCATCGAAGATACGCTCATGGTCCTCTGGAGCGATACCGAGTCCGCTGTCCTGAACGCTGATCTCCACCTGGCGCCGTTCCGGCTGATGGCGGGCGCGAATGGTGATGGCTCCGCCGGCGGAGGTAAATTTCACGGCATTGCCCACCAGGTTAATTAAGACCTGCTCGATGCGCTCGGCGTCCACCTGTACCCGCAGCGGGCGGGCGGGCAGTTCCACGCTTAGATGAAGGCGGCGAGCCCGGGCCTCCTGCTGGAAGAGGGCGGCTACACCGTTTACCAGGTTTCGCAGGTCTGCGATGGCAAACTCCATTTTCATCTTGCCGGATTCGATCTGGCTGATGTCGAGCATGGAGTTGACCATGCGGATCAGGCGCTTACAGGCGGCAATGGATTCAGTGAGGGTCTGGCGCTCGCTCTCGTCGAGACGATCCTGCAGGCTTTCCTCGAGCATGGCGTTATAGCCCAGGATCACACTCAGGGGAGTGCGCAATTCGTGCGTAGCTACGCTCAAGAAATTGGATTTCAGCTTATCCAGTTCCTGCAGTTTGCGGTTGGCAGCGCCCAGTTCCTCATTGTTGCTCGTGAGCTCGCGGATCAGGGCCGCATTCTCAAGCGCCAGAGCGGTCTGGCTGGCCAGGCCTTGCAGGAAACGAACAGCGGAGGCATGGAACTCATAAGGCCTCTGGCCGTTATGGGCGCAAAGCACGCATACCAAGCGGCTGCCGACAATTCCCGGAACCAAGCTAAAAGAGCGGACCTGTTGATTCTGGGCCCAGGCCGCGGCGGTCTCCTCATGGTCCTGATCGGTCACAATGAGGCCGCGCTGCAGCGCTCGCCGCAGGGACGAGGAATCGAGAGCCTGGCCGAGGGTGGGGGGGCCGTTGCCCTGCCATTGGCCGTCCTGGCAGGTCAGCAGGCAGGCATAATCGAGCCCCAGGACACCGCGAACCGCGTCAGAAATCTCCGCCGCCATGCTGGCCGGATGCTGGGACTGGGTGACGGTCCAACTTATGCGGTAAAGAGTGTCAATTTCGGAAAGCCGCTTGCGCTCTAGAGAACGGCGGACCGCCTGCTTGAGATCCTCCACCTCGATGGGCTTGAGAAGGTATTCGTAAGCGCCCAATTGAACCGCATCGAGTGCGGAGACAACCGAACCGTAGCCGGTCATCATGACAGTGACGGTGAGGGGGGAACGCTTCCTCACCTCGGCCAGCACTCCCAAGCCGTCTATGCCCGGCATCTTCAGGTCGGTCAGAACCAGATCGTAATGACGCTGGCGGATGGCCTCCACCGCCTCCACCCCGCTGGCGGCAGCCTCCACGTCATAGCCCTCCTGCTGAAGGATGGCGCAGGTGGTAAGCAGGACTCCAGCCTCATCGTCTACGATCAGGATTTTTGCGGTAGTCGAAACCATGGCCAGGGTTGAGCGCGGCAACCTGCTCCTCGATTGGATGCATCCAGCGCCCCTGGCGTCTAGCTGTTACCCGCGACCGTGCGCCATTTGCCAGGCATGAAATGGTAGGGCGGCCAGGGACCGCTGATCAGGATTTCACAGTTCTTCAACTGCTTGGCAGCCATAGTATAGCGGTTCTGATACTTATCCACCGACTTGTGCTCGATAAGGTGAGCAATATCAATCAGCATGCCGTCGGCATCAACCTTCTTGCAGGTAATTTCTTCGTCCAGGGGATTGAAGAGACGGTGAACCTGGACGGAAAGGGCGCGGGCCTTGGTCTGGCGCTCGCGCTCGCGGGAGGCCTGGACACGCAGTTTGGAAAGGTACTCGCCCCCCACCGTGGCCGGCAGTTCGATGTTGGTCATGACCTCACGCAGGGAGCCGTCGTGGATCACGACCTTAAGGTGCATTTCAGCCTTGCCACGTAGCCGTTGCACAGTCTCGCCAAAGGTGCGGCGGTTGGAGCGCACCGCCTGGCGCAGCGCGTCGTCGGTTTCGAACACAGTCCCGAAACGGAACGGCAGTACTGTCATGGTGCGGAAGCAGGCGCTGACTACGCGCGCATGCTCCAATATGGCCCTCTTGTCCAGTTCGCCCTCATGATTGTATTCGCTGACTACGACCGCGAATTCCCCGCTCGGGTAGCTGAGTACCGGGGCCGCGTCCACTCCACTCAGCCCCTCCAAAATAAAAGGGCGCCGCGAACGGGCGCCATTGTGGGACTGTTGTTCTGTAAGACAATATGCGTACCAGGCCATATCAGCATCTCCAGGGCAGCGCGCCAAAGCAAGAATAGAGACTCTGGCTAGGCAAAGTTTGGAAACCGAGCGATCGAATCTGGGAAAAACCGCGCCAGGTACTACGACGAGACTGGATGCTTACCGCATCCAAGCTTCATCTTAGAACGTTTCATTACCAAATGGCAACTACTTCTGTGCAGGTCAGACCGCACTTTGCGGAAGTTTAGTAAGGTCCAGGGAAGAGCTGTGGCGAAAAAAGCAAAGGCGGGGCGGCCGGGCACAACCTTCCAAAAATCATAAACCACTGAAATGGCCGCTGTTAAAACGTTTTCAGCGCGTAGTTCCGGCGAATCCGGCGGCAGCAAAGATCCGTGGAAATGAATTTTCCGTGGACGGGAAAAACGGAAACCAAGGATCAGGGCGATGCCTTCTTCCTTGTCTTCTGCTCGTGCGCGGCAGCCGCCTCCTGAATGCCTCGGTCCACGACGCGTTGCATTTCCGCTACAGGAGCTGGTTTCCCCGTCCAGATCTCAAACTGGCGGGCGGCCTGCTGCACGAACATCTCCGCTCCGGGGATGATCTGCACGCCTTTGGCGCGCGCCATTTTCACCAGGTGGGTCTCCGCCGGGGAATACACCATTTCCAGCAGATAGCGGCTGTTGATTTCGCCTTCCCCCAAGGGCGTGTCCTTGGAGCTGTCCATGCCCATCGGGGTGGCATTGATGATGACATCGAAGGTCATTTTCTTGAGGTCGGGACGGCGGGCCAGGCGGGCATGTGCCTTGCGGGCCAGTTTCTGCGCGGGAGCCGGAGTGCGGTTAAGGATGTACACCTCGGCACCGTGCTCCTTAAGGCCAAAAACGGCGGCCCGCGCGGCGCCGCCCGCTCCCAGCACCAGCACTTTGGCGTTCTCCAATGGCAGACGCTGCTCCAGGGGCCGCAGTACACCGGCCACGTCAGTGTTGAATCCGTAGAGCTTGCCGTCGGGACCACGTACCACGGTGTTGCAGGCGCCCACGCGCGTGGTGTAGGCGTCAGAATTATCCAGGTGCTTCACCATGCTTTCTTTGTAGGGCATGGTGATGCTAAGCCCGTGAAGCGGAATTTCGCGCACGCAAGCCAGCAAATCCTCCAGCGTCTTGGCATGCAGCGCCAGATAGACCGCGCTCACATTTTCGCGCCGAAAGGCCGTGTTCATGGCCAGGGGCGAAAGCGAGTGCGCCACCGGGTCGCCAGCCACGCCGTACACCCGGGTAGCAGCGTCCACCTGCTCGATGCGATAGGTATCTCGCAGAGCGCGGGCCGAGATTTGCCCGGGAGCAGTTTCTTCGCCCGGACCGGCGGCAGCGAAGGTGAATATACTGCCGGCCCGCACTCCCAGCACCCGGCTTATGATTCCCTGTTCCCCCATGCACAGGCCCACGATGGAGTGCTGCTGGCTCTTCTGCTCCAGGAACTTCATCATTACTACATTGTCATAGAGGCTGGTGGCCGTAGTTACCAACTTATAAAATTCTGCCGGTATGGCCGCCATCTTCTGGAAGGTCTCATCCAGTTTGCGGGTAGCGCGAAAATCATGAAACGAAAGCAAAAGGGCGGCACGACTGCGCAAGCGTTGCAGGTCGGCGCGGCGGGCTGCCAGAGCACTTTGCAGTTCCAAATCCACGATCTGGCAGCCGCTGGCGGCCGCCTTAGTCAGCACCGCCAGCTGGCGCTCCACCGAACCACGGAATTTGCCTCCATTCACGGCCCGGCGGCAGGTCGCGATAAGGATGACCCCGGGTTGCGAGTCGAGCAGGCGTTTGATTTTGGGAAATACCGTGGCGGGCTGGGGAAGGTAGTCTAACCTCAATTCCAGCAAGGGGTTATCTCGCACCAAAGATTCGGCTTTGGCAATCAACTCTTCGGCGTCGGGGCTGGCTACAGCCACACAAAGCCGGGGCATGCGCAACGGCAGAAGCCGGGGCACGTAAGTGGATTGCGCCGCAATCATGGAAGCGGATTCGGGCGCGATATTACAGGCGGGGGCGGGTGATATGCAACAGAATTGCGGCAGTGGAGGGGGTCCGGCCTGGGTGAAAGGGGTTACGTACCATTGATAACACCAGCGTAACCTTGACCCCTCCTACCCCCCTTGGTACCGTCCGAAACTGAGCTGCTACTTGTGTGTCCGCGGCTTGGAGTGCGTCCGGGGCGGTTTTTTAGCCGGCCGGCCGGACCAGGAGCGGTGAGGGGGAGGGAATATGAGGAAAATCAGCGCGGCGCTAACCCTGGCGCTGCTGACGAGCATGGCAGTGGGACAGCAGGCTCTGGACGTGAGCCATGAAAATGCGTCGTCCATTCAGGAAGTGGCTACGGTGACACCGGTGACGCACCCCGTGGAACGGACGGTGGTGCCTACTTACGCCGACCTCAATTGCGCCGGCTTCCTGACCTCGCAGGCGGTGCAGAATTCGAGCTTCGTAACCGGCGGGTTGAGCAGTCCCCATGAAACCAAGTTTGTGTCCGGGGAGGTGGTTTACCTGAGCGGCAGCCAATACAAAGATGGCGACCGGCTCTCGTTTGTACGCGCCCTGCGCGATCCCAACGAATACGAGTATTTCGCCGGCCAGCGCAAGCTGATCGCGGCCACCGGCCAGCCTTACGCCGAACTGGCGCAAGGTCATGTGGTGGACACGCGCCAGGGAATGGCGATTGCGGAGCTGGACTTTGCCTGTGAGTCGGTGGTTCCCGGCGATCTGGCCATACCGCAGATAGCACATCAGAAAATCACCTACCGTCAGCCCTTACGCTTCGACGTTTTTGCGCCGCCCAACGGCAAGCTCAGGGGGCGGATTGCGATGGCTAAGGATTTTGACGGCGAACTGGCGACGGGTTCCAAGGTGTACCTGACCGTGGGCTCCAGCCAGGGCATAAAAGTAGGCGACTACCTCCGGGTGGTGCGCAATTACGAGGATGAGATGAAGGATCCGGTGGATTCGCTTTCCTTCCGCGCCACAGTTATGGAGGACACACAGAAAAACCCTCCCGCCCTGGAGCATCAGGCGTACGGATGGGGAAAAAAGGGTCCGACCATTCACGTGAAAGACATGCCCCAGCGCTCACTGGGTGAACTGATCGTGCTTAGCACCACGCCCACCAGCGCCACGGGAATGATCACTTTCTCGCTGGAAGACGTGCACGTGGGCGACACCGTGGAACTGGAAGCACCTTCGCCGTCGGCGGCGCAGGCGGCAAATGCAGAGCCCGCGGTGCAGGCCATCAACGTAAAATAACGCAGGGTTGGCAGTTAACGCGCGAGCTGCGGCTCGCGCGTTTTTTTTTTCTGCGTCAACTTTGGTCTGTTTTTCAGCACGCCCTCGCCGAAGATTTC
>Ga0134128_10004244_pt1 | contig 17559 bp, 14 predicted proteins | sample KB31754_FD_96462 | JGI IMG/M metagenome (GOLD analysis project Ga0134128, IMG submission 96462) | Terrestrial soil microbial communities with excess Nitrogen fertilizer from Kellogg Biological Station, Michigan, USA - KB3-175-4 | ecosystem: Environmental > Terrestrial > Soil > Unclassified ... | reverse complement strand
CAAACGCGCAAAATTGCAGCAAAAGGCGGCCTAGTTCCGGCCTTTTGAAGTACTGAATGTAGGTTCCCCAATCAAACAGCGTGAGCTTTCGCAAGATGCCTTCGTCTGCGATCGGAACATGGGAGGGCAGCATGAAGTAGGTGGCCAGAATGCTAGTTAGCGATAGCGCGGCTGCGAGATAGATTGGGTAATCGTAGCCGAATTGCGCCAGGAATCCGGAGATGCCGGGGCCGATCAGGAACCCCATTCCAAATGCAATCCCGATAAGCGCGAAAGACTTGGCCCGTTCCTCGGGCTTGGTCACATCGGCGATATAAGCCTGAGCCAATGACAGATTGCCAGCCGTGAGTCCGTCGATGATTCGGGAGACAAACACGACCCAGAGCGCCCAGGAGTTCGCCAGAAGGAGAAACCCAAGAAACGTGCCGGCCTGGCTGACCAGCAGGAGCGGACGCCGTCCCAGACGGTCCGACAATCGTCCCAGCATCGGCCCGGAAACAAGCTGGCAAGCGGCGTAAGCGGAGATCAGCAGCCCGACCACCGTGGGATCGGCGCCAAAATGTTCGGCGTAAAACGGGAGCAGCGGGAGAATGATCGTTAGCCCTAGAACATCGACGGCAACGATCAAAAAAATAGGTAGAAGTGGAGAATTGCGCAATGCGAAGTACGATGGTAGCAAACACCCTATCGGGAGACCAATCGTGGCTGAACAGCTCTTTCTTTCTTATTGGCTTCGCGGATTCACGCCGGCTACCATGGCGCGCACGTTCGACAAAGCCGTGCGCCTGTTTCCATTTTCGCGGCTCGCCAAGAGCCCGTCGAATTGGAAAGTGATGGCGATCGACGCGGCGACACCGGCGCTTCTCGAACAGGCCCTGCCTTCGCCCCTCGACCTCGACCGCGTCGCGGAAGATTCGCGGCATTACCAAGCCGCCGATGTTGCGCTGGAGCTCGAAACCTGGTGGGATCTTTGGAGCCATGACGGCGATTGGAAACTCGAGCCCGCACGCGCGGTGATCACCTGCTTCGGCCCGGAGTTCGAGAATCATCTCGGCGAAAACCTTCGCGTCGATTTCGGCATCGATTCGCGCTATCTTCCCGATCCGGAAATCCCCGGCTCCGCGCGCGTGATCCAGTCGAATATCCGAAGCCTGCTGAAGCTGGTTCACGATCTGGACGATGCGCTGCCCGTTGAGAAGAGACAGCTATGGTCGGAAACGGGGGAGAACTTCGTCGAACGGCTGCAGACGGTGCTTTCACTGAGTCAATGAGCGATTATTCGTCTTTGGTCTGATCACTTTGGCACATATCTGGCGTGTGATCGAAGAGGCCGCACCTGGCGACCGTGGGTTCTCATGAACCGTTGCCGCCGCCGCTCTCTGCCTTTGGGCTTTGCGTCGGCAGCGATCATGACAAGTATTCCTTAGCGGCCGGTCTTCGTCGTGTTGCGCGTGCAGCTTGCAGCCCGCTTTCAAAGGGCTTAAAACCGCCTAAGGGGCGGCTGCAGCCAAGATTGGCTGCCCCACCAGCGGTGGGGATGGGCTACTCGTATCGCAGCGACACCATGGGATCGACCTTTGTCGCGCGGCGTGCGGGGAGGTAGCCCGCAAGGAGCGCGACGGCGGCGAGAATGCCAACCGCCGCGACAATGGTTAGCGGGTCGCGCGGGCCGAGGCCAAACAGCATTCGCTGGAGCAGGCGGGTGGCGGCGAGGGAAATGCAGACTCCGGCAACGACGCCGCCCGCGAGCACGGCAAGCACATCGCGCATCACGAGGCGCAGAATCGATCCGCCCTGCGCGCCGAGCGCCATACGGATACCGAATTCGGCCTGCCTTTGCGTCACCAAGTAGCTGAGCGTGCCGTAGAGACCGATCATCGCGAGCAATAGCGCCAAGCCGCCGAAGAACCCGGAAAGCAGCGCCAGCAACCGCTCCTGAACAAGCGAGTCGTCCACTCGCCCGGCCAATGTGTCGAACTCCAGTGGAATCTCTTTGTTCACTCCCGCGATCGCGGCCTGGACCGCTGGGACCAAGCCGGAGGGCCGGATTTGGGTGCGTAGTTCGAAGATCTCCTGCTCAGGGCGCGGGGGGAGCTGCGCCACCGGGAAGAACGCCGTGGGAGGAGTGTCTTCGCGAACTGACTCATATTTGGAATCGCGCATGACGCCCACCACTTCGATGGGAGGCCCAGGTTGACCTGAGACCCCTTCAATCCGAAAAGTTTTGCCCACGGGATTCATGTTGGGAAAGAATCGGTGAGCTAGCGTCTGGTTCACGATGGCCACCATGGGCGCAGTCTTTGTGTCGCGGCCATTAAAGCCGCGGCCCGCCAGCAAGGGAATGCGGAGTGTCTCCAAATATCGTGGCGAGACGCCGTTAAGCCAGGCAAGCGCGTCGTCGCCCGCCAGCGCTTTCGACCAATCCGTGCGAATGCCCTGGTTCCACGCACCTCCCATGATGGGTATCACAAGTGAGCGGGATGCGGAAACAACACCGGGAAGCGCACTCAACCGATTCTCGATGGCTTCGGCAGTGGCGAGTTGCCGGTCCGGCGGTACCTTCGCAATGTTGAGATCGGTCCGCACCAGCAGAACATTGTTGCTGTCAAAGCCGATGTCGAGCGTAGCGAGCTTGGAGAAGCTGCGCAGCAACAGGCCCGCGGCGACCAGCAAAACCAGCGAAAGCGCCACTTGAGAAGACACAATCCACTTGCGCGCGCCCAGACGCGATCCACCGCCCGGCGCCGGACTGCCCTTCATGGCTGAAGTCAAAGAAACGCGCGTGGCGCGCAACGACGGCAGAACGCCAAAGGCTATGCCTGTAAGGACAGCCACGGCGGCGGTAAACGCGAGGATGCGGCTGTCGATGGAGAGATCCAGGAACACGACGTGGTTGGCGGTCGAGATGTATCGTACGAGCAGCGCGGCGCCCCAGCGCGCGAAGAGAATTCCCAACAACGCCCCGGCGGAAGAGAGCAAGATACACTCGGTCAGCAACTGCCGGATCAGCCGCGCGCGGCTCGCGCCCAGGGCTCGGCGCACGGCAATCTCCTTGTGGCGGGCGGCACCGCGCGCGAGCATTAAGCTGGCGATGTTCGCGCAAGCGATCAATAGGACGAGCCCGACGATCGCCATCAGAATCTGGAGCGGCCGATCGAAATCGCGCCGGAGAGCCGATATCCCGTTCGCGGCCGGAACTGCCCTAAACGACCTCTTAACGAAGTTTTTCTGCATGCCCGGCGACCAGTTCCCCGGGAGAGCCGCGGCGAACACTTGAGGCGAGAGTACTCCGAGACGCGCTGCCAACTGGCTACGGCTAAGGCCCGCCTTGACCCGGCCCACGACGGTCAGCCACCACCAGGAGCGATCATCAAGTCTGGAGTCTTTGCCGTCGAACATGGCGGCTGCACACACCGGAACGGCCACATCAAACTTTTTGCCCACATTCAGGCCGTGGAAACCGAGAGGCGCGACGCCAATCACTTCAAAGGAGTGAGCGCTGAGCGAAAGTACACCGCCGATGGCGTTGCCCGCGCGGCTGTAATGACGTTGCCAGAAGTCATAGCTCAACACCGCCACGGCGCGGCAACCGCGCCGGTCGTCTTGCGGACCAATCAGGCGGCCTACGGCGGGCCGAAGCAGCAGCGTGTTGAAAAAGCCGCCGCTCACCCAGATTCCATTCACGAAATGAACCGCGCCGCCCTGAGCCAGATCGAACTGGTCCTCTCCCCATGCGAAGACATCCGAAAAGACATTCTGGCGGTTACGCAACTGTTCCCAGAGCGGATTTGTGAAGGCTCCCTTAGCCTCCGCCCAACGTGGATCGCGGATTCGCACCTGCACCAGTTCATCCGGACTTGCCACGGGAAGGAGCCGGAGCATGACGGTATCGATCAGGCTGAAGATGGCGGTGTTCGCACCGATGCCCAAGGCCAGGGTGAGAACCGCAATCACGGTGAAGCCGCGATTCTTGCGGAGAACTCGCACGGCGTAGCGAAGATCCTGCCAGACGGCTTCCACCGTGGATTCCCAGCCCGCCGCGCGAATCTCTTCCTTGACTGCCGACATGCTGCCTATCTCAACGCGCGCCGCTCGCACGGCTTCGTCACGGCTCATTCCGGAGCGCATCTTGTTCTTGACGGACTCGTCGAGATAGGCGCGCAGTTCCTCGTCCATATCGCGTTCGGTCCGGTCCTTGCGAAAGAGCGCTCGAATTCCGCCGGCGAGGCTTTGCAGCAATGACATGACGATCCTCTTTACGAAGCTTCCAGAATTCTGGCGATCGCGGCGCTTTGGCGGCCCCACTCAGCAGTTGCAGTTTGCAATTCCTTGCGGCCTCGCGGCGTCAGGCCGTAATACTTGGCCCGGCGGTTATTTTCAGTGGGCTTCCATTCCGCTTTGATCCAACCGGCGCGCTCCAGGCGCCTGAACGCCGGGAACAGGGAGCCTGGATTGACATGGAAAACTCCCTTGCTGATCTGTTCCATCCGCAAAGCGATGCCGTATCCGTGCATCGGCTCAAGCGCGAGCGTTTTCAGAATCAGCATGTCCAGAGTGCCCTGGACCAAGCCGCTGGGTTTTTCGGCCATCGCCGCTCTCTCCTCTAGGCTATCAAGATATAGCTCTTTGTCTCGATTGTCAAGAGGAGGGGCGACTGTATCGAATCATTGATTCAATGAACCAAGTCAGGAGTCGATCACCAGATCGGCAGCGGCGCGTCGCCGGGGCTGAACGCCAGGCCGAACGTAGCCCGGTTCTCGTCTTTTTTGTATAGATTGTTCTGCGTGGAGTAGTGGCGGCGATCGTAGCGCAGCTCGAAATGCACCGCGCCGATCAATCGATAGGTAAAGCCCGCGCCGCCCTGGTAATTGTTGTACTTTCCGATATTCTGTCCGAGCGAGGAAAGATCGCTGTAGCCGAAGGTCGCGGCGAGCGTCGCGCGCTTGGTCGCGACGTAATTGTAAGTCGCCGCCGCCGTGTGCTGGCGCGATGCCAGGTACACACCGTTTCCGGGCGACATGCCGATGAAATAGTCGAACGCCAGCGACGAATGTTCGAAGCGGCGCGTGAGCCGCGCGTCGAGCAGGGGAATCCACGACGTCTGAAAGAAAGCGGTTGTCGTGGTCGATTGCCCGACGATGGCCGCAATGGCGGGATCGAGTGTAATCACGTTCAGGCCGGAAGTTTGAACCCGCGATGCTCCCAATTGCGTGGAGAAATCCCAATTTCTGCCGAGGCCGTAGCCATACCCAAGGGCAACGCTGTGCAGAGAGGCGTTCCCAAATGTCCGTTGAAAATCGAATTCGGTATAGCTGTAGCTCGCGGAAACCGTCTGCGTTTTGGTGAAACGGTAGGCCATGTCCACGCGGCCGCGGTACCCGTTCATCCCGGCTAGCGCGGCCGAACGCCTGCGCACCAGATAACCATCGCCGCCAAAGCTGAACGAGAGTCGCCGCGTTTTTTGCCACACCAGCGTCATGGCCGGCTGCGCGAAAGTGGTGCGATTATCGAAAAGCTCATTCGATGGCGCTCCGAAAAAATCCGTATTTCGCAGCGGCACGTAAGAGAACGCGCCGGTGCTTTGCGAAAGCGATCCGGCCATCAACGTGGTGGAGAGCGTCACATGCCTCGAGAGCATATGATCCCAATCGAAATTCAGATAATGATCGGTGCCATCATAGAAGGAATTTTGCGTGTAGTGGCGATAATAGCCGTGGTAATCGAGCGAAACCTTGTCGTGTTTCCACAGGCGCGTTCCAATTACGCCAAAACCTGTTTCCACGCCGAATTGGCCGCCGGGGTTGAGAACCTGGCCCGAAGAATCGACCGAGACCGGTGTCAGTCCGTCGTCGTAAATGCCGGTGACTTCTCCGTAAAATCGAAAATCGATCAGCTTGCCGCCACGCTCGCCCGTCGTGCTTGGATTGCGGCTTAAAATCGACGGTCCTTGATAAATCTCATCCTGCGCAAGGGCGCTCCCCGCGAGCAGCAGCGCAAGCAGCGGAACGGCCGCCCGCACCAGTGTTCCTCTTATGGTTATCATCGGCTGGAATGCTGTTTCATACCGAGTATCTAACATTCAACACGAAAAAACACCGGGAATACATCAACATCACGGCGAAAGTTGAGGGCGCTCTCGCAAAAAGCGGCATCCGCGAGGGCATGATCCTGGTTTCCGCGATGCATATAACGGCTGGCGTTTGGGTAAACGACGCCGAAGATGGACTGATTCAGGATATTGATGAATGGCTGGAATCGCTCGCGCCTTATCGCGAAAATTATCGCCATCATCGTACTGGCGAAACCAACGGCGATTCGCACTTGAAGAGCCTGCTGGTGCATCACCAAGTGATTGTTCCTGTGACCGCCGGCAAGCTCGATTTCGGTCCCTGGCAGCAGATTTATTACGCCGAATTCGACGGACAGCGTCCGAAGCGCGTCATCATCAAAGTCATGGGCGAGTAGCGCGGCCGGGAACTCGCGCGCGGCATTGGCGTCTCAATGATCGAAAGCGAGGAATCATGAAGCTGTGTGTGCTGTTGTTGATTTGCCTGTCCGCGGGCTTCGCCGCCGAGCTGCCTGTCCGGCAGGTGGTGCTGTATAAAAGCGGTGTGGGTTATTTTGAACGCTCCGGTTCACTGGGTTCCGGGGAATCGGCGCGGCTCGATTTCAAGGCGTCCGAGATGAACGACGTTCTCAAGTCGCTGACACTGACTGATCGTTCGGGCGGCAAAGTCACGGGCTTGCGCTACGATTCGAGTGAGCCGCTGGAGAGGAAGCTGGGCGATTTTCCGTTCCAAATCGGCACCGGCCAGCCGCTCAGTGCTTTTCTCGATCAGATGAAAGGCGCGCGAGTGGATTTGAAAACCGGGACCGAATCGTTGAGCGGCGCGATTGTGAGCGGCCGTTCGATTGAGGCGAGCGATAAGCAGCCTGGACGCGAGCAGCTTGTGTTATTGCTCGATTCAGGCGACATTCGCACGGTCGATTTGGGAGCGGTTTCGTCGCTGCGCTTCGCGGACGCGAAACTCGATCAACGGTTAAAGGACTACCTGACTGTGTTGAGCCAGGCGCGCGCCAAGGACAAGCGCAGCGTGTACATCGATTCGACCGACGCGAAAAGCCGCGACTTAACGGCCAGCTACATGATTCCGGCGCCCGTTTGGAAATCGAGTTACCGGCTGATTTTCGCGGGCGCGGGCGATCCGACGCTCGAAGGTTGGGCAATTATCGACAACACAACGGGAGACGACTGGAACAACGTGCGGCTCGCGGTTGTGTCAGGCCGGCCGGTTTCTTTCATCAGCCGCTTGTATGAGCCGCGCTATGTGCAGAGGCCAACGGCAGAGCTTCCAGAGGATCAGACGGCCGGGCCGGTTGTGTATGAGGGCGGAGTCGCGGGAGGCGTTTCTGGCGGAGTTGCCGGTGGAGTGATCGGCGGCATGCTCGGCGGGGTACCGGCCCCGCCTCCGCCGCCTCCAGTTCCCGGAATGGCTGCTCCTCAAAAGCGAAGCTCGGCTTGGTTCCAACCCAGCGCCGGTCTGTCTATGAATCGCATGGGCCCTAGCACCACTGCGCTGAACTCCGAAGCTCGCGATATCGGCGATCTGTTCGAATACAGTTTCTCTTCGCCTGTTACGGTCAAAAAGGACGAATCGGCCATGCTGCCTTTTCTACAGGAAAGGATCGCCGCCCGCCGGTTGCTCATCTATCAGGATGGCGACGCGATTCATCCGATGAACGCGGCGGAACTGGCGAACTCCACGGGCAAGACGCTCGATGGCGGCCCGCTGACGGTTTTCGACGCGGGCAGTTACGCGGGAGAAGCTCTGATGGAGACCGTGAAATCGGGCGACAAGCGGCTCATCAGCTACGCTGTCGATCTTGGCACGCGCATCGGCACGAAGCTTGATTCAAGCAACGATTTCATCCGCGAAGTTCACGTTCATCGCGGAGTTCTCATCACCAAATCGGCCGAAGATGAGACGCAGACATACACAATCCGCAACATCGATCGGAAACCGAAAACGCTGATTCTCGAACATTCTATTCGTCCGCAGTTCAAGCTACTCAATCAGAAGCCAGTTGAAACGACAGCGGGCGCTTACAGGTTCGAAGTAAAGCTCCCGGCCGGCGGTACAGAGACGTTCCCGCTCAAAGAGGAACACGTTTATGAGCAGAGCACGATGGTCAGCAGTCTGGATTCGGACGTTTTGCTCACGTACGTCCAGAACAAGGCGCTTTCCGCGACTGCGCGCGAGGCTCTTCAGAAGATTCTCGACCAGAAGAACCAGATTGCGGATGTGAACCGGCAGATAGAACGCGCCGATGGCGAACTGAGCGATGCGGGACATGACGAAGAGCGCGTCCGGCAGAATATCATGAGTCTGAACCGGGTCGCGGGCCAGCAGGACGCAGTGCAGAAATACGCGGCGCAGCTTTCGACGCTCGAAGCGAAGATCGCGGCCGCGCGAGACGGGCGCGGCGAGTTGCAGCAGAAAAGGGCGGCGCTTCAATCGGGTCTCAATTCCATGATTGAGGGGCTCGACTTTTGAGAGTTGGGCTGATCGGATTCGGCAATGTGGGACGGGCGTTCGCGCGGCTGCTGGAAAAGCAGCATAGCGTATACCCGTTCCGCATTGTCGGGATTCATACGGCGCATCACGGAACGGCGTATAGCGAGTCTCGTCTTCCGGTTAATCCGCAGTTCGGGCCTCCGGCAGCCTCGATTGAGGAGTTCCTCGACCGGTCGAATCCGGATGTCGTGGTGGAACTCACCACGCTGAATCCGGAAACGGGAGAGCCAGCGATCTCTCATATTCGCGCCGCAATGGAGCGCGGGCGGCACGTCATCACCGCCAACAAAGGACCGATTGCTCATGCCTACGCCGCATTGCGCGACGAAGCTCGCCACAAACAGGTCGAGTTCCGCTTTGAATCCACCGTGATGGACGGCGCGCCGGTCTTCAACACGGTGCGTAATAATCTGCCGGGCGTTAAAATCCTTGGTTTCACCGGCGTGTTGAATTCCACTTCGAAGATTGTCATCGCCGCTTTGCGCGAAGGCAAATCGATCGAAGAAGGCCTCGATGAAGCGCGACGCCTCGGAATTGCGGAAGCGGACGCCAGTTACGATATTGATGGTTGGGATTCGGCCGCGAAAACGGCGGCGCTCGCGAATGTTTTAATGGACGCACGGACGACACCACTAGAAGTGGAGCGGCAGGGGATCGGTCACCTCACGTCCCAGGACCTCCGCGGGCTTGCGAAGGAGGGGAAAACCGTGTGCCTGGTCAGCCGGGCGGACATTAACGGCGGCCGCGTGCGGCTTCAAGTTCGGCCGGAAGCGCTTGCGGAAACCGATCTCATCGCAAGCATGCAGGGCACATCGAATCTACTGCTGCTTCACACGGATCTGATGGGCACCGTCGGCACGGTTTCGATTTCACCTGGTGTCGAACAGACCGCATACGGCGTTTTCAGCGACTTGGTAGACATCGCGAAATCCGTTTGACCGTGAGCATCCCGCCGAGAACGCGTAATTTCCTGGCCGGTTTTCTCACCGGGCTTACGGTATCGGCTGTCAACCTCAAGCTCGACCCGAATGGGCCTCAATGGATTGTCTCGCTCGTCCTGACATTATTCGCGCTCAGCTTCGCCGCCGCCCGGCCGCTGGCCGCGTGGGTCTGTTCCATTGGGATCGCGCTCGGTCCGCTTGCCGTCGCCGGTTTTGTGAATCGCCGCTTCTCGATTGGCCTCGCGCTGGCCCTGCTCGCCGGCGCTCCGGCGTGTATTCTGGGCGGCTTCTCCGGCCGGCTATTCAAGCGGTTCTGGCTACCCGGCGTAGTCGCGGCAATTCCCGCTCTGGCTGGCATAGCGCTCCTTGTGTTCACTCCGGCGATTGTCTCTTACCGGAAAGCCGTTCAGTTGCAAAAAAGGGAAGACGCGGTTCTGAATAAACTCAGATCTCTCCGGGAAGCCGAGCTGAGCTTCGCGGCTGGGACGCCGGATCGTCACTACACCTGCGAAGGACCCGAACTTCCCGGCACGAACTCCGATGCATGGTTCACGTATGTTCCGGCGGGTGCGCCAAGAAAAGAATGGCTCATCGATCATGGCTATCTCTTTCATCTGGAGTGCTCGGGTGCGGTGGAACCCGTGGCATTCCGCATCGTCGCCTATCCGGCGCCGCACGGAAAAGATGGAGGCCGAGCCTTCTGCATCGGCTTATCGGGAGCTATCCAAATTGCGGATCGAGCCGATGAATTGACATGCACGCAGTAATGTCCAGGTTGTTGTAGACTGGCCGGGAAGCTGGCCCGTGTCGCGAGCAATCGGTAAGTTTGTCATTCCGGTTTTTCTGGTAGCGGCCTTCCCGCTTGTAGCAGCAGCCGGGGGTTCCGCGAGTCCGTCCCCGCCGGAGTTCTTGGATTTCGACGAACTCGTCGCGCTCTCCGAAATAGATGACCCACCCGAGCCCTTACAGCGCAAGCTGGACCATCTTCTGAACACTCCCTATTTAGGCGGCAATGCGGCGGCACAGCCGCACCGGCCTTTAGATGAAGGCTTGGGGCCAGTGCTGCGGGTCGCCTGCTGGAATATCGAACGGGGGTTTAACTTCGACCTGATCCGGCTTGCATTCTCCGATCCTGAAGGGTTCCAGCAAACAGCACTCGAACACGGAGCGCTTGATCCGAAAAAACTGTCCGCAATTCAAAAGCAGCTACAATTTCTGCGCGACGCGGACGTCATCGTGCTGAACGAGGCGGACTTCGGGATGAAGCGGACCGATTATCGCGATGTCGCGAAAGAACTCGCGCACGCCCTGAACATGAACTATGTGTTCGGAGTGGAGTTCGTGGAAGTCGACAGACTCGACGATCTCGGAGTCGACCCCGTGCAATTGGAAGATCCCGAGCTCGCGAAGCAGATGCAGGAGGAGTTGAAACCGGACCCTGCGCGTTACCGGGGACTGCACGGCAATGCAATCCTCAGCCGGTATCCAATCGAACACGCTCGGATTTACCGGCTTCCCGTCTGCCACGACTGGTATCTAACGGAGAAAGCCGCGATCTCGCAGCTTGAGAAAGGCAAGCGCATCGGCGCGAACAAAATCTTCTTGGAACGAATCGAACGGGAAGTGCGCCGGGGCGGCCGCATGGCGATCATCGCGGATATCCAGGCTCCCGAAGTGAGAACCGGAGCGGCCACCCTTGTCGCCGCGCATCTCGAGAGCAAATGCAAACCCGGGTGCCGGACCAAGCAGATGGACGCGCTTCTCGACCAAATTAAGGATGTCGATCATCCGGTGATTCTGGCCGGGGATCTGAACACGACGGGATCGGACGCCGCGCCGATATCGGTTCGCCGCCTGATTTTGGATCGCGTGAAGAACTATGAATTTTGGGCAACCCAGGCGTTGAAGTGGGCAACTCCTATCTCCTGGCCACTGATGATTCTGGAGCCCGCGAAGTATTTCAGAAATTATCTGGACCCTACCTCAATGCATCTTCCGATTATTGGCACCAATCGCGAAGCAATCCTTTTCCGGCACGTCGAGCAGTTTCGCTTCGCCGACCATCGCGCTTTCGACTTCCGCGGCGAAACGGAGCGCAATCGGCATGACAAGGCGGGGACGCTGGCAAATAGCAATCAGCGGGCGGCCAAAGGATTTGTTCCGACCTTCTCAATGAAACGCGATTTCGGCGGATTGGTAGGCCGCTATAAGCTCGACTGGTTTTTCGTGAAGCCGTTCATCCCGGAGCCGCGCGGCGAAGGAATGAGCTATGAATTCGCTCCGCACTTTCCGGTCACAATGCGGGACCTGAACAATGCAGTACCGGACGGCGTTTCGGATCACACGCCAATCACGGTCGACCTTCCGTTTTCCGAGCTGGCGCGTACTACAGGAGCCGCCGCACCGGGGACGCCCGCATCAGGCCCGGTTCGCTGAAATCGCGCGGACTATAGTAGGCCGATTCCATTTTCCGTTTGTGCTCATCCCACGCTTCGAGACAGCCGTTCCGCCAACGAAGTTGAATCGGCAACTGGCAACTCCCATCGCACGTCCTCCGGCAATGGTTCGTAAACCCGATTAGCGGCCGGAGCGGGATGGTCGCTTCCGAGGTGCGACGGCCGCTTTCACGGCTTCGCTTGTAAGCTCTCGGTCTCGGCTTTTCCGCACGTGAAATTAGCCGCGTCGTCCGTGCTACCCGTGCCCTTGTAGCGCGCTATCAGCGGATACGCGCACAGCGGGCGGGTGCGCAGCACCTCATTCTTCGAATCGGTTTTCGCGGCGACGATCCGTTCAGGAGCAACACCCTTTTCGACCCATTGCTCAAGCGCGGTGTCGATATTGTCGCCGAAACTGCTCGGCCCCGCGCCGCCGCCGCAATGCTGCATTCCGGGGACCATGAACAGGCGGACGAATTCATCTGAATTGTCCCGGCCCATTTTCGCCACCACGCTTTCGTAATAATTGATCGTGTTTTGTGGCGCGATCGCCGCGTCGCTCCAGCCGTGATAGAGGATCAACTTGCCACCGCGTGCTTTGAAACGGCTCAGGTCTGGATTGGTCGCGTTCAGGTCGTGCGCCATCTTTTGGTCCGCGACCTTTGTATCTCGGTCGATGTTGAAAGTGTGATAGTCCCATGCCGCGTCGTCAAATACCATGTTTTTGAAGAACTGGGTGCCGAAGCCAAACATGAGGCTTTGTTCCGGGGCCGTGCCGACGATCCAGGGCTGCCAGCCGCCGGGATCGGCCTCGCCGCCAGGAGAATATCCGGGAAACAACTGCTTGCCGTTCGAAGTGCGTCCTCCGGCATAGAGTTTTTTCAGAGCGGTCAACTGCGGCGCAGTGAGACAAGCATCCGTTTCAGGACCGGCGCACTTGAGCACCGAAGGATCGAAGTGGCACAGCGGCGGGTCCTCGATAACTCCGTCCTTGACTCCGTCGGCGGTATCGCACGCGGCCAAGGCGGCGGCTTGAATCGCAGGCAATTTCTTCGCTGGAATGTAACTGTCTTTGGCGGCCAACGCCTGCAGGTCCCATACCGCATTCGTGACTAAGTGCGTCCAATAATTCGCCGGCGCGCCCGCAAGGATACCGTCATAATCGGCGGGGTAACGCTGCGCCTCCATCAACGCCTGCCGGCCGCCGTTCGAGCACGAACTGAAGTAGGAGCGCGCTGGGGCTTGGCCATAGAACGCGTGAACGATCGCCTTCGCATCCACGGTCGTCTCGTGAATCGCCCGGTATCCAAAATCCGCGATCTTCTCCGGATGCCCCAGCGCCCAGCGGGCATCGACACCACCAGCCTCGTGGCCCGTATCGGTCGAGGCGGTCGTGTATCCATGCGACACGGCGCTTCCCATCTGGTCGTAGTTGATCGCGCCGGCGAAGCCGCCATTGCCAACGCCCTGAAATTTGCCGTTCCAGCCGGAGGCCGGCATCCACACTTCGAACTGAATATCCGAGTCGCTGGTTGGCTTGATAACGCCGGCTACCCGGCAAAACGCGGGCAAATTCGGGATCGCCTTTCCGTGCGGCGGCGTGAAGCTTCCCGCGGGCATGGATTCAGCGCGCGTAATCGTGGTTTTTGGCAAAGCTAGTTTGCTCAAGCTATCGCAATCGCCAGCCGCAAACGCTTCGCCCATGCAAAGCAGAATGCCTAGACAAACCAATAAGACGCGGCCAGCCCACGTCCAGCACAGCTCAAATCGATATCCCATCACCCAAGCCTCCTTTTGCTATTGCAGCAACTGCTCCAGCACCGGCAATGGCACGGCGCTCTCCTTCAGACTCCGTTCGTTGAAATCGCGCAGACTGTACGCCGATCCCTTGCGTTGTTTGAATTGCTCCCGCGCTTCGAGCCAGCCTTTCCATCCGACAAAATAAGTCGGCAACTGGCACGAAGAAAGCTGCGCCCGCTGCAACTTCGCCGTGGCTTCTTCTTTTTCCTGATATGCGTCGTTAATCATCAGGTCTAGGGCCTGTTGATCCGTCATACCCATTGTTTGTAGACGGATGTCGAGGATCGTATTCGCCAGCACGCGCAGCATCTGTTTCAGAAACGTCATCCTCAATTCCTTGCTGTTGTTGAGATAGCCTTCGTCCGACATCATCTGCTGCGCGTATACGGCCCAGCCTTCGACGTAAGGGCCATTTCCGAAGATGTTCCGAAGCAGCCGCCGCGATTTCGGCTGCACGTCGTTCGCGTATTCAAGCTGTACATAATGGCCCGGCATGGCTTCATGGATTGTCAGTTCCTGAATGCCGTACGTGTTGTACTCACGAAGCTTCGATTCGATCCGTTCCTTTGGCCAGGTCTTTGGAATCGGCGTGATCCAGAAAAATGCGCCAAGCTCGGGTTCGAGGGCCGGCGCCGGATCGAAGCCGCCCACACCGTAAAGCCCGCGCATGAACTCGGGGGTCTCAATCACCTGCAAATTCGCACGCCCCGGCAGCGTGACCAGATTTCTTTCGCGCACAAACGCGGTCGCTTCCTCAAGCGTCCTCTTCGCCTCGGGAATGTACGTGTTCGGCGTCGGATGTTGTTTGGCAATGTCGTCCAGCGCTTCTTTCGCCGTCTTCGGAGCCGCCAGTTTCGCCATTTCCTCGCGGGTGGATTTCAGATCGGCTTCCGCTTCGCTTAACACCTGTTCCGGCGTTTTCCCAACCGCCAGCGTATATTTGAACTTCTCCGCATACTTATCCTTGCCCAACCGCCAGTCTGCCGGCTTCTTTGCCAGCGTGGTCTTGAGGTAATCGTCGAACCCGCGCAGCGTATCGAGAGCGGTTTTCGCGGCAACGTCGTAATCGGCTCGCACGTTTTGCGGAGCCGCGTTCCGCAAAGTCTTGTCAATCAGGTCGATGTTGCCTTCATTCTCTTCCCCGGCCACGCGCGTCCAGACTTCCGGCGAATCCACTAAATTCGCTTTCGCCTGATCGAACAGCGCTGGAAACTTTTGCAGGCGTTTTACAATCTGCCGGAACCGCTGGTCGAGCGGCGCGTAATTCAGCACATACGGGTTGAATAGCGCGTTTCCGGCCAGTTCCACGTACACCGTGGGATTGTGTTTGTAACTTTGAATCCTGTCGTATTCAAGCATCGATAGGCCGATCTGGTTCTGTATCACGCCGAGATCGGCTTTCTGTTCCTTATCCAAAGTATTCGGGTCAATGGCGGCAATACGACTCTGAAAACTCTGATAAAAGCTGCGCTGCCGCTGGATGCCGGAAGGGCTGAAGTCGTCGAGCATCTCATCGAGCGCAACTCCGTGGTCCTGGTGATATCCGGTAGCAGTCGCGTTCACCGGTGAGAGCGCCAAACTTCCGTAAACAAAATCGGAACTCAGTTTTTCGAAATCCGGAGGCGATTTTTTCGGAGTCGTACAGCTTGTCATCGCAAGCGCCGCAATCGGGCCGATCCAGTATCGGAGATGCATCTAGGGAAGCTCCTTCAATCGAATGTCGCGAAACACCACCGGCGAGTGCTCCGCTTCAAGGCCAATGTACCCTTTCAGCCGCTTGCAGTCGAATTCGCTCGTTAGCACGCCATTCACTTTCAGAGTAATGTGCGCGCCTTCCGCGTGAATGTCGTAGACGTTCCATTCGCCGGGTGGCTTCACGGCATCCGCCTTCATCTCGCGATGCAAATCGATCTTCTTCTTCACGCCGTTTTCCATCCACCCGTAGAAAAAGTATCCGCCGCTGGCCGGAGGTCCGACCTGCGCCTGATACCACTCGGCGCCATCCGCGTCGTTGCGCACGAAAACGCCGCTGTTGTATTTCGGCGTGGGATCGAGTTTCGGAAACATCCACTCGACATGCAGGTCGAAATTTCCGAGCTCGTGGTCATAGCGATAAAACTCGTGGCCGCCGCGGCCCGTGCAATAAATCGTCCCGTCAGGCTGCCTGGTCCATTGCGATGCCGCATCGGGCGGTGTATCCGGCGGAATGGAGAAACGCGTCCAGTGGTGGAACGCCGCATCGGGAGTAATGCCTTTCCAACCCCGTGCCGAAGCGGTCCCCGCGAAGAGGCCCGCGACGGCCAAGAGCGCACAGAAGGTCATGCTCGGTTGTGCGCCCCTACTGAAGACTCGCTTGCAGCTTCTCCCAATCCTCAGCTTCACCGAATTTCACTCCCTTCAGATTTGGATCGATATTCCGCAGCAATCCTGTCAACACGCCGCCCGCGCCCACTTCCACAAAATGCGTAACGCCTGCTCCGGCCAGCAAGCGAACGCTTTCCATCCATCGCACTGGGTTTGGAACCTGCTGGTACAAGCCGTCGCGAGCTTCTGTTCCGGCGCGAACCAGCCGCGCTTCCCAATTATTTACTAGCGGGATTTCAAGATCGCGAAACTCCGTCGCATCCAGATCCGCTTTCAATCGTTCCTGCGCCGGCGCCATCAACGAGCAATGGAAAGGAGCGCTGACCGTGAGCATCACCGCTCTTCTCGCGCCTGCATTCTTCGCCAACTCGACCGCCCGCTCGACAGCTTCGCGGTGGCCGGCGATCACTACCTGATCCGGCGAATTCAGATTCGCGGCACTGACCACTTGTCCCCGCGCCGCCTCAGACAGGATCGCATCGAGCTTCCCTTCCGGCAATTTCAACAGGGCGGCCATAGCTCCCACCCCGGCCGGTACGGCTTCCTGCATATAGCGGCCACGCTTCCGGACTAAACGCAGCGCGCTACCCAAATCGAGCGCGCCCCCGGCCACCAGCGCCGAATATTCGCCGAGGCTATGCCCCGCGACGACCTCCGGGCGAATTCCCTTCTCCGCCAGCACGCGAAACGCCGCGATGGAGACCGCCAGCAATGCCGGCTGCGTGTTTTCAGTGAGCTTTAGTTGTTCGTCCGAGCCATCAAAGCATAGAGCCGACAGCGCGAACCCCAGCGCTCGATCCGCTTCATCGAAGACCTCGCGAGCCACCAAAAGTGGTCCGCGAGGCTCTTGCCCATCCCGGTGTACTGGGAACCCTGGCCCGGAAATAAAAAAGCGAGCTTCGTCATGCAACTCCACTATTATGTCTGAAGCCTAAAATTCGTTTACAATTTTTCCGCAATCCAAATTCACTTCGAACGCGTCATATCGACTGAAGACCGGCCGCCGGGTAAATGACCCGAGCGGAAGAAAGATATGAAGGAAAGAAGGAGGCCCGGCATGAAAACGAATCAACCTAACGTCCCCATTGCCACCGAGGTGTCCGCCTCTGTGTATTGCCCGATCTGTACCCATACTGTGCAGGCCGCGGCTCTCAGCCTTGGCAAAAGCGTGAGGGTGAAACCGCACCAGAGATGCTCGCGTTGTTCGGCGTCGCTCGATGCCGGCAAAATCATGTGGCTCGCGCGAGCGGCGTAACCGTGGCGCCGCGGCCCGGCTTGACCGCCGTGCTACTGTAAAAGTTCAGATGAAACGCAAACTGTCCAGTCCGCAGGCGCCAGTGGTGGACGACAAGATTCTCGAAGAGGCCAAGCTTGCGCTTGAAACGGACAAATTGAACCTGTCCAGCAGGTGCGTCGTCTGCGGGTCTCCATGTGCGCCGAACT
>Ga0134128_10004243_pt1 | contig 17559 bp, 14 predicted proteins | sample KB31754_FD_96462 | JGI IMG/M metagenome (GOLD analysis project Ga0134128, IMG submission 96462) | Terrestrial soil microbial communities with excess Nitrogen fertilizer from Kellogg Biological Station, Michigan, USA - KB3-175-4 | ecosystem: Environmental > Terrestrial > Soil > Unclassified ... | reverse complement strand
GCGGGGGCGAGCAGCTTGCCCGAGAACTCGTCGGGGGAACGCACGTCGACCAGGTTCTTCGCGCCGATCGCGGCGACGACCTCGTCACGGAACGCGCGGATCGTGGTGTCCTGCGGCTGCGCGGTGTACTGGGTGGCGGCGCGGCTGGGCACCTCCTCGACCAGGTCGCGCGAGTCCAGCTCCCACTTCTTGCGGCCGCCGTCGAGCAGCTTGACATCCTGGTGGCCGTACAGCTTGAAGTACCAGTACGCGTAGGACGCGAACCAGTTGTTGTTGCCGCCGTAGAGCACCACGGTGGAGTCGTTGGCGATGCCGCGCTCCGAGAGGAGCGCCTCGAACTGCTCCTTCGAGACGAAGTCGCGCCGGACCGGGTCCTGCAGGTCCTTCTTCCAGTCGATCCGGATCGCGTTGCGGATGTGGTTCTTGTCGTAGGCGGCGGTGTCCTCGTCCACTTCGACGACGACCACCTTCGGGTCGTCGAGGTGTGCCTCGACCCAGTCTGCGTCGACCAGGACGTCGGTGCGGCTCATGAGTTCATTCCTCCAGGGCTGGTGTTCTGCCGGTGCGTGTGGACGCTGATCAGGGGGCTTGCGGGCGGCTACGGCCGCCGATTTGCCGGGCTCGGGTCGCCGTGCTGGGTGGCCGGGCGGTGTCCGCAGGACGGACGGCGGCGAGCGAGGTCCTGGTCGGACGGGGCTCAAGCCGCGGCGGGCCGGCGCGGGTGCCTTCCGGCTCGGCCGGTCAGGCTCAGGTCAGCGACAACACAGGCAGGCCGCGACGCGGCACAGGTCGACTGCGCGCCGCTTGGTCAGCTCTGCCTGGGGCCTCATGCCGTCGATACTAAGGAGCGGCCGGGTGCGCTGTCATTAACATCTCGGATTCCGAGACAATCGTCTCACGAAACGATTGAATGGCCTCTGACGTCGCACGTCGCGGCGGCCCCGCGGGCCGCTACGCGGTCCGGCGCCGTTCGCACGTGCGAGATCGCGGTTGCTTGCATGCCGATTTGCACCGATTGGGCGGTCGTCAGTGGGGGTGGTTCAGGCTGAGCAGCGTGCTTCCGTTCGGCAGGTCCACCTGAATGGTCGCGATGCGGTCAGGGGCGAGGGAAACCGAGCCGGGGATCGTGACCGTCTCCTCCGGGCTGGCCTTCCAGTCACCGGCCACCGTCGGCGTGCCCGTGGTGCTGATGACCACCATGGTGCAGGTGTAGCCGGCCGGGACGTGGTCCATCTTCAGCTGGATCTTCGAGCCCCAGCTGACCGAGGTGACATCGACGCTCGCGGTGATGGGCTCGTCGTAGCCGGTCGAGGCGACCGTGGCGCTCGCGGACCAGCCCGGAGCGGCGGCGACCTGCGCGCCGCCGGACAGCAGCAGGGCGGTTCCGGCTCCCGCGGCGACGACCACCCCGGCCGCGCCGAGCGCGATGCGGGTCCGCAGGCTCGTGCGCGCGGGTCGATAACTGCGGCCGCGATGCTGCCTCGCGTGCTCCGGCTGTTCCAGGGCGTTCGGGTACTCGCGCAGGTGGTGCGCCGCGCGGCCGGCGCGGCCTGCGGCGTGCTGAGAAGCGGTTTCCAGCACTCGGCCGAGCACCGCCGGTTCGGGGCGCAACGGTCCGTTGACGGCTTCGGTCTCGGTGACCGAAGCGAGCAGCGGGAGCAGTTCAGTCAGCTCGCCGTACTCGGCGCGGCAGCTCTCGCAGGTCACCAGATGCGCCGCGACCCGGTCGTTCTCCTCGGGTTCAAGCGCGCCGAGCAGGTACGCACCGACGGCCTCGCGGAGCCACGGATCGCGCGCGGCGGTGCATGGGGGGACACGGTCGCTCACGGTGTGATCCCCCTTTCCTGACAGGCGAGCCGAAGGGCGCGCAGTGCGTAGAACGTGCGGGACTTGACGGTCCCCGGCGGGATGCCGAGCGCGCGCGCCGCCTCGTTGACGGTCGCGCGCCGGTAGTACACCTCGATGACCACGGCCCGGTGCTCCGCGCTGAGTGCGGCCAGCGCGTCAGCGAACTCCCAGGCACGCAACGCGGCCTCGTACGGATCTACGCCGTCCTCGGTCCGTTCCGTGTACTCGGTCAGCTCGGTCTCGGTTGGGCGGGCGGCCCGCGAGCGGGCGTCGTCCACGACCAGGTTGTGCGCGACCGTGCACAGCCACGCGCGTACCGAGCCGCGGCCGGGCTGGAAGGCCTCGGGCCGGCGCCAGGCGCGCAGCATCGTCTCCTGAAGCAGATCCTCGGCCCGTGCTCGATCCCTGGTCAGCTTGAGCAGGTAGGCCAGGACGGGGCCGGAGTGTTCCGCGTACAGCAGACGCAAAGCCGCCTCGTCGAGGACTTCGGTGCTTGCCGCCACATCGGTATCACGTTTTGTCTGGCCGTTCCGTTCAGCTGAACCGGCGCGCGACCGCATCCGTGTCCAGTGCATGAACAGATCCTCGCGCATGTTGGGTGCCGCCGTCACGGCCTTGGCCCTCGCGAGTGCGGCAGCCTGTTCCAGTTCGAGCTCGGGATCCTCGGGCAACGCAGCCGGCTCAGCGCCTTCGGCCACGCCTTCCGCCATGTCCTCGATGCCGGCAGGTGGGGGCAGCGCCCCGGCGGCCGCGGCGAACACGATCACCATCATGAGCTTTACGTTCAGCGGACCGTTGACTGTCTCGCCGGGCGCACAGGTCACGGTGGTGAACAAGGACTCGGTGATGCATACGGTCACCGCGGATTCGAGCGGCGGCTTCGACGTAAGCATCCCGGCGGGCGGTACCGCGACCTTCGCCGCGCCGACCGCGGCCGGTTCATACTCCTTCCACTGCTCCATCCACCCATCGATGAAGCACAGCACGCTCATCGTTAAGTGAGGGCGGCGCGAAGTAAGCGCGACGGGTGATAAGTGGCCGAGTAGGGCAACGGCGTCGCGCAGGGGCAATGACCGCTGAGCTACTCAGCTGATCCACTCAGCCGCCGGTGTTGGCTGCGTTCCCGGTCAGCCGCACGTTCTGCCCGGTGGCCGAGATGTCCACGCCCGTGGGCGTCATCTGGAGATCCTTGAGCTGCATCCCGAAGGGCATGCCACCGAGCGGGACCTTCTGGTCGAAGCCGCCGGTGTTCAATCCGATATTGGACAGCGGCGTGGTGACCTTCATCGTCGTGAAGCGGAGCGTGTCGCCGCTCACCAGGCTCACGGCGACATCCGCGCTGACGCTGACGCCGGCGACGCTGTACGTCGCCTTAACCTGGTTCCCGGCGCCCTGACTGAGATTGATCTGACCGATGCCGACCTCGCTGCTCAGCTTGGCCGCCACCTGGGCATAGCTGAGCATGGCGTCGCCGGTGAGCGTGTCCACGGTCGCGCTGTTGTAGCCCGAGGAGACGTGCACGCCGCGCAGGTCCGCGTGAATGTGCTGGATCGGCACGCCGCGCGAGGTGAAGTTGTCGATGTCGACGGTCACGTGATCGAAGTGCCGCGAGATGACCTGGGTGAGGAACGGGAAGCCGTCGATCGAGACGGAGGGCTTCTGGTTGAGGTTCTGGCTGGTCTGGATCTTCCCAGCCAGCTGGTTCTCGGTGACCGACGCGGCGACCCGGTCGGCGCCGACCAGCAGCGCGACGAGGATGACGAGCGCGACGAGGCAGCCGAGGCCGCGGCGACGCGGGCGCGGTGCCCGCCGCAGCGCGGAGACCGGGGGCTCATCCTCGTAGTAGTTGCCGTAGTAACGGTCTGGCTCCGGGGTCGGCGCGGTCATCCTGAGAGGGTAGCCGCTCGGCGGCGCTCGAAACGGGTCTGTGACAAGCCCGTCGAAAACCGGAACCGGCGGCAGTCGTGCTGCCGGATTCGCTTGTCAGCGCAGCACTTGCGCTGCGATCACGGCCCCGATGGCCGAGTACGCGACCGGTAGCGCCTGAGCACTGATACGCACGTCCCCGCCCTCGCTGCCGAGCCGGTCCGCGGTGCGTGCGCCGATCACGGCGAAGAGCCCCGAGAGGAGGCCGCCGAGCGCGCCGCCCTTGGCGCCGGCTGAGGCGCTGAGCGTGACGGCAGTCAGCGCGCCGAGCGCGGTAGCTGCTACGACGGCCGCCGCGATCCCGATGGGCTTCGCGCCGCCACCCACGAGCGCAGAGCAGAGGACTGCGACGGCAGCCGCGAGGGCGCATGCTCCGGCGAGCGCCGAGTCCTGGCGTTGCGCGACGAGGTATCCCGCCGGTAGCACCGTGAATGCCGCACCAGTCACCGCGGCGGCGAGCGCTTCGCTGCGCCGCCGTCCCGCTCCGGTGTCCTTGCGGAAGAGTTGATCTGCCGCGAGGAAGACGAATCCGACGCCGAGTGCCGCGCCCATCGCGGCGGGGGCCCGGTCCGGGACGAGGCGGTAGGCGAGCGCTGCGGCAGCTAATCCGATAGCCGCGACGAAGACCGTGGTGCGCCGTGCGTTAGACGATCCGACCGTGCGCATCCAGCCGACGGCGATCCCGATCTGGGTCAGCCCGGCCACGACTGCGATCACCGGAGTGGCGACGAGCGCTCCTATCCCGGTGACGACGGCGAGACCGGCCGCGCCGAAAGCGCCATGACCGGGGGTGGCGAACGGCTTGTCGGCAGGGCTGGCGGACCTGGCGGCGGTGTCGGTCTCGGGCGGGGGTGCAAATTCGGGCGCGGATTCGAGCGGCGGGTACTGCGCTTCTAAGCGGGTTTCAAAGCGGGGTTCTAATTCAGTTTCAAGATCTGCGGTGGGTACTCCACCAAGGGCACGCTGATCTTGGCTGTAGTAATCCGTTTCGAGGTAATCGGACTCCGCCTCGTAATACGCATGCTGATCAGATACGTGGCGATCTGACGCGTACTGATCTGACGGGTACTGATCTGGCGGGTATCGGTCTGGCGGGTATTGCTCCGGCGCGTATTGCTCGCGTTGAGCTCCGTATTGCTCCGCCTGCGCCTCGTTCCACGCCTGCGGATCCCAGCCGAGGCCGGACTGTTCCCACTGCGCGTCGTGATACGCGGGCTGGGGCTGGGCAACGGCGGGTTCGGGCTCCTGCGCGGGCCTGCGACGACGGCCGCGGCCTGCCGGGGACTCCTGTTCGCCCCCGCCTTCGTACCCGCCGTCTTCGTAGCCTGCGCCGTCGTACCCGCCGCGCTCGTGACCCTCGTACTCATAGCCGTAACTCATGGCAGGCCGACTCATCCCCCCGCGAAGGGGGGCAGGATCTCCACCACGGCACCGGGATCCAGGTGGACCGTTTCCGGGTCGCGCTTGCCGACCTGCTGCCCGTCGACCAGGAAGGAACAGCGCTGAAGCACGCTGGCCAGCCGGCTGCCCTCGGCTCCGCGCTCGGCCACCGCAGCGGAGAGGGCAGCCCCGAGCGTTTCCGCGCGCGTCTGCTCCTCGGAGGTCCCTGCGGCCTCACGCGCGGCGGCCCAGTAACGCAGGGTCGCCGTGCCTGTTGCTTGCACCGGCTTCACTCCCTCCCAGTTTCGGCATGCGCCAGAGCAAACCGTACCCGTGTGGCGGTGTTAGTCACAGGCGGATGTGTTCACACATGCCATCGGGACGGCCAGCCTGTTCATGCGCACAACGAGACACCTGCGCGATAACGAAGCAAGAAAGGTTCGTCACCCCGCAGACATACCCTGTCCACGTCGGCTATCCTGCCTTCAGAGGATCCGGGCGATGAGGCCACTGGATCCTTCGTGTTTTTTACGAGCACGTTACACACGCCTCACTAGCCGGCTCTGCGGTGTGGGTGTCGGCTCGGTTGTGAAACGCGGCGAAGCCGTCGTCGCGCTCTCGCGATCGTCCATCCGGTACCCGTGCAGCACGGCGGAAGGAGCACCACCCATGGCCACTCTCCTCCTGTTGACCAATGCTCTAGCTCCTTCAGCAGAAGTGCTCCCCGCTCTCGGCCTCCTCCTGCACACCGTGCGCGTGGCCCCGGCGGAAGCGTCCGCGCTCATGGACACCGCGCCGGCCGACGTGCTGCTGGTCGACGGCCGCCGCGAACTGCCCGCGACCCGCTCACTGTGCCGGGTACTGCGGACCACCGGACTGGACTGCCCGATGCTGCTGATCGCCACGGAGGGCGGGCTCGCCGCGGTGACCGCCGAGTGGGGCATAGACGACGTATTGCTGGACACCGCCGGACCGGCCGAGGTCGAGGCCCGCATCCGGCTCGCGGTCGGCCGCCTCGCCGCCGCGGCGGGCACCGAGGACCTGCCGCTGGAGATCCGCAACGGCGACTTGACCATCGACGAGGCCACGTACACGGCGCGGCTGCGTAACCGGGTGCTTGACCTTACGTTCAAAGAGTTCGAGCTGCTCAAGTACCTGGCGCAGCACCCCGGCCGGGTCTTCACACGGGCGCAGCTGCTCCAGGAGGTCTGGGGCTATGACTACTTCGGTGGTACGCGCACGGTAGACGTACACGTGCGGCGGCTGCGGGCGAAGCTCGGTGCGGAGCACGAGCAGTTGATCGGTACGGTCCGCAACGTGGGATACCGGTTCGTCAACCCGGAGAAGCGCTCGGACCGCGAGGCTGTGCGCGTCTGAAGCCGCGCATAACCTGACGATGTGGCAGAGACGAACGAGGGATCACCAGCCGCGGCCGCGGAGCTGACCGGGATTGCAGCGGTGACCGGGATTGCCGGGCTCACCGAAACCGATCGCGCTGAGGCGTTGGCGCTGCTGCGCGCGGTGACGGAGGCCGACGGCGTCTCTCCGGTCTCCGAGAGCGGCCGGCTCGCCTTGATGCACGGCCGCGCCGAAGAGTCGCATGTCATTCGCCGGGAGGCCGGGAAACTCGTCGGCTACCTCTACCTCGGACCGCCGGACGAAGACCAGAACCGGGCCGCGGAACTGTGCGTCGCGCCGCCCGCGCGGCGGCGCGGGATCGGTCGATCTCTCATCGAGGCCGCCCTCGCCGGCACCGCCGGAGCGCTGCGCGTCTGGGCACACGGCAGCCTGCCGGGCGCCGAGCAGTTCGCCGCACGGCTGGGGTTCGCGGCCATCCGCGAACTGCGGCTGATGGAGGCGCCGTTGACCGGCGGCTCGGCCTCGGTCCTCACGGCGCCGCAGCCGCCCGAGGGCGTTGAAATCAGCACCTTCCGTCCTGGCGAGGACGAAGACGCGTGGCTTGCGCTCAACGCGCGAGCCTTCGCGCACCATCCGGAGCAGGGTTCGTGGACCCTAGATGATCTCGCCGAGCGCGAAGCCGAGCCGTGGTTCGATCCGGCCGGCTTCTTCCTCGCCCGCTCCGCCGAAGGGCTGATCGGTTTCCACTGGACCAAGGTGCACCCGGCCGGGGCCTACGGGCCGGACCGGGTCGGGGAGATTTACGTGCTCGGGGTGGATCCGCAGGCCGGGCACCGCGGGCTCGGCCGGTTGCTCGCGTTAGTGGGATTACAGCATTTGGCGCAATCAGGACTAGGAAACGTCATCTTGTATGTAGATGGCGACAACACAGCGGCCGTACGGTTGTACCAGTCCCTGGGCTTCGGCAATCGAGCCGTGGACACCATGTACGAACGGCGGGGCGTGAAGGCGTAGCACCTTCGCTGCCTACGCGCCGCCGACGGCCGGGACGTTGAGCCCCAGTCCAGTCGCCCGGTGTCCCTCCGCTCGACACCCGCAGTTCACCTTTCCGTGCGAGAGTTTGGATCATGGACCCGGCCGACCTCCCCCGCTACCTCGACCGCGAATCCTCCTGGCTCCAGTTCAACAGCCGGGTGCTCGAGCTGGCCGAGGACAAGGAGGTCCCGCTGCTGGAGCGGGCCAAGTTCGCCGCGATCTTCGCCAACAATCTCGACGAGTTCTTCATGGTCCGGGTCGCCGGGCTAAAGCGACGCATCGCCACCGGCGCCACCGGGACGACCGCCTCCGGTTTCACCCACCGCGAGGTACTGCAACGGATCTGGGCCACGACGCGGGAGCTGATGATCAGGCATGCGCAGCTCTTCCAGGAGCAAGTGCGCCCGGAGCTGACCCAGCACGGCATCGAGATTCTGCGCTGGGGCGACTTTGACGCGGCGCAGCAGGAACAGCTCTACGCGCTCTTTCGCGAGCGGATCTTCCCGGTGCTCACGCCGCTGGCCGTCGACCCCGCGCACCCGTTCCCGTACATATCAGGGCTCTCGCTCAACCTGGCCGTGCTGGTACGTAACCCGGTCACCGGTAACGAGCACTTCGCGCGCGTGAAGGTGCCGCCGCTGCTGCCGCGCTTCGTGGAGGTGAGCTCCGGCCGGTTCATCCCGCTGGAAGAGCTCATAGCGGTCCACCTGCCGCACCTGTTCAACGGCATGGAGGTGCTCGGCCACCACACCTTCCGGGTGACCAGGAACGAAGACGTCGAGGTCGAGGGCGACGAGTCGCAAAGCCTGCTGGAGACACTGGAGCGGGAGCTGGTACGGCGCAGGTTCGGCCCGCCGGTCCGGCTCGAGGTTGAGGAGACCATCGACCCCACGGTGTTCGAACTGCTGGTCCGCGAGCTCGGCGTGAACGACAACGAGGTGTTCCGGCTGCCCGCGCCGCTGGATCTGACCGGGCTGTTCACCATCGCCGACGAGGACCGGCCCGAGCTGAAGTTCCCGCCGTTCGCCACCGCGCTGCACCGGGACCTGGCCGACTACGAGACCAACTCCGCAGTCGATATCTTCGCGGCGATGCGGCAGCGCGAGATCCTGCTGCACCATCCGTATGACTCGTTCACGACCTCGGTGCAGGCATTCCTGGAGCAGGCCGCGGACGACCCGGATGTTCGCGCGATCAAGATGACGCTGTACCGCACGAGCGGCGACTCGCCGATCGTCGACGCGTTGATCGACGCGGCTGAGGCGGGCAAGGAGGTGCTGGTCCTCGTCGAAATCAAGGCCCGGTTCGACGAGCACGCCAACATCGTCTGGGCACGCAAGCTCGAACAGGCCGGCTGCCACGTCGTGTACGGCCTGATGGGCCTTAAGACACACACCAAGTCGCTGCTGGTGATCCGGCTTGAGGGCAACAAGCTGCGGCGTTACGCGCACATCGGTACCGGTAACTACAACCCGAAGACCGCGCGCCAGTACGAGGACCTCGGCCTGCTGACCGCGGACCCGCAGGTTGGCGAGGACCTTACGCACCTGTTCAACCGGCTCTCCGGCTACTCGCGCACGATCTCCTACCGCCGGCTGCTGACCGCGCCGAACGGGCTGCGCGAGGCGCTGATCGAGCGGATCGACCGGGAGCGGGAGAAGCTGGCGGCCGGCCGCCGCGGGGCCGCCAAGACCGCGCGGATCAGACTCAAGATGAACTCGCTTGTGGACGAAGCGATCATCGACGCGCTCTATGAGGCCTCGCAGGCGGGTGTGCGGATCGATGTGGTGGTGCGCGGGATGTGCGCGCTGCGGCCGGGCGTACCGGGGCTGTCCGAGAACATCAGGGTTCGCAGCGTGCTCGGCCGATTCCTCGAGCATTCGCGGATATTCGTGTTCGGGCAGGAGATCCCGGCTTCGGCGACGGGCCGCGGCGTCGGCGAACCGCCGGAGGTGTGGATCGGCTCGGCCGACATGATGCACCGCAACCTGGACCGGCGGGTCGAGGCTCTGGTGCAGCTGACCGAGCCGACGCACCGGCGCGAGCTGACCGCCATGATCGACACCGTCTTCGAGGAAGACGCGGCCTGCTGGGAGCTGGGTCCGCTGGGTGACTGGACCCGGCGCCAGCCGCCGGACGGCGTGCCGCTGCGCGATATCCAGGAGTCCTTCATCGAGTCGCGCAACCAGCTGATCGCGGCACGGCGGGCGAGGATGGGCTGAGGGCGCGGCGAGGCAATGCACTCAGGCGGCGACTCTGCGGGGGTTTTGATGACAGAAGCGCAGGCAGCACAGCGCGTCGGCGCGCAGCCGGGTGAGCGGGCCGGAGAACGGCGCGGCGAACAGGGTGCCGGGCCCGGGCAACAGCCCGACGGCGCGGCGGCTACTGCGGCGGCGGCGAGTTCGGTGGCCGAGGCGGCTCGTCCCGTACCGGCGGCCGTCGACGTGCTGCGCGGCTATCTCAGCGCTCAGAGCACGGCATTCCTGACCCAGCTGCCACGGCTGCGCGAGGGCAAGCCGGAGGCGTCGCACCGGATCCGGGTCGCCTGTCGGCGTTCCCGGTCGCTGCTGCGAACTTACCGGTCCCTGATGGACGGCGACTGGGCCGACGGGTTGGCGGCGCAGATTGACGAGTTCACCCAGATCGTCTCGCCGGAGCGGGATGTCGAGGTGGTCCGTACGCGGCTGCTCACGGCGCTGGATGGGCTGGCTGACGAGTCGTCGGGTGCGGTACGGGCTCGAACGCTGCTTGATCGGATGCTGCATCGCGAGTACGCGGTTGCTCACGAGGCGACGCTGGCGGCGCTCGCCGGCCCGCGGTTCCATGCTTTAGCGGATCAGTTGGCCATCGCTCCCGAGACGATGCCGAGCAAGCCGGAAGCGCGATCCCCTGCGCCCGAAGCGTTGTATCCGCTGGTCGAGCATGCCTTCGCCGTGGTGGAGCGCCGGGTCGCGGCATTGCCCGACCCGCGCAAGCAGAACGCGAAGGAACTGCTGACCGACGATCCGGCCGACGAGCAGTGGCACCGCCTGCGTATAGCTGCTAAGCGCTGTCGTTACGCGGCTGAGGTGTGCACACCTGTCGCGGGTAAGCCGGCTGCCGAACTGGCCGACGCGATGGCAGTGATCACGGAGGAACTCGGCGCTCAGCAGGACGCCAGCGTGGCGTCGGCCGTGCTGCTACGCGCCGCGCGGACTCCGCGGATCGCCGCGCCAACCGGTTTCGTGCTCGGCCGGCTGTTGGGCGAATCGCGCGCCGGTATCCTGCGTTCTCGGCTGGCCTTCCCGACGCTGTGGCGTCAGGCCGCCGACCCAGGTCTACGCGCGTGGCTGGAAGGGTGACGACTTCAAGCGATGGCGTTGTTCCACTCCCGCCCCGCCGCCACCGCTGACAGGCCGGTGCACGCGGCCGGGGCCGTGTTATGGCGGCCGGGCCCAGCCGGCCTTGAGGTGGCGCTGATCCACCGGCCCCGCTACGACGACTGGTCGCTGCCGAAGGGGAAGGTCGATTTCGGCGAGCACATGGTGCACACCGCCGTGCGCGAGGTCTTCGAGGAGACCGGTCGGCGCATCGTGCTCGGCCGCAGGCTGCCTGCCATCAGCTACGAGGTCGTCGGCGGCACGAAGCGAGTGCGGTATTGGGCCGGGCGGGCGCTGGCGCAATCCGAGGCGGAGAACGCGTTCCGGCCGAACCACGAAGTGGATCAGCTCGCGTGGATGAGTCCGCAAGAAGCGCTGGACCGCTTGACCAGGCCACTCGACGCGACCGTGCTCGCATCGTTCATGCGCGCGCCGGTCGACACGGTGCCGATCGTGCTGCTGCGACATGGCACGGCGGAAAAGCGCGCGCCGAAATACTCCGATGATCTGATCAGACCGCTGGCGGCGGTAGGGCACTGGCAGTCAGAGACGCTGGCCACGCTGCTGCCCTGCTACGGGCCATTGCGGATCGTCTCGTCGCCCGCGGTGCGCTGCCTGGACACCGTGCGGCCGTTCGCGCGAAAACAGCAGACGATCATAGATGTCGAGCCAGCGCTGGGCGAAGCGGCGCACGCAGCTGAGCCGGAAGCCGCCGCGTCGTGGTTGCGTGCCCTGATCGCACAGAACTCGCCGACAGTAGTGTGCTCACACCGGCAAGTGCTTGACGACATGCTGGCCTCGCTGCTTGACGAGGCCGTCAGGGAGCGGGCCGTTGCGCGATCGATGAACGGCAGGGCCTGGTCGAAACGGCAGGTGAATCGGCTGCTCGGCGAGGACCGAGGCGGCGGGCGCCTGAAGCCGGGCCGCGCGTGGATCTTGCATGTGACGCCTGGAACCGATTCGGGAGGTGGCATGCCGCGCCTGGTCGCGGTCGACCGGCTCAAGCCGTGACGGCGAGAAGCCCCGGACGTTTCGTAGCGGGGCATTGAGCCGTTTCGAGCGCGCGAACGTAGTAGCGGTGAGTACTCGTCAGATGATCAGTCCTGAATACCGTGACGGGAACAAGGATCGCTCGTTGCACTGACCGAGACCGAATGTCGCAGCCACTGCTTCAGGAGTCCGCATGCCCGGCACAGTCCTGTACGACGGCAAACGCTCGATCGCGGAAACCTGCGCCGCGCCGCAGACTCCGGACGCCGGTCTCGCGACGGCCGAAGCGCTGCACGCGATGCACGGCTTGGTCGCCATCGCGAACGGACCGGACTACTGCCTGTGCGGGCGCACCTGGCCCTGCGAGAGGCGCGCGGACTAGGCCGTGGGTAAGAAGTAGCGTCGGATTAAGGCTGCGGCGTCTGGCGCGTGCGATCGCAAGGCAGCGGAGCATCCTCATGGGGCATCTGGCAGTGTCCGATAGGTGCCTGGCGGCACCGGGGCTTCGCCAACCCAGCGAGCGTGCGTGGCAGGCGTCGCGGCCCCGGCGAAACTTCTTACACACGGCCTAACGGCCGTCGTCTGACGTGCGGCGCGGCTGGCTCGGCAGGGTCAGTTCACCGGCCTGTCTGGCTCGGGTTGCTCGCGCGCGGTCCGAACACCGCTGCCGCGATGGCCGTCAGGTCGGGGTCGTCGGGCGCAGGCGGACCCGAGTGCCTTCCGTGCCCGCCGCCACGGCCGTCATCACCATTGCGGTTGTCACCGATTCGATCGTCACCATTGGCACTGTCTGCGCCGCTACCACTCCCGGCGCTTTCCCCGCTGTTGGCTCCGCTGTTGCCGCTGTCGGCTGCGCCGCCGCTGTTGGCTCCGTGGCCAGCGCCGCTGATGCTGCGAGCAGGCACCAGAGCGCCGGCCGATCCGCGGAAACCGTTCGTGCGGCCGGCCGGGAGCGCCTTGCGCTCGGTGAATGCGAGAGGCAGCTCGTCCTCGCCCGCATCGTCGTCTTCTTCGGCCTCCGCCGAGGACTCGGTCATCGCACGGTCGGTGTACACCAGCGGCCGCTCGTACTCGGTGACGATGTGCTTGACCACTTGTACGTCACCGTTGACGTCCCAGACCGCGATGCCCGGCGATAGCGTCGGGATGATCTCCACCGCCCACCTCGGCAGGCCAAGGACCCGACCGGTCGCGCGGGCCTCATCTGACTTCTGCATGTAAATCGTCCTGGTGGAGGCCATCTTGAGGATCGCCGCCGCCTCCTTGGCCGCCGCGCCGTCCACCACGTCGGACAGGTGGTGCACGACCGCGACGAACGAGAGACCGAGCCGGCGGCCGAACTTCAGCAGCCGCTGGAACAGCTGCGCCACGCTCGGCGAGTTGATGATGTGCCAGGCTTCTTCGACCAGGAAGATCCGCTTCTTGCGGTCCGGCTTGATCCAGGTGTGCTCCAGCCAGACCCCGACGATCGCCATCAGGATCGGCATCGCGATCGAGTTGCGGTCGATAGTGGACAGGTCGAACACGATCAGCGGGGAATCCAGGTCGATGCCAATGGTGGTCGGGCCATCGAACATGCCGGCCAGGTCGCCGTCCACGAGGCGGTCGAGCACCAGCGCCACGTCCAGGCCCCAGTCGCGCACCTCGTCGAGCCGGACATTCATCTCTTCAGCCGCGGCGAGCTTCGGTTCACGCAGCGCCTCGACGATGTCATGCAGGATTGGCTGCTTGCCTGCGCGTAACGAGTCGGCGCGAACCGTGGCGTGCGCGGCCTTGAGTGCATAACCGGATCGCTCGTCGAGCGGATGCCCAAGTGCGACCTCGATGATGGTACGCAGCAGCGCGAGCTGGCCGGTGAGCGTGATCGCGGGGTCGAGCGGGTTGAGTCTGCTGCCGCTGCCGCTGCGGTGGTGTGGGTCAAGCCGGATCGGGGTGACCCCCATCGCCTCGGCTATCCGGTTCCACTCGCCGACGCCGTCTTCGCCCTGCGCGTCGAGCACGACCACTTGGCGGTCCTTGAACCGCAGCTGGCGCAGCACATAGGTCTTTTCCAGCGAGGACTTGCCGTTGCCCGACTCGCCCAGCACCAGCCAGTGCGGGGCGGGCAGCTGCTGGCCGTAGAGCTGGAACGGGTCGTAGATGTAGCCCTTACCGCTGTATACCTCGCGTCCGATGATCACACCGGAGTCGCCGAGGCCGGGGGCCGCGGTCGGCAGGTAGATGGCCTCGGCCTGGTTGGTGGAGGTGCGCACCGGCAGCCGGGCGGTCTCCTTCTTTCCGAAGAGCACCGTGGTGAAGGCATCGGCAAGCAGGTCGGTGAGGCTTCCGCGGGCCATCGGCTACCTCCGCACGCCGGTCGCGAATGGCAGGGTGTTGACGAAGGCGCGATGGTGTTCCCGGTCGCACCATTCGAGCTTGAGGAAGGACTTGCCCGCGGACGCGCGGATGGTGCGCTTGTCCCTGGACAGAGCCTCCGGCGAGCGCGAGGAGACGGTGATATAGCCGACCAGGTTCACGCCCGCCGCGCCCGCGGCCAAGTCCTCGCCGCGCAGGTCGACGCGGGAGGAGTGGGCGCGCTCGCGTGGGTCGTCGATCCGGCCGAGCTTGGCCTGGCGGCGGTCCTCGGCGTCTACGTTCACCTTCTCAGTCAGCATCCGCTCGATCGCTACTTCGGTCGGTTCGAGGTCCATGGTCACCGCTACCGTACGGATCACGTCCGGGGTGTGCACCAGCAACGGCGCGAGGAAGTTGACCGATACCGGCGTCAGCGGCCACTCGCGGATCCAGGCGGTGGCGTGGCACCACGGCTCGCTGTGGATCGACTCGCGGGTCTTCGCGCGCAGGAACAGCGGCGATGAACCGTCGAACTCGGCCGGCCAGGCGTCGCGTTCACCCATCGCGTCCGTATGGTCGATCGGGTGCTCGGGGTCGTACATGGAGTGGACGAGCGAGGAGAGCGCGGGAACATCGAGCGGCCTGCGTACCTTTATGTCGGCGTCGGCCAGCCGTGCACAGATGTCGGTCAGCTCACGCACCATGATGACGCAAAGGCCGTGGTCAGCGTCCGCGCCTCCGGCCATAACGCGCGCCTCGTTCGCCAACTCGCGCGTGTAGGGCATCGACGCGGTCAGGTACGCGCGGTGCTGCTCGCTCGAGGTGGAGACCATCGAGAGCAGATGGTCGTATGAGTCACGAAGCCACTGGGCCGCCTCGGGGTTACCGCGCTTGAGCACGTCCTTGGTATGCGCGTCCGGGTCGGCCGGCAGCGTGCGGGCGAGCATCTGAAGGCGGGTCACGAAGCCGTCGCCGTTGGCCACGTGCCGCAGCAGCGTGCCGAACCGGTCGACCAGCGCCTCCTGGTCCTCGGCGTCCCGCGAGCCGACGCCCGGTCCCTCGATCTCCAGGGTGCAGGTGACTGTGCTGCGGTCCAGGTGCATCAGGACCGCGAGCTTGTCCGGGCCGAAGTTGGCGGTCAGCCAGCGTACCCGGCCGATCCCCGGCGGCGTCGGAACCGGCAGTTGCAGGCCGCCGAGCCGGGTCCCGGCCTCGACCGCGGCCGAGGAGTACCGGGCCAGTCCGGAGCGCCGCAGCCGCCGGTAGCTGCGGTCGATCTCGAACCAGCGGTACAGCGTGCGCTTACGGTACGGCAGGAAGATCACCGCGGCGCCGGCGGCGGGAAGCCCGACGATCATCAGGATTTTGAGGAAGAGGGTGGGGACCACGAAGGCCGCGATCATCGCCAGCGCGCACGCGACCACCAGCAACGCCAGTTCGCCGGTCTCTCGATTGCGCCCGACGATCGCGTTCGGCTTGGCCTTACCGATCAGGAACGAGCGGCGGCGCTCGAAACCCTCTGCGGTCACCCCAGCCCTCCGCGTCCGCCGTCAGCGGCACCTCGGGCGCTTCGTACCGCATCCGCGCCACGTCCTGAGGCCCCTCCGTCGCGCGGCAATGCCGGCGCGGGCGGCGGCGGGGCCGGGGGCGGAGCCACCTGCGGTTGCCCGCCGGAGCCGCGAGTGGTCGTGAGCCGGGCAGCCGCGCGTGCGCCGTGTGCCGCGACTCCGGCGGTCATGCCGAGCGCGGCCACCGCCGGGGCGGCCATCGGGTTGGCGCCGATGGGGCTGCCGCTGCGGCCCGCGTGTGCGGCGATGCCTTGCCGCATCCGCGAGGCGGGGCCGTCCATTGAACCGGCCGCGGCCTCAGCCGGGGCCTCGGCGTTGCGAGCGCCGTTGAACGCGAGCATGTCGTCGCCGAAGTTCGGCACGAAGCGGAAGATCAGACCGGAGGCGAAGATCGACAGCAGCATGATGGCCAGGCCGGAGAGCACCGAGCCGAAGGAGCCCTGGCCGGTGTTGCCCCCGGAGATGGCGGTGGCTAATCCGAGCACGATGACGATCACCGGTTTGGCGAGGTCCACTGCGATCATCATCCCGGCCCAGCGCCTGATGTGGTGCCACAGCGACTTGTCGACCAGGCCTGCGTACACGGTGGCGGCCAGCGCAGCCCCGACGTACAGCATCGCGGCACGGATCAACAGCTCGACCCAGAGCACTGCCGCGGCGATCATCGCGATAATCGAGACGAAGATCAGCAGGATCGGACCGCCGCCGAGATTCGCCGTCTGACCGTTCGGCGGATCGAGGGTGTTCGCGAACGAAGTCAGGAAGTTGTTCGTGTCCTTCGCCGTGCCCGAACCGATCGCGCTGGTCACCGAGTCGGTTACTCGCACCATGCCGTAGAGGATCACGGGCGTGAACGCGGAGGCGCCGACGGCGAGCCAGAGGTAACCGGTGGCCTGGGACAGCGCCGTCACGATCGACTCGCCGTGCACGGCTCGCTTGACCACCGCGAGCAGCCACAGCACGACAGTCAAAATCGCGGAGGCCGCGAACACGATCGCGTACTGGGTGAGGAACCCAGAGTTGGTGAAGTCGACGTTGGTGACCCCGTTGACCACCCCGGAGACCGCCTTGATGACCGAGGCGGCCGCCTGCGCGCAGTCGTGCGCGATCGAGCCGACCGGATCGGAGAGCAGCGACGCGGTCGAGGCGCCTCCGCTGCCGGCGCCGTTGGAGCCGACGCTGTTGGGGCCTGTGCCGCTCGAGCCGCCGCCGACCAGGGTCCGGGTGTTCTCGCAGGCCTGTTTCAGCGATCCCGGAAGCAGCGCGCAGGCATCACCCGCGGCGTGGATCATCGAGCTAACGGGCATAGCGCAACCCCCCGAACTGGTTGACTGCCTTCTGCAGATCCTGGCTGCCGGAGACGACCTGCTGGCCGCTGGTCGGCACCGGACCGTCCACGGAGGCGAACGAGACCCACTTCCAGTCGCCGCCGGTCCAGCGCACGGTGACGGTGATCGTGGACCAGTTCTCGACAACGGGGTGCGTCGATCCCTGCCCTGCCAGGCCGGAGAGGGTGACGGTCCACACCGAGACGGTCGCGTTGTCGCTGCTGCTCTTGACCAGCGTCACGCCGACCGGGGCGCTTCGCTGGACGAAGGTCTGCCCCGAAGGCGGTGCGCCGTCCGCGGACAGCCCCAGGCTGCTGTCGACCTGCGAGTAGGCAGTGTCGAGCTGGCTTTGCAGGTCGGACGCTATGGCCGGGTCCGCGATCGCGTCGATTAGCCGGTGCCGCGCCGCCGAGTTCACCATCGTCGAGGACG
>Ga0134128_10004242_pt1 | contig 17578 bp, 16 predicted proteins | sample KB31754_FD_96462 | JGI IMG/M metagenome (GOLD analysis project Ga0134128, IMG submission 96462) | Terrestrial soil microbial communities with excess Nitrogen fertilizer from Kellogg Biological Station, Michigan, USA - KB3-175-4 | ecosystem: Environmental > Terrestrial > Soil > Unclassified ... | reverse complement strand
TGGGGCAACCGCGCGAAGCTCGACCGGATCGTTTATCGCGCGATCCCGGACCGGACGGCGCAGATCGATGCCCTCGCGAACGGTGAGATCGACCTGATGGACATCGGTTCCGACGCGAACATCTACAACCGCGCGAAGACCATTGACGGCATCGAGATGCGTACGGCCGCGGGACCCAACTTTCGGCATGTCACGATCAACGGCAGCGGGCCGATCTTGCGCGACGTGAAGGTTCGTCAGGCGCTTGCCATGGCCATCGATCGCGGGGCGATCGCACGTGCATTGCTCGGGCCTCTCGGCTTCGCGCCAAAGCCCCTCGGCAATCACATCTTCATGGCGAACCAAACGGGCTACCAAGACAACTCGAGCGTACTGCCATACGACGCCGCGCGCGCCGCGCAACTACTCGACGAAGCAGGTTGGAAGCTCGAAGGCAACGTACGGACGAAGGACGGCAAGCCGCTCGAGCTCTCGATCGTCATCCCCAGCGGCATCACCGCGTCGCGGCAAGAGTCCGAGCTCATCCAAAACATGCTCGGGCGAGTCGGCGCCACGCTCAAGATCGACGTCGTGCCAAGCCCCGACTACTTCGACAAATACGTAAATGTGGGCCAGTTCGACTTCACCGTGTTCTCTTGGGTCGGCACACAGTTTCCGATCAGCTCGGCGAAATCGATCTACATCAAGCCGAAGACGGGTTCGGGTGACCTCGACATTCAACAAAACTATGCGCGGGTCGGATCCGACGAAATCGACGCTCTGTTCGACGCAGCAAACGCGGAGCTCGATCGCACCAAGGCCATCGAGATCGCGAACCGCATCGACACGTTGATCTGGCAAGAGGTGCACTCGCTCACGCTCTACCAGCGACCCGACCTCTGGCCGGTCAAGAAGGGACTCGCGAACATCGGCGCGTTCGGGCTCGCCGAAGCCGTTTACGAGGACATCGGCTGGACAAATTGACTCCGGCGCCGCCGCACGGTCGTCGTCGTGAAGGGCAAGCGGCGCGGCGCTAGTTCCAGCTCGGCAAAAACCCGTACTTGTCCGTGTACTCGAGCATCTGCGAGCTGAAATCCTCCGGATACTCGAGCTTCACGTCGACGATCCTCTCGCCCTCGCGCACGGGCACGAGCCGCGGGCCCATGAAGCCCGAGAACGGCGGGATGTCGAGCTTCGCGTAACGCGCGAGCACCTCGGCATGCAGCTTCCGATCCACCTTCACCGCGTAGCGCTCGACGAGCTCGCGGCCCGCCGCATAGTCGCCCTCGGACTTGATCCGCTGCAGCTCGCGCTATAGCTCGCCGAAGAGCTCGCGAAGGCGCACGAAGTCGTTCACGACGAAGTAGGTCTTGCCATCGCGCTCGCGCCGCTCGATCACGTTGTCCGGCTTGCCGCGCTCGTAGCACCACGCGGCGATCAGCTGGCGGTTACGCATGTGATCTTGCTCGATGTCGGCGCCCGGCGGCACGCGATAGAGCTGGAGCTGGAGCCCGTTGCGGATGTATCGCTCGTATTCGACCTGTCCGACCTCGACCGACGGCATTAGCCCGAGCTCGACGAGCTTCGGATCGATCGCATAGTAGAGCGCGACGAGGTCCGCACGCGCTTCCTCGAGCGTCGAGCTGTAGTTCTTGAGCGTCTCGGCGATCGGCGCGACGCCTGGATCGATCTGGCCCGAAGCGTGGCCGATCACCTCGTGCATGTCGGTGTTGAGCTCGGACGCGAGCGCCGCGTAGCGAGCCCCGCGCTCAGCATCCGCCGCGTCCCAAGCGAACTCGCGATCCGCGCCGCCGCGTACCGCGTCATAGGCGGCGATGATGTTGCCGAGGCTCACGGACTTCGAGCCGTGCTGCGTGCGGATCCAATCGGAGTTCGGCAGGTTGATGCCGATCGGCGTCGTGGGCGAGGTGTCGCCCGCTTCGATCACCACCGTGATCACCCTACCGGTAATGCCTTTGACGTCGGCCTTCTTGTGGTGATCGAGAATCGGCGAGTGATCTTCGAACCACTGCGACTCCCGTGCGATCGCTTCGATCCGCTTCGTCGCAACCGCGTCGCGGAACGAAACGACGGACTGAAACGATGCGCGCATGCCGAGCGGATCGTGATAGACCTCGATGAAGCCGTTGATCGTGTCGACGAGCGAGTCCTTGTCCGCGAGCCACGCGATGTTGTAGTCGTCCCAGTCGCGCAGGTCGCCGCTTCGGTAGAACTGCACGAGCTTCTCGAGCGCAATGCGCTGCGCGTCGCTCTCCGCGACCGTGCACGCCTTCTCGAGCCAGCGAACGACTTGCTCGATCGCCTCTGTGTAGCGGCCGCCGACTTTCCACACCCGCTCCACCGGTCCGGCAGAGCTTTGCTCGAGCGTGGAGTTCAGACCGAGCGACACCGGCTCGGGGTCGTGCGGCGAAAGGCGTCCCGCGTAGAACGCCGCCACGTCGGCCTGCGTGAGCCCGCGGCCGTAGAAGTTGACTGCGGAGCTCGCGACCACATCGCTCGCTCCGCTCTTCGAGACGAGCTTCGCGTCGACGGCGGGATCGAAGATCACGGGCTCGAGCTCTGCGAGCAGCGCGTCCACCGACTGCCCCGGGCGAACGGGGAATCGGCCGCGCGGCGTGGCCTTGACCATTCGGGCAAGCGCGGCGAAATCGAATCCGGGCGCGAATTTCTCGCTCGAGTATTGGTGATGGATGCCGTTAGCGAACCAGACCCGCTTCAAATAGAGCACGAGCGCTTGAAAATCGGCCGCGCCGCGGTCGCCGGCGTAGTGGCGCACGACTTCCTCGAGCAAGCGCTTGATGGCGAGGTTGTAGCGGTACTTTTGGTCGTAAATGATCTCGCGACCCGACAACGCGGCTTCGCAGAGGTAATAAAGAAGCTCTTTGCGCCGAGCATCGAGCTCGGCGAAGCCCGGGACCTGATAACGCAGCAGCCGGACGTCGGCAAACCGCTCGATTTCAACGCGAGACGGCGCGGCGGCGGGCTCCTGCGCAAGACGTTCGGTCCCGTCTGCCGGTGCCGCAACGTGCTGCGGGCGCGCGGCGGCGGGATCTTGGGTAGCGCAGCCGGTCGAGGTAGAGGTGAACATCGCGGTCTTTCCCGAAGTATGCTTGCACCACGCGCGGCGTGCGACGAGTAGGCCTCGCGATGATGCCATACCAGCTGGGGGCCGTTGTTTATGCGAAACGAGATAGTCTTGGTCGTCGCGACGTTGGGGCTGCTCCCCGTCGTGAGTCGAGCACAAGAATCGGGCGGCGCCGTCGCGTGCCCATCGATACAGAACGACCAGGAGCGGCTCGCATGCTATGACCGCGCGATGCGCGGAACGCCTCGCGAGCCGACACCGGCGCCCGCGCAGGCGTCACCTGCACCGGCCCCCGCATCCACGCCCGCGCCGGCGAGCGCGGCGCCGCCCGCTGTCGCAGGCGCGGCGCTCGGCGCCTCGGCCGCGACGGCCAACAGCGCGCCCGCCTCTGCCGCGCCCGCAGTCACGCCAACCACGGTCCCGGCGACGGTCGCGCCAACCACCGCCGCGCCAGCGGCGACGTCGTCGGCGACGATCAGCACGTCGCCGCACAATGCGCGCAATACCACGGCGGCGACGCCGCCTCAACCCGGCGCGGCGCCGACCTTCGATCCGAGCACCGGCGTCCCGCTTGGCGTGGTGCCGGTCGTCGTGCTGAGCGCGCTCTCGCGGCCCGGCTTCGGAACGGAGTTCACCACCGATCGCGGCGGCGTCTGGATCCAGACCGAGGTGAAGGCCTTGCCCAATCTGCCGAAGACGCCGTTCAACGCGGAGCTTCAGCCCGGGAAGCTCGGCGGCACGTTCCTCGTCCTAACGGACCGGAAGCTCGGGATACGGGTTCGCCCGCCGAACAAGTAGCCCGTCGGTAGCGCACGCACTGAAAGGCGCTGGCGCGATCCCGCGTCGCGGAGCGTCGTCTTCTGGGTCCTAGTGCTTACCGAGGTGCTCGTCGAGCCGGCCGAGATCACGGAGGTCGCGGTAATAGCTATCGGGATCGCACGCGGACTGCTCGGCGACGTCGACGATATCGTCGCGCGCCGAGCCGCGCTTCCGAACGAGCGGCTGCGTGTAATACGGATCGTAGATCGTGATCGTGCGCTCCATCGATAGCTTGTCGGCGGCGAAGTCGTAGCGCTCGACGACGCGCGTGCCCTCGCCCTTCATCGGCAGGCCCGAGCCGTCGAGCCAGCCCGGCGCGAGATGCGTCGTCTCGATCACGAGCGACGTGCCTTCCCAATGGCCGACCGAGAAGCCCATCGACGACGCCGGCGTGTCGGCCGGCGCGCTGCGGCCGTCCATCCAGACTCGACGCGGCGAGTTGTGCTCGGTGTAAATGAATATGTAGTGGTTGCCGGCGTCGACGACCTCCATGTCGTACGGCGAGCCGATCAATCGCGGCAGCCCGAGCGGTAGGCAACGTAGCGCGGTGTCTTGCCAATGATTCGTCGCTTCGAACACGCGCCGCCCTTCGGCGGTGAACGGCGTCGGCTTCGGCTCGAGATCGTCGACCGTGAGATGCCAGTGATATTTGTTGCGCCACGGCCCCGTGATGTCGATCGGATAGTTCGCGCGCGTCGCTCCGTAGCCATAAGTCGAGCGCGTCGCGTGCACTTGGTTCGGGTCGGCGCTGTTGCTGTCGCGGCCGGTCGCGAGCTTCGAGCCGTCGGCGCGTACGATCGAGCGCACGTAGAGCTTCTTCGCGCCCTCGCGGCCGAGCTGCCCCGACACCGTGACGACGTCGCCGGCTTTGAGCGTATTCGCGTTCCAACCGAGCGCCGAGAGCGCCGTGATGCTCGACGCTTGGAGCTCCCAGTCCTCCGCCGACCCGTCCTTCGCTTTGGTCGTGAGCCGATAACGGACGTGCGGGTTGTTCCACCAGACCTGCGCGATCTGGCCCTTGAGCTCCGCGGTCGCGTTCTCGTCGAATTCGGCCGCGAACGAATGATGCGCGCTCGCGGGCGCCGAAGCCGCGATCGCGAGCCATACGCCTAAGAGCAATACGAGCCGTCGGACCATGCGCCGCCCTCCGCCGCTGTTCTTCAAGGATACCCGCGATCGGCCGGCTCGGTCAGTAGATCCCGTGCGACCCAGGGCGCCAGACGGCTCGTTTGCCGCGGCAGGCGCGTTGTTGCAATCTCGCGCGCGAACTGGATAGTACTTCGAGACGGCCGCGCGAGACGGCCGCACGCCAACGGGGGACCGCGACCATGCCAAGCCAACGCTCGGTGCTCGTCACCGCCGCCGCTTCCTTCGCTACGCTCACGCTGATCACGGGCGACGCTTACGCCCAAGCTCCCGCCGTCGACGCCGACGACGTCGGCGGCGTCGTCACGAGCTCGAAGGGCCCTGAAGCCGGAGTCTGGGTGATCGCGGAGACGACCGCGTTCCAGACGCGGTTCACGAGGATCGTCGTGACCGATGACGCCGGCCGCTTCGTGATCCCCGACCTGCCACCCGCCGACTACCAGGTCTGGGTCCGCGGCTACGGGCTCTCGGATTCGGACAAGACCTCGGCGAAGCCCGGCGCGACCGTGAATCTCACCGCGAAAGTCGCCGCCACGCCGGCGGACGCTGCGAAGGTTTATCCCGCGATCTACTGGTACTCGATGCAGAAGCTGCCCGCGGCAAGCGAAGTCTCGAAATTGCGCGGCGGCGTGGACGAGTACGTCGCGTCGATCAAGAACCTGTCGTGCATCGGCTGCCATCAGATCGGACAGCTCGCGACGCGCACCCTGCCGACTCAGTTCGGCCATGGCATGGACGGCTGGGTGCGGCGCATTCAATCGGGCCAGGCCGGCGGCCAAATGCTCGCGTCCGCGATGAATCAGCTCGGCGGCGTGCCGCCGAAATACCTCGGCGACTGGACCGATCGCGTCGCGGCCGGCGAGCTGCCGCACTCGCAGCCGCCGCGTCCGCACGGCGTCGAGCGCAACGTCGTCGCGACGGTCTACGACTGGGCGACGCCGAGCGCGTACATGCACGACTTGAGCGGCACCGACAAGCGCAAGCCGACGGTGAACGGCTACGGCAAGCTCTACGGAGCACCCGAGCTCAGCACCGACGACTTCCCGATCCTCGACCCAAAAACGAGAACGGCGACCTCGCTGCACGCGACCGTGCGCGACGCCGACACGCCGACGACGCACAGCACTCCGCCGCAGATGGCGTCGAACTATTGGGGCGAGGAAGCGATCTGGGACAGCAAGGCGAACGCGCACAACCCGATGCTCGATGAGACCGGCCGCGTTTGGTACACGGCCGTCGTGCGCGCGCCGCAGACGCAGCCCGCGTTCTGCAAAGCGGGCTCGAATCATCCGTCGGCGAAGGCGTTTCCGCTGAATCAGTCGGGTCGTCAGCTCGCCGTCTACGATCCGAAGACCGCGAAGTACACCTACATCGACACGTGCTACTCGACGCACCATCTGCAATTCGCCGAAGACGCGAACAACACGCTCTGGACGAGCGGCGGCGGCCCGGTCGTCGGTTGGCTCAACCGCAAGGTGTTCGACGAGACGGGCGACGCGGAGAAAGCGCAGGGCTGGACCGCGATCGTTCTCGACACGAACGGCAACGGCAAGCGCGACGAGGGCTACACGGAGCCCGGCCAGCCGCTCGAGCCGACGAAAGACGCTCGAATCAACGCGGCGTTCTACGCCGTGATGCCGAGCCCGCTCGACGGCTCGATCTGGGGCTCGACCTACGGCTACCCGGGCTCGATCGTGCGGATCGACCCGGGCAAGAATCCGCCCGCCACCGCGATCGCCGAGGTCTACAACGTGCCGAAGCCGGGCTTCGGCTCGCGCGGCGCCGACATCGACCGAAACGGAGTCGTCTGGGTATCGCTCGGCAGCGGCCATCTCGGCGCGTTCGATCGGCGCAAGTGCAAAGGGCCGCTGAATGGCCCCAAGGCGACGGGCGATCAATGCCCCGAGGGTTGGACCTTCCACCGTTATCCGGGCCCGGGCTTCGACGGCCGTCCCGACGAGAGCGCCGAGGCGAGCTATTACAGCTGGGTCGACCAGCACGACACCGCCGGCCTCGGCGCGAACGTGCCGATGTCGACCGCGAACTTGAGCGACGGCGTCCACGCGCTCGTGAAAGGCGAGTTCGTGACGCTCCGCCTGCCCTATCCGCTCGGCTTCTACGCGAAAGGCTTCGAGGGCCGGATCGACGATCCGAACGCTGGCTGGAAAGGCCGCGGGCTCTGGGTGCCGAGCGGCGATCGCACGCCGTGGCTCAAGGAAGGCGGCAAGGGCACGAAGCCGCTCGTGGTCCACTTCCAGGTTCGGCCGGATCCGCTCGCGAAGTAAGCAACTCGAGCGGCGCTCGGGTGATCTCCTTTGGAGAGCCGCCCCGGCCAACCTGAACGAACTTAAAGTGATTTCTAGAACCCCTCCGCGGAGGGGCCGAGCGCGCGCCGAATCGATGCGCGTTTGGCAGCTGCCGGAGCTTCGCCGACAGGCGAAGGACCGCTCTGCCTTTCCGGTTCGCGCTCGATGACCCACGCCATGATCTGAGACCGCTTCTCGAGGTCGCCGTCGTCCAACACGCGAGCAATCTCGGAGCGTTCCATGAAGGCTTTTGCGACGGCCTATGTCGTCGTCGGCTTCGCTGTCGCCGCGCATAGCGCAAAGGGCTTCGCCCAGGAGCCCACGGCGGCCGACGCCGCTACGCCCTGCGAGTTTTGCGGATTCTGGAAGACAGTCGGCACCGACACGCGCGAAGTCTTCACCGAGCCCGTGCGCTGGCAGGGGAGCGACTGGCGCTCGGTCGCGTGGAAATCGGCTCTCGTCGCCGGCTCGATCGCGTTGCTCGACGAGCCCACGCGCGACTACTTGCAGCGTCATCGCAGCGACGGGAGCCAACGCGTCGCGGACGTCTTCGAGCCGTTCGGCGCGGAGTACGCGCTCGGGACATTGGCGGGTTTCGCGCTCGTGGGATTTGTGGGCGATCACCCAACCGCACGCGCCGTAGCGCTCGACGGAACCGTATCGAGCCTGATCACCGGGGGCATCGTCGTGCCGATGCTGAAGGCACTCACCGGACGCAGCCGGCCGCACGACGGGCAAGGCGCCCACGACTTCAACGGATTCGGCGGCGGCGAATCATTCCCGTCCGGCCACACGGCGGAAGCATTCACCGTCGCGGCCTCGATCGCTGAAAACTACCATCGCCCCTGGATCAGTGCGCTGTCGTATAGCGTCGCGGGGCTCGTCGGCTACGCGCGGATGGAGCACGACGACCATTGGCTGTCCGACGTGGCGGCCGGCGCATTCATCGGGATGGGCGTCGCCAAGCAAGTGTCGAAGCTCAATCGCACCCGGAGGGGTATCGCGTTCATGCCTCTCGAGGAGCAAGGCGTCCGCGGCATCCGGATCTCGGTATCGTTCTGAGCGCGTCAAAACTGCCACAGCGCCCCGAGGTTGACGGTGAACGGCAACCCGTTGCGCGCCTCGACCGCGAGCTCGGGCGGCGCACCGATCGGCGTGTCGGCCTGCTCGTAACGTAGACAGCACACGTTCTCGCGGCCCGTGAGGTTCGTGACCTCCGCGAATACGCGCACGGAACCGGCGCCGACCGCGTATGCGCGGCCCGCGCGAAAGTCGACACGCCCCGTCGCTCCGAGCCGCTCGGCGTTGCGCGAACCCGGCACGGCCACCACGCCGTCGACGGCGTTCGGCGCGTTCGACGGCACGAGCGAGAGTGTCGTCGCCGGCCAGCCCGTGTGCGCGTTCAGCACCGCGCTCAAGGTCCAGGGACCGACGTCGTGGGTGATGCCTGCATTCAGCGCATCTCGTTGGTCCCAGCTTCGCGGCACGTTCTGTCCGTCGATCACGTCGTCGGCATGCGCGAACGAATAACCGAGCCACCAGCTGAACGGGTGCGTGGCGCTCAGCAACACCTCGAGCCCGCGCGCTTCGCCGCGCTCGGGGGCGATGCGAACCCGGCCCGGCCGAAGCTCAGGCAGCAGCACGAGCGGATCGAACAGGTTCTCGTAACGAGGCCGCGCGCCGTGCGTCGTCTTCTCGAAGAGCTCCGCTCGCACCGCGAGACCGTCCGGGAAGCGGTGGTCGATACCGACAATCGTGCTCGAGGCATGCTGCGCGGGTGCGAAATCGACGACGCCGTCCTCGACCTGTAGATCGGCCAGCCCCTGCGACTGGAAGAACTTGCCGTGCGCGATGCGCAAGTCCGTCTGCCCGTCGAGCCGATAGAGCAGGCTAGCGCGGGGTCCGACCTGCTCGTCGGCGCCCGGCGGCAGATAGGTCTGCTCGTCCCAGCGCAGACCGAGATCGGCAATCAGCCGATCGGTGATTCGCCAGCGGTCCGAGACATAGGCGGCGTAGGTGTCGCCGCTCGGCGCTGGCGCTGCGCTGAACGAGCGCGACGGCGTCGGCTCGAGCGTGGCGAGCACGCCGAGCCAGCGCACTGTGCTCGCGTAGTCGTAACGCGCGTCCCCGCGTTTGACTTCGAAGCCGAACGTTGCGAGGTGCCGCGACGACGCGTCCAAGCGCCAGTCCTGCTTCACCCCGGCCTCATCCAGCCTGCGGCGATCGTCAGCGACGCCGACCATTTCGTTCAGATTCGTTACATCTCCGTGCCGGTCCGTATCGAAGCTGGTCTGGTAGAGGAACGTGCGGCTCGACAGCCCCGGGCGCCATTCACTATCGAGCGTGAGCCAAAGCTGCCGAGTCGACGTATCGGTGACGCCCGCCTCGCGGTCCTCGCTCGAGTTCGACGGCCTAAGACTTATGTCGTCGCCAAACCCGATCGCGTTGAACGCGAGCTTGTGCTTCGAGCCGAGTGCCGTCGCCACGTGAACGAACTCGTCTTGGTACGACGGCTCACCGCGCTCGTCGTCCACCAGCTTGTCGAGATTCCCACGACGTGCCGACACGAGCCATTGCGCGCGGCCGTCCGCGAACGTGCCGCTCGACAAGATCGACGTGTACAGCAGGCTCAACCCGAGCTCCGTGTGCAGACGCTCCGTCGGCTCGACGCGGTCCATCACGGTCAGGCCGCTCAAGGCGTCGCCGTACTCGGCTGGGAATCCGCCGGAGTACACCTGCTCGCCCGAGACGATGCGCTGATCGATCGCGCTGAACACGGCCTGATAGTCGCGCAAGTGAAACGGCTCGTTGATTCGCATGCCGTCGAGCATCACCGTCATCTCGTCGACGTCGCCGCCACGGACGTGGGAGCGCGCCGAAAAGTCGTTCGTCGCGACGCCGGGCAGCCGGTGCGCGACGCGGAGCGCATCGTCGCCTAGGTAGGACAGGCTTTCGATCTGCTGCTGCGTGAAGTGGCTCGTCGAGGGCTGCGCGTCCGCGCGCAAGTCATAGCGGCTCGCGGTCACCGTGACCTCGTCGAGCCGTGGGGCCATTGGCGGCAGCGTGACAGTGAGCTGCGCCGTCGCACCCGAGGCGACGACCACGGACGCGCGCTGGGCGAGGAATCCGGGCGCGGCGACGCTGAGCAGGTGCTTGCCGGCGGCGACCGCCGCAAATTCCGCCCGCCCTGCCGCGACGACTACGCTCGAGCCGCGCGGCGGGTCGAGCTGCACGATCGCGTCGGCCGGCGGAACGCCGCTGCCGGCAGCGAAGACGGTGAGCGCGATCGCGCCTCCGACCGGTGGGCTCGCGACGGCTGCGCTCGCGCCGCGCACCACGAGCCATGCACCGCCAGACTGCTCGATCGTGAGCCCGTGGTCGGAGAGGATCTCGCGCGCGATATCGAGCGGCTCCGCGCTCTGCGGCTCGCGCGCCACGTGTAGCGTCGGCGGCACGAGGCTCGTGCTGTAGACGAGCGGAGCACCGAGCGCGCGCAGCTCCTCGAGCACCTCGTGAACGGGTTTGCCGGCGTACGTGGGCGCGCCTTGTCCGAGCGCGTGAAAATGGGCGGCGAGGCCCGCCATCAAAGCGAGAATGAGAATCGCTCGGGAACGTATCACGGGCCGCACCGCGCCGGAGTCGCGCGATTGTACGCGGCCCATCGGGGACGCGCGAAGCAGCGTGCCCTACGAGTCGACCGTCGAACGCAGCGACGCGGATTCGGCGGGCCGTTGGCCCGACGTTACTTGCTGGCGCGGATCACGATGCGCTCACCGTCGAGCGCGTAACCGAGATCGGTGAGCGCGAGCACGGAGGTGAGCATGGGCAAGGGCTCGAGATCGATCGAGCCCATGAGCACGGTGTCGCGCGCGGCCTGCTCGCTCTTGGCATCCGCGAACTCGAGTGTTCGGCCCGTCTGCGCCTCGACCCAGCGCAGAAAGTCGATCAACGGACGACCGTCGATGTCGAACGGCGGGGCGAGCCGTTCCGCCCAGTCCCAGTCGCCGCCGAACGAAGCCGTGCGCTCGCGCCTCGGCGCCGACGCACCGCTCGTCACCGAAACGCGCTCGCCCGAGGCGACGTCCACCGCGCCGGAGCCGCGCTCGATCGCCACGCGGCCGTCGCGCACCGCGACGTCGAGCCGCTCGCCCGCGAGGCGCACGACGAACTGCGTGCCCCTGTCGCGCACGACGCCGAGCGGCGTCCGAACCTCGACCGCTGCCGCGCTGTTCTCCGAATCGAAGTACAACGTGCCCGCGTCGAGCGTCGCGCGACCAGCGGCCGCGAACGTGATCCTCGTTTGCGGCGCGAGCCGCATCGACCCGCCGTCCGCCAGCCGCAGCGCGACTTGGCCGCTGCGTGTGTCGATCCGCATCGCGCTCTGGACACCGGCGCCGATCGCGAGCGACGCGCCGCCCACTTGCGCGTCGCCGCGCACGCGCTCGACGGACGCGACGAGCGCAGCCGGCGCCACGCTCGTACGCAACAGCAGGGCGGCGAACGTCACGAGCAACAGGGCCGCCACCCCGGTCGCTGCGACGGCGCGGCGCAAGAACACTCGCCTGCCCGTCACCGCATCCCACTCGGCGAACAACGCGCGTCGAATCTCTTCTTCATGCGCGGCGGGCGGGATGTCACGGGGCCGAACGTGCGCGAATAGACTTTGCATGGCACGCTCCGTTTCCGTATCCGAAGGCTTCGCGTTGTCGTTGCTCATGGTGTTTGCGTCCCGATCTCGCGCTCGCCGCTGCGGGCAACGAGATCCTTGGTCAGCGTGCCGTAGACCTCATGAAACGCGCGCTTCGCGCGCGCCAAAACCGACTGCGCCGCGTCGAGACCGACGCCGAGCTTCGCCGCGATTTCCTCGACGCTGAAGCCGTAGACGTATTTCCACTCGAGTGCGTTGCCGTAGTGCGCTGGCAACCGGTCGAGCGCAACCTGGATGAGCCTCGCGGTCTCGAGCCGCTTGAAGGTGTGCTCCGGATCGTCGCTGGGCGGCGCCGTAAGCGCATCGACGGCCGCGCGCACGTCTGGAAGGTCTTCGGTGAGGCTTACGTGCTTGCGCTCGCGCGCGACTCGCGCCGTGTGATCGCTGATCTCGTGGCGGCAGATCGTGCAGAGCCACGTGAACAGCGCGGCCTCGCCACGGTAGGTGCGCAAATTACGAATCGCCTTCGACAACGTCAGGTGCACGATCTCTTTGAGGGTGTCCGGATCCTCGCCGAGCCGCGTGCGCGCGAAGCGATAGAGACGCGGGAAGAACCCGTCGAAGAATTCGCTGAACGCCTGCGCGTCGTGCGCGAGCATTCGCTTCACGAGCCTTCGGTCGTCGAGGGGGTCGGTCATCAGTCCGTCCGCGTTCTGTCGTCGTTAGACGCTCCAGGCGGCATTTCCGGTCGTAATCGACGGGAGCTCGGACCGTCCGGCAACGAGCCGAATGGCGCGCGCGGCAGAACGCGGCGGCGTGCGGCCTTCGCTAGAGTCCGGCCGGACCTTTGAGGTGCTCGACGTCCTGGTTGTTCTCGTTGCAGATGTATTCCATCAGATCCCAGCCGGGCCGCAGCGTCGCCGTGAATTTCACGGTGAACGGCTTCTTGTACGCGCCGGGATCGGTGATGGTGATGACGTTCTCGAGCGTCGCCGCGTCGATGCGCGTGTAGCGCTCGACGGTCTTGAGCTGCGTCGTGTGCGGGTGACCCACGAAGTCGAACCAGAACTTGTCGTTGAAGCCGACCGTCTCGACCACGAGCGTGTCGCCTTCCCAGTGGCCGATCGAGTGACCGTACCACGTCGCCTCGAGATCGTCGGGGTGTTTGCGGCCGTCCACGAAGATCTGCCGGTAGCTGTGGATGTTGCCTTCGAACAGGATGTACAGAATCTTCGCGTCGCCGTAGGCAGGCGCTTGCAACATTCGCCATGGATACGGAGCGACTCGCGGCACGCCCGTCGGCAGGCACCGCGCTTCGGGATCCTCCGAAGAGAGCCGGCCCTTCATGAGCTTCTCGGCCTCGGGCAGCATCGCGATCTCTTCTCCGGGCAGCAAACCGTCTTTGATGTCGCCGACCGGACCGCCGCCTTGCCACACTCCAGAGAAATCGGGCTTGCCGTTCGCCAGTCGCGGCGCGGGACCTTTCGGCTTTGGGCCGCCGAGCGCAGGGTTGCTCGCGCTACCGCTGCCGGCGGGCGACGTGGCCGCCGCCGGCGTTTGCTGCGCGAACGCTTGAAAGCTCAACGCACACAGTGCGACGAGCGCGGCGATGGGCGTGCACCGAGCGAGCTTGGAGTTCATGGCCATCACTCAGGCGCCGCCGTCGGCCGCAGCGCGCGCGAACACGCGGCTACCGTCGGCGAGCGTCACGAGGCGCGCGTTGGCCATTTTCGCGCCGCTGCGCGCGAGCGAGCCCTCGACGGTCACGACGTCGCCTTCCTTCAGCGAAGTGCTCGACCAGCCTTGCCGCTTCAAAACATTCGGGCTCGCGAGCTCGAGATTCCAGTTCGTCGTCGCGCCATCGTCGCCCTTCACGTCGAGGTAGAACCGTGCGTGCGGATTCGTCCACTCGACCTTCGTGACCTTGCCGCTCAGCGTGATCGGCTTCGTGGAATCGTACTCGCCTGCAAACGAGTGGTGCGCTAGCACGGGTGCGGCTACGACGAGCGACGCACACGCAAGCAGCGAGATCATCCCCGAGATCATCCGAATCGCCATCGACTCCCCCTCGTGCCTGGTACTTGAGGAAATGCTAGCCGAAGCACCGCGGGCAGTCGACCGAGACGGGGTCCGGGGGTCTGCTCTGCTCGGATCAGCAAGCGCCGCGGCCGCTGGGCGCCGCCGCGATGCGCTTCAGTCGTCGCCGCCTGCGCCGCCTTCGATCTCGACCTGGCTCGCGACGATCACGCCGCCCCCATTCACGGAGCCCTCGACCTCGACCTTGACGTTCAGCGCAAGCGCGCTCGAGCCTCCGCCCTGGTAAGTCGTTGCGGCCGTAGTCGTGACCGGCCGGCCGCCGACGTCGAAGTCCGTTGCGGAAGCGAATCGCGTGATCAAGCCCTCGACCTCCGCTTCGTTGCCGACCTCGGCTTCTTCTTCCTCCGCGCGGCGAACCTCGCGCGCCAGCAGCGCGCCGCTCGGCGCCGTGCTCGCGGCCCTGACCAGGACGCGGTCGCCGTTGCTCGGCCCGCCGGTCGCGAAGCCCTCGATCAGCATCGCTTGGCTATAGTCGACGACGAGCGCGCCGAGGTTGAAGCGTAGCAACGCCTTGTCTAGGTTGGACACGACGCCGAACGCGAGCAGGCCGCTGCTCGCCATGACACTCTCGATTCGAGTCGCCTCGATCGCACCGTGCGCGCTCACGAAACCGCTGACGGCGACCAAATCACCGACGCGCAGAGAACCGAACGATCCCGGTACGCCCGCGAGGTCGAAGATCGTCGACGGCCTCGCGATCACCGTGTGGTCGAGCACCGTGATCTCCGAGGAAGCAGCATTCAACGCCGCGATCGGACCGCGCACATTGGTCTGGAACAGAACCTGACTCGCGGTGCCTGTCGAGCCCGAAGCGTCGCGCTCGCCGACAACGGTCACGACTTGCCCGAGCTCGAGATCCGACGCCGTGGCGGGATCGCCGTCGACGACGACAGAGGCTTTATCGACGTTGTAGTGCACGCCGTTCACTACGATGCTCCCGAAGCCTGTGATTGGACCGACCACCGAGACGGGCGTCGTGACGCCGCCGCGATCGATCCCGGCCGTTTCCGTCCCGGAGCCGCCGCACGCGGCCAGCGCCAAGGCGCCGATCGCGAGCGAGAAGGCGCCACTGAGTGCACGAATCATTTGTGCTCTCCGTCGTCCTGAATTTGATAGACACCGATGCCGAGTCGGACGCTCTTTTCTTTGGGATCCGTCGACTCGTGCCGAGACAACCAGCGATCGACGTCCTCGAGAAACGCCATGCCGCGCGACTCGATGTAGTCGCGAAACTTACGCCGCGCACCGCGCGCGATCTTCGTGTTCGTCGCACGCCCTTCGAAGCGCGTGCGCTCCTCGGCGCGCAGCAAATTCTCAGCGACGGTCGCGCCGAGATCCTCGAGCACGCTGCCCGAACGCAGCACGGCTCCGTCGTCGGGCGTCGCTGGCGAGTAGTAGCGCATCTTCGCTCGCAGACGTCCCCGCGGGGTGGTCGCGACGGCGCCGACCGCCTTGAGCTCTTTGAGCATCGCGGTGCTAGGGATGTCTTGCGCATAACGCTTGGTGAGACCTTCGAAGCCGCGTTCGCCTGCGAGCTCGAGCAGACGCGGCTTGCCCTTCGCGTCGACGAAATCCGGGTCCTGGAACCAACCCGTGAGCACGCGCGACGCGTGGTTGATCTTCGCAAGCGGCGCGAGCGCGTCGGGAGCCGCGTTGGCGAGCCGATCTCGAGCGCGCCTGACCTCGCGCCGGCTCAAGCCGGTGAGGATCGCAACGCGCGATGCGTTTGCCGGCCGACCGCGCTTGGCGTAGTCCTCGCTCGCCACGTCGACGTACACGACCTTCAGAAGCTCGGCGATCTCCTTCCATGTCACTCCGCAACGCAACAGGATTCGCGCTAGCGGCCGCATCGCGACCGCGAAGGCCGAGACTGCGGCCTGCCTGAGCTTGTCCTGCGCCGTCGCCATCAGTGTCCACTGCCTCCGACGGCGGAGAGAAATGCCGGCCAATCGCCGCCTTCGTGCCAGCGATAGTACGCTCGCGTGCCGCCGTCGCGATCGACGACGCGTACCGCCTGCAGCGGCTCGCTCGCAAGCTTCGTGAGTTGGTCCAGTGTCACGCGCGCCGCGAGCTCGACGCCTAATCGCACCGGGGTACCGTAGACGCGCGCCTCGCGAAGATTTGGCTCGCGCTCCTTCCATGGCCGCAGCGTGAGCTCCATCGGCTCGCCGGCGACATCGATGAACAACCGCTCCGGCTCGCTGCCGAGCGGCACCAGATAGCCCCGGTCGAGCGTGGTCGCGACTCCGACCCAGACGTAGTACTCACGCGCGCCTTGGCGGTTCGTCTCGACGGGACCGAGATATAGATAGTCGCGGCCGCTGCTCGAGTATTGCGGCTGCGTGCGTGCGAATACGATCGGCTCGGCGCCCGCACGCACGGTCGTGCCGCTCGGCTCGTCGAGGCGTTCGCGCACGATGCGTGTCTGGCTGGCGCACGCCGCGAGCGCCGCGAGAGTCGCGATCAACGCGATTCTCATAACGATCGACCGCATGTATCAGCGCGCATGTCAGAAGTCTGCGTGATATCCAATGTTGATGTAGTTGCCGATCGAGCTCTCTCGAATCGTCGGATCCGCCCCGTTCGTGCGCAGAAAATCGTCCTTGCCGATCTCCGCCTCGAGGTGATAACGACTGCGCAAGCTCAGCAGCACCCTGAAGGACGGGCTCGTCGTTTCGCGATGGATGCCGTTGCTCCCGTCCCAAACGCCATAGCTCAGTCGCGGATTGATGCGCAAGCGCTGGCCCACCGGCAAGCGCACGTCCCACGTGACCTGGCTCAGCGTGAAATCGGGCGAAGAGCCATAGCGCAGGTTGAAGACGTTCACATCGCGGGCGCCGAACAACCCCGAGCCGACGAAGCTCGTGGTGTAAAAGACCTGCCGTCCCGTGCCCGGTATCGCCGGCACGCCGGCCGACGCGACCGTGGCGCCGATGTCGACCGCGGTCACGTCGGCGTTGATTTGGAACCGCTCGAACAGCGGCTTCGAAACGCCGAGCGCCAGCGTCGTCATGTCCGACGTCCTGTCGAGCGCGATTTGGCGAATCTCGGCCTCCGTAAAAACCCCGAGCATCTCCGAGATGCTCGTGAAGGGCTGACCTACGAGAGCGTTGCGCGTCGTGAGGATCGGGCTCTGCCGCACGTCGGCGAGCCCCGTCAGCGTGAGGCGGTTGTCGAAGCGCCATGTACCGAGCACGAGCACGGCGTTGAGCTTGTCGTAGCCGTAGTCGTAATCGACCATGCTCGTGAGCGTGCGCTTGTCGTCGGCGTAGCGCGCTTCCAAGCCGAAGGATTACCGGTCGCTGAGGCCGTCGATCGTGCCCGTGTTCAACGAGGCGCCGAAACCCCAGCGGCCGATCACGCGATCGAAGTCGACCGCGGCGCCGTAGAACTCCCGACTCGTCTCGAGGCCGTAGCGCGTCGACTCTACCGGGTAACCGCCGAAGAAATGGACCCGCCGGTCGGGCGCCCAGCTGT
>Ga0134128_10004241_pt1 | contig 17579 bp, 15 predicted proteins | sample KB31754_FD_96462 | JGI IMG/M metagenome (GOLD analysis project Ga0134128, IMG submission 96462) | Terrestrial soil microbial communities with excess Nitrogen fertilizer from Kellogg Biological Station, Michigan, USA - KB3-175-4 | ecosystem: Environmental > Terrestrial > Soil > Unclassified ... | reverse complement strand
CTTCTTCCTGCTGCCCGCAGGGCAGCAGGAAGAAGACACAGGGGGAGGGGCATCAACCAACCGACCCGTTATCCTGAGCTGACAGACTCGGACGACGGCATGCTTTTCTTCTTGTTCGTCGCTGTTGTTGCTTTTCTTTCGGCATCCCCTCCTCCCTGTGCCCTCTTCCGGCTGCTCTGCGGCGGACGACATGTCGTCAGTCAGCGACAGCGGCACATGTTAAACAGGTCACACTCTGCTTAGCAACTGTATCTTTGCAATACTCAATAATACAGTTACTTACGAAATAAAGTTAATTTCGATTATTTGCCGGGCTCTCAGCCCGTTCCCCCGAGCAGCGGCACGAAGGCCACAGGCCCGAGCGACTCCCGGTCGATGCGCTGCTCCCGGCGCGTGAAGCGAACCAGCTCCTGCTCGCCCTCGGGCCCTACCGGCACGAGCAGCCTCCCACCCACCTGCAGTTGCTTGAGGAGCGCTTCCGGCACGATGAGCGGCGCGGCGGCGACGAGGATGCCGTCGAACGGCGCATGTGCTTTCCAGCCGGCGCTGCCGTCGCCATGTCGGAATCTGACATTGCGGACCTCGAGCTCCTTCAATCGCTGCCTGGCCCGATCCAGCAGCGGTGCGATGCGCTCGATGGTGTAGATACGCTCGACGAGCGGCGCGAGCACCGCCGTCTGATAGCCGCAGCCGGTGCCGACCTCGAGTACCCTCTTCAGAGGGCCGCTCTCGAGCAGCGCCTCGGTCATGCGCGCGACAATGTAGGGTTGCGAAATCGTCTGCCCAAAGCCGATCGGCAGCGCAGTATCCTCATACGCCCGACTGCCCAACGCCTCATCGACGAAGATATGCCGTGGAACGTTGCGTATTCGGTCGAGCACCGAGAGGCTCGTTATGCCCTGCTCGCGCAGGCGCTGCACCAGCCGGTCGCGTGTGCGCGCGGAGGTCATGCCGATGCCGGAGAGCCGCAGATCAGGCATGGACGCCTTCCAGCCACTGTTGCAATGCGGGCAGCACAGAATGGCGCGTGAGATCGATTTGCAACGGAGTCACCGAGACATAACCCTGGGCGATGGCCTCGAAGTCGGTGCCGGGCCCGGCGTCCTGTTGCGCGCCCGCGGGTCCCACCCAGTAGACCGGGCGCCCTCGCGGATCGTGTGCGGGCAGGATCGGCTCCGATCGATGGCGAAAACCGAGCCGCGCGCTGCGAAAGCCGCGCAGCGCCGCGAGCGGCACGTTGGGCACGTTGACATTGAGGATGAGGGTCGGCTCCAGCGGGCTGCGCACGAGCTGTCCCACGAGCTGCCGCGCGACTGCCGCGGCGGTCTCGAAATGCGCTTCGGTATCCGGCGTCGTGCTCAGAGAGATGGCGACCGTGGGCAGGCCGAGGAACCGGCCCTCGATCGCCGCCGCGACAGTGCCGGAATAGAGCACGTCGTCGCCCAGGTTCGCGCCGTCATTGATGCCGGAAACCACCATATCGTGCTCGTAGTCAAACAGGCCCGAGATGGCCAGATGCACGCAGTCGGTCGGCGTGCCCTGCACGTAGTAGACGCCGGGCTCGGCCTCGAACACCCGCAACGGCACATCGAGGGTGAGGGAGTTGCTCGCGCCGCTGCGATTGCGGTCCGGCGCCACGACGGTGACCTCGGCGAGGGTCGCGAGCGCATCTTTGAGGAGACGGATGCCGCGGGAGCGGTAGCCGTCATCGTTGCTGAGGAGAATCTTCACTTTCCTGGTTTATGGTATTGCAAGGCCCACGCCCCATTCCGCGGGCGCGTCACTATACTGGAACCAAATTCCACGGAGGTAGCATGGGTCCCAGATCACCCAAAGATGCCACCGCCGGGGGCACTGGCGAGGATGCCCTGCTCTTCCGCGAAGCGGTCCGGGACGTCAAGCCCCTGGAGCGGCGCGCGCAAACGGCGAGTCAGCCGCCGAGCCGCGCCCGGCGGCCGCGTGCGGCCGCGCGCTTCACGCGCGCCGACCGGCTCGCCCTGCTCGAGGAGAGCCTTCACGGTGAGGTCATGGACCCCGCGCTCGCGGGCGGCGAAGAGCTCGTCTTCCACCGTGCCGGCATTCAGCCGGGCGTGCTGCGGAAGCTCCGCCGTGGCGACTACCGCGTACAGGGGGAGATCGACCTTCACGGCCTCACCGTCGCCCAGGCGAAGCAGGAATTGCGCGGGTTTCTGGCGCAGGCGCTCACGCGGCAATGGCGCTGCGTGCGAATCGTGCATGGCAAGGGACTTCGCTCCGGCCATCGCGGCCCGGTGCTGAAAACCATGGTGGGCGCGATGCTGCGCAGGGTCGGACCGGTGCTGGCGTACGTCTCCGCACGCCAGGTCGATGGGGGAACGGGGGCCGTCTACGTGCTGCTCTCCTCGTAATCCGTGTCCATCGCGAATACCTCCCGCAGCACTGCCGTGGCATAGGCTCCCCGGCTCAGGCGAAACTCGAGGATGACCGCATCCTCCTCCCGCCGCCAGCTGAGCTCGCGGACGGCCAGCCGGAGGCTGCGCCTCTCCTGCTCCATGCCGGCCCGGGCCACGAGACCGCATGCGGTGATCAGGCCGGATGCGGCACGCTGTTCCAGCTCCAACACCCTGCCGCCGCTCAACGGCGCACCGCTCCCCCAAAGGGGACCGGTCGGATGGATGTCGAGCCGCGCGCACCGGGCTGCCAGCGTCTCGTCAACCGCTTCGACCCGGAAATGACTCGCCCGGCCGTCGAGGTTGGCGAGGTCACCCGACTCGAGGTGCTCCCAACTGCCATCAGCGACGCGCTCGGCCAGGACGGCGTTGAATACGAGGCTCCGCGCCGCCGAAAGAATGAATCCGCGTTCCGCTGGCCGCAGCGCACGCAGCTCCTCGCCCATGCGCTGGAGGTTGGCCCCGCCCCGCCCGAAACGCTGCGGCCCGAAATAATTCGGTACGCCACGCGTGCCGATGGCAGTGAGTCGTGCCGCGAGAGAGGCCGCATCGACGGCGGTGCCGCGAGCCCTGATGACGAAGCGATTGCCCGCGAGCGCCCCGCGCGGCAGCTTGCGCGAATGGCGGTGTGCCTCCAGGACCTCGTACTCGGCGCCTCCCTTGCCCACCCAGTCCTGCGGCGCGAGGCGCGACTGCGGGACGCTGAACCATTGCACCGCCACGGCCCGGCGGTCTTTGAGCCCGGCACAGCCGACATCGCCCGGCCGACACCCGCAGGCGTTCGCGAGCTCGCGAGCGATCCACAGCGTGTTGGCGTTGCGCTTGCGGACCTTGAGCAGCACGTGTTGGCCGGTCCCGGATGCCTGGAACCCGAGCTCCTCCTCGACGAGAAAGTCTTCGGGCTCGGCGCGCAACCTGGCCACCGAGAGCGGCGCTCCGTGGGCACGCGGCGGGTCGAGTGCCGCCTCAAACGACATCGAGCAGAAGCACCACGGCCTGCGCTGCGATGCCTTCCGACCGGCCCAGAAACCCCAGCTTCTCGGTCGTCGTGGCCTTGAGGTTGACCTGCTCGACGCCGACCTCGAGAAGCTCCGCCACCTGGCGGCGTATATCATCGCGCACGGGCGAGAGCTTCGGTCTCTCGGCGAGCACCGTCACGTCGGCATTGCCCACACGGAGCTTGCGGGCGCGCAGCATGTCCATGACCGCACGCACGAAGCGCTTGCTGTCGGCGCCCTTCCAGCGCGGGTCGGTGTCCTTGAAGTGTTGCCCGATGTCGCCCAGTCCGGCTGCGCCCAGCAGTGCATCGGTGAGCGCGTGTAACACCACGTCACCGTCGGAGTGCGCCACGACGCCGTGCGTATGCGCGACGCGCACTCCGCCCAGCATGACGAAATCTCCGGGTCCGAATGCGTGCACGTCGATGCCGGAGCCTATTCTCATCCGCGGGTTTCCTTCAGCAGTGCGGCCGCGATCGCCAGGTCCGCGGCGCCGGTGATCTTGAGGTTGGCGGCAGCCCCCTCGATGAGCCTGGGACGATCCCCGAGCCATTCCATCGCCTGGGCCTCGTCGGTCGGGATGCGGCCCGCGCCATGCGCTCGGTCGAGCGCCTCGCACAGGCGCCCGTAGCGGAACATCTGCGGCGTCAATGCGCGCCAGAGGCCCGAGCGGTCGACGGTCTCCCGTATGTCTCGGGAGGCATCGGCGCGCTTCAGCGTATCGGCTGCCGGGGTCGCCAGGAGGCCACCGACTGCATGCGTGGCGAGATCCGCGAGCAGGCGGTCCAGGTCCCGTCGCGGCAGGCACGGCCTCGCAGCGTCATGGACCAGTACCCAGTCCTCAGGGCTCGCGCGGTCCATGAGCGCCGTGAGGCCATTGCGCACGGAGTGGCTACGCTCTTCACCCCCGGGTGCCACCAGGACAGTGGGGAGGGCGATGGCTGTCCAGTAAGGATCATCTTCGGCGAGCGCGACCACGACGCCGGCGCAGCGGGAGTCGGTCAGGAAAGGAGCCAGGGCCCATTCGATGACCGTGCGGCCGCAGAGCGAGGCGTATTGCTTGGGACGGTCGGCGCCGAAACGGCGGCCGATCCCGGCAGCCGGCATGACCAGCCAGTAGTTCATTTTCCGGGAGCGGTTCCGGCGGCGACCGGCCTGCTCCCTGCGGGAGGCGGCTCGACGACCTGATAGAAGGTCTCATCGGGGCCGACCATGCCGAGATCGCTGCGGGCGAGCTCATCGATGGCAGCGGTGCCGGACTTGAGGTCCTCGACTTCCGCCTGGAGGCGGCTGTTGCGCTCGGTGAGCTGGGCGTTCAGCTTCTGCTGCGCGCCGACGGCATGCTGGAGGCGCTCGACACCGCGGATGCCGTCGTCGGAGACCCAGATCCGGTACTGGAGGAGGACCAGAGCAACTGCGAGCGCGGCAGCAAGTATTCTCATGCGCTGCGCGCAGGTCTTAACGGGGTTCGCTGACGCGAACCCCGTTCATGGAGTTCCAAGAAGCGCACCATCCAATCATACTTTAACAGGAAACGCGTCACGGCCTGCATAGCGGACTTTGCCGAGCTCGGCTTCGATGCGCAGCAGCTGGTTGTACTTGGCGATGCGGTCGGAGCGGGAGAGCGAGCCGGTCTTGATCTGGGTAGCGGCGGTGGCGACCGCAAGGTCGGCGATGGTGCTGTCCTCGGTCTCACCGGAGCGGTGGGAGATCACGGCGGCGTAATGAGAATTGTCTGCGAGGTCGATGGCGGCCAGCGTCTCGGTCAACGTGCCGATCTGGTTCGGCTTGATGAGGATGGCGTTGGCGATGTGCTTTTCTATGCCTTCCTTGAGGATCCGTGTGTTGGTGACAAAGATGTCGTCGCCCACGAGCTGGTGTTTCTCCCCGAGCGCGCGCGTGAGGTGCGCCCAGCCGTCCCAGTCACCTTCGGCCATGCCGTCCTCGAGGCTGACGATGGGGTAGCGCCCGGCGAGGTCGGCGAGGTAGCGGGTGAACTCCGCGCTCGAGAAGCGGCGCTTCTCGGCCTTGAGGTCGTAGCTGCCGTCACGAAAGAACTCGGAGCTCGCAGCGTCGAGACCCAGGCAGATGTCGCGGCCGGGCTTGTAGCCCGCCTTGTCGATGGCCTGCAGGATGATGCCGAGGGCCTCCTCGTTCGAGCCCAGGTTGGGCGCGAAGCCGCCCTCATCGCCCACCGCCGTCGAGAACCCGCGCTCGCCCAGAATCTTCTTCAGGTGATGGAAGACCTCGGCGCCATAGCGCAGCGCCTCGCGAAAGCTCGGCGCCCCGACGGGAAGGATCATGAACTCCTGGATGTCGAGGCTGTTGTTGGCATGCGCGCCGCCGTTGATGATGTTCATCATCGGTACGGGCATGACCGGCTCGCGGCTGCCGGCGAGGCTCTGGCCGAGATACCGGTAGAGCGGCAGCCCGGCATCGCGCGCCGCGGCATGCGCCGTGGCGAGCGAGATCGCCAGAATGGCATTGGCGCCGAGCCGGCCTTTGTTCTCCGTGCCGTCGAGTGCGATCATCTTCTGATCGATGCCCGCCTGATCGCGCGCATCCGCGCCGATCACTGCGGACCTCAGGACGGTGTTGACGTGCTCGACTGCCTTGAGCACGCCCTTGCCGAGATACCGCTTCTTGTCCCCGTCGCGCAGCTCCACCGCCTCGCGCGTACCGGTCGATGCACCCGAGGGCACCGCCGCACGGCCCATCACGCCGGAATCCAGAATGACGTCGGCCTCGACGGTGGGATTGCCACGGGAATCGAGGATCTCACGGCCGCGGATGTCGGCGATTCGGGTCATCTTGAGAGTTCCTTTGATTACAGTAGAGACTCCTCGAGCGGCCGCGCCTTCACGGCCTCATCAAGAGCCTTCAGGGTCGAGAGTAGCGGCGCCATGCGGTCGAGCGGCCACGCGTTGGGCCCATCGGAGAGCGCATGTGCCGGATCGGGATGGGTTTCCATGAAGAGACCCGAGACACCGGCTGCCACGGCGGCGCGCGCCAGCACCGGAATGAACTCGCGCTGTCCTCCGGAGGCGGCGCCGAGGCCGCCGGGCAACTGCACGGAATGGGTGGCATCGAACACCACCGGGCAACCCGTCGCGCGCATCACCGACAGCGAGCGCATGTCGGAGACCAGGTTGTTGTAGCCGAAGGAGAACCCTCGCTCGCAAACCAGGATCGAGTCGTTGCCCGTCGAGCGCGCCTTGTCGACGACATTGCCCATCTCCCAGGGCGAGAGGAACTGGCCCTTCTTGATGTTGACGGGCTTGCCGCGGGAAGCGACTCCCAGGATGAAATTGGTCTGGCGGCAGAGGAAGGCCGGCGTCTGCAGCACGTCCACGACGGCTGCAACCTCATCGAGCGGGGTGTCCTCGTGCACGTCCGTGAGCACCGGCACACCGATGCTGCGCCGCACGGTCTCCAGGACCTTCAGGCCCCCTTCGATCCCCGGCCCACGGTAGCTCGTGCGGGAGGAGCGGTTCGCCTTGTCGAAGGAGGCCTTGAATACGAAGGGCACCCCCAAGCGGCCCGTGATCTCCTTGAGGCGCCCGGCAATGTCCTGTGTGAGCTGTGCGCTCTCGATGACGCAGGGACCCGCGATGAGAAAAAGCGGTCGGCCGATGCCGATCTCCTGTCCCGCGAGTTTCATGCGATATCAGGCACAGGGATGTGCCCCGCCGCCGCAGGTGGCGGAGCTTTGGGCACGGCGTCCTGCCTAAACCGCGCTTTTTGCCCAAAGCCGCGCTGGGCCGGGCAGGATGTCCGGATCCAGCGCTTCATACTACGCGCCCGCGGCCTGCGGCAGGAGCGAAGCCCGCTGAGCGCGCGCGGCGCGGATGAAGCCGGTGAAGAGCGGATGGCCATCGCGCGGAGTGGAGGTGAACTCCGGATGGAATTGCGTCGCCACGAACCAGGGGTGGCCGGGGATCTCGATGACCTCCACCAGGCCGTCACGCGAGAAACCGGAGAATCGCATGCCCGCCTGGCGGTAGCGGTCGAGGAAGTTGTTGTTGAACTCGTAGCGGTGGCGATGCCGCTCGTGGATCGAGTCCCTGCCGAAGATTTCCCGGGCGCGGGTGCCGGCCCCGAGCAGCACCTCCTGCGCACCCAAGCGCATCGTGCCCCCTTTGACGGAAGCCTCATCGCGGGTCTGGGTGCCGCGGGTCTGGTCCTGCCATTCGCTGATGAGCGCGATCACCGGATGGGGTGTCGCCCGGTTGAACTCCGTGCTGTTGGCGCCTGCAAGACCCAGCGCGTGGCGGCCGTACTCGACGATCGCCACCTGCATTCCGAGGCAGATGCCGAGATAGGGCACGCCATGCTCGCGGGCATAGCGCACGGCCTGGATCTTGCCCTCGATGCCCCGCTCGCCGAAGCCGCCGGGCACCAGAATCGCATCCATCCCCTTGAGTGCATGGATCCCGTGCTGCTCGACGTCGGTGGATTCGATGTAGTGGATGTTGACTCGCGTGCGCGACTTCAGGCCGCCGTGCATCAGCGCTTCGTGCAGCGAGAGGTAGGAATCGCGGATCTGCACGTACTTGCCGACCATGGCGACATCCACCTGGCCGTCGGGGTTCGCCTTCGCAGTCACGACCTGACGCCACTCGGTGAGGTCGGTCTGCGGTACATCGAGACGGAGCTTGTCGACCACGATGTCATCGAGCGACTGCTCGTGCAACAGGATCGGAATCTGGTAGATGTCTTCCGCATCGACCGCAGAGATGACCGCCCGCTCCTCGACGTTGGTGAAGAGCGCGATCTTGCGGCGCTGCTCCTCGGGCAGCGGATGCTTGCAGCGGCAGAGCAGCACGTCGGGCTGGATGCCGATGCCGCGCAGCTCCTTCACGGAGTGTTGGGTCGGCTTGGTCTTGATCTCACCGGAACCGCCCACGATCGGCACCAGGGTAAGATGCATGTAAACACAATTGCTGCGCCCGAGCTCGACGCCGAGCTGGCGGATCGCCTCGAGGAAGGGGAGCGACTCGATGTCGCCCACCGTGCCGCCGATCTCGACCATGCAGACATCGGCGCCTTCGGCCCCATGCTGAATGCTGCGCTTGATCTCGTCGGTGATGTGCGGAATCACCTGTACCGTGGCGCCGAGATAATCGCCGCGGCGCTCCTTGGCGATGACCCGCTCGTAGATACGGCCGGTGGTGAAATTGCTGTTGCGGCCCGTGGTCGTGCGGACGAAGCGCTCGTAATGGCCCAGGTCGAGGTCGGTCTCGGTGCCGTCGCGGGTGACGAACACCTCTCCGTGCTGGAAGGGACTCATGGTCCCGGGGTCGACGTTGATGTAGGGATCGAGCTTGACCATGGCGACCTTGAGGCCGCGGGCCTCGAGGATCGCGCCGAGCGAAGCGGCGGCGATGCCCTTGCCCAAAGAGGACACGACGCCGCCGGTGACGAATACGAATCGCGTCATAGTTATGTCGAGGGATATCCCGCCGTGAGGTTTGCTGCCTGCAGCGCCCAATGAATCGGAGCATGGACGACGGGAGGGCAGATTATCACATTACCTGCTCCTCGACACACCCAGGCACGGGGAGGGAATACCCAGGCACAGGGAGGTGCCCCGCCGCCGCAGGTGGCGGGCGTTGAGAAAAAACCACGCTTTTTTGCTCCAACGCGCGCTGGGCCGGGCAGGAGCCCGGATCCAGCGTCTTATAAACCAGGTTTGCGCCAGAGGAGTCGGCCGCGATGCCGCGCCTGGGGCAGCGCCCGCACCGATTCGTCGATCCAGAGATCGGCCGCTGCGATGAGCGAGCCCTGCGCAAGAACCAGCGGCAGTCGCGCACGCTCTGCGAGCGGCACATGAGCTTCCTGCAGCAAGCTCTTGAGCGTGCGATGCGGTCCACCACGCTGTACGCGCAGCCGCTCGCCGCCGCGCCGCCAGGCGACGGACAGTTGCGCGGGCAGAGTGTCGAGGTCGATTGCTCCGTGGCGCGCAGGCACCAGCTCCAGGGCGCCACCGTCCGGCAGCGTGCAGCGAGGCGACTGGCGCCAGTCCCACGCCACTTCCGCGCCAGCAGCGCGTGCATTCAACACCGGTCCGCGATCGGCGATCGACAGGAGAGCCGCATGACGCATCACGACCGAACCGTGAGTCGTTGCCCGCTGTTCGCCCCACTGGACCTGCGGGTGCGCATCGGGACGTGCATCGATGAGTGGGCCGGCGATCTCTTCCAGCCGCCGCGCATCGGGCAGCGTTCGCCCGCTGCTCGCGATCCATAGCCTGAGCACGTTGCGCCGCCGGTCGGGAGGCAGTGACTTCAGCACCCTCACGGAAAGTGACGCGCCATCGCTCGCGCGCTCGAGGTCAGCCTGGGCAAGCGCCGTCAGCAGCCCCTGCGCCTCGGCGGCATGCCGGGCAGAGCGTGCAACCGCGCCGGCCACTCCGGGCCAGCGTTGGCGCACCGCCGGAAGCACTCGCCGGCGCAGGTAGTTGCGGTCGAAGCGCTCGTCGCGATTCGTGTCGTCCTCGACCCAGGGGAGCCCTCGAGCCCGCACCCAGGCCTCGAGCTCCGCCCGCGTGCACGCGAGCAGCGGGCGCGCGAGCCGTCCCGAGCCGAGTGATGCGCTGGCCGGCATCGCCGCGAGCCCTGCTACCCCGCAGCCGCGAAAGAGCTGCAGCAGCACGGTCTCGAGCTGATCGTCCTGAGTGTGGGCCGTGAGCAGCGCCTCGCCGTCCCGCAACTGCTCGGCGAAGCATCGATAGCGGGCGCGTCGGGCAGCCTCTTCCAGCGAGGCGCCGCGCTCGCGCGCAACCTCGACGGCGACGACCTTGAGGGGAATACCGAGCTGGCGGGCAAGCCTGCGGCAGTGAGCGCTCCAGCGCTTTGCGTTCGGGTGAAGACCGTGATTCACGTGAATGGCGCGCAGACGCACGCCGCGAGTCCCTCCGCGCCTACCGTCGGTGCGCGCCTCGGCCAGCGCCGCGAGCAGCGCGGTCGAATCGAGGCCGCCGCTCAGCGCGACGCAGAGGGCCGCGTCGGGGAATCCCGGAAGGAGATCAGCGAGGCGCCCGCGGAGCCAGTCCGGCCCGAACGAGTGGGCATTACTCCGAGCTCTCACTGAAGACCCCGAAGGAGGCAATCCGGCGCGCGCGCGCGGCGCGCAGCTCATCGCGCGGAATCGACTCGAGGGCATCGAGGTGCGTGAGCAACGCCGCCTTCAGGCTCGCGGACATCGCCGCCGGATCGCGGTGCGCAGCGCCGAGCGGCTCCTCGATCACCTCGTCCAGGAGCCCGAGCTTGCTGAGCCGGTCGGCGGTCATGTTGAGCGCCTCGGCAGCCGCCTCCTTCTTGTCCTGGCTCTTCCACAGAATGGAGGCGCAGCCCTCGGGCGAGATCACCGAGTAAGTGCTGTACTGCAGCATGAGGAGCCGATCACAAACACCGATGGCAAGCGCGCCGCCGGAGCCGCCCTCGCCCGTCACCACGGTCACGATCGGCACGCTGAGGACCGACATCTCGAAGAGATTCCGGGCAATCGCCTCGCTCTGACCACGCTCCTCGGCGCCGACACCGGGGTAAGCTCCCTGGGTATCGATCAGCGTGACGAGCGGCAGCCCGAAACGCTCCGCCAGGCGCATGAGGCGCAGAGCCTTGCGATACCCCTCAGGCTTCGGCATGCCGTAATTGCGCCGCACGCGCTCCTTCGTATCGCGTCCCTTCTGGTGCCCGATCAACATGACGGGGCGGCCGTCGATGCGGCCCAGACCGCCGACGATCGCCTGATCGTCCGCAAACATCCGGTCACCGTGCAGCTCGCAGAAATCCGTACAGATGGCGCCAACGTAATCGAGCGTGTAGGGACGGCGGGGATGACGCGCGAGCTGCGTGATCTGCCACGGGGTGAGACTCGCGAAGATGCTGGTCGTGAGCTGCCGGCTCTTCGCCCGCAGGCGCGAGATCTCCTCCTGGATGTTGACCTCGGACTCGGAGGTGACGTGCCGCAGCTCCTCGATCTTCGCTTCGAGCTCGGCAATCGGCTGTTCGAAATCCAGGAAGGCAACGGCCATGCAGTCTTACCGCGACTTTCTCATGCTGCGCGCGAGGTTAAGGGGCGCCAGCCCCGGGCGCAAGCTCAACGGAGAGGCTGCTAATGGCCATCGGCGGACAGAGGCGAGCCGGTCGCAGCGGCGAGCGACGCATACCTGACGTCCACGGAGCCACGACCCAAGAGCCCCTCGAGACTCTCGCGCAGCTCACCCGTGGCGCGCACTCCCCATTCCGGCCCCAGCCGGAGCGCGCCCCGTGCGGCGGGCCCGCAGTACTCGATCATGATCCCACAGGGACCGGGACGGTAAGCAGCCAGCAGCTCGGCGAGCCGCCCCTGGAGCGCCGCCGTGTCGTGCCGGTCCGCAGGCCAGGTGAGGACGATCTGCCGGGCCTGCTGCTCACTCATCCTGTCGAGATCGGTGATCGAGCGCGCGGCGAGCCGCCAGCCGTCGCTGAAGTCATCGAACCGCAGCATGCCCTCGACCAGCACCAGGGCATCCTTCGTGGCGATGTCCCGGTACTTCTGATAGACATCCTCGAACAACGTGACCTCGACCCGGCCGGTGCTGTCATCGAGCGTCAGGATCACCCGGGGCCCGCGCTTCCTGATCTCATCGACCAGGCCGCCGATGGTCACGAGCTTGCCGCCGCCGAAACGCACCGGCTCGGCACCCGCCGCCGGCCGCTCGCTCACGAGGTCGCCGATCCAGTGCGAGGCAACACGGGCAAGCAGCGCTGCGAACGGCTTGGCGGGATGGCCGGTCAGATAGAGCCCGAGCGTTTCGCGCTCCCCGGCGAGGCGCACGGCCTCGGTCCACTCCTGCAGCACGACTCCATCCGCACGCGCTGGCCCCGCAGAGGCCTGCGCCGCGGTCTTTCCAGTAGCCATTGCGGGGCCCAGACCGAAAAGATCGTTCTGCCCCGCCTCGTGCGCCCTGGAGTTCTGATCGCCGAGCTGCATCGCCGACGGCAATCGCTGCATGAGCGTCGCGCGGTTGGGTCCGAGCGCATCGAGGCTCCCGGAGCGCAACAGGGCCTCGAGCACGCGCCGGTTGATTTTCTGCAGATCGATGCGGCGACAGAGATCGTCCAGGCTGGTGAAGGGTCCGCGGGCCTCGCGCTCCGCGATGAGCGCCTCCACGGCACCGCGGCCCACGCCGCGCACCGCGCCGAGCCCATAGAGAATGACGTTGTCGCCCGCCACCGCAAATTCATAGAGCGAAGTGTTGACGTCGGGCCGGGAGACCTTGAGCCTCATGGCCTCGCACTCGTGGATCAGCGTCACCACTTTGTCGGTGTGATCCATGTCCGCGGAGAGCATCGCTGCCATGAATGCCGCGGGGAAGTGCGCCTTGAGGTAGGCCGTCTGGTAGGAGATCAGCGCATAAGCGGCGGCATGGCTCTTGTTGAAGCCGTAGCCGGCAAACTTCTCCATCTGGTCGAAGATCGCATTGGCGATCCTCTCCCCGATGCCGCGCGCCGCGGCGCCTGCGACGAAGACGCCGCGCTGCTTGGCCATCTCCTCGGGCTTCTTCTTGCCCATCGCACGGCGCAGGAGGTCGGCGCCGCCGAGCGTGTAACCGGCCAGGCGCTGGGCGATCTGCATCACCTGCTCCTGGTACACGAACACGCCATAGGTCACGCCCAGCACCTGCTCCATGTCCGGATGCAGATACTCAGGCTTCTTGCCGTGCTTGCAGGCGATGTATTCCGGAATGAGGTCCATGGGTCCGGGCCGGTACAAGGCGCCCAGAGCGATGAGGTCATCGAAGCGATCGGCCTTGGCGTCCTTGAGCATGCGCTGCATGCCGCCGGACTCGAACTGGAACACCGCCACCGTCTGCGCCTTCTTGAACACCCTCTCATACGTGAAGGCGTCATCCAGCGGGATCCTGGTGATGTCGAGCGCCGGCTCGCCGGCCAGCGAACGCCGCGCGTTGATCGCCTTCACCGTCCAGTCGATGACGGTAAGGGTGCGCAGTCCCAGGAAGTCGAACTTCACGAGGCCCGCCGCCTCGACGTCGTCCTTGTCGAACTGCGTGACGAGGCTCCCACCGGACTCGTCGCAATAGAGAGGCGCGAAGTCAGTCAGCACTGACGGCGCGATGACTACACCGCCGGCGTGCATGCCGGCATTGCGGGTCAGTCCTTCCAGAGAGCGCGCGAGATCGATGAGGTTGTGAACGTCCTCCTCGGAATCGTAGAGCCGCTTGAGCTCGGGCTCCTTCTGCAGCGCATCATCGAGAGTGATGCCGAGCTCGAAGGGGATGAGCTTCGCGATCTTGTCGACGAAGCCGTACGTCATGCCGAGCACGCGGCCGACGTCCCGGACGACGGCTTTGGCGGCCATGGTGCCGTAGGTGATGATCTGAGAGACGCGCTCACGGCCATAATGACCGGCGACGTAGTCGATCACGCGATCCCGGCCCTCCATGCAGAAGTCGACATCGAAGTCGGGCATGGAGACGCGCTCGGGATTGAGGAAGCGCTCGAAGAGGAGGTCATAGCGGAGCGGATCGAGATCGGTGATCGCCAGGCTGTAGGCGACGAGGGACCCGGCGCCGGAACCGCGGCCGGGGCCTACGGGAACGCCGTTCTCCTTGGCCCAGCGGATGAAGTCGGCGACGATGAGGAAGTAGCCGGCGAAGCCCATCTTGCAGATGACGTCCAGCTCGGCTTGCAGACGTTTCTGATAAACCCCGGCATCGACTGCGCTGATGTCGGCGGACGCCGCGGCCATCTCTGCCAGGCGCCGCTCGAGACCTGACGCGGCCTCTTTCCGCAGGAAGTCCTCGGTGCTCATGCCGCCGGGGACGGGATATGCGGGCAGTCGCGGCTGGCCGAGCTTGAGAGTCAGGCTCGCGCGGCGGGCGATTTCCACCGAGTTGGCCAGCGCCTCGGGGATGTCGGAGAAGAGGCGCGACATCTCCTCGGGAGTGCGCAGGTATTGCTGCGATGTGTAGCGGCGGCCACGGCCCGGGTCGGCCAGGAGCGCGCCGTCGTGGATGCAGACGCGGGCTTCGTGTGACTCGAAATCGCTCTGCTTGAGGAAGCGCACGTCGTTGGTGGCGACCACGGGGACGCCGCGCCGGCCGGCCAGGTTGACGGCGCTGGCGATGTAGCTCTCCTCGTTGGCTCGGCCCAGGCGCTGCAGCTCGATATAGTAGCGGTCCGGCAGCAATGCCAGCCAGTCGTCGAGGAGACGCGTGGCCTCCTCATCGCGCCCATTGGCGAGCGCGCGGCCGACGTCGCCTTCGGTTGCACAGGAGAGGGCGATGAGGCCTTCGAGCGTCTCGACCGTGAGCCAGCTGCGCTCGATCAGCGGGATACCGCGCTGCTGGCCCTCGAGATACGCGCGGCTCACCAGGCGGGTGGCGTTGTGGTAGCCGGTCTGGTTCTGGCAGATGAAGGTGATGCGTGCAGGCTGTTGGCGCTCACCTGACTCGCGCACCAGAAGGTCTACGCCTACGATGGGCTTGACGCCGCGCGCGAGCGCCGCGCGATAGAACTTGACCATCGCGAAGAGGTTGCTCTGATCGGTCGCGGCCACGGCGGGCATGCCCGCGGCAGCCACGGCCTCGATGAGCTCCGGAACGCGCACGACGCTGTCTATCAGCGAGTACTCGGTGTGCAGGCGCAGGTGAACGAAACCGGCGGACATCTCAGGCCTCCATGTCGGTGCCGGTGAGCGGCAGCTCGTCCTGTACCTGTGCCAGCGCGCCAAACGCCACCCGTACGGGGCTGAAGGAGCGGCGATGCTGGGGCGAGGGCTCGCGGGTGCGCAAGGCCGCGAGATGCGCCGGCGTACAGTAGCCTTTGTGGGCCGCGAGCTCGAAGCCGGGATAGCAGGGATCGAGCGCCTCCATCATCGCGTCCCGGTAGGTCTTCGCCAGAATGGAAGCAGCGCTGATTGCGGCGACGCGCGCATCGCCCTCGATGATGGTCTCTGCCGTGCAACCGAGCCGCAGATCGGCGAGCGGCGGGAGTTGGTTGCCGTCGATCCTGACGTGCGTCGGACACACCGGCAGGCGCAGCAGCGCGCGGCGCATCGCAAGAAACGTCGCGCCGAGTATGTTGAGCGCGTCGATCTCATCGCGATCGGCCCACGCGACCGACCAGGCGAGCGCACGCATGCGGATGAGCGGCGCGAGGCGGTCGCGCTCCTCTTTCGAGATCGCCTTGGAATCGGCGAGCCCTTCGATACGGCGGCGGGGGTTGAGGATGACCGCTGCCGCGACCACGGGGCCGGCGAGCGGGCCGCGCCCGGCTTCGTCGACACCCGCGACCCGCCTCGGAATGCCTGCAGTCTGTTGGCGCGTGGAGCTCATTGCCCGGTTTTTCGTGAGTCTCGGTCCTCGAGGAGTGTCAGGATCGCGTCGGCCGCGCGGCCGGCGGCGCCGCCGCGCAGCGTCTCATGGACTTTGCGAAACTCGTCATCGAGCTCACGCAGATATTCCCGATCCGAGAGCCGGCCGAGAAGCGCCTCGCCGAGCGCGGCACCGCTCACCTGCTCCTGCAGGAACTCGGGCACGAGCGCGCGGCCGATGAGCAGATTCGGATGCGAGAAGTACGGCACTTTGACCAGTCCCAGTCTTCGCAGCAGAAACGCAGTGAGTGCGCTGAAACGATACGCCGCCACCATGGGACGACGCGACAGCATCGTCTCCAGTGTAGCGGTTCCCGAGGCAACGATGGCCGCATCACAGGCGGCCAGTGCCTCCTGAGCGCGCCCATCGATCAATAAAACCTTTGGGGCGGCAGGGACTTCCGTCCGTTTGCTCTCGAAGACCTCACGAGCACGCACCGTCGCCATGGGCGCGATGAAGGTGAGATCCGGCCGGCGCTCGGCGAGCCACGCAGCGGCCGCGAGGAAATCCGCCCCCAACCGCCCGACCTCGCCCAGGCGGCTTCCGGGCAGGAGCGCTATGACGGTCGCCAGCGGGTGCAATCCGAGCGCGGCTCGCGCTCCTTCGCGATCGGCCTCGAGCGGAATCTGATCGGCGAGCGGGTGGCCGACGAAGGCGGCCGCAACGCCGTACTGCGAGTAGAACGCGGTCTCGAACGGCAGCAGACACAGCACCAGGTCACAGGCACTGCCGATTTTACGGACCCTCCCCTGACGCCACGCCCAGACCTGCGGGCTCACATACTGCACCGTCGTCAGTCCCCTGGCATGCAGGCGCCTGGCGAGGCGGAGATTGAACTCAGGCGCATCGACCCCGACGAACACATCAGGGCGGGAGGCGAGAAACCGGCTGACCAGGGAGGCCTTCAGCCGCAGCAGCCGCGGCAGATGGTGCAGCACCTCCGTCAGACCCATTACCGCGAGCTCCTCCGCGTCCGCCCAGGCTTCACAACCCCCCGCGATCATCTTCGGTCCCGCGACCCCGAAGCATTCGACTTCAGAGACGCGCGCCCGCAGCGCTGCAATGAGCGCGGCGCCGAGTTGATCTCCGGATGATTCCCCCGCGACGATGCCGACGCGCAGCGGCGCCGCACGCGTCATCTGACGATGCTGCGGGTAGAGTTGCGGATGAAGTTCACGAACAGGCGCAGCTCCGGCTGCTCACCGGCGGATTGCTCGAGCCGCTCGAGGGCTTCGCTCAGCTTCAGGTCGCAGCGATAGACGACGCGGTAAGCCTCGCGGATCGATCGGATCTGCTCGTCCGTGAATCCCCTGCGCTTGAGGCCCACTGAATTGATCGAGTGCGGCTCCGCGGGATTGCCGGCCGCCATGACGTAGGGAGGCACGTCACGCGTGACGATCGCCCCGCCGCCGAGGAAGGCGTAGGCGCCGACCCTGGTGAACTGGTGCACCGCGGTGAGCCCGCCGAGCGTCACCCAGTCGCCGATCTCGACGTGGCCGGCCAGGGCGGCACAGTTGGCAAACACCGTATTCGACCCGACCACGCAGTCGTGGGCGACATGCGAGTACGCCATGAAGAGGTTGTCGTGGCCGATGACGGTCACACCCGTACCGTGGGCCGTGCCGCGGTTGATCGTGCAGTTCTCGCGGAATACGTTCCGATCGCCGATCTCGAGCCGTGTCGCATCGCCGCCGTATTTCTTGACCTGCGGCGCATCGCCGATCGAGGCGAACTGGAATATTCCGTTGCCCGCTCCGATCGTAGTCG
>Ga0134128_10004239_pt1 | contig 17580 bp, 12 predicted proteins | sample KB31754_FD_96462 | JGI IMG/M metagenome (GOLD analysis project Ga0134128, IMG submission 96462) | Terrestrial soil microbial communities with excess Nitrogen fertilizer from Kellogg Biological Station, Michigan, USA - KB3-175-4 | ecosystem: Environmental > Terrestrial > Soil > Unclassified ... | reverse complement strand
TTGGCTCGGCTGCGCTGGATCTTTCCATAGAGTTCCAGCACCTGCTTTTGATCCTCTTCGGACAAGGCGATCGGCGTATTTGTTGTTTCTCGTGACATGGCGCCTCTTTCCACGCATTCTATAAACGCTACAAGTGCTACAACTAGTTTACGAGATGCGTGCCGGTCTGGCAATACTCGTTTCACGCGAGGATGCCGCGAAGCGACTGCAATTGCGAATAAAGCCTGATTCCAAGCGAGCTGCCCTTCGACCTCGCTTCTGCCGCTCAGACTGCGCTTCGTTTGACGCGTTCGGCGTAGGCGCGCCCTCCTTCCATTGCCGGTCTGTTTCCGCTAGGCGGCCCTACGGCTTTCAGTACCCCCTCAAAGGCATCCACACCACATCTCTGCCGATGTCGAAAAAAGAATACATTCACAACAGTTTTCTCTGTTGACAGCAACAATTTGCCGGTGATAACATTCATCCCTCAGCATTTGTGATACGCAGTACCATTATGTGGTACGCCAGTCGAAGAAATGGCTACTCCCCGGCGTAAAGCCATATAGCATTCGGCTCGCCTTACCGTTGGTCATTTCGAAACGATTCGGGATGTGTTCGAAGGCAAAGGAGCGACTACTGATCTGCGAACCGGTGTTGAAGATCCATTCTTTCCGTCAGCTCACAAACAGGCTTGGAGACACGTGACATCCAGGTGAACGCAAAGCTGATCTTTTGAAAATAGTCACAGGACCCGGTCGGGTGTTGGCGCAGCTCGGGGGTACACCTTCGTGCCATTTTCCAACAAAATAACCCGTACGGTTGTTATGAAGTCTTTAGCCAGGAGATATGAAGTGGACGAAAACAAAGAAGCCAAACTAAATATCGAATTAACGGAGTCGTCACGACGCAAATTCTTGAAGGCCGCGGGCATTACCTCTTTGGCGACCGGTTTAGGAAGAGCGGCGGAACTGAGCGGTCGACAGGCGGAGACGCAGTCGAAACCCGGAGAGAAGGTCGTCGCGATTCAGGTTCCAGCAGTCTCATTCAGCGATGAGGGAGTGAACGGCGTACTGGACACAGTGCAGCAGAGAGCAGGTGTCAACACACTGCTGATTGCTACTTTTAGCTACGGACGCGGCATCGAAGGGCGCCAGATTCCCGGCCAACCGCTACCCGACCATGGCAAGCAGGAGTATGACACACATACATTCCATGGAGGCGACTATGCAGCAGTGCATCCGGAATATTATCAAGATACTATTTTCAAGAATTTCCGAGCTCCGGAGCTGGGAGATTTTGATGTACTTGGCGACGTAGTTCCAAATGCAAAAAAGCGTGGAATGAAAAGCTATTGCTGGTTTGAAGATGTTTACAATCCCCGGCTATTGGACAACTTTGAGAAAGTCGCCGAAGTTGATGTTTATGGGCGTAAGACCGGCTCGGCATGTCTCAATAACCCATACATTCGCAACTTTCTGATTTCGCTTGTTGAAGATTGGACTAAGTCTTATGACGTAGATGGAGTTATGTGGTGTTCCGAGCGTCAAGGTCCTTTAAATCATGTCATCGATGCCCGCCGGGGGCGCGCGACCGTAACCTGTTTTTGCAACTACTGCGTTGACAAGGGAAGGCGCGAGGGCATCAATGTAGAGCGGGCACAGCAAGGATTCATGATTCTCGATCAATGGGTACGCGCTGCATGGTCACAGCCTCGGCCAACCGACGGATATTTCGTTACGTTTTGGCGCATTCTCGTAGAATATCCCGAGATTTTGGCCTGGGAGAAATTGTGGACCGATAGCCAACACGAAGTCTATGGCCGCATCTACGGTACGGCAAAAAGTATAAACCCACACCTGGAAGTCGGATTCCATATCATGCACCATATGTCTTTCAGTCCCTTTTACCGTGCCGTCCAAGATTATAGGAAAATACGGCAGCACGCAGACCTTCTAAAAATTTGTATGTATAACAACTGTGCTGGTCCACGTTTAACCGAGTACATTAATACTGTCCATTCGACGATTTGGGGAGACCTGCCGGCTGACTTAGCGCTCGACGTTTATTACAAGCTTTTGGGATACAACGAAGAGGCGCCTTTGTCTAAATTAGCAACAACTGGATTGTCATCGGATTATGTGTACCGGGAGACGAAACGGGCAATCGCCGATGTTCAAGCAGCTAACCTGCCGATTGCCGGCCTTTCTTCCGATTATATTGCACCCGAAGGCCAGCGTAATGTTGCTGGCGTTCCAAAGGAAATAGCGATCTACCCTGGAATTGACATCGATATACCGACTGGAAAGGGAGAAAAAAAGACCCAGCCGTCGGATGTTCGTGGCGCGGTCAAGGCTGCCTTCAATGCAGGGGCTCCCGGAATAATACTGTCGCGTAAGTATTCTGAGATGAAGCTTGTGAACCTCTCCGCCGCGGGTGAGGCGCTTAAAGAGTTAGGAATCCCAGTATGAACGGCTGTATAGTGGCTGCGCGGACTCAGCTACTGCTTCGTCCTGATAATTCCATGCGGAATGGGACTTGAACGCGTTTAAATACTGCTCAAAAGATTTGTCGTGTAAACTTTTCTCTGTAAATTGACTCGAAGCAATTCGGGCGGGGGGACACTAGCGTTTTCCCTTGGCCACTTCCTGGTGTCGGGAGTACTTTCCTGGTGCTAGTTTTGAACCGGCGTGCATCTGGATCGCATCCATGTTGGAGAAGCCCGGAACGGCAGCCTCAAGGACCGGGGCCGATAGCCGGGCGCGTTTCGATCGGCGAGTGAAAGGCGACAGTATGGCTGCAGCGGGTTGCATTCTGGGCAGTCTGAATGAAACCGGGAACCGTTAGGCATGATGCCGTCGCATTCCGGAAACCGCCGCCGCTGGACTGGGACGGCGAGTTATTTGATCTGCGATCATAGCCGTGCGAGCGGAGGCGTCCGGAACGAAAAAAATAAAGGCGAGCAGCCGTTATCTCGCTCGGTCGATGGCCTCCACGCACCAGCGTCCAGGCGGCGATTGATTCTCTCAACGCCAGACAACCATCCGAAGAAGGCCGGAATCGAACACAACCCGCGGTTATTTCAGACGCGCGTCAGTTCAGCCTCGGGAGCCGGATGCAGTTGTGACGTGGCATTAATTCGCAAAAATAGCAACGCGCTAATCAGCACCATTGTTGCCAGAAGAATGATGGGTGTGTTGTAGCTATGGAGATAGACAACTAAATATCCAAATACCACGGAAGAAAGGAAGGATCCCAATTGCCCGGCCGTGTTCATCATCCCTGAGACCATGCCGGTATATTGCTGACCCACATCCAGGCAAACAGCCCATGCCGAGGCAACCATGAAATCCATGCTGCCATATCCAAGGGCCAGGAACACCACTGCGGCGATTCTGTTTGGAGTAAGCGCCGTCGCCAACAGAAACATTCCGGATAGCGACAAGCCAAGTGAGCCGGCGATACGCCGTCCCCACTTTAAGCCGAACTTTCGGGCTAAGGTATCGCTCGCGAATCCACCGAAGATGTTAGCGAAGGCGCCAAGGATGAAAGGAAACATCGAGAAAAGCCCCATCTGCTGTTCCGAGAATCCCCGGCCCTTTTCGAGGTAGGTGTGCAACCACGAGATATAGAAATGGCTGCCCCAGCAATAAGTGTGATACATCAGCATGATCGCCCATACGTTGCCGTTGCGCAGAGCCGCTTTCAACGGCATTCGTTTGTGCTGTGGGCGTGGGGTGTCGTTCGCAAGAGCAAGATCCTCCCCCGATAGCCCCCGGATTTCGGTCGGATTATCTCGATAAAACGCATACCAAAGAACGGCCCAAAGGACACCCAGCCCGCCGAAGCACCAGAACGAAGCGCGCCAACCATAGTGAAACTGGATGGGAACCACTAGAAGAGGAGCGAGCGCGCCGCCTATTCTGCTAGCCATGAATACTGTGCCTTGCGCGCGAGCGCGCTCGGTTGCCGGAAACCAGCGGTGAATGCTTGCTGAACTATTTGGATACGCGCCAGCCTCGCCGACGCCAAACAGAAATCGAGTGACCAGTAGCGTGGAATAGCCGGAAACCATGCCAGTTAGCGTTGTAAATGCAGACCACCAAAGGACGATTCTCGTGAGAACCCGGCGTGTGCCAATTCGATCACCAAGCGCGCCAGTCGGGATTTCAAATAGCGCGTAGGCGAGCGTGAACGTTCCCATGACCCAGCCCCACATGGGAGGCGTAATGGAGAGATCCTTCTGAATGCGAGGGCCCGCGACGGAGATGCACACCCGATCCAGATACGTGATGATCGATAACAGGAACAGCAATCCGAGAACGCGATAACGATATCTCATAGTTGCCGTCGATCGATTTACGGAACCGCATCCATCAGAGCGGCAATCTCCCGGGCGGCTGCGCATACTCCTCGAATGATGTCCTTCTCACGGTCGGGAGTGATTCGAGCGATTGGGCTAGACAGACTGATGGCAGCGGACACGTTTTCGTTTTTTGGTCGAATCGGCGCTCCGATACAGACCCCTCCCTCGACCGCTTCCTCCCGGTCGACAGCGTAGCCTTTGACGCGAATACGTTCGAAGTCGCTCAACAGAGCGCCGCGATCTATTACCGACTTCGCCGTACGTCGGTAGAGGCCATAGACTTCCAAAATCTGATCGACCAAGGGCTGTTCCTGAAACGCGGTGATTGCTTTACCGAGAGAGCTGCAATGGGGAGGCAATACTCGTCCAGGCTTGTTGATCACGCGGACTTCGTGCAGAGCCTCCACCGAATCCAGGACGTGAATGCGATTCTCAAACAGAAATGCGAGACTCGCCGTTTCGTCGTAATGACTTGCCAGCCCGCGCAAAACGGGGTGAGCGAGTTCCTTCAGCCGGTCGGCTCGCTCTCGAAGTTTTCCGAACAATACGCGCGGGGTCAACCGATAGCATCCATCCGCATCCTGCTGTAGGTAACCGCGCGTCTCCAGCGTCACCAGAATCCGAAATAACGAGGATTCCGGCATGCCGGCGCGTGCGGCGATTTCCTTTAGACCCAACTGGCTCTTGTCGTCTTCAAAGCACTCCAACACGTCAAGAGCGCGGCCAATCGCTTTTGATAAATATTGTTCCCCGGATGGCTGCGGCTTTTCCGAAGACAACACTTTATGCATCTTCTTGGGCCGTCGCCGTTGGATTTTAGTAGCCGATCCTGCCATAATTTAACCTGCCCATTTGGACATTAGACTTGCTCGGGGACTCACAAACGCGGATGCATATACTCGCCGCACATGCTTCGCATAAAAGCCACTGTCTCCCGCGCCTTTTCGAGCAGTAGAGAATGCTCGCTGCCAATGCCCACGAAGCGCATCCCGCGCTCAAGCCAAGGCTGCGCGAGGGCGCTGGTCCTGCACTGGATACCGGGAACCACCCCATGCCGTCCGCACGACTCGATCAAGCGTTGAACTGCCTGGACGAGTGCCGGGTGTTCAAATTCACCGGGAACTCCCAGCGAGATAGAAAGGTCCGATGGACCAACCATGGCCACATCCACACCGGGCGCCGAAAGTAGTTCATCGCATCGTTCCAGTGCTGTGCGGGTTTCAAACTGCACCACCGTCAGAGTGTTCTCGTTCAGATATCGGATCACTTCGTGGAACGTGGCAGGCTTATAGTCGAGGACCGGGGCCATGATCCCATAGCCGCGCTTCCCGCAGGGTGGAAATTTCATCCAACTGATTGACTCCCGTAGTTCCTCGGGCGATTCCACTCGAGGAAGGATAATCCCTTGCGCGCCCACATCGAGGAAACGAGCCTGCAATGAATAGGAAAGCTCACCAACACGGACCAGTGGCGTAACGCCGGATTGCACGGCCGCGTGAATCATTTCCTGAATCGTCTCTAGGTCGAAACCGGAGTGTTCGGCATCGATGAACGCATAATCGAAACCTGCCGCGGCGAATACGCGCAGCACTTCCGACGAACGGAAATGCTGAACCAAGCAGCCGAAAACCGTTTCCCCCCGGCCAAGCTTGTCCTTCGTGACATTAGGACGCATCCTTTCCTCCCTGAACAGGATACACCAAATCGGGAACGGTACACTAACAATGAAAATTACTAATAGGAAGTAAAAATTAATTGACAAGAACGGTGCGGCGGTGGCAGAATCGGGCAGATTGTGAGGAATGTCCGATGAATCAGCCACGTTACCCGATCGCAACCGCTTGCTATTTGCTCATCCTGGCAGGGGGAGTGTTACGCGCACCAGCGCAAGTTAATACCGCCACGATTTACGGCAATGTTAAGGATTCCTCGGGAGCAATCGTCCCGGAGACTCAGGTTTCATTGAACAATTCGGCAACCGGGGCCAGTTTGTCGACCACATCCAATGCAGACGGCGAATTTACATTTACGTTTGTTCCGGTGGGGACCTACACGCTGAACCTCCGTGCTCACGGGTTCAAGACGCTCTCAAGAGAGGGTCTGGTCCTGAACGCCGGACAGAATTTGAGGCTCAACCTGACGATGCAACTTGGCGAAATCAGAGATGTCGTCACAGTATCCGCGGAAGCGGCGCTTGTGAATGCGGTTAACGCTCAACAGGAACAGAGCGTCGGAACCAGGCAAATCAAGCAATTACCCACGCCGCGTCTAGACTGGACGAACCTATTGGACGTCGGCACGGGGATCTCAAAAGGTGGAAACAGCGGCGTCACCTTGAATGGCCTTCCGCCGGCCTCGTTTAGCCTGACCGTCGATGGGACGAACGCAACCAGCGATCCAGAATTTTCCTCGCTCGGCATGTACCAAAATTTCAACACGATCAAGGTAATCAGTCCGGACGCGATTCAAGAAGTCACGGTCACCAAAGGCATCGCGCCCGCCGAAATAGCGGGGACAATGTCCGGCAATGTCAATATCATTTCGAAAAACGGAACGAACGAGTTTCACGGAGACGTTTTTGAGAACAACCAGGTCGCGGCGTACAACGCCCGAAATTCTTTATTAGCGACGAAACCGGGCGACACGTTCAACCAATACGGAGGGGCGCTGGGTGGTCCTATTCTCCGCAATCGCCTTTTCTTTTTTGCTACCTACGAAGGCCTGCAAGAACGTGCGTTCAAGCTGGTCAGCGGTGACACGCCGACGCCCTATTTCCGCAATCAAGCTCTGGCTGCGAATCCAGCCTACGACACAGTTCTGAAGTTGTATCCTTTGCCGAACCAACCGTTCAGGCCTACCGATCTGACCGCGCGCTACATTGCATCGGGAGCGACCGCGTCCTCGGACAACCATGGCGTCCTGCGCGGCGATTATCAAATCACGTCAAACGACCTGCTGACCATGCGCTATACGCATTCGGAGCCAGGCCAGACGATTCCACGTGTTGTCTCCGCAAACTCGCGGAGCTTCATTTCCAGCACCAACGACGGCACGTTGAGCTATACACATTCCTGGAGCACAGCGGTCGCGGTGACCCGGTTCGGATATAACCGCATTTCCGAACTGCGATTAGATGGCCTCCACAACATCGCAGGAGTCGCCAATCTGCGCGTTGCTGGGCTGGACAATTCAGGAGGGGAAGCGTTTTCCATTGATGGCTCTAACACAGATTTCGAACAAACGATTGCGCTCAGCCGCGGCCGGAATTCTATCAAATTCGGCGTGATCTTTCAGCGTATGCTGGACGGGCGCAACGATGTGGATATACCGGAGTTGCGGTACAACAGTTTCTCGGATTTTCTGGCGCAGACGCCAAGTCAACTTACGTTGAATTTCGGCGTTCTTCCATTTGCGTTGTGGTCGGATCAGCTAGGCGGTTTTGTCCAAGATGACTTTAAGGTAAATCGCCGCCTCACACTGAATGTGGGTGTGCGGTACGACTATTTCACAGTGCCCAAGGAACGTGACGGGCGCTTATTTAATCGCTCCGAGTATGGATTCGGCCCGCTCCAGCCGCCGAGCGCCGTCTATGATCCGGATACGAATAATTTCGCTCCTCGTATTGGCTTCGCTTACTCCTTGGATGACGCGGCGAAGACTGTGGTTCGTGGTGGATTTGGAATGTTCATCAGTCCCCATCCGATCTTCGGAGGTCCAATTGACCTCGTTCAGAACTCGTTGACTCTCCCGTTCCGAGCGATCCTCACCGGTCAGCAAGTCCAGCAGTTCGGTCTCAACTATCCCGTCACGAATTCCGAAGCACAAGATCTCATCGAGAAAGGTTTGCAGTTTCCTTACAGCAACATCAGCATTAATACAAACTTCCCGGACCCCTTTAGCTTGCAGTACACGCTTACGGTGGAACGGCAATTATCGGATTCCATGCTGTTGTCAGTGGGTTATGCCGGGAATCGAGGCGTAAACCTGAATATGGTGCGCTATCAAAACTTGCCCGACAGAATCACGAATATCCAACCGGTCAGCGGCTTTGGCACCTTCCGCTATTGGGATACCTCGAATTCGAGCAACTACAACAGCCTCCAGGCTTCATTGAAGAAGCGTTTTTCGAGCGGCCTTACCTTCGATCTGAATTACACATGGGCGCGCAGTATGGGCTATGGGACATCCGATTTGTTGCTCGAAAGTCCGCCTCAGGATAATAACGATATCCGGTCCGACTATGGCCCAACCCCTTTCGATGTGCGGCACATGTTCATTGGAAGTGTTTTATATGAGCTGCCTCTTGCGCAGCTATTCTCAAGTGGGAATCCCTTTGTCCGGCAACTCGTCGGAGGATGGCAGGTCGGTAGTGTTTTCAGCGCGCAAACGGGGTCACCGTTGAATATCACGGAGGATTCGAACTATGAATCTAGCCGTCCGGACTATGTTGGCGGCGAAGCGATTTCGAATAATTCGCAGCGGACGCTTTTGTATCTCAATCCATCGGCATTCGCCATGGTGCCCACTCCGAACGGTAACCCGGTCCGCCCGGGCAATTTAGGCCGCAACGGCATCTATGGGCCAGGCTCCTGGGACATCGATTTCTCATTGGCGAAGGATTTTGCGATTACGGAAAAATTGAGGCTCCAGCTTCGTGGAGACGCCTTTAACGTGCTGAATCACCCAAACGCCGGCGGTATCGTTGCCGACCTTACAAAAGGTAGTTTCGGGACGATCAACTCACTAAGCTCGCGAACACTGCAACTCGGAGCGCGGCTGAGCTTCTAACTATGAAGAAAATTGGAACTCTTATCACCATAGTAACGATAGGGTGCGTGGCCCTCATCGCATCCAGAAGCGCAAAGAATGAGGAGCGCGCGGATTCATTCGTGAATTCGCTAGGCATGAAGATGGTTAGTATTCATGCAGGCACGTTTCAGATGGGCGGCGATCTGCCGACCGACCCCGAGCAGTTAAAGCAGTTCAAATGGCTGACGCACGGTGACTACGATGAAAAGCCTGTGCATGAGGTAAAAATCGCTCACGGTTTCTTTATGGCGCAGACCGAGGTGACGGCTGAACAATATGCAAGGTTCCGTGCGGATTATCAGGATCTTGGGCCTTTTCCACCGTATGTCACAGGCGTGAGTTGGGACGATGCCCAGGCGTTCTGCCGTTGGCTCAGCAAGAAGGAACAGAAGAATTATCGTCTTCCCACGGAAGCGGAATGGGAATACGCCGCGCGCGCGGGAACAACTTCAAATTTCTCATCAGGAGATCTACCTCCGGCAATCGGAGACGCCAACGCCTGGGGGCTGGAAGATATGGAGGCAGGTCCGTCGGAATGGGTTCAGGACTGGTACGGCCCCTACTCTCCGCAAACGGAAACCGATCCGGTCGGGCCCAGTGGCGGAGTGAGCCGCGTGGTGCGGGGCGGTGGCATACCTGCCCCTAAGGACAAGAACCTGGAAGGCTTCGCGCCATATTACCAACGTTCGGCGAATCGGGCGAGCGTCGCGCCGCAGTATGCGGGCCGCACGCCCATTGGCTTCCGCGTCGTGGAAGGCGCTGAGCCGCAAACAAAACCGGCACCGGTTGTGCGCCCGTTCCCTGAAAAATTTGTGAAGCAAACACACGCCCAGGTCAACGCAGGCCCAGATCCGGACAAGCCGTGGTTCCGGCAGCGCAACCTTTTGCCGATCCCTCCGGAAGATATGATGCCCGACGAAATTGCAGCGGCAGGCGTCAATGCTGGAGTCGGGGGCCACAATCATTCCGCGGGGCTCGTCGTATGTCCCAATGGTGACGTGCTTGTCATCGCTTTTTCAGCGCCATCTTCGTCGACCGAATATGTGCCATCGACCAGTTTCGTCGTCACGCGCCTCCGATTCGGCAGCGAAGAATGGGATATGCCGCAAGTCTTTTATGATTTTGCGGATGTGAACGACCAATCGGCGCTAATTTGGAACGACAACGGAGTGATCCGCTTCTTTGGAGGGGGCGTGGGTTTATCGGGTGTGCCATTCCGCTGGCAATCTTCGCGAGACAACGGCGCAAACTGGAGTCCTATCAGCCTTCCGTTGCTCCGCGGACCCATCGGCGGTTTCGCGCCTCAACCCATCACCAACGCTTTTCGAACCAGCGATGGGACCATGTACATAGCGACCGACGCAGTCGGCGGCGCTTCCATGTTGTGGGCGAGCCACGACGAAGGAATGACCTGGGTCGATACCGGTGGCCGAACCGCTGGCCGCCATACCGCGTTTGTAGTTCTGAAGGACGGAAGCATCTTGGGAATGGGCGGCAAAAATACCGATATCGACGGTTACATGCCTGAGGCGATCTCACGCGACGGCGGCCGCTCGTGGACGGTTAGCAAGAGCCCATTTCCCGCCTTAGCGAGCAACCAGCGCCCCACGATGATCCGCCTGAAGAGCGGGCGGCTTTTTTTCGCAGCGGATTTTCAAGACCGGAAGGGCAAGCAGCCCAAAGGAATTACTGAGCACGGCGCGTTCGCTGCGTTGTCGAATGATGAAGGAAAAACGTGGCACATTAAGAAATTGCCCGGCGTGTTACCGCACGAAGCGTGGGTGCTGCCGAAGCGAGACGAATGGGCGAAGCGCTTTCATGGGTACGGCACGCTGGGCTACACTGTCGCGGCCCAAGCGCCGAATGGGCTGATTTACCTGATCACAAGCATGAACCATCCATCTCAACAATTCGAAATGAATGAGAAGTGGATTCTATCCGATTCCGACGATTCCGCCACGGCAGAATTGAGCGCCAATGCCAAATCGATAATAGGGTCGCAGAAATACTCGAATGGACAGAAACAGGCAGAGTGGTCGGGGAAGGTCGATAGTGACGGCCGCTACGTGTTGGACGGTCCCGAAATATGGTTCTATCCGAGCGGCAAAAAAGAGTACCAGGTAGAGTATCGCGATGGGCACAAAGTCGGCTCAGAGATCCAGTGGGCTGAAGATGGAACTAAGATTTCGGAGTGGGAACACCGCGTCGGCAGTGTAAGCATCTGGACTCAATATTGGCCAAAGGGACAAAAGAAACACGAATCAGAGTGGAAAAATGGCCGGTGCACCGGCGAAGCACAAGCCTGGGCGCCTTCGGGCAAATCAGTGGGCAAGTGGCTGTTCGAGGATGGCCATCTGCAACACTAACACGAATCGGCGCCAGCGAGTTTGTAATTCCACGGTCTGTAATTCCAAGGGTAGGTGATGAACGGTGGGTTAGTTGCGTTAGCGGACGATTTAACCGGCGCATTGGAAATCGGCGCTCAGTTCGCGGAGCACGGCCGGAGCGCAGTTGTCTCGACGCGACCAGAAGTGAAAACTGCCGGCGAATCAAGTGTATTGGTTCTGGACACCGAAACGCGCCATGCGGGTCCCGAGAAAGCAGCAGAAATCGTCCGCCGTTATCTCTCGGAGGCGAGATTGGGCCAGCCAGGCAGATTTTTTAAGAAGACAGATTCTACGTTGCGCGGCAATATCGGCAGCGAACTGGAAGCTATGGCGTCGATGTTCGACGGAATGTCGATTGTGTACGTGCCCGCGTATCCTCAGCTTGGTCGCACGGTGCGCAATGGGGTTCTACATGTAAATGGGAACCCGCTGCACGAGAGTGAATTCGCACAGGATCGATTGAACCCCGCGGTTCTAAGCTCCATTCCCGATCTGCTAGCCGCTCAGACTCGTATGCTCGTTCGCGTTACGGCCGTTAACGAGCTGAAATTGCCGGACAGGCCTTGCATTCTGGTCTGCGATGGCGTGTGCGATGAGGATATAGACATGGCGGCGCGATTTATCTCCAGCCATGAAACGCTGATCGCCGCCGGGCCATCCGCGCTTGCGAAGGAGTTGGCAAAAGTGTGGTCGTTAGGAATCGGTGTAAGGACCACATTGCCTCCGTTGCGCAGTTGCTTGATCATCAACGGCAGCTTGCACCCGCGATCGTTAGCGCATTACCGCGAGGCTAAGGAGGCGGGAATCCGCGTCGCCACCGCTTTAAATTCGAAGGCTGACGATTGGGTGTTATGGGATGCAGAAATGCCCGTAGCGGGCGAGGGAACCGTCCGTTGCGAGAGCGTCGGCAAATTGGTGCGCACGGCGGTGGAGCGTGGCGATCCCGATGCGCTTCTGGTATTCGGCGGGGATACCACATATGGAATCCTTCAGGCTCTGGGTGAACCGACCCTGTTCTCGATTGGTGAAGTTGCTCCGGGCGTGGCAGTTTCCCGCATTCCGGTCGCGGACATATATCCGCAGTGGGGCCGCAGTAGAGATTTGTACCTAATATCCAAGGCGGGGGGATTCGGAGAGGAAGGCTTGGTGCTCTATTTGAAGGAACGACTCCAAAGTATTCATCAAGGAATTGTGCAGTGATATTCGGCATTACAACAGGGGATTCCAGCGGCATCGGCCCGGAAATTCTGCTCAAGTCGTTCCGCGACGGCGAGTTGAAGCAACCCGTCGTGGCCTACGGCGATCTCGCCGTGCTTGCATACTATAACGAGCGCTTGAACCTGGGGGTGGATCTCCGGTGCATCTCGAATCCGACGGCTTACGTTGCCGGTCCTCTGAACGTTGTCGATGCGGGGTTGTTACGACGAGAAAACGTGAGGTCCGGCCAACTCGACGGCCTTTCGGGAGCCGCCGCCCGAGCGTACGTTGTCAGTGCAACGAAGGCCGCGCTGGCCGGTGACATAGCGGCGATCGTAACCCTGCCGATGAACAAGGAGGCAACGCAGCTCTCCGATTCGAAGTTCGTGGGTCACACGGAACTGATTGGCGAATTGTGCGGCTCGAGCGACGTAACAATCATGCTCGCCTCGGATGATCTGATCGTGACCCACGTCAGCACGCACGTTTCGCTGGCGAAAGCGATTGCGGCGGCCAAGAAGGAACGTATTTGTAAGATTTTAAAGCTTACGAGCGATGCAGTATCTCGCCTGATAGAGCATCCGCGCATTGCGGTGGCGGGATTGAATCCACATGCCGGCGAAAACGGGTTATTCGGCGACGAAGAAATTCGAGAGATCCGCCCCGCAGTCGATTGGGCAAAAGCCCAGGGCATGCCGATTGACGGCCCCTTTCCTCCCGACACGGTCTTCTACCTTGCGGTACGCAGAAAAAAATTCGACGCAATTGTCTGCATGTATCACGACCAGGGCCATATCCCGCTGAAGCTTCTCGATTTCGAAGGCGGAGTAAATGTCGCACTCGGCCTGCCTATCATCCGGACTTCAGTGGATCATGGCACCGCGTTCGACATCGCGGGCGCGGGGGTCGCCTCAACAATTAGTCTCCGCAAGGCTCTCCAGTTCGCCGTGCGGCTGGCAACAAATCGGAGTGAGCAGGTCGTTTGCGAAGCGTAACATTCCACCAACCGTCGAAGCTCGTGTTTGGTCGTGGATGTCTCCAGGACTGCGCGGCGGACATCATCGAACAAGCTCCTCGCACAGTGCTGCTCGTCACCGGACGATCAAGTTACGAGTTGGTTCGTCCGCTTGTGGCGGTACTGGAGTCAGCCGGTATCGCTATAAAGATCCAAAGCGGCGTTCGGAACGAGCCGACGGTCGATCAATTCCACAGTTTCTTCGCAGAAGCGGCAATGCAGATGCCGGAGGTGGTCGTCGGCGTGGGAGGCGGCAGTGCTTTGGATGTGGCGAAGCTAATTGCCGCCCTCTTGGACAGCGACCAGCAGATTTCCGAGATTTTTGGCGTCGATCGTTTGCACGCGCGGCGCACCCGGCTGGTTTGTATGCCGACAACGGCCGGCACGGGAAGCGAGGTATCGCCAAATGCAGTTCTGCTGGATACCGCCGATTCGCTGAAGAAAGGAGTCGTCAGCCGCCATTTGGTTCCCGATGCAGCTTACGTCGACCCCTGTCTCACAACGACCGTTCCTCCCGCGGTGACCGCGGCAACCGGTATGGACGCGCTGACGCACTGTATTGAAGCCTATGCGAATCGCTTTGCTCATCCGGCCGTGGATTTATATGCTCTCGCGGGAATCAAGCTCATCGGAAGGCACTTGTGCAGGGTCGTACAAAACGGCGACGATCTCGACGCTCGCGAGGGCATGGCTCTGGGAAGCATGTACGGAGGATTGTGTTTAGGGCCGGTGAACACAGCGGCGGTGCATGCCCTGTCATATCCTCTGGGTGGAGAGTTTCACATCGCACACGGGCTCGCCAATGCCATTTTGTTGCCGCACGTGCTGGAGTTCAACCTGCCGGCAATGCCGGAGCGTTACGCTGAGGTCGCTAAAGCGCTGGGAGTTGTGGAAGATACTCATCACAGCGAAACGGCTCGACGGGGCGTCGAGGCGATCAAAACGATGATGGCCCAATGCCGCCTTAGCTCGTCGCTTCGCGATCTAGGAATTCCCGAAAGCGCGATACCAGGTCTGGCGGCATCCGGGATGACCATCAGCCGCCTTTTGAAAAATAACCCTCGCGAAATGACGACGAGTGATGCTGAAACGATTTATTGGAACGCCTATCGATAATGCCAATTCAGCAACCATTAAATGTTCATACAGAGATGGATGCCCGTCTCGACTGCCTTCGTGGAACTGTCGTCAGTCTCAACACGCCCTTCGACGAAGACGGCCGGATTGATTTCAAGTCGCTCGAGCGACTGCTGGAATTCCACCTGAGCGAGGGCGCCTGCGGATTTCTGGTGCCCGCTCAGGCTGCTGAGGTGCTGTCGCTTACGCCGGAAGAGCGTGCCTCCATTGTGAGCACGGTTCGGGAAACGACCCGCGGACGAGCTGTGGTTATTGCCGGCGCGACAGCCGCGAACATCCCAGAAAGTTTCGCAATGGCGCGGCATGCAGTGCGGGTCGGCTGTAACGGCATATTGAGTGAACCCCCTATTGGCATGCCACTCGAGTTCGAGCCGCTGTTCGGCTACTTTGAAGAAGTTGCACATATCGGCGCGCCGTTCCTGATGATTCAGGATCTCGACTGGCGCGGTTCAGGTATGCCCATTGCGTTGATCGTTCGTTTATTTGAAGCCCTCCCCACGTTCCGGTGTATCAAAATTGAAGTGAATCCTGCTGGACCTAAATACAGCGCGGTCCTGTCGGCGACGAACGGAAGGTTAAGAGTGGCCGGCGGATGGGCGGCTCTTCAGATGATCGAGGCGCTCGACCGGGGTGTGGATACGTTTATGAATACAGCTTTGGTGCGATTCTATCGGGCTGTAATTGACGCGCATGGCTCCGGTGATCGATCTCTTGCGATTAAGCGGTTTCGTGACATGCTTCCCGTCCTCGCCTTCACGCGCCAGCATTTGGATATTTCGATTGCTTTTCACAAACGGCTATTTCAGCACTTGAACATTTTCGCGAGCGCACACGTCCGAAAACCAGGCGTGCCTTGGGATAGCTATCACGAGCGGCAGTGCACTGATTTGCTTTCGTATGTTGACAAACTATACGAAGGTGCAGTTCCCTTTTAGAACATCCAACCGTAATTCTTTTATTTAGCATCTCATAACCGAGTTTCTCGGGACCAGCCAGCAGACACTCCACAAACCGGCTGTACTGATCCGACGCACGAGCATCCCGAGCCACTTTGCATAATAGTCGCAATCTACTTCCACTACGAAGCCAGGACGATATCTATTCCCTGAATTTTCCGTGAAGTCGACTGATCCCCGACAGCGGCCGGCACGGAAAGGACATCGCGTCGTTTTATAAGCGTGTGCGCGGGCAGGTCAACTCGCTTCAGGCGTGAAGTCGGGGGCCTGATATCAGATCTGCCCCTGCCCGGAGAGTACAATAATAATCCGGCGATTGCGGGAGATCGCCCGACGCCGCCGATTACTCAGTGGCAGATGGCGAACTACCGCTCCGCCCGAGAACATCTCTGGAGCAGTTCGCCGCATCGTGCATGTTTTGGAGCCGCAGGCCGCCATTCCTTCCATTCAGACGATGCGCCAAGTCGTGGCAAGCTCCGTATCCGAACAGCGCTTCCAGGTCATCCTGCTCGGCACGTTTGCCGCTATTGCTGTTGTACTCGCCTGTCTTGGAATTTACGGTGTGCTTGCGTTCACCATAAGCAGGCGAACGTCCGACATTGGGCGTGCGAATGGCTCTCGGAGCCCGGCCGGACACGATTCTGATTTCAACACTTGCGGCGGGAATGGCCAGTTCTGGTAGGGATCGTGGCCGGACTGACTATTTCCGCCGCACTGGCGCGGGTCGTCGCCAATCTGCTATTCGGGGTGCCCGCACTCGACCCTTGGACATACGCAGGAACTTCGCTGGTGCTCTTGCTGATCGCAGCGCTCGCGTGTTTGATTCCCGCGCGCCGCGCTGCCTGGCGTAACGAATAGCTCGTTCAGCGGATGATAGCTCCTTTGTTTTTGGCGTACGGCTTTGTGAACGAAGCTTATATCGGCACCGAGGCACTTGCGACGGTGGTCATGCACGTTTCGAAGCTGAACGCTTACGGCACATCAAATCTGCTGTACTTCCAAAAGGTAATGGCCCGGGTGTACTTGGAGCCACAGTCATTTCCGTTTCGGGATGGTCGGTGAAACGTGTGCTGTTGGCGACACGGCAGTCCCGTATGCTACGCCGCCAGATTCGATTTGGGCCGAATAACACAAACAATCAAAAGTAGGCTTCGGATTCCGTAATCGGGTTTGCGCAAATCCAAGAACGTAACGGTTAATGCAGCGGGGCCCAGGTTGGATCGAGTGCCAGGAATGCATAGCCGTATCGGCGGCCGAGCTCCCGGACGGACGGCGTGTCGAAATGTACGAAATCGCCCCGGTCTTTGAGGCCCGCGGACGACACAAACCCGGTGTGCGGAACGCTGAGGGGAATCATCGCAAGCTGCTCGTTTACGATTAGAGCGAATCGGGAACGGCCGTTGGGCCGGTGATATAGACTTTCACAAAGCTCGCCGACAACTACTGGTACATCCGGCGCGCCAAGGTCGGCCCGCAGGTCGTGAATGAAACCGCTCCAGCGCGTAATGTATGTGGCGGCATCCTGCTCGGAAAGCGACTCGCCTTCTCCCTGGTGCCAAAGGATACCCCGCAGTTTTCCCCATTTCATGGCTTCGCGAGTCCGGCGCACTGTGTCAGCGTATAGCTTCCCCCCACGCTGCCATTGGGCAAGGCTGGTGGCGCCAACCGCGCAAGGAATGAGCCCGATCGAAAGAGACGGATTTGCCGTTTCCAGCACTTTCGCGAAAGTACGGCCAA
>Ga0134128_10004238_pt1 | contig 17580 bp, 12 predicted proteins | sample KB31754_FD_96462 | JGI IMG/M metagenome (GOLD analysis project Ga0134128, IMG submission 96462) | Terrestrial soil microbial communities with excess Nitrogen fertilizer from Kellogg Biological Station, Michigan, USA - KB3-175-4 | ecosystem: Environmental > Terrestrial > Soil > Unclassified ... | reverse complement strand
ATATTTGGAGATGGACTCGCCGGGCAGAATGATGGGCTGATATCCCGGCGGCGGTCCGTATTCGGAGCGCTCGGGGCGTTCGGTTCTCGCCGGGCGTTCAGACCGTCCACCGCGATCTGAGAATTCCGACCGCTGGGGTCGATCATTTCGTTCAGGGCGGTCATTTCGTTCGGGGCGGTCGGTCCGCTCGGGGCGTTCAGCACGGGGAGCCTCGCGCGGCACTTCGGTGGTCGGGCTGGCAAACTTCGATTCCGGCATGCGCTCTCCGCGGCGTCCGCGACGGCGACGCCGTCCGCGCATTCCGCCACGGTTGTCCCGGGAATCGCCGGAAGCGGGCGCCACGTGACTTTCCGTTCCAGCTTGCGAATGTTCCTGGGGTTGCGATTCTGTCTCTAGCGGGGCGGCAAACGTTTCGCCGTTATGACCGTCGACCTGGGGTTGCAGTTGGTGGCGCTCCAGGACGGGCCGGTTGGTGGGGACTTCGTCGAGGTCCTCGGAGTCCTCCAACTCCATAAAGTCGGAGACGTAAAGGAACGCGTCGCGTTCCAGGCCAATGTCAACAAAAGCGGATTGCATTCCGGGAAGAACGCGGGTGACACGTCCTTTGTAAATGGAACCTGCCAGGGTGTATTCGTTCTCGCGTTCCAGGTAAATTTCAGCGAGTAGGTCGTCTTCGACCATGCCCACCTTGGTTTCGTGGGGCGTGGAAGAGACAAATAGTTCTCTAGTCATGCGAACTCCGGTCCCGGGCCGTCAGACGGCCGCAGGATCACCGGATGGAAGGCAGGAAGAGTTCGGGAGGATCAAGCGTTGCGATAGCCGCCCTGGACAAGGGACAGCCCCGGCCCCGGAGTTCTCTCCGTGGCCGAATCCGTTGCGTAAGCTTAGGAATCTTTTGCACTTATCGCTTTAGCGCTTCGCCAGGTTTGTGACCGCTCTCTCAACTCTGAGGGGGCCGTTACCGGCCTGGCAGCGCCTTTGCTTAATCCTGCCCGGCTTTAACTGCTTTTCTAGCCGGCGTATGCCCTCTTTACGCGAGGGCGATCGTAATTAATCTTTTTCCGCGCGGATGGCAAGCGCGGGCTAACCCCCTGCCATTCTTCCTCCTGCGTCAGTTCACGAAACGGCGCATGCGGACATTCATTACAATGCCCAACGCCAGAAACATAAACAGGACAGAAGACCCGCCATAACTCATCAGCGGCAGGGGTATTCCGGTGACCGGCATAAAGCCGACCACCATGCCGACATTGACTAGGATATGGAAGCTGAGTACCGCCACCACACCCATCACTACGAACGTGCCAGCGCGGTCGGGCGCCGTTTGCGCGTTCTGCGTCAATCGCATCAGCACTATGAAGTATAACAGCATTACCGCCAGGGCTCCTACAAAACCATGTTCCTCGGCGAATGCGGCAAAGATAAAGTCCGTTTGTGGGACGGGTAAGAACGCCAAATGGGTTTGGGAACCCTCCGAATTCCCCCATATGCCGCCCGATCCGACGGCAATCAGTGACTGATTAACCTGGTATCCGGAGCCCTGGCTGTCGGCCTCCGGATGCATGAAGCTGGTAAGACGATCGCGCTGGTAGGGTTTTAAGGCGTGCCAGGCCAGCGGCAACAGCAGGGCCGCCGTGATAGTCACAATGGCTGCCTGCTTGAAGCGCACCCCACCCAGAAACAAGCCGACGATCGCTATCGGCAAGTAAGTAAGGCTGGTTCCGAGGTCAGGCTGTCGCAAAACCATGAGCATGGGGACCAGGACGATCGCGCCTGCTTTCATGAAATCCGGCCACGTGAGTTCCCTCTGGTGCAGGTCGGCGAAGTACTTGGCCACTGCCAGAATCAGAATCAGTTTCACCCACTCTGACGGCTGAAAGTGCGCTCCTCCCGGCATTTTGATCCAGCGCCGCGCCCCCAGATACTTTTGCCCGAACAGCATCACGCTCATCAGGGACACAATGGCGGCGATGTACAGCCAGTGCACCCGGTCCAACAGTTTCTGGTAATTAATCAGGCTGACCAGAAACATGCCGGCAATGCCGCCTAAGATCCAATAAATCTGACGGATATGCGCCCCGGCAAACTTGGTATGGACGGTGGCGCTGTGAATTTCCATCACCCCGAGCCCGCAGATCACCAGGACGAAGGTGAGGAGCAGCCAGTCGAAATCACGAAATGAGATGTAGCGGGACATGGGTTTCGTCAGTCGTCAGTCGTCGGCCACCGATCGTTCGCGGTTGACCGTTCGTCCTCAACAGTTAGCAATTTGACTCCTCTCCAACTTTCGCAAAGCAGCGCCGGCATCCTGCCGGGACGGCGGCGCTACTGTAGACCTGGCGCCGCAACCGCCAGCGGCGCACGAGACTTCGGTACATCTAAATCGAAATGCCCGCCGTGCAGGTCATCGTCTGCGCCGATATCGGTATTCCAGACCGCTCCTACGTCAACCTTCCCCGTACCGCTCGCGACCTTCGTCGGCTGCCGGCGTTGTTTGTCCACGTAGGCCTTTATCACTTGCGTTGCCAGGCGCGCCGCCAGCTTGCCGTGCTCGCCACCTTCGAAGAGCACCGCCACAATGATGTCCGGATTGCGCCGGGGCGTGAATCCCACGAACCAGCCATTCTGATTGAGAGCTTCGTTGTTCTGGTGCAGCGCCCGAACTGCCAGCGATACGATCTGCGCCGATCCTGTCTTTCCGGCAATATCAACTCCCGGGACGTGTGCCGACGGCGCCGTACCTTCCGGCAGCAGCACCCGCGCCATCGCGTCAGTGATGATGTTGAAGCCTTCGGGATTAATCGGAATATTGGTCACGTCCGTGTAGTGATGGGTCTCGAGGTACTCCGGCGGCAGGCCGGTCGGGCTGGCAACGTGCGGTACGACCATGCGGCCATCCATGGAAATGGCAGAAATCGCGCGCATCAACTGAACTGGCGTGGTCGCCACCGCGCCCTGTCCGATGCCCACAGAAATGGTTTCGCCGGCGTACCACTTTTGCTTGAAGTTGCGAATCTTCCATTCTTCCGACGGCATGACGCCGGTGGCTTCCTCGGGGAGATCAATGCCGGTCTTCTGGCCCAGTCCCATGGCGGTGGCATATTTCGAAATGCGGTCGATGCCCAACTTTTCCGCCAGCGTGTAAAAGAAGACATCACAAGACTGGTAGATCGCCTTGGTCAGATCGACGGCGCCGTGTCCGGTTTTCACCCAGCAGCCGAATCGCCGGCCGTAAAAAGTCGCACCGCCATTGCAGTGCACATTCAGACTCTGGGCGATGCCCTCCTGCCATCCCGCAACCGACATCAGGATCTTGAACGTCGAACCGGGTGCAAGTTGCGCCTGAATGGCTTTGTTCAGGAGTGGTTTGTCAGGATCAGTGACCAGCTTGGTCCACTCGGCACGTGAGATTCGAACCGCAAAATCGTTGGGATCAAAGGTTGGCCGGCTCACCATGGCGAGAATTTCCCCGCTGTGCGGATCCATCGCGATCATGGCCCCGTTTTTGTCTCCCATGGCTTCTTCGGCGGCAATCTGCAGATCAATATCCAGGGTCAGCTTGAGGTTATGTCCGGGCACCGCTGGTTTCTGGTCCAGCTCACCGACTTCCTTACCTTTGCTATTGACCAAAACCTGCCGCGAGCCGTTCTTCCCCATCAAGACCTGGTTGTACTGAAGTTCCACGCCCGACTTGCCCACGACGTCGCCGGGATTGTAGAGCTCCCAGCGCGCCTGGTTCAGCATCTGCTCGCTGACCTCGCCTACGTAGCCCACGAGGTGCGCCATGAAGCCATTGCGCGGATACAAGCGCCGATGCGCCATGATGGTGTCCAGCTCAGGCAATTCGTTGCGGTGAGATTCGATAAAGGCCAGCTCGTCCGGCGTGATGTCTTCCTTGAGATAGATCGGCTGGTATTGCGCGGTGCCGGCGAATTTCTTAAGGCGATCCCGAACCTCCTTGGGATCAAGGTGCAGCCCTTGCGCGATCAGGTCCGCGTCTCCGGAAAGATCGCGGGTAGAGTCGCGCAGCAGAAGGGCCGTGAACGAGGGGTAGTTGTCCACGATAGTGCGGCCCTCGCGGTCGAGGATCTTGCCGCGGGGCGCGAGAATCGGAACTTCGCGAGTCTTGTTCTTTTCCGCCAACGCGGCGTAAAACTCGCTCTGCACCACCTGCAGCCGCCACAAGCCGTAGGCAAGTACCAGAAAAATGACGAGGATGATGTACTGCACCGCAGTCAGGCGGGAACTCGATACTTTTTCGTCGCGGCCAAACATGGATTCGTCGTCAGTCGTCGGTCTTCGGCCATTCCCTCGCGCCAAAATCGGCGCTTGAGGGCTGCCGTGTCTCAGACTCAGTCGAGGTTAACTTCATTGTAATCCGACATACCGACAAAAGATTGCTGACGCGGGTAACCCAAGGCCATAGACGGTTGGACTTTCGCAGGTCAATAGGCAGGCTGGGTCTTGGCTTTGCTGAGCATTGACGACTGACGACTGCCCTACGCTCTTTGCTTGAAACGGTCCAACAAGGTAAACAATATCGCCGCCGTGGCCGCGTTGAGCAGGGCGCCTCCGATTTCGTGTCCCCAACTCCATTGCAGGGTCAGCTTTACCAGGCCCCGCGCCACTGTGAAGTAGACGACTTCGTGAACGGCGTAGAAAAACAGGGTCACGAGGAAACGTGCGCCCACGTTGTCGACGTCCAGCTTTGCGCCCAGCGACGAGGCGCCAAATCCGACTACGGTCTTCGCGATGCCGTAGATTCCGATGGGCTGATGAGTCAGCGAATCCTGCAGCAGGCCGATCAGCGACCCGGTCAACAGTCCGGCAACCGGACTTCTCCGCGCCACGGCGAAGAAAATCACCACCAGCAACGGCAGGTCAAAGAGCGAAAAGAAATGGATCCGCAGAGGCAGAAAAGCCTGCAGAAACAAGGCAGCCAGCGGAATCGCGATGGCCACCGGAGCACTGAACCGGTAAACCTCGACCTGGTCCTGCGATGTGTAGGTAATAGGCACGCTAGTTCGGTTTGTCCTCCGACGCGCCAGTTTCAGGCGCAGCCGGTTGCGAAGGCGCAACAGCCGCCGGCTTGGCGGTCTCCGGTAGCGACCTTCGGGCCTGAGGAACCGGCTTCTGCGCTGTCGCCGGCCTCGCCGGTCTCTCGGTCGTCGCCGCGTTTTTGTCAGACGCTGGCTTGTCTGGGACCGAAGGCAGGCGTTGGGTCAGGATGTCCACGGCACGTACGGAATTAGTCTCGGCCAGCGACGGCGCCCGGTCCTCTTTCTTGATGATTACCAGAACTTCTTCCAGCCGGCCCAGGTTGGCGGACGGTTTCACCCGGATGTTAAGAAAAAGATCCGCGCCCGGCGACACCTTCATTACCGTCCCGACCGTAATGCCCTTGGGGAAAATCTGATCGCCTCCGCTGGTTACGATGAGGTCACCGGGCGACACCTGCTCATCGGTCATCACTTTTTCCAGAATTACTTCGCCGCCCGCCGTGCCCTTGATGACTCCCTGCAAGCGCGACTTGTCCAGGATGACACCCACTCCGCTGCTCTGGTCGTTGAGCAGGAGTACTTGCGCGGAGGACCCGTACGCCCGCAATACTCTGCCGACCAAGCCATCGGCGGTAATCACCGCCATGTCCTTCTCGACTCCGGCCGAGGTTCCCTTGTCGATATAAATTGACCGCGACTGCTCGCTGCCGCTTGAACCAATGACCTGCGCCGCCACGGTTTTCGCGATGTACTGTTCCTTGAAGCCAAGCAAGGCTTGCAAGCGGCGGGCCTGCTGGGCGTCGTCGGAGAGGCGCACCTGCTCCAAGCGGAGCCGTTCGATCTCGAACTTCAGGTCACGATTTTCCTGCCGTACCCCACGCAGGTAAACGTAATTGCTCCAGAGGTTGCCAAGACCGTTCTGGCACCAGACCAGGGCTTTCTCGAGAGGAGTAACGGCACTTACCGTCCACAGGCGGATGATTCGAGTCGATTCGTCAGCCCCGGAGCGGCGTTTGACCTGGACCGCCAGACCCAACACCTGTACGAACAGGATCGCCACCAGGATTGAGACGTTGCGGTAGCGGCTCATCAGATTTTCCATTGCAAAACAGTTTCGGGTTTCTGATTTCCAGCTTCTGGTTTCACGACACCGGCGGCACCATAGATGATTGCGGCGACTGGCGCGGAACGGGCGAGGACGCCCGTCCTCCACTCAACACACGGGAAACGAGAAACCGGAAACTAGAAACTGCATCACAGCTATTCGATTGAAATTTTTCGCAGCAGCTTGAAATCGCTGAGCATCTTGCCCGTGCCCAGCACCACGCTGCAAAGCGGATCGTCAGCGATCGACACCGGCAACCCGGTTTCCTCGCGAATACGTTTGTCGAGATTCTTCAGTAGCGCCCCGCCACCGGTAAGCACGATGCCGCGGTCGCTGATGTCGGCGGAAAGCTCGGGCGGCGTGCGCTCCAGGGCCACGCGAATGGCGTTCATGATGGTCGAGACGCATTCGCTCAGGGCTTCGCGGATTTCGCTGTCGTCCACGGTGATGGTCTTGGGCACGCCTTCGATCAGGTTGCGGCCCTTGATCTCCATGGTGAGCGGCTTTTCCAGCGGATACGCGGAACCGATCTCCATCTTGATCTGCTCGGCGGTGCGTTCGCCGACCAGCAGGTTGTATTTGCGCTTGAGATAATTCATCACCGCTTCGTCCATCTGGTTGCCGGCCATGCGCACGGAACGGGAATAAACGATGCCGCTGAGTGAAATGACTGCAATGTCAGTGGTACCGCCGCCGATATCAACCACCATGTTGCCGCTGGGTTCGGTGATGGGAAGTCCGGCACCGATGGCGGCCACCATGGCCTGCTCCACCAGGTATACTTCGCTGGCCTTGGCGCGATAGGCGGAATCCATGACCGCGCGCTTTTCCACCTGGGTGATTTCCGAAGGCACACCGATCACGATGCGGGGATGCACCAGCATCTTGCGGTTGTGCGCCTTCTGGATGAAATAGTTGAGCATCTTCTCGGTGACTTTGAAGTCTGCGATTACGCCGTCTTTCATGGGCTTGATGGCCACGATGTTGCCGGGCGTGCGGCCCAGCATCTCTTTGGCCTCTTTGCCCACGGCCTCTACTTCGCCGGTGTTCTTGTTGATGGCCACGATGGAAGGCTCGTTGACCACGATGCCCTTGCCCCGCGCATACACCAGTGTGTTGGCTGTCCCCAGGTCGATGGCAAGATCGCTGGAGAAAATGCTGAACAGCGATCTCAGGTTGTGCAAGCGCGTCGAAGAATGGAATCCGTTAGATGACATACGCGATTTAGCTCTCTCGAACCGCTGTCATTACCGGGCGTACCCGGTTGCTTCTGTGCGGATGGGGGGCCGTGTCCATAATTCTATGGGAAGAACCCCTTTTTGCCGTCAAACCAAAGTCCCACTACCTCAGGAATTGGTTCCCAAGGCGGTTGTAACTCACTGGATCACGATCTTTTTCTGCACCGTATTCACGCCGCCCTTGGCATTCTGCGCGGTGATCGTGACCAGGCTCTCGCCCGGCGGAAGCGGCGGCATAAAGTAGTGAAAGCTTCCATCCGCCCCGACCACCGGCACTTCCCGGCCGTTGACCATGACCCGCGCCCCGACCTCGGTCTTGCCAGTCAATTCAATCACATGACCGTGCTGCATGAACGGGTCCAGTTCCAGATCAATCGCGGTTGTGTTCTGGCCCTTAGGAATAATAGTGAAGCGGTTTTTCTGGCTTTCCACCGACTCCTTCTCATCGGCGTCGTAGGACTGGACCAGCCAGTAATAGGCTCCTTCCCCTAATCCGGACACAATGACATCGGCCGTGGTTACGCGGCGATCCACTATGGTCGAAGAAAAATAGGGGTTATGCGATATCCGCAGCCGGTATCCCACGGCATTGGTCATGGGTGTCCAGGAAAACTCCACCGGCTTGGACGCGCCCGAGGTAAAAATCGGCATCATGTTGGCCGGTGAGATCGGCGTCGGGGGCCCGATTTCCTTTACTTTGGCCATCCGCGGCGATTGCGACTGGAAAGCCACTTTCTCCCAGTCGGCCAGGTGCACGACCTCGCCGTTACGGCTAATTTCTCCGGACCCTTTCTTCATCAAGATCTCGTGCTTGTCCCCTTTGGGGTCGTTGCGCACCATGGCCGCGCTGTCCGGCGCCAGGGAGGCCGTTGCTCCGGCCACAATCACGGACGACTTCGATCCCTGGACGTAGGTTGCGGTCGTCAGATCCACCGTGCCCGTGCTGACCGCCACCGATACGTTGGTCTGCTGCTGGTCATTGGCGGAATTCTCCTCAATTACGATCAGCGAATCCTGTTTCACCGTGTAGTTGGTACCGTCGCTGAAGACAATCTTGGCCATGCCTTCCGAACCGGTCTGCACCACATCGCCTTTCTCCAGCGGGACGTTGTAATCGGCGGTCACCCAGCTGTTGCTGCTGGCTTTCTTGACCCGGACGGTTCCATCCAGGGCAGTGATATGGGCTTGTTGCGAACTTACCGAGCCGGATTTGACCTTCCCACCCGCTCCAGCAATCGCTTCCAGCAAACTGCTGCCCAGATTGCTGACCGACTTCATCCCCTTTTGCGTGAACTGCGGGAAGGCGAAATTCATGCCTACCGCGAGCACAATCACCGCGAAAAGCACCGCCAAAGCCACACTGCGGTAGGTGACGGTCTTCCACGCTACATGGATTCCAGGTTTGTTACTCGAAGACACAGAGGCCACCGGACGCCAGCCAAACCCTAAGAATATGGGGTATCTCCGAGAGTAGCACAAGGATAACTGGCAGGATGCAGTTGATTACCTTGGGTCGCACCCCCGGCGGTCATGTCCTGCGGTGCTGTGGCGACAGGTCACAATCGGTAGCCGCGCTCTATCAACGCCCGGCTGCAGGTCTTCCGGGCAGTCTCCCGATTCCGGGTCGGCTCCCATCCTTCTGGCGGCTGCCAGCTTGAGACTCCCCGGCACCACAGATGTTGGGGACAGATGCTACGGAGCGTTCTTCGGCTCTCCTGCAAACAGGCTGCCGTTCCCCAAGAAGAGTCGGGCCTGGCCGCAGGTTGTCACAATCGCCTCCCCGAGGCCGAGTACCAGCAGCTTTGTATGCGGGTCATTCTCCTGCGCCGCCGCTTTCATCTCGTGCAGGTTATGTATGGTGACCATCTTAGCTGAGCGCTTTGCGCCGGGGTTTGGCATGGAGCGAGAGTATCGCGGAAGCTTGGGTTAGAAAAGATTACCGAAGGCGCTACTCCGGACTTCCCGAAACCGGAATTGTGGTAAATACACTGACCTGAAACCGCTTTTCAGCCCTACTCTAAGGTGGGACCGTGACCTCAACCAGGTTGTCATCGGGCACGCGATCGATCAGCAGCAGCAGAGGATCGATTCCGGCTTTAGCGGGAGCTTCATCGGTGGTAAAGCTGTAGCTGGCTTTGCCGCTGGTCATGTGTACCCGTTCGCGGTGCAGGACTTTGCCAAAGCGCTTGCCTTTCTCGGGCGCGGCCAGCGCTCCTACTTCGATCCAGTCGTCCACCGGGACTTCGGCTTCGTTGCCCTTCTCGTCGGCTTTGAACTTGCGGGCCTCGGTTTCGACCGTGACCTGGTATTTGCCGTCCGGCCCTTTGTGGGCGGTCGCGGTCACGGCACGATTGGAAAATAGCGTGATGTCATAAAACAGGTCCTGCAGCAAGTATTGCAGTTGTGGCGGTGTTTCCTCGCGCAGCGCATCCACCAGCGCGTACGACGTGGGATAGGGAGGCGGTTGGTATCCATACTTGTTCAGCACTTTGCGCAGCGCGCGGTTAACCGCTTCCTCGCCAATCATTTCGCGCAGGTAGTACATCACGACGCTGCCCTTGCGATAGTGGATGTATCCCTGTGACGCCTCCACCCGCAACAGTGGACGCTCTTTGAGCAACTCGGCGCCGCGCGAGCGCAGATAGCTGTCCATCTCGTACTGCAGGAACTTGCGCATGGTGTCGCGGCCATACTCTTTTTCCATAGTCATCAACGCCGAGTACTGGGCCAGGGTCTCGACCAACGACGTTGCGCCTTGCATGTTCGCGCCCACCACCTGATGACCCCACCATTGATGTCCCATTTCGTGGGCGACTACGTAAAAAACCATGTCGATGTCGTCCGGCTTTTCGATGTTGGCGATGAAGCCGATGGACTCGGAGTACGGCATGGTCCCGGGAAAGGCTTCCGCGAAGCGTTCCAGGCGCGGGAATTCGATGATGCGCGCCTCCTTTTGCGGATAGGGACCGAAGTTTTTGGTGTAGTAGTCGAAAGACTTCTGAACCGAGTTCAACATCTTGGGGACGTTCCAGGGCTGCTCTTTCAGGTAATAGATCTCAATCTTGATGCCGTTCCACTCGGTGTGGGCAACCTCGTAGCGCGCCGACAGGAATGAGTAGTAGTTCAGTCCGGAATGGTCCAACGTGTAATGGAAGTAGCGGCGGCCATTTTCCGTCCACTCCCGGTCTAACGAGCCCGGGGCAATCGCGATCTGGTCGGGCGAAGTGCTGATCACGGTTTCGACATTCACCCAGTCGGAGTTGTTGCTGATGTAGCTGTTGCGGCAGTTGGCATCGCAGTTCTGCTCGAGCGCCGGCATCAGATCTTTTTCCTTGAGCCCGAACCGTTTGCGTTTGTTCTTGTCGTCCAATTCGTTTCCGGCCTGGTATCCGATCTGGGGGACGATCCGGCTATGAATGAAGGTGCCGTTCGGCAACACGGCGCGATTGGTAAGCGAGTTCTCGAAGCCGCGGACCACCGTCTTCATGGTGAACTGCATCACGCGCGACTCGCCGGGTTGCATCGGCGTGGTCAACGAGTAGACCTGGTAGCGCAAACGCTGGTCGTCTTGGGCGAGCTTCGCCCCGGGTATCTCGATTGTAATTTGATAGTCCTTGTCCAGCGTGAAGTGGATTTCGGTCAGCGGCTTGGAAGTCTGGTTCACGATCGTCTGCTGGCCGCGCATGGTCATGTTTCGCGATTCGGGATACAGGTCGATGGCATACTTCACGTCCGTAATCCGAGGCTCGGGCTGCTTCTCGAATTTCTTGTAGGTCTTCTCGTAGTCCGCCAGCAGGCGGTCGGCATCGTTTTCACTGCGGACGGTGTTGAGGACCTTGGTGTTGTAGAAAATCCAGGCGCCCGTGGCGACGAAGCCGATCGCGGCCGCTACGGTTACGAAGCGCACGGCTCCGTGGAAGCGTAACCGCGCGTTTCTGATCCGGCTGCGCCAACTGGTTTCGCGTCCGCGCTGCCACAGCAGAATGCTGGCCGTCGCCAGGAAGACGCAAAACGCCGTCCAATAGAGCATAAACCAGGCCCAGCTCTCAATAAACGGAGCGTACCCGTAGAAATCCGAGTAGGTCATGGTCTGGGCTTGGCCGAACTGGACCAGGTAAGTGGCGATGTGCAATGGCGACCAGATAAACGTAGTCAGGATGAGGAAGGCGATGTATCCGAAGTAGCCGACGTATTTATTGGGCGAGATGACATGAATGAAAAACGCCAGAATGGCCAGGAAAACGAAACCGAGCAGGTCCATGCCGAACAGGTTCGCCATATACAGGCCGATCTGGTAGCGGTGATATCCATGGAAGAACTGCACCAGCAGCGCGGCGCACATGACCACCGCCAGAATGATCGCGATGCTGCTCATCAGGGCCGTAAGTTTCGCCAGGTAGGTGGGCCACTCTGGATTGGGAAGGGCATCATGCACCTCGTCAGTGCCGCTATCGCGCTCCTCCCACGCCAGGACGCCGGCGAAATAGGTAATCATCGCGATCAGAAACAAGTACAGGGTCCCGGCTATTACTTCCAGCAGGCGGTACGTAACCGGCAGGAAGGTGTTTCCGAAACCTTCCGTGTTGCTATAAATCAGCGCTGGCACGCAGTTCAGCAGGGCAAAAGCGGTGATCACGATGAATGACGTAGTCTTCACCAGCCGCTTGAATTCGATTTTTACCGTGCCCCAGAATTGCAGCCACTCCGCGCCGGCGCCGAAATTCCTGTCCGCCACGGGAATCGCCGTACTGGTGATCGAAGCGCGCTCCTGAACTTTTGCTTTCTTTTTTCTCGGACTCCTTTCCGCAAAGCTGAACCGCCAGTAGGCAAAGGCAAAAATCAGCGCGCCGACTCCCAGCCAGATCAACCGGTTCCACAGCATGTATCCGGAGTAGCCGATGGCCAGCGTATTCTTCTCGGCCACGGTCCAATACTTGGTCGCGTACAGAAAAGGATCAATGCCGAAGGGATCGATCAAGGCCGCCAGCTTCTGGTTCTTCAAGTCGCTGGTGAGTACCCGCGAAATTCCGTAACCCGCCAGCAGCCCGAGACTGCCCAGGAAGGAAACGACCGTGCTTCGTGTCAGTACCGCAATGGCGAAGATGACTGCCGCGATGAACAGCGTGTTCGGCACGGCAAAAACCAGAATCGCCTTCCAGTGGGCTGCCCACACCACCGGCCCCCAGCGATCCGCATCCACCCAGGGCATATACTTCGCGGCCAAGATCCCGACCGAAACCCCCAATAGCGGAATGACCGCGATCAGAGCGGAGCCCAGAAAACGTCCGGCAAGATAATCCCGTTTGCGAACGGGTGTGCTGAACACGATTTGGTGGGTGTTGTGAGCAAAATCGCGCGAAGCAGCTGAGTTTACGAACGCCGTCGTCATCAGCAGCGTCAGCAAACTGCAAACCGCGTAGAAGTTTTCCACCACCCAGGGAGCGTTGCGGTAGGTATTTTTCAGGGAGCTGCCGACCGTGATCTGGTCGCTGCTGGCGGCCCCGAAAAACATCAGCGCGACGATCAGGAAAAACACCCAAAGCATCCAGGAGCGCAGCCAAAAACGGACCTCGAAGTTAAAAAACTGTTTGAACATGGCTGGCCTCACGCGATCCCGGAAATGCGGCTGAAGAATACGTCTTCGAGGTCAGCGCTCACCGGCGTGAAACCGTCGCTGGGATTCTCGGCGGAGTAAATGTGGATGAGCGGCTTGCCCGCAATCAGTTTGCTGGAGATGACGCGATAGCGCTGCTCATGATCCTTGACATAGGCCTTGGCCACCGATTTCTGCCAGATGCGTCCCTCGAGCGACTTGACGGCTTCGCTGGGAGAACCAGCAAACAACACCTTACCCTGATGGATGATGGCCATGTTGGTGCACAACTCCATCACGTCCTCCACGATGTGGGTGGAGAGGATGACGATGACGTCCTCGCCGATCTCGGAAAGCAGGCTGTAAAAGCGATTGCGCTCTCCCGGATCGAGACCGGCTGTCGGCTCGTCGACAATCAGCAGGCGCGGGTTACCCAACAGGGCCTGCGCAATGCCAAAGCGCTGCCGCATGCCGCCCGAAAAGCCGGACAGCGCCTTTTTGCGATGTTCGTAAAGATTGGTGCGGTTCAGCAGCGCTTCTACCGTGTCCTTGCGCTGCTTCGCGTCGGTCATGCCTTTCAGCAGCGCGAGATGGTTCAGCATTTCCTGCGCCGACGTGCGCGGGTACACGCCAAACTCCTGGGGAAGATAGCCCAGCGTCTTGCGCAGTTCCTGTTTTTGCCGCAACACGTCCAGGGCTCCCAGATGAATCTGGCCGCTGTCGGGCTCCTGAAGGGTGGCGATCGTACGCATCAGAGTGGATTTTCCGGCGCCGTTGGGGCCCAGCAATCCGTACATGCCTACGGGAATCGTCAGAGAGACATTGTCCAGCGCGCGCACGCCGTTTCCGTAGACCTTGGATAAATTCTGGATCTGCAATTCCACGAAGATTCGCTCCTGGGGACGCCGAAGGAGGCGTCCTCGAACTCAATACGTTGCCGTGGGCTGGATGGTTCCCTGTCCCCCGCGAAGTCCGCGATTCTGTACTCTGGTGGGGGCCTTGTCAAGCGGTGGCGCTTGACGTGTCGCAGCCACATGAGAAATTCCTCTTGGAGCCAAGTAGAAAGTTCCGCTTTGATAAGGCATGGCGGAGCGACAAGAGGAGCTGTGGATGTCGAGGAGAGATCGCGATCGATTGAAGGTGCTGCATGAGGTGAGGAAGCGGCACATCACGCAAGTACAAGCGGGGAAAGAGTTGGCCATCAGTCCGCGCTGGGTGCGGGAGTTGTTGCGGCGGATGAAGGCTCGGGGCGACCAAGCGGTGGTGCACGGGTTGCGGGGGAAACGGTCGAACCGGCGACTGCCGGAGACCATGAAGGCGCGGGCAGTGAAGCTGTTTCGCGAGCAGAAGCAAGCGCGGCAATGGCATGACTATGGACCCACGCTGGCCGCGGAAGAACTGGCCGAGCACGGACTCCAGGTGGGGAAGGAGACGTTGCGAAAGTGGCTGCTGCAGGCCGGACTGTGGAAGGCGCGGCGGGCCCGGGTGGAGCGAGCGCACATATGGCGCCGGCGAAGAGCGCGCTGGGGAGAGCTGCTGCAGTGGGACACGAGTACGCACGATTGGCTGGAAGGACGAGGGCAGCCGTTGTATCTGATTGCCATGCTCGACGATGCTACCTCGGAGGCGACAGCCCGCTTTGTCGATCACGATTCGACGGAGGAAAACCTGGGGATGTTAGGCAGCTATGTGAAGACGAACGGACGGCCACTGGCGGTATATACCGACAAAGCCAGTCTGTTTCAGACGGCGGCCAAGGGAGTCCATCACCGCCAGGCGCCGGCAGAGCAACCCACGCAGATCGGGCGGGCGCTGAAGGAGCTCGACATCGAGTGGATCGCGGCCCACTCGCCGCAAGCCAAAGGGCGAGTGGAACGATTCTTCGGCACCGCGCAAGATCGACTGGTGAAAGGCTTGCGCAAGGTGGGAGCCCGCAATCGGGAGGAGGCCAATGGCTATCTCGAGCAAGTGTACCTGCCCATGTGGAAGCGGCGATTCGCGCGGGAAGCGGAGCAGGCGGGAGATGCGCATCGCGCCCTGGATCGCAGGCTGGACCTGAATTCAGTGCTCAGCCGGGTGGAAGTGCGGACCGTGGCCCAGGACTACACCGTGCGTTGGGCCGGAGCGGCGTATCAGATCCGGCGGAGCGACATTGGCGGCGGCATGCGTGGGAAGCAGGTGGAGATTGAACAGCGCTTGGATCAGACGATATGGATGCGCTGGAAGCAACGGCGTCTCCCCTTGGACCGTTGCGCGGCGGAAAAGAAACCCAACTACCGCGTTGCCTGGACGCCGCCTCTGGCCACGCAGAAACCCGATGCCGCCGAACGGCTACGCCGCCGCCAGCAAGCACGGGCTCGCTACAACGAAGCTTGTCAACGCCTGCCCGAGCGACCTGTATGGCAGGCCGCGCGCAGCTAAACGGCTAGTCCATGGAGGAAGCAGGGGAAGGCGCTCCTTCCCCTGCACCCCATCCCAACTGCCAAACCCCAACTTCCAAAGCGGAAGTTTCTACTTGGCTAAGAACCGGAACTTTCTACTTGGCCTTGACAGTTGCGGTGGTTCGGCGCCGCCTTGGTTCCTTTTGAAAGGAAATTGTCGCTTGGGAAACACGAAATATTGAGGGCAATGGCCTTCGATGCTTTCGGAAAGTGTTCTCCCTCAGGAACGAAGAACTAGTATTCTGATGGGGTTTCGATCGACCATTTGCCACCCATCACGAGGATGGATACCGGGCTCAATGACGGCTTGATTAAAGAGCATATTGACGGCCGCACATTCCTTTGCCGCGGATTTATCGTTCCCGTAGTGCTTATCTACTCTCACCATCAAGCAAGTTCTTGCGGACCGCCCAATCGCCTGGATCCGGGAAACCACAGGACGGGATTCGGCCACCACCTCACCCCGCGGTAAGATAGTTCCCAACATGAGTCGGGCGATTCCTTACACTTTCCTTCTCTGCCTCGGAGTCTTCTGCCCAACGGCTTTTACCCAGGCAGCGGACCAAGGCGGCCCCTCGAAGAATTCGAATTCGCTCGCTCAGGCATTGCAACTCGCAAAAGCGCATCGTTATGCGGAGGCGGCCAGCGCGATCCGGGGAGTGGCGCCGCCTGCAGACCGTCAGCAGAGAATAGTTTTTTTTCGGCTGCGAGCATCCATAGAGTCAGGGCTCGGACACTCCGCGCCCGCTGCCGCAGACATGGAAGCAGCCAGCAAACTGGCGCCGGAAAACTTGGATTTGCAGGTCGCTGCGAGCCTCGCCCGGCTGGAAGCCCAACTGGAATCACACCACAACCCGGCCCCGGAACTTGCCAGGTTGAGAGGATTCACTCTCGCCCCTGCACAGCAACTCGAGGTGCGCTTGCATACGGCGGAAATCCTCAGCCGAGCGAATCTCTTTCAGGAAGCTGCCAAGGAACTGGAGGATGCCAGTCTCCTGGCGCCGGACCGTGCAGACACTTACTTCAATCTCGCCTTGGCCCGCTATCGCAACGGCGAATGGGAGGCCGCGCTGACCAGTGCCGAGCGCGCCAAGCATCTCCAGGACAGTGGTTCGGTGGAGAGTTTACTGGGCGATATCCAGGAGAAGCGAGGGGACTCCCTCGCAGCCGTGCGCAGCTACCAGGCTGCGGTGAGTCTGGAACCGAATGTGGAAGGGCATCGTCTGGTGCTCGCGACCGAACTGCTGAAGCACCAAACCTTCGACGCGGCAGTGGTCGTACTCGAGCAAGCCAGGGCTCTTTTCCCGCAATCCGTGCGATTGGCCGTTCTCCTGGGCCTTACCTACTACTTCGTGGATAGATCCTCAGACTCCATCCGCACCCTGGGAGAGGCCAGCCGGCTGGACACAAGAAGCGTCCTCGCCATGCAGTACCTGGGCGAGATTACCCTCCGGGACTCGGCCACACCCGATCCGACCGCAGTCAAGCAGATTTGCGAATTTGCCGACGCTCATCGCGCGAGCAAAACCGCTAACGCTTTCTGCGGTGGGGTTATGCTTCGCGTTGCCGAGGAGAGCGGCGACCGCTCCGATCAACAGGAAATTGTGCGGAGGTTGCGTCTGGCGGTTCAGGTTGCGCCGGCCGAACCGATTGCTCGGTGTGAATTGGGAAAGGCATTCGAATGGTCCCAACAGTGGCCTGAGGCCCGGATGCAAATGGAAAGATGCGTGCGCCTCGACCCCGATTCCCCCGAAAGTCACTATCGCCTGGCTCGCATTTACCGGCGACTCGGGCTGACCACCCTGGCCGGTGAGCAGACGGCCGCTCAACAAGAGGCTACGAAACGCCAAACCGACGCTAACAACCTGCGTACCAGCACGATCACTCGATTTCTAGTGCTACTCAATCAGTGACAGCAGCCAGAGCGGCGCCAGAAAACATCAGGTGGAGTCGCAGTTCATTATGCCTTCGGGGCCGCGTCCGCAGCCTTTTACGGAGCTGTTGCCGAGTTGGTTCCCTTAACGAGGGTTCGCCTAGTGGGACGGGATTCAGAATAGGGGTGTGGTTCGCAGGTGTCGAGGTGGCAATTCCGCTCTTCAAACTCTCTGCGCGCCGCCGTGGCGCGACCCTTTCGCATGCACGCTTACAGCTTCAATTCTCATCTGGTGTATGGAGCCGTGACTGAGCAGGTGCGGAAGACTTT
>Ga0134128_10004237_pt1 | contig 17583 bp, 35 predicted proteins | sample KB31754_FD_96462 | JGI IMG/M metagenome (GOLD analysis project Ga0134128, IMG submission 96462) | Terrestrial soil microbial communities with excess Nitrogen fertilizer from Kellogg Biological Station, Michigan, USA - KB3-175-4 | ecosystem: Environmental > Terrestrial > Soil > Unclassified ... | reverse complement strand
GTCCGCAGGTTGTACTTCAGCAACTCCGACAGCTTCACCGTCTGCTTCTCCGTCAGGTTCCCCGGCCGCTTCAGGAAGCACCATCGCGAACGCTTCAAGACCGGCTCGTAGCCGTCCCGCTCCAGCCGCTTCGCCTCCGCCGCTCGGATGTCGTCCAGCGCCTTGCCGAAGACGGCTTTCTGCCGGGCCTCGGAATTCAGCGCGGTGGCGTCCGGCCACACCAGCCGCCGCGGCATGTCCTCCGCGGTGACCTTCCGCTTGAATACCCGGCCCTTGCGGGGCGGCCAGTCCTCGGTGCGCTGGTAGCCGCCGGAGGCCAGGTAGGCGTCCAGCGTCTTGTCCTTCGGCTTGGTGGCCAGGTAGGCGACGTAGGACCGGTAGGAGTCGAGCAGCCCGTGGATGGCCACGGACTTGCCCTGGCCGGTCGGCCCGATCGCGGCCAGGTGCTGGTCCTGCCGCCAGTCCAGCACGTAGGTCCGGAAGTCATCCCAGTCCACCACCGGGGCGGTGTCATCGGGCGGGGCCTGCCGGATGTAGTCGGAGCGCGACCCGTACGCCATCAGCGTTTCAGCTTCCGCTTGCGGCGGGCCCGGCGGTTGTGACGGCCGGGCCGAGCGCCGGGGGGCGCAGGGTGCCCCCCGGCGCACGGCCCCCCATGGCCTGCTCGGCGAACTGCTGGGCCATCGCCATCATGCTCTGCATGTCGGGCATCGTCATGCCCTCGAACGGCGTCCCGGCGGCGGGCGCGCCGTCCTCGGTGTCGTCGGCCAGGAAGGCCTCGATCAGCTTCATGAACGGCAGCCGCTTGCGGATCGCGTCCTTCATCAGGATGGCCAGCAGGATCGGGCCGTGGACCGCGAACAGCTGGCCCCACGCGCCGCCCGCGATGAGGCGCAGCAGGAAGCCGCGGATCCGCGGGTTGGTGCGGGCCAGCTCCTCCCACGCCTCGCCGACGGTGACGTCCTCGTCGTCTTCCTTGCGGGTGATCTCGATCAGGGCCTGGCCGATCTCCGGGTCCATGACCCGGACGATCTTGCCGCCCTTGCGGTACAGCCGGTTGATGCCCTTGGCGATGACGCCCTGGCGGAACTGCGGGACCGGCTTTTCCGTCTCCGCGGGAGTCTCGGCGTCCCGCCGGCTGCGGCGCATCCGGCGGGAGGCCGACGGCGGCCGGTCCGCAGTCCGGCCGCCGCCGTCGCCCGCCTCCGCAGCGGGGTCCTTCTGGGTCTTCAGCTCGTCGAGCGACGGTGACTTGCGCGGCCGGCCGGGTGTTTTCTTGGGCCGCCGGGTGCCGTCCGGGTCCGTGGTATAGCCGTAAGGCGCCTCTTCGGCATACCTGGCCGCCTCATCGGCCGCCTGAGCTACCTGGTCGTGCGCCTGGGACATCAGCGCCGCGAAGCCCTGCGCCGGATCCGCCTCCACTGTTTCGCTCACGCCGAAAGCATAATAGTGGGATGGGCGGAAAGCACCCACGCAGCATGCGACAGGCCGACACCCGGGCCGACCCCGTCATCGCCGACGCCGTCAAGCGCGGCTACGTCGACTCCGACGCGGTCTATGTCATCCCGGATTTCACCAGCCACGCGGCCGCCAACGAGGGCAGGCTGTCGGTTAACCGCTCAGCCCGCCGCCAGAACCTCTCTCCCGGCGCCTGGGTGGCCGACCAGGACGCCGAGCCGTGCAAACAGGACTGCCAGGACCCCGATTCCCCGCACAGCGTCCGGTTCCGGCTCTGGAGCAAAGACAAGGCCCGCACACACGTCTACCACCAGAGCGGCGGCAAGCCCGAGAATCTGAAGTACAACCCCTGGCAAAGCCACCGCACACGCCGGTTTGACGACTCCGGAAGGCCCGGCTAAAGCGCATTCTGAACGCATTTCCTGTACCGCTCGGCATCCCGTAATGAGCAGGTAGGCAGGTAAAGGCCCTCCTGTACGCGGGCGGCCGATATGCGCCTGAACATCCAGCGCCCGGTTTTGCAGAAAAAGGAAACCCCGGCCGGGGGACCGGCCGGGGTCATCCTTCTGTGATCAGATGAACTCGGGCTCTGCCACCGCCCACGCAACCGAGTCCTGCCGGTATTGCCTGCGGATCGTGATAGCAGCTTCGCGCGCCCGCTTCATGTCCGCCTCGCTGGCGAATTCGAGGCACCAGCAGGCGTTCTGCCACGTGCTGTCAGGTGCGGAAAACCACGCGCCGTGAAGCTGGCTGGCGTGGTTAACGATGTCGGCACGTATCCGCGTGATGAATTTGGCCCATTCCAGCTGGCTCAGCTTGTCATCGCTGTTACCGATACTCAGGTAGACATTGATCGTCACGATGGGGTTTCCTTTCCGATTGCGTCCAGGATCAGCTTCAGCGTGGCCAGCTCGGTGATGTAGCCGTCGCCGTCGCGCCATTCCCGGTAGGCCAGGGCGTCGCTGGGCCCGTGCCGTTCGGCCTGCCGGTAGGTTTCGTCGCCGGATAGCACGTGGTTATGGATGATGACCGCGTCCGAGGTGCGGTAGCAGCCGGCGCCGCGGCCGAGGTCGGCCCAGACGTTGTCGGTGTAGTAGTGCCGGAGCCTCGGCTGGAAGTACCAGCCGAGGCCGCGGATGATGACGCTGGACACGGCCTGGTGCTCGCCGACGCCGTCGGCCCGGCTGAACGTGGCCGGGATGGCAATCCCCGGGGTTTGCAGGGCCTCGTAGTAGGCGATGTCCCAGCCGGGCCCGGGGTCGACGTCGTCGGCCAGGAACCCGACCACCGGGTAGTGCTGGGCGGCGGGCACGGCCCACCGGTTGAGTTTTGGGGTCAGCGGCTCGTGCGGGCCGACCACGAAACCCACGTTACGCGGAAGCGGGATGCTAAGGCCGCGGTCATAGGCCGGATCGTCGTCGTCAATCGCAACGATCAGCCTGGTATCTCCGCCCCGGGTCGCGTGCAGGTTGGGCAGCAGCTCCTCCAGCTGCTCGCGGCGGCCGCGGGTCGGGATGATGAACACGCCATCGGCCCGTATCACCAGATCTCACCGGCCCGCTCTAGCACGCGGCGGCGGATCTCGCTGGTGGAGATCGGCGGGCCGAGGGTGTAGGGGATGTAGGCGACGGTGATCCGCCGCTCGTCGAGCCAGTGCTGGTCGACGTCGATCTGCGCGAGGTAGTTCCTCATGGACCAGTCGGAGCCGATGGCCAGGATCATCGGCATGCCGGCCCGCTCGGCCTCGACAAGGGCGCGGCCGGGCCCGTCGTTGGGGACCACGTTGTAGCGGAGCTGGGCCAGGGCGTGCTCACGCTCGGCGTAGTCCATCACCGGTGGCCGGCCCTTGTACTCGGTGACGAACCGGTCGGTGTTGAGGCCGACGGTCATCAGGTCGCCGCCGCTGAGCTGCTGGCAGGCGCGCAGGAACGCGATGTGGCCGAAGTGCAGGATGTCGAAGGTCCCGATCGTGATCAGCTTCATGCCTGCCCCCCGGCGGGCAGCTGCTCGAGCTGCTCGAGCGCGGGCCCCCAGTAGGTGGCCATGACGTTCTCGATGTCGTAGTGCTCGGCGAACGTGCGGGCCTTGGGCGCCAGCGAGGCCAGGGTGGCCGGATTCTCGGCGGCCCGGCGGTAGGCCTTGGCGATCCCGGCGCGGGGCGGCAGGACCCAGTCAGCGCGCAGCGACGGGTTGGCCAGGTCGGCCTGGGCCGGGACCTTCCAGCCAGCCCCGCAGGATTCGCTCATGGCCGACCCGTCGGACACGACCACCGGGATGCCGCAGGCCTGCGCCTCATACGGGGTGATCCCGAAACCCTCGGCCAGCGAGCATTGGGAATACAGGTCCAGGCAGGCGTACCAGTCGGCGATGGTCTGCTCGGGGATGTTGCCGGCCACGTAATCGTAGGGCTCCGAGCCCCACCGGACCTTGTCGTAGATGCCTTTCTGCATCGCCTCGTAGGGCAGGTCCAGGCCGATGCCGTCGCCGCCGGGGAAGGTGTTCAGGTACAGCAGCCAGTTATCGCCCATGGCCCGGCGGAACGCGGCGAACTGGCCCTGGAAATTCTTGCGGAGCACGTCGGAGTTGGCGGCGTTGATCCCGATGATGAAGGCGTCCTGGGGGATCCCGTACCGGTCGCGGAGGGCGGCTTTATCCTGCGGCCGGAATACCTCGGTGTCGATCATGTGCGGCACGTACAGGCAGTCGCGGCCGGAATCGCGGAGCATCTTCTCACCGAACCGGGACATCGCGATCGGGATAGCGCGGGGGGCGCCGGAGAACACAGCCTGATAGAGAATGGGCACCGGGTCATCCGCGTCGGCGGCTACCGCGTCGATCGGGCACCAGTACGCGACACGGGTCGGAATGGCGTCGATGGCCTGCGGGTCGATCGCGAAAGAATCGGTCAGGATCAGGACCAGGTCCGCGCCGAAATGCGCGGCGTGGCCGCCGATAATGTCCGCGGAATACTTGGCCCGCCCGGATGGGTAATGCTTGATCCCGCGCCATACCCGGGTGCCGCCGCCGAGCCCGGCATAGGCGAAGATGGCGACCTCGTAGCCCCGCTTCTGGAGAGCCAGCGCGAGGAGCCGCGCCTGGATCGCGTACCCGCTGTCAATCCATGCGGCGGGCGCGACGATGCCGATCCGCTCGATATTGCTCATGCGATTTCCTTTAGCTGTCGTTCGATGTTGCCGTTGCCGAGGTCTTTGGGCCACCACACGGCCCAGTCCTGCCCGGCGGCCTTGAGTTTCCAGCCGAGGACCTTCTGGTCGTGGCTGAGTGTGCCGATCGGGGATTTGAGTTCGCGGTACAGGACCCGGGTTCCGATGATGACCAGGTCCGGCCAGCCCCGGTTGCTGCGCCGGGAGTCCGGCTCGTGATGGGTGAGCAGGCCGAGCCCCTCGCACAGCGCGAGGACCTGCTCCTGGAGATCGTGCTCATTCATCGCAGGCCACCCGGTGGCCGATCGAGCCGGTCAGGTAGCCGCAGGCCTCGCAGCGGATCTGGGGGGGGGCGGCCGCCGCGGCGGGCTCCTCGCGCTCCTCGGCCAGCTCGGCGCGGACCCGGGCGGCGATCTCAGCCCGGTCCGGACGGCGGTACGGCTCGTCCATTACCAGGACTCCAGCGAGTCGGAGACGTCATAGCCGGCAAGGTGCACGAGCTGGGTCGCGACGATGAGGTTCCCGCGCCATGTGCGGGCGCCGGTCAGGGACCGGCCGCCCCAGTGGGCCACCCAGTTCACATGCCAGAGGCCCTCGGCGTAGTCCTCGACCTCGTCGAGGTCGGTTTCCGGGCAGTAGATGCAGGCGGTGTCCGGGGCGAATGTGTTGCGTTCGGTGATGAAGTCGCGGACGAGCTGAGGATTCTTATAGGCCGGATTGCCTTCTTCGTAGTCGAGGATCGACGCGTCCCGCCAGCCGGTGCCGAGGACATCGATGCCGTGGGCTTTCGCGCGGGGGAAGCGCTTCACGATCGCGGCCAGTGATGGCTCGGCGCCGTTGACATAGCCGGCGGCCTTCGTGGTGGAGTCGGGAAGCGCGGCGGCGTTGACGCTGTCGACCATGGCCGCCCGGAAGCCGTTGTCCGGGAATTTGACTGTCATGCGTGCTCCTTTGAGCGGGCCGCCACCTCGCGGTAGGGCGGCGGGATCGGTGTGGGGAGCCAGCGGCCCGGGTCGGGCTCGCTGCGGATGGACGTGCGGAGGTAGCCCTGGGTGTTGCCGACCGGCTCGGCCGAGCGGGCCAGGATCTCCTCCCGCACCCGGGCGGCGGTCACCTTGCCGACCGCCCGCCCGGTGCGTTTCTGGATCTCGCCGATGATCAGGTCCAGGTCTCCGTCGACTGACACCTCGTGACCTGATGACTGGAGGGGCACTGTGCCCCTAGCTCCCGGCTTTTCCGCCCCTAGCTCCGGGCGCATTTTGCCTCTAGCCCAGGGGTTTTCTGCCCCTAGGCTTTCGGGCTTAATGCCCCTAGCTTCGAGGTAGCTTTCCGGGATCCGGAGTGTGTATTTTGTCCGGGCGTGTTTCGCGCGCGCGTCGTGCTTTGTCGGCCGGTCCCGGATCACCCAGCCGGCCCGCTCGGCGGCGTCGAGGCGGCGGCTCACCGTCCGCCGGTCACAGGCCATATCCCGCTGCAGGTCGGTAAACGACGGCTGGAAGCGCGGCAGGATCGTGAAGGTGTCACGGTCCAGGCGCATGGCCAGGACGTGGAGCAGGTGACGGACGTTGTGTTTCAGGCCGGAGGCCGGGTCGACGAACGCGCGCTCGAAGTCAAACCGCGTCGGCACTGGCGGCGAGATCGTCCGCGACCTCGGCCAGCTCGCGGGCCGCCGCCGACGCCGAGCGCCTGGCCGCCGCGGCCCGCCGCGACAGCCGCGTCATGTGCAGCTTGCGCGCCGCCGCGGCCTGCCGCTGCCGCTCGGCCTCCGGCAGCTCGGGATCGGTTTCGTCGTAGAACCGCTGCAGGAACGCCGCCCGGGCCGGGGCGCTTATCGCAGTGCCCGATGGGGCTTTGGCCGACCGGGCCAGCCCCGCGATTCTCGCGCGCTGGCTGCGCTCCGAGTCTGGAGTGTGCATACTGTAAAGGCCTTTCCGTGGTCGGAGAGGAACACCGCACCCCTCGGTCATTGCCCTGCCAGGCTGACCGGGGGGTGCGTTTTCATGCTCACCGCAGAGCTGAAACCGCAGCTCCGCAGTGCTTATCGACTTGGCTCTGCGGGTAAGCTACACCCTCAATCACTCTACGTACAAGCGCAGAAGCAGAGAGTGACAAACGGGAGGTAGAGGGGCATGCCGAGGATCGAGCTATACGACACGATGAACACCCCATACCGGATCGACAGCTTCGACTGGAGCCGGATCGCGGAATGGCTGGCCGAGTGGGTTCCTATCGTGCGAGACCCGGACTATCCGCTGCGCATGGCGATCCGCCCGCTGTTCCGCCAGCTCGACGGCCAGGTGGCCGCGCCCGACTGGAACGCGGATACCCGCTACTTCGACTGGTTCAAGGTGCCGGACGACCCGGACGGGATCATGGCGGCGATTGAGGCCGAGCGCCAGCGGATCGAGGAGGACAAGCGGCTCCGCGGCCGACTCTGAACAGGGCAAATGCTATCGTTATCGGACCGATATTAGGCATCTTCCCTATGCGGGTCTGCGGTGCTCCGGGGATAGCGTCTGTGCTGGTCAGGGACTCACAGGCACTGCGGTAGGGCTCGCATCCTTATCAGGGAAGCGCTCTAACCGGCTGAGCTATAACCCCTCGCCTGCCCCCGCTGACCTGCGGGAACGGGCACGGGAGACAGCATACCGCACCGGGCGTGTGCATGCTCTGCGGTGTTAGGCATCACCCCGTGCCCCGCAGTAGGCTCTGGATCGTTACCGCTTCTGCGCTTCTGCGCAGAGGCAGAGATCCGGCCACAGGAGAGACAAATGACGACACCGAACCAGCCGCCGCCCGGTGACCCGGAGCCGCTGGAGCCCACCGCCGCCGCGGTCTACCACGAGGTCCAGGCCGCCCAGCTCGACGATGACGAGCTGTCGTTCTTCATCGCGGGCATGTGCGCGATGAACCCGCACTCGGCCCGCTACGCCCTGCAGACCATCCAGAACGGGAGGGCCACCCGTGGATGACGCGCAGATTCAGGCGGCCAGGGAGCTGGCCGAGCTCATGGGCCTGACCGAGGTCGAGACCAGGGCGGCGCTGTACTCCTGCTGGGTCCGGTATCCCGAGGTCATCGGCATGGTCCGGGAGATCAAGGAGCTTCTCCGTGGCTGAGATGAGCGAGGCCAGCGAGCTGGCCTGGGCCCGGTACGAGAAGAACATGCGGCAGCGGCACCTGTCCGCGCGGACCATCTACGGCGCACGGTGGGCGCTGGAGCAGCTGGCCGCCGCGCTGCCGGAGGGAGTGAGCCTGTTCACCGCCGAGCACGCCGACATCGAGGAATGGATGGCCGGCATCACCGGGGCGCAGACCACGGTGGCCACGTACTGGCGGCGGGTGCACGCCTTCTACGCCTGGGCGGCGAAGTTCGAGTACATCGACCGGTCCCCGATGGCCAAGCTGACACCCATCCACGAGCGGGCCCGGATCATCCCGATCCCCGATCCCGAGCACATGGCGGCGGTGCTGGCCACGTGCAAGCCGAAGCACCCGGGCTGGCGGGACCGCCGGGACGCGGCCATGCTCCGCATCCTCCTGGAGGCCGGCACGCCCCGCTCCAGCGAGCTGGCCCGGCTGCCGCTGGCCCGGCTGGACATGCGCCGGGACCTGATCACCATCCACGGCAAAGGAGGGAAGGAACGCCAGATCCCGTTCGGCGAGCGCACCGGCCAGGCCCTCACCCTCTGGCTGCGCGAGCGCGGCCGGCACCGCCTCGCGGACCTGCCGGTGGTGTTCTTCACCCAGTACGGCGAGATGGACCGCTACTCGATCTACACCATCCTGCGCAACCGCTGCCAGGCGGCCAAAGTGCCGATGATCCCGCCGCACCACTGGCGGCACTGGTCCGCCCACGAGTGGCTCCGCGCGGGCGGCTCCGAGGGCGACGCCATGGCCCTGTTCGGCTGGGATAACCCGATGATGGCCCGCCGCTACGCCCAGGCCGCCGCCGCCACCCGGGCCATCGAGCACGCCGCCGCCGCCGGCCAGGGAGACCGGCTGTGACCAGGGCCTCGATCTGGGATGAGGTAATTAAGATGGAGATCAATCAGCTGAATGACCAGATGGCAGCGAAAGTGGATAAGGCTCTCGCCGCCCTCATGGATTTCGACCCCGCGGATGACGACGGGTGGCTTCTGGTTTATCTCGCTGTGCACGCCCCCGTTTCGACTCTCCGGGGCCTACTGATCGTCAAGGCGCTCAAGCATGGCGGCGGCCTAAAGCTGGAACCACGTAGCCCCGGTGGTGGCTGGCGCTACGCGGCTAAGGCTGTGGATTGGAACGCTAAGGACCGATGATGATCTCGGCCCGGCCCGCGTCGTACAGCTCCTCGGCGCGGCCGGGCCGCTTCACGCTCAGCACCGGGACGCCCTCGGCGACGCCCAGGGCGGCGCGCTCGGCCGGGGTCGGCATCCGGGCCGAGACCGTGTCATCGGCGGAGGCGTGCACGGTGATCTTGACCGGCACCGTCTTGACGAACGACCCGGCCCCCCTCCTGGTCTCCACCAGCCCCTCCTCCCGCAGCACGCGCATCGCCGCCCGGATGGTTGACGCTGAGCAACCGTACTGGTCGGTGAGCGTGTTCTCGCCCGGGAGCATAGCCCCGGGCACGTAGCGTCCGGAGTAGATCGCCTGGCGTAGCAGCTGCGCGACCTGGAGGTAAAGCGGCACGTGGCCGGCCGGATCGAGCACGGCCACCTCCAGGACAGGACTCGTCATGGCCCGGCAGCGTATACCGGATTGTTACGCTCGCCGCTTCTCCGCAAGTGCGCATAACCACCGCAGTGCCGCTAGGGTGAGCACTGCGTTACCGGCCGTCCGCGGCGGGGACAGCAGCCCGGGACTCCACGCCCGGGTGTGGCCAGCCGGCAGCGCACCGGGGCGAGCGAGACAGGCCGCGTCCCCGCGGCTATCCGCGCCCCTAGCCCCGGCCCGGGTCCGCCTATCCCCCGGAAACCGGGCCGGGGCAACCAATTCCATCCGACGCATGCACCGCAGCCTGGCAGGAGAGCACCACCATGGACCTGATTTCGCGTGACCCGTTCCGGCACTGTGATGCCCCTAGCCCCGGGCCGGCGCGGGGGCGCGGCTACACGGGGCGCCACCGGGCGCCGGCGCCCGTGCCGGAACCGCGGCCGCGCGGCGAGTTCCGGCTGGCCTGGCCGGGCCCGATCACCTACCGGGCGGTGAACTTCACATGGAGATGACCCCAGGCCCGGCCGGCGCCGCGCTGGCCCACCGCCTCACCGCCCAGATCCTGGCCAGCGCCCTGCCCCCAGCCCTGCCCGGCGGGATCGAGGGCAGCGTCCTGGCCTCCGCGACGTCCTGGCTGGGCTCAGTCTCGGGCGCGGCCATGCTGGCCGCCGGCACCGATCCTGGCGCCGTGGAGCCGGCCGGGCCTGAGCGGGGCGCCGAGCTGGCCGCCCAGTTCATGGACGGCACCCTGGAGCGGGTGTGCTGCGACTGGTGCCACCGCCAGCTGGTCCTGGCCATGGCCTGGCGGGCCGCCGCGCTGTTCACCCGGCTGCACGGCGACAGGGCCCACTGGCAGTGGGAGCAGCTCGGCGCCGCCCACGCCGTCCTGGCCGCGATCCCGTGAGAGGCCGGGCGTGGAACCTGGCCGCCCTCGTGCCCCTGGCCCTGGCCCTGGCGGCCACCGCCTGGCTCATGCTCCGCATCGCCGCCCAGGCCACCCCCTGAACCCGGAAAGGACAACACACTTATGCTCCTGCCACCGCAGCAGCTCAGCGACGAGGCCGACGGGAAGTTCACCGCACTGATCGCCAGCCTGGATCCGGCTATCCCGGCATCCAGCTGCGGATTCGTCGTGCTGGCCTTCAACCAGGACGAGAATCCCTCCGCAGGCAAAATGCTACTGCGCATGTGGTCTAACAGCGGAGATCCGGGCCAGATCGCGCAATTGCTGGCCGGGTCAGCCTGATGGCGCAGCCCCCGGCGGAGAGCGGGCCCAGCCCGTACCTGTAGACCCCTGCGGTCCGGGACCGCAGGCCCTGGCCAGGAGCCCCCGCCCCCGTTCCCCGGGCGGGGGCTCCTGCTAGTGCAGGTGCTGGCCGCTGTGCGGCACCTCGAGGAGCCGGATCCGGGTCTCGTGGTCGGCGGCGATCCTGGTCAGCTGGTCCAGGCAGGCGTCGATCTTGCCGTCCCGGCGGCCGCGGCTGACCAGCTCGCGGCCCACCGCGCCCAGCGCGACGATCAGCGAGATCAGCACCGCGGCCCAGGCCGCGCTCACAGCGTGTGGAAATGCTGGCCGGAGCCCAGCTGGTAGGTGCCGGCGCTGTGCGTGTGGGCCGTGCCCGCCGACGCCGGGCCGGACGTGCCGATCGTGCCAGGACTCGACACGCCGTTCGTGGTCGTGTTCGTGCTGCCGTTGACCGACAGCGACCCGGCGACTACCAGGTTGCCGTCCACCTGGGCGTTCTGCTGCACAATGAACAGCCCGGCGACAACAGAAACCTCCCCGCCCGCAACCCCGCTGACCACGGAATCCTCCGCCTCGATGCCCGACCCGGTGGCCAGGCCGGTCGACTGCCCGGAGTAGAGCACGGCGGTCCCGTTGCCGAGCGACCCGGCGAACGGGTCGGAGGTGGCCGGGCTGGTCTGGTCGTGCGTGAACAGGCCCGCGGCCGGGCTGCCCGCGAACGAGCCGAGGCCGAGCTGCACGGCGATCCGGTCGCCGCCCACGGTCGCGTAGGCGCTGACGCCGGGCTGGGCGGTGTTGCCTTCCGGGTCGGTGACCGTGCCGGTCCCGGGCACGATGGACACGGCCAGGTTGCCGGCCGCCGGGGCCCCGCTGTACAGGAAGAACCCGTTGGAGTTGAGGATCCAGTCGTTCCCGTCGAACGTGCCCCGCAGGGTGAGGTTGTTGAACTCGGCCGACCCGTCCGCGTTGATGCTCCACCCGGATACGCCCGCGACGTAGTTCGGCGATTGGATCGCCGGGCGGCGCAGGATGGTCGACCCGACAACCGGGTCGCCGGGCGTCACATCCGCTCCCCGGGCTCCAGCTGGGCGTGGGCGGCCGCGGCCCGGGTGATGTCCCGGGCCTCTTCCTGCAGCCTGCCCAGCTCCCACGCGGCGATGTCAGCGCGGGCCACGGCCACCTTGGCGGCGCCCTCGGCCCGGGTCAGCTCCAGCGCCGCGGACATCAGCAGGTACACCGCCGTCGCGGCCGACAGCAGCAGGACGATCGTCTTCAGGTCAGTTCTGTCCATCAGTACCCCGGGTGAGTCGAGTCGAAATTGTTGGCGGCAACCGGGTCACCGTAGGTGCTCTTGATGTAGGACAGGCCCCAGGAGATCTGCGAGGTCGGGTCCGAGGAGCCGCCCTTGTCGGGCGGCCAGGCAGCTTTCGGCATCTTGTTGTACGGCCTGGCCTGCGGGATGCCGTAGGCGAACACGGCCGAGCCGGCGCTGTCGCCGCCCGCGTGGGTGACCCGGGTGTCGGCGGTGTTCGACCAGCCTGATTCGCGGTCCCACAACTGCACCAGCGCATCCCACTGGGCACCGGTGGACCAGCCGTAGGACGCGGCCAGCATCTTGCCGATCTGCTGGTTGGGTGCCGACCCGGACGCGATAGCCTGGCCGACCACGTTGGGGTTGGCCTGTCCCGAGCCGGGGGTGGCGCCGGTGTTGCCGGCCAGCTGCGCCTGGGCGGCGGCCTCGAGCGCCTGCTCATCCGGGCTGAGCGTGGGCGCGGAGCCGGGCAGGCCCTTGCCCTGCAGCACGCTCTTGACCGGGTCCGACGGCCATTTCAGGTCGGACTTGAAGTAGTGGATCCCGAACCAGGCCAGGTACCCGCCGATCAGGATCAGGCCGAGCGGGATCACCGGCGCGTCCCCCACCGGCGTCTTCACCTCGGGCATGCTCATGCGATCACGCCCCGGGCCACGGCGGCCGGGGACCGGCGGGCCCCGGCCGGCCCGATCCACCACAGCACCCCCAGCAGCATCAGGACGATCCCCAGGACCAGCCAGCCCAGCGACCGCCACATCCGCACATCGGTGAGCTCGGTCCAGATCCCCTCGGCGGCGGTGATGGCCCCGCCCCACGCCGAGGTGACCGCGCCCGCGGCGCCGGCGGCCTGCCCGGCCGCCTGGACCTGCGCGGCCTGGTCGCCCTGCCCGGCCAGGATGAAACCGGAGACGTCCTTGACGACGTCGGACCAGAATGACATCAGCGTCTCCTCCGCTCGGCCATGACGGCGGCGGCCCGGCCGCCGAGCCCGCGGCCCAGCTGCCCGGCCGCCTGGGCGGCCACGTACGCGGTGCGCAGCACGTCGTCGAAGCCGTCCGGGACGGGCAGCACGGCCAGCGCCTCGGTCACGGCGGGGGCGATCAGGGCGCCCGCGGGCACGCCCAGGAAGCCGCGGATCTCCTCGTCGGTCATCATGCCCTCCGGGTGAACTTGGTGCCGGTGATGACCGCGGAGGCGATCACCCCGGACAGCGCCGAGCCGGACTGGCCGGGCGCGGGGGAGAACCCGATGGCCAGGTTGTCGGCCGGGCCGACGTCGATCTTCCCGGCGAAGGTGTCCTGGTTGCCCGACCAGGACTGGCCCAGGTTGTTGCCCGCTGCCAGCTGGGTGATGTCGACCGTGTTCAGCGCGACCGTGGCCACCGGGACCACGGTCGCATTGGCGTTCTGGTTGGTCGAGACGACCACGGAGGTGACTTCCCACCGCTGCCGGGCGTTGTCCGGGCCCAGGATGATCACCCCGTTGCCCGAGGCGTTCAGCTTCACCGAGCCCGACGCGCGGAGCTGCCCCTGGATCTCGACCGGGGCGGGCCAGGTCATCAGCGGCCTCCCGGCCGGCCGGCGGCCCGGTGGTGGTAAGGGTAGTACGCGCCGCCGGATGGTGTCACGGGGGTGACCTCGATGTCGACCCCGTAGGAGAACGGGCCGGCATTGGTGTCGGGCAGGTGCAGCGCGGACCCGGCGTGGTAGGAGTTCTGGCCGGGGGAGGCGGCGGCCGCATTGCTGGGCGCGGTGATCGGCCCGGCGGTCAGCCCGGACCCGCCGAACCCGGTCGTCCAGTACGCGGCGGCCGCCGCGTTCCAGACCGCGGGTGAGGCGGCGCCGTTGGTCACGCATGCCCAGTAGGTGGTCCCGGCGGCCAGCACGCCGGGGCAGCTGGCCGACATCCACCCGCCGCCCGCCGCGGCCGCGCCGCCGCCCAGCAGCACCCACGACGGCGCCGCGTTCACCCCGATCACATTGCCGGCCGCGTCCAGAACGCCGACCTCAGTCGGCAGCTGCGTCACGCCGGCCGGGCTGTAGAACCACACGTTATTGACCTGGCAGGCCTGGGAGACGGTGAACTGCTGGCCGAGGGTGAAGTTGTTGGCCGTGTCCAGGTTCCAGTTGCCCAGCTCGTACCGGTTGGGCCACAGCCGGTAGCTGCCGGTGTACCCGATGGGCGCGGTGTCGTCGACCACCACGTCGATCCACAGGTTGTCCGACCCGGACCCGTTGTTGGGCATGGCCGCCGCCGGGTCCGAGCCGAGGGCGTTGGAGAACACCTGCTGGCCGCCGAGCCCGGCCGCGGTGCCGGTGACCGGGTACGGGTTGGCCCCGGTCCCGGCTGACCAGCCCACCAGGGGCCCGTTGGTGATGCCGGACCCGAACGGCTGCCCGAAATCGAACTGGTTGGAGGTGACCGAGATCCCGGTGGTGACGTTCCACCCGCAGGACGGCACGTACTGGGTGCCCGGCGCCAGCTGGATCGGCACGGGCAGCCTGACCACGTTCCACGCGCCCAGTGTCAGGGTCCCGCTGGTGACCACGGAGCCCGGCACCAGGGTCTCGGCCGTGGTGGTGGTCGTGTTCCACAGCGCGAACTTGCGCGGCGTGGTGTCGCCGTTGGCGGGCACCCAGAGCCGGTAGGCGTCCAGCCACATCATCTGGCCCAGGACCGAGATCTGCGTGCCGATCAGCCAGCCGCCCGATGTGCCGGTGACCGAGGCGGGCCCGTTGCCGGGACGGCCGGACAGGCCGTCCATCAGGCTGCGGGTGGTCATCAGCCGGCCTCCGCGACCTCGTATTCGATGATCACGGACAGGTGCGGGGTGCTGGAGTCCTCGGAGATGACGTACAGCGGCGTCTGGGTGCGCAGCACGGTGTACCCGGTCGCGGCGGCGGGCAGCCGGGACCCGCCGGTGATCTTGGAGTTCTGCGCGTCGTAGGTCAGGTCTGCCAGCTCGCCGATCCGGCAGTTGTGGGTGGAGTCCTCGTTGAGGAGCTGGACCAGGGACCGGCCGGTGTCCTGCCCGGCGATCTCGATCGGCTGCGCGGATGCGGCCGGGGCGGTGAAGGTCTTGTAGGAGGCCTTGGCCTTGGGCTTGGGCCCGCCGGAGCCCTCGACGACGTAGACCGGGACCGGGCGGATGCCGGGGTCGACCGGGGCGTACTCGGGCTTGTAGGGCTTGCGGCCCTGGACTTCCCGCTGGTAGACCCCGACATCGTCGGGCCTGACGCCGTGCGCCATCATCCCGCGGAAGGGGTCCAGCTCCGGGGTCTCCGGCGGCTTCTCGTGGGCGACCGGGGTGTTGGCGTCGTTGTGGTTCAGGCCGCCCGGGATGCCCAGGTCGTCGCCGTGACCGTACTGGGGGACCAGGTATTCCGGGGTGCGGGGCGCCTTGCGGGCCGCGGGCGTGCGCCGCTCCCAGGAGACGGCGCCGCCGGGGACCTCGACTCGGGTCTGCTCGCGGGCCTCAGTGCCCTCGACGTCCTCGGCAGCGTCGAACTGCTCCTCGTGGCCCGCGCGCTGGCTCTCGCCGGTCGCGTAGTACAGGTACGCCTGATCGCGGCCTGCCGGCGGCCCGTGCCGCCCTCTGCCCCTGGCCCTGCTCATGCCCGGTTCGCGCCTCTCCTAGTACTGCTCGGTGCCCGGCTGGCCGCTGGCCAGCCCGGACTTGTTCGCGTAGGCGTAGGACGCCCACATCAGCCCGGCGGCCAGCGCGCCGCCGGCGATGGCCGGGCCCTTGCCTTTCAGCGGGCCAGCGGCGATCGCCACGAACAGAGCCGACTGCAGCAGGCCGATCTTGACCCACTTCATCAGCGTCGCGCTGCGCTTGGCCGCGTTGATCTCCGCGGTCTGCGGTGAGCTGCACGCGGCGGCGATGATCTCGTAGACCAGCCCGGCCGACACCATGAAGGTGACGGCGTCATCCCCGCCGATCGCGGGAAGGTCAGCCACCGACCGCGCCGCGGGCCCGGGCGATCCAGCTGGACGCCAGCGCCCACACGGCCAGGGCGAACACCACGCCCAGCCCGATCCAGAAACCGGTCTTCAGGTCCGGCTTATCCACGATAGCCATGTCAGGCCGCCTTCTTTGTGGTGGTGGTGCCGCCCGCCTTGCTGAGGGCGGTGAGGATGGACTTGGACGACAGCGCGACCCCGGCCAGGAACAGCCACGCGAACCCGGTGGCGATCGGCTCGGTGCGGCCCTGGTCCAGCGCTGCGATGACAATGAGCGCGAATACCAGCTCCACGGTCATTTTCGTGTTGACCGTGGGCTCGTTATTCGCCCAGTGGGTGAGGATCAGCAGGCCGATGGCCAGCAGCATCACCGTGGTGGCGCGCATCAGCTGCCCCTGCCGAACAGCTTCAGCAGGTTTCTCGCCGGGCCGTCGAGAAACGCCCCGGCTTTTTCCTCGAAAGCCTCGACCCGGCCGATGACGTAATTCAGCTTGGCCTCGATCCGGGTCAGCCGGTCCGGCTCGCTTTCGATCTCGGCGGGATAGCCCACGTCTCAGCCTTTCAGGGTGACGGTCACGGTGGCGTGCGGCGGGGCCTGCGGGCCGCCGTTGGCCCACACATTGGTGTGGTAGGTGCCGGCGGGCAGGCCGCCGCCGCCCTGGCCGTACTCGGCGGTCTGCGTGGACCCGGGCGAGGTGGTGTGCTGGTTGACCGGCGTGCCCTTGGCGTTGTAGGTGGCCACCGTGTAGGAGCTGGGGGTCTGCCCGTTGGGGCCCTTGACCGGGTTCCAGTTCAGGTAGTAGCCCTTGGCGGCCACGCTGGACACGCGCAGCCCGCCGGGGGCCGGGTAGGACCACTTGGCGTTCGCCGCGGTCGACCCGCCGGACGGCGTCGCCGGCGGCGCCGGGACCGGGGTGGTGGTGGCGGGACCTCCGGCCGGCGCACCGGTATTGGCCGAGCCGGAGGTGTCGGTGGCGCCGCCGCCGCTGGTGCCGCCGATCGTCGACCCGCCGGAGGTGCCCCCGGAGGAGTTGGCGCTGTTCTGGGCCTGCAGCGCGGCGATGTCCTCAGCCGACCCGTACACGTACCCGGTGGCCGGGTCGATGTAGCCGACGTTGCCCGCCGGGTCGGTGCCGATCCCGGTCGTGCCCGCGGTGCCCGCCGCCGTCCCGGCCGCCGCGCTGGTCTTGTTCTTGTTGAAGTACCACCACAGGCCGCCGCCGATGCCCAGCCACGCGTACAGCGGCAGCGGGCCGGCCTTCTGGGTCAGGAACCCCAGGCCCTTCGTGCTGGTTTCCGGCATCTACCCGGTCCTGCCTGTCGAGTTGGACGCCCGCCCGGCGTGCGGGGAGACGTACACCATGTCGGCGGCCTGCCCGCCCGGCCCCGGGTTGTCCGGGGTGCCCACGCTGGCGGTGGTGTCGTAGTAGTTCGTCGACCACGGGGCGGGCTCGGTGAACACGGTGGGCCGGTGGTTCGGGCCGGCCAGCCGGGCGGCGCCGTAGGCGCCCTGCCCGGCGTTGAGGAACTGGCCGTCCTGCCCGGTGCCGTAGTAGCGGGTGCCGTCCAGGGCCGCGCCGCGGGCGCCGTCGCCGCGGCCGCCGTAGGGCATCTCCCGCAGCACCGACCAGGACTGGTTCCCGCCGTCGAACGCGACGAACCGGGACGGCACCGCGACCTCGGTCACGGCCCGGTCCGGGTGCACATTGCCGTCGGAAGCCTGCCCGGTCTGGTTGACCGGCGG
>Ga0134128_10004236_pt1 | contig 17585 bp, 11 predicted proteins | sample KB31754_FD_96462 | JGI IMG/M metagenome (GOLD analysis project Ga0134128, IMG submission 96462) | Terrestrial soil microbial communities with excess Nitrogen fertilizer from Kellogg Biological Station, Michigan, USA - KB3-175-4 | ecosystem: Environmental > Terrestrial > Soil > Unclassified ... | reverse complement strand
TCAGCCCACGATGTTGGGTCGCGTGGTGCGACGCTCGATACGCTTTTCGTGTTTGCCGACCACGACGTGCTGCACGAAGATTCCGGGAGTATCGACCTGTTCGGGCGCGATCGCGCCAACTTCGACCAGCTCTTCGACTTCCGCCACGGTGATACGGCCTGCCATCGCGCACAGAGGATTGAAGTTGCGCGCCGTCAGACGGTACTGCAGGTTGCCCAAGCGGTCGCCGCGCCACGCCTTGACGATGGCCCAATCCGTGCGGATCCCGCGCTCGAGTAGATATGAGCGGCCATCGAACTCGCGCACTTCCTTCTTCTCCGCGACCACCGTGCCGACTCCCGTCGCGGTGTAGAAGCCTGGAATGCCAGCGCCCCCGGCGCGCAGCCGCTCCGCCAAAGTCCCTTGCGGAACCAGCTCGACCTCGATCTCGCCCGCCATGAGCTGCCGCTCGAACTGCTTGTTCTCGCCCACGTAGCTGGAAACCATCTTACGGATCTGCCGGTTGGCGAGCAGCAACCCCAGGCCGAAATCATCGACGCCGCAGTTGTTCGACGTTATGGTCAGATTGCGCACGCCGATCTCGCGCAGCGCCTGGATGCACAGCTCCGGGATGCCGCACAACCCGAACCCGCCGGCGGCGATGCTGGCGCCATCGCGGATCCCATGCAGCGCCTCTGCTGCGCTCGCTCGTACTTTGTTCATGGCCGTACGCAAACTCTTCGAAGTGGCATCGCGAGAATACCCGAATGGGGGGCGATGTGCCTCAGGTCTCCGGGAAGAGTCTCGGGAATAGCGCATCCAGCGTCTCGACGGGAAATCGCAGGGTTACGGCACCCTTCGGGGTGTCGGAGCTGAGCAGACCCACGACAGTCAGCTCGTTGAGGACTCGGCGCGCGGTGCGCTCAGGCAAACCCGTAATGCGACCGATTTCGCCGCGCTGGAATTCACCCCGGATCAATGCCTCTTCCAACAGGTGAGCGGCTTCAGGTCTCAGGTTATCGCTGCGCTCAACGAAGCGACGCAGTCGCTGCGTCAGCGTATCGAGGTCAAAGAGGCTTTTCATGAATTGCACTTGATCCAACGCGACCTGCAGGAACCAGCGAACGAAGTCGGTGAGGGCACGCTGGGAAAGATTGCCGCGGCCATCGAGATCCCCTTGCCGCGGAGTGTCCGCGCGATCCATCATGCTTTTGTAGTCGCTACGACTTTCCAGTCCTCGAGCAAGACCACGCGAGATCGACCAAAGGCCATGGGCGCCGATACCAGCGACGTGCCCCATCGCGTGACTCATCAGGCGACTGACGCGGCCATTCCCATCAGGGAACGGGTGTATGTAGTTCAGGCGATGGTGCGCCGCGGCCATGGCAATGATGCGGCCCGACTTACCGAGGCGTGAGAACGCATACCGTTCGGCGAAATATCTCATGAATTCGGCAACACGCATGCTGGAAGGCGGGAGATGACGACCAACCGCCACGTCCTGCGCCGGGGTCGAACGCCATTCGCCGGGCGCCATGATCAGATCACCTCCTCCGCCGCGCACGCGCAGCATCTCTTCGGGCGCGTCGCGATAGAACTCCCGGTGTAACCACAATATGAAGTCCACCGATGCCGGCTCGGTCAAGCGGCCGTCGGCTGCCATTCGGTCTACTTCGGACTGGACGCGCACATGTGCTGCGGCCTCGAGCTGTAGATTCCTCCGGGCGGCGTCTTCGTCGAGGTTACCGGCAAGTGCGCGCTCGATGTCTCTGGGGCGCGTGTTATGACCCTCGATCAGATTGCTGTAGTAGGCGTTCATGATGCGCACGAGGTCGGCCAGATTGGCCGCCGTGAGCGGATGGAGCGTATTACCCAGCTCTGCACTGGCAGCCGACAATTCGGCGACGAGGTCGGCAATCCCCTCCCCCGGCTCTTCCAGGCGGGCGGGCTCTATGCGCTGAACGGACTCGATCGCATCCATTTGGCCGATCACTTAGTCTCGTAACATTATGAAAAGACAAATATTATATCAATAATTATCTTATTTTGGCCGATCTTTTGGCCGATCTTTTCACTGGGCTGCTGGCCGATTTATTGGCCGATTGTCGGCATACGTAATCATTTGATTTACAACAAAATTCTATCTTTCAGGTGCGCGGCAGAGCGACCTTTTGGCCGATCCTAGCTCCGCGCCTCGGCTTCCGCCCGCCCGAGCTGCTCGGCGAGTCGTTGCTCCGACACCCGCATGACTGTCTTCAGGTCCTGTGCGTACAGCGAGACCCGGAACTCCTCGATCATCCAGCGAAGTTGCCGCAGCTCGGCTTGCGGTCGCGTCTCGAGAGACTTCGCCGCGAGCTTGCCGACAGCCTCCATCAGCGGGCGCACGCGAGAGGCCAGCTCCGCGTCGCGCCGCGCTTCCGCAGGAAGACGTCCGAGCCGGCGCGCGATTGCCCTGAGATAACGCGACAGATGGCCCAGCCACGGCTGTGGCGTCGACTCGATGAAGTCGGCGGGCAACAGTGCGGCAAGTTGGGCGTTGATTTCGATGACGGCCGCAGCTGATGCGGGATTGCGCGACGCATCGAGAGCTGCGCGCACGGCGCGCCATTCCTTGAGGACGCTTCTTACGATCTCGATGAGTCGGTCGCCGGTCTCTTCGAGCCGGCCCCGGCCCTCCTCCAGCCGCTGAGCGAATGCTTCGCGGCTGCGCGGCAGCGGAGCCTCCACAGAGGCGAAGCAATCGGTGAAGATGCGCTCGCCAACGGCATCGGCCAGAGTCTGGGCGAGATCGAGCCCACGGCTCTGCAGCACGAGCTCGCGGTCTTCCGCCACCCGCTTTTGCCAGTAACGTGCCTGCTGAGGCAATGCGAGCAGCGCCAGGCGCGCCACGCCCCGCCGCGACAGCTCCTCGGCATGGGCTGCGCCGCGGGCCGCCACCAGTGCGACCGCAGTATGCCTGTCCTCGATGGCCGGATAGACCGTCAACAGCAATCCATTTCGCTCGATCTGACTGCTGACGAGCAGCTCGCCGAAGTCCCACTGGCGATGCAGCGTCACGCTCTCCTCCGCCGCCCTGCGAGCGCTTACTGCGGCTCCCGATATTTTTTGCCTGAGAGCAGCGAGATCGCGCCCCTCGGCCAACACCCGATCCTGCGCGTCGATGACTCGGATGTTCATTCGTAGCCAATCGGGCACAGGCAGGGCTGCGAGGTTCGCCGGCGCCACCGTTGCGTCGACCCGTTCCGAGACCCAGGCAGCCAGACCGGCATGAAACCCGCGCAAGCCGGTCCCCGGCCCTGCAGGACCGGTGGCGGCCGGCGCGGTCAGCTCCTCCAGCGCCTGCCGGGCGTGCTCCGGAACCGGCACCAGCAGCTTGCGCTGCGCCTTCGGTAGCTCGCGCAGCACGGCGATGATCTTCTCGAGACGCCAGCCCGGAACCAGCCACGCCAATCGATCCGCCTCGAGCGCATCGAGCAGAAGGTCGGGGACCACCAGCGTGACACCGTCGTCCGGTTCCGCGGGCTCGAACCGATACCGCAGCGGCAATCTGTTACCGCCGACATCAAGCGCATCAGGGTATTGGAGGTCATCGACCTCGCCTGCCTCGCGTTGCATCAGGTCCGCGGGCGACATGTACAGGAGCCGCGGCTCGCGGCGCTCGGCCTGCGCGCGCCACTGCTCGAAGTCGCCTATCGAGCTGACTCGCTCGGGAATGCGCGTGGCGTAGAAAGCGATCTCACTCTCCTCGCCGATCAGGATATCGCGTCGGCGGATCTTGGCCTCCAACCGCTCGATGTCCTGGCGCAGCCGTTGGTTGGCGTGGAGAAACTCCCCACGGACGGTGACCCGGCCCGTCGTAACCTCGGCACCGGCACCGACCAGGGCCTCACGGATAAAAATTTCGCGTGCCTCCCTGGGCGCGACCGGTCCGTAGTTGACACGCCGTCGCGTGGCGAGAGAGAGCCCATAGAGCGACACGGATTCATACGCCGCCACGAACCCGCGATCCGCCACCCAGTGAGGCTCGCTGAAGGTGCGCTTCGCGAGGTGCGCACCCGCGCGCTCGATCCACGCTGGGTTGATCGAGGCCACCATCCGCGCGTAGAGCCGCGTGGTCTCGATGAGACTCCCGGCGACGACCCACTTGGGTGGCCTGGCGGCGAGCGGCGAGCCGGGGGCGATCACGAAGCGCATACCCCGCGGGCCGTCGTATTCGCGCTTCTGATTGAGCGTCCCGACGGAACCGAGGAAGCCCGTCAGGATCGCCTGGTGCAGGTCCGCGTAACTCGCGGGCGCGTGATTCGGCCGCAGATCGAGCTCGCGGACGCTGCGGGTGAGCTGATGGTGAAGATCCTGCCACTCGCGCATGCGGAGGAAGGAAAGGAAATGCTCTCGGCACCACTTGCGCAGCTGACTGCCCGAAAGCGCCGCGGCCTGCTCGCCGAAGGCGCGCCAGAGATTGAGCACCGTGACGAAATCAGAGCGCCCATCCGCAAAGAGAGCGTGCTTCTCGTCTGCCTGCCGTTGCATGTCGGACGGGCGCTCACGCGGGTCCTGTGTCTCGAGGAATGCCGCGATGACCAGCATTTGCGTGAGGCAGCGGTGACGCGCCGCGGCGAGCAGCATGCGGCCGAGCCGCGGATCGACCGGCAGGGTTGCAATTTTGCGGCCGAGGCTCGTCACGCGCCGGTCAGCGTCCATCGCCTGCAGCTCCTCGAGGAGCCGTACGCCGTCGTTGATGAGCCGAGTATCCGGCGGATCGAGAAACGGAAAGCTCTCCGGATCCCCAAGCCCGAGCGTCGCCATCCGCAGGATCACGCTGGCCAGGTTGGTGCGCAGGATCTCCGGAGGCGTGTAGGCGTCGCGACCTGCGAAATCCTCCTCCGAGTACAGACGAATGCAAATCCCCTCAGTCTCACGGCCGCAGCGGCCCTTGCGCTGATCCGCGCTCGCCTGGGAGATGCGCTCCACGTGCAGGCGCTGCACCTTGCCGCGCACGCTGTAACGACTGATCCGCGCCAGCCCCGAGTCGACGACGTGGCGGATACCCGGCACGGTGAGCGAGGTCTCGGCGACATTGGTCGCGAGGATCACGCGCCGCCCGGAGTGCTTCTGGAAAATCCTCGCCTGATCGGCGGCTGACAACCGCGCGAAGAGCGGCAGCAGCTCAGTGCTCGCGAGCCGTGCCTTCGACAGAGCATCGGCCGCCTCACGGATGTGCTTCTCGCCGGGAAGGAATACGAGGGTATCGGCGCTCGCTCCTCCTGAGCGCGAGTCGAGCTCGCGCACGGCCTCCACGATACCCTCCGGCAGCGACAGCTCCGCGGCATCCTCGTCCTCGGCAACGAGCGGCCGATAACGGACCTCCACCGGATAGCTGCGGCCCGATACCTCGATGACGGGCGCCCCGCCAAAAAACTCCGACAGCCTGCCCGGGTCGATGGTCGCAGACGTTACGATCAGCCGCAGATCCGAGCGCAGCGGCAGAAGTCTTTGCAGCACGCCGAGCAACAGATCGATGTTGAGACTGCGCTCATGCGCCTCGTCCAGGATCAGGGTGTCGTAGCGGCGCAGCTGTGGATCACCCTCGAGCTCCTGCAGCAGGATGCCGTCAGTCATGAGCTTCACACGGCCTTGTGGGCCGGTGTGATCGGCGAACCGCACCTGATAGCCGACCGCGCCGCCGACCGTCGTGCCGAGCTCCTCCGCCAGCCGCGTGGCCAGAGCGCGCGCCGCGATGCGCCGCGGCTGAGTGTGCCCGATGAGGCCTGCGGTGCCGCGCCCAGCGGTCAGACAGAGCTTCGGCAGCTGTGTCGACTTGCCCGAGCCCGTGGCCCCGCACACGATCATTGCCGGATGGCGCGCGAGGGCAGCGACGATCTCCTCGCGGTGCGCCGTGATCGGCAGCGCCGGATCATAGTCGAGCCGTAGGGGAAGTGCGGGCCGCGGACCGCCGCGCTGGGGAGCCTCCATCCCCCAGAGTGTAATTCAGCGCCTCGAGCGATACTAAATCACGCCGCGGCGGATCTGATCCTGCTCGATCGACTCGAAGAGCGCGCGGAAGTTGCCTTCGCCGAAGCCTTCGTTGCCCTTGCGCTGGATGATCTCGAAGAAGATTGGGCCGATCACGTTGCAGGTGAAGATCTGCAGCAGCAGGCCCTCGCCACGCTCCGGGTTGCCGTCGATCAGAATCCGGCGGCGGCGCAGCTCATCGAGCGGCTCGCGATGTCCCGTGACGCGCCCGTCGACGGCTTCGTAGTAAGTGTCCGGCGTGTCCTGGAAGGCCAGCCCACGACTGCGCAGCACATCGACGGTACGGTAGATGTCATCCGTGGCGAGCGCGATGTGCTGAATGCCCTCGCCGTGATACTCCCGCAGATACTCCTCGATCTGACTCTTTTCGTCCTGCGACTCGTTGATGGGAATGCGGATCTTGCCGCAGGGACTCGTCATTGCGCGCGAGAACAGGCCGGTGTGCTTGCCCTCGATGTCGAAGTAGCGGATCTCGCGGAAATTGAACAGCTTCTCATAGAAGCCCTTCCACCGATCCATGTGCCCACGCTGCACGTTGTGGGTGAGATGATCGATGCACGTGAGACCGGCATTCTCGCCGGACGGCGCCGGAACCGGTCGGAAATCAACATCGTAGATCGAGCTGTCGCCGTACCGATCGACCAGGTAGACGAGCGAGCCGCCGATGCCTTCGATGCACGGAATGTTGAGCTCCATGGGGCCTGCGCTCTGCGGGCCGGGCTTGGCGCCGAGCTCGAGCGCGCGACGATACGCATACGCCGCATCCTTGACACGAAAGGCCATGGCGCAGGCGGACGGACCGTGCTGACGTGCGAATTGTTGCGCGAACGACTCAGGCTCGGCGTTGATGATGAAGTTGATTGCCCCCTGCCCGTGCAGCGTCACGTTTTTCGAGCGATGGTGTGCCTTCACCGGGAAGCCCATCCGCTCAAAGAGCGTCCGCAGGAGCTGCGGATCGGGCGCCGTGTACTCGACGAACTCAAAGCCGTCGGTACCCATCGGATTATCACGGGACTGGCTCATCTGCATCTCCGTCGCCATCTCGTTGCGCGTGCAACTATTATACAGCCCTCAGCCGCGGCTGCCCATGCGTGTGCGGCCGGCAAGGCGGCCTATGCGTATATAATCGCGCCCCACCATGCATGCACCAGACCCCTCGTCAGACGACAGTCGTCTTCTGCGCAGCATTCCCCCGGCCCGTCTCGCGCTGATCGAACGCATCGCTCGCACCCGCCCCGGCCCCCAGCGCGGGCCCTCCGCGGCATCGGACGCTGCTCTCTTCCGTGAGATGCAGCAGCGATTCCTGCGGACATATTTCCGAGGCGTCGGCGAGGAAGACCTCGCGGAGCGAGCGCCTGCTACCCTCGCCGGTGCAGCCCGCTCTCACCTGGAGCTGGGCTGGCGCCGTGCCCCCGGCCAGTCCCTGGTCCGGATCTTCAATCCCGATCGCGAGCGCGACGGCTTCGAGTCGCCGCACACGCTCGTGCAGATCGTCACCGATGACAGGCCTTTCCTGGTCGACTCCGTCGGCATCGCCTTCGGTCGCGCCGGGCTTGCGATGCATCTCATCGTCCACCCGGTGCTCGAGGTTCGGCGCGATGGACGCGGCCGCCTCACCGGCCTCGGCACGAACGGCGATCAGGCGCACCGGGCGGAATCCTGGGAGCTGTACGAGATCGATCGGCAGACCGATCCGGCGGCCATCGAGCAGCTGCACCGCGACATCGAGTCGACACTGACCGATGTAAGCCTGGCCGTCGATGATTGGCCGGCAATGCGCGAGCGGGTGCGCGCTCTGATTGCGGATCTCGAGCGTGACCCGCCTCCCCTGCCGACCGATGATGTCAGGGAGGCCCGCCAGCTCCTCGAATGGATGGAGGAGCGTCACTTCGTCTTTCTCGGCTACCGCTACTACCGCCTCGAGCGCGGCGCCCAGGAGGACCGGCTGATCCCGGACTCGCGCAGCGGCCTCGGCATCCTGCATGCGCGCGGCACGGGATTGAAGCCTGCCGCGACCGTGTTGACGGGCGACATCCGCGCCCGCGCCCGTGATCGCGATCTCCTCGTTCTCACCAAGGCCAACTCCATCTCGACCGTGCACCGCGCCGAGTTTCTCGACTACGCGGGTGTGAAGACCTTCGATACCCGGGGGCGGGTCGTCGGTGAGCACCGGTTCCTGGGCCTCTGGACTTCGACCGCCTATCACCGCAGCCCGCGTGACATCCCCGTGCTGCGGCGGAAAGTCGATCGCGTGATCGAGTACTTTGGTCTCGATCCGCACGGTCACGACGGCAAGGCCGTGCTCAACGTGCTCGAGACCTATCCGCGTGATGAGCTCTTTCAGGCGAGCATCGATGATCTGATCCGCATCGCCCGCGGCGTCGTGAATCTCTACGAGCGCCGCACGGTCCGCCTGCTGGCGAGACGCGATCCCTACCAGCGCTTCTACTCCTGCCTGGTGTATGTGCCGCGCGACCGCTACAACACCGATGTGCGCCAGCGCATCGAGCAGATCGTGCTCGAGGGATTCTCCGGCCAGTCGGTCGAGAGTCAGGTGCAGATCTCCGGCTCGAGCCATGCGCGCGTACACGTGGTGGTGCGCACCGAGCCCCCGGGACGCAAGGTCGATATTGCCGCGGTGGAGCGGCGGATCGCGGAGGCGGCCCTCACCTGGACGGATCGCCTGCGCGAGGTGCTGATCGCGCACGACGGCGAGGCTGCCGGCATCGCGCTGGCGAGCCGCTATCGGCGGGTCTTTCCGCTCGCCTACGAGGAGGACGTGGCACCGGCCGATGCCCTGGTCGACATCGCCGATCTCGAGCAACTGCGCGCCGCGCCTGAGGCGCGGCGGCTGAGCCTGCACCGCCCGCAGCACCAGAAGCCCGCGCGGATGCATTTGAAGGTCGTGCGGCTGGGGGACCCGGTACCGATCTCGGACCTGCTGCCGATCCTGGAGAATTTCGGCCTGCGGGTGATTGCCGAGCGGCCCTATGAGCTGGCCTGGCCCGAAGGCGGCACCGCCTGGATCCAGGACTTCGAGCTCGAGCATCGCGACGGGCTCGCGATCGACATCGGCCGCATCGAGGCGCGCTTCAAGGAAGCGCTCACGATGACGTGGGGCGGGGATGCGGAGAACGACGGTTTCAACCGCCTACTGCTCGGTGCCGATCTCACTGCACGCGAGATCACCGTGCTGCGCGCGTATTGCCGCTATCTGCTGCAGACCGGCGTACCTTTCAGCCAGGCGTACATGGAGCGCGCGCTCGCGGCGAATCCGGCGATCGCGGCCGGGCTGGTGCGTCTGTTCGAGGCACACCTCGATCCGGCCGCTCAGCAGGCAGCGGCGCGCGGCAGCCGCGGCCGCCGGGAGCGGCCTGATGCGAGCGGCAAGCCCTCGGAGCAGATCGCCGCCCAGATCCTCGCCGGCCTCGATGCCGTCACGAGCCTCGATGAGGATCGAATTCTGCGCGCCTACCTCGGACTCGTCCAAGCGACCCTGCGCACCAACTTCTACCGCCGCAGTGCCAGCGGAGCACCGCTTGCCTATATCTCGCTCAAGCTCGATCCGGCCGCCATTCCCGACCTGCCGCTGCCGCGCCCGAAGTTCGAGATCTTCGTCTACAGCCCGAGGGTCGAGGGCGTACACCTGCGCATGGGCTACGTGGCGCGCGGCGGCATCCGCTGGTCGGATCGCCGCGAAGACTTCCGTACCGAAGTGCTCGGCCTGATGAAGGCGCAGAACGTGAAGAACACGCTCATCGTACCGGTCGGCGCCAAAGGCGGCTTCGTGCCCAAGCGCCTGCCGGGCGGCAGCCGCGAGGAAGTGCAGGCCGAGGTCATCGCGTGTTACCGCATGTTCATCCGCGGCCTCCTGGATCTGACCGACAACATCGTCGGCAGCCAGCTCGTGCCGCCGGCCCAGGTGGTGCGCCGGGACGCTGACGATGCCTACCTCGTGGTCGCTGCCGACAAGGGTACGGCGACCTTTTCCGACATCGCCAACTCCATCGCCGCGGAGTACGGCTTCTGGCTGGGCGATGCCTTCGCCTCGGGCGGCTCCGCCGGCTACGATCACAAGCGTCTCGGCATCACCGCGCGCGGCGGCTGGGAATGCGTGAAGCGGCATTTCCGCGAGCTCGGTATCGATATCCAGAAGACCAACTTCACGGCTGCCGGCATCGGTGACATGTCGGGCGACGTGTTCGGCAACGGCATGCTGCTCTCGCGGCACACTCGCCTGCAGGCCGCATTCGATCATCGACACATCTTCCTCGATCCCAACCCCGATCCGGCAGTGAGCTTCGCGGAGCGGCAGCGCCTGTTCGATCTGCCGCGCTCGAGCTGGGACGATTACGACCGCAAGCGGATCTCCAAGGGCGGCGGCGTCTTCGCGCGCAACGCCAAGTCGGTGACCCTCTCACCCGAGGCGCGCGCCCTCCTCGGCCTCGAGGCCGTCTCGAGCACACCGACGGACATCATGCGGGCGATCCTGCGGATGCCGGTGGATCTGCTGTGGAACGGCGGCATCGGTACGTATGTCAAGGCGGCGCGCGAGTCGAATGCGGAAGTAGGCGATCGCGCCAACGACGCCCTGCGCATCAACGGCCGGGAGCTGAAGGCCAAGGTCGTCGGTGAGGGCGGTAACCTCGGCCTTACCCAGCGCGGGCGTATCGAGTACGCGCTCGCGGGCGGGCGTCTCAACACGGATTTCATCGACAACTCCGCCGGTGTCAACACCTCCGACGTCGAGGTCAATCTCAAGATATTGCTCAATCCCATCGTGCAGGCTCGCGGGCTCACCGCGGGCGAGCGCAACCGGCTGCTCGCCAGCATGTCGAGTGAGGTGTGCTCGCTGGTGCTGCGCAACAATTACCTGCAGAGCCAGGCGATCAGCACGCTCGAGCTGCAGGCCCGCGCCCGCATGTCGGAATTCCAGCACCTCATCCGCTCGCTCGAGCGCTCTGGCGAGCTCAACCGTGCGCTCGAGTTCCTGCCCACGGACGATGAGCTGACCGAGCGGCGCAAGGCGGGCGCCGGGCTCACCCGCCCGGAGCTCGCGATCCTGCTCGCCTACAGCAAGATCTGGCTGAACAATCATCTGCTCGACTCGGACGTGCCGGAGGACCCGTATCTTTCCACCGAGCTCGAGCGCTACTTCCCCGCGCCGGTGCGCCGGCGGTTTGCGCGCGCCATCTCCCGTCACCGGCTGCGGCGGGAGATCATCGCCACCGCCACCACCAACAGCCTGATCAACCGGATGGGGCCGACTTTCGTGCCGCGCGCGCAGGAGGATACGGGCGCGGAGCCTGCGCAGATCGCGCGTGCCTACACTGCGGCGCGCGAGATTTTCGACATGCGCACGGTATGGTCGGATATCGAGGATCTCGACAACAAGGTGCCGGCGAGGGTGCAGTACGCGGCCGCGTTCGAGACCAGCCGGCTGCTGCGCCACGCCACCTACTGGCTGCTCGCGCGGCGCCGCGCGCTCAAGGTGGATGCAGCCGTGGCAGAATTCCGCGCCGGAGTGCACGAGCTCGAGTCACGCATCGGCCAGGTGCTCAGCGGCTCCTGGCGCGAGCAGTTCGAGCAGGTGCGCGCACAACACATCGAGGCGGGGTTGCCGCCTGAGCTGGCTGCGCGGGTGGCGAGCCTCGACGCACACAACGCCTCGCTCGACATCGTGGAGTTGGCCGGCTCGCAGCGCATCGCGATGACCGAGGCTGCACGCATCTACTTCGAGGCCGGCGCACGCACCGGTCTCGACTGGGTGCGCCAGCAGATCGATCGGCTGCCGGTCGAAGGGCCGTGGCAGGCCACGGCACGCACGGGCCTGCGCGATGCGGCCTTGCGCCTGCACCGCAGGCTCGCGGAGCGCGTGCTGAAAGGCGGCCGCGGCGGCAGCGCTGAAGAGCGCGTGACGGCCTGGCAGGAGGCCGCCGGCAAAGAGCTGGCGCACTGGCAGCGCACTCTCACCGACATGCGTGCAGCCGGCGCCGCCGACTTCGCAACGCTCACCGTCGGTGTCGAATCGCTGCGGAAACTCGCTGAATGAGGATGGGATCGGGACTCTCATGAGCACGACCGGCAAGCTGATACTGGTCCGCCACGGCCAGAGCATCTGGAACCTCGAGAATCTCTTCACGGGTTGGACCGATGTCGATCTCTCGGATCAGGGCCGCGAGGAAGCCACACGTGCGGGGCGGCAGCTTCTCGAGGAGAGGCTGCTCGTAGACATCGCCTTCACCTCCGTGCTGAAGCGGGCGATCCGCACGCTCTGGATCATGCTCGATGGGATGGATCGGATGTGGATTCCCGTCGAGCGCTCATGGCGCCTCAACGAGCGCCACTACGGCGCGCTGCAGGGACTCGACAAGGCGCAGACCGTCGAGCGCCACGGCGCGGAACAGGTGAAGGTCTGGCGCCGCAGCTACGACATTCCGCCGCCACCGCTTGCCTCCGATGACGAGCGCCATCCGCGCTTCGACCCGCGCTATGCCGATGTGCCCGCCGCGGAGCTGCCGGCGGCGGAATCACTCAAAGACACGCTCGCCCGCGTGTTGCCCTTCTGGCACAGCCGCATCGCGCCGGAGCTGCGCCGCGGCCGCAACGTGCTGGTTGCCGCGCACGGCAACAGCCTGCGCGCGATGGTGAAGATGCTGGATGAGGTATCGGAGAGCGAGATCGTCGAGCTCAACATCCCGACGGGCGTTCCGCTGCTCTACGAGCTCGATCCGCAGCTGAAACCGCTCGGGAGTCGCTACCTGGGCGATCCGGCTGCCATCGCCGCCGCAGCCGAGGCGGTGCGTCGTCAGACCGAGAAGCGCTGATGGCGCTCGCCTACGCCGCCCATCCGTCGTAGCGGCCGTTGAACTCGGTTGCGAGCGCGCCCATGCGCTTGCTGATCTCCACCACATCGGTCAGGATCAGGCGCATCGTCCTGGTCGCATGCAGGCTCAACGGTAGAGTGGGCTCATCCTCGATCGGCTTGACATCTACAATGAAGCCGTCCGGCTCCAGGCGCGCGCGCACCGCACTGCAGGCGCTCTCATCGGGCAACGCCAGGAAGAAATCGACCGGGTATTCGTTGAAGGGCACATACCCCTGCGCGCGCAGGCGCTCCACCATCTTCTCGTCCCAGGTCTCCTGATGCGTCGGACGTAATTTGCGCAGGGTGAAGTAGAGGCGCACCACGATTACCGTGCCGATACCGGCGCAGGCAACCACCATCCAGAGAATGCTAATGGGCAGCTCCCGCTCTACTCGTCAGGGGCGATGGTGACGCGCAACCCGGCCAGCTCGGGGGTGAACTCGAGCTGACACGAGAGGCGCGAGTTGTCCTGAGTATGCGCGAGCTCCGTGAGCAGCTCCCGCTCGTCCGACATGGGCGCAGGCAGCCGAGCCTGCCAGTCCGCATCGACGTAGACGTGGCAGGTCGCGCAGGAGCACATGCCGCCACAGATCGCCGCCACCCCGTAGTCGAGCTCGCGCAGGGTCTCCATGACCTTGAGACCGGTCTTTGCATCGACCTCATGCTCCTGACCGTCGCGGTCGATCACGCGCAGCAACGCCATTCACTTACCTCGGTTTGCAGAATCGCCCGGGCGAACGCCAGGGCCAAGCCAATAGTTTGCCGATTCACGCCCGCTGGCGCCAGCCGCGTGAGCGCGCGTCCGCCGAGACACGCGTGAGTACCCGCGCGGGCCTCGCGGAGGTCCACCATCGATGGGCAGTTGGCTCACAGAGGGCCCAGGATCTTCAGGACGAAAGCCGCCTTGCCACCCTGCCGGTCCCGGCTCTCGAGCGTGGCGCGCAGCTCCCGGCGAAGTGTCTCGAGGACGTGCTCGTATTCGCCGAAGATCTGGGTGCTGAGGCTGCCGCTCACCACTTTGAGATTGCCGGCCGCAGTCAGGCGGGCTATGAAGTCGTGGATCTCCGGAGCAAAGTGTTCCGCCAGCGGATACAGACTGATTTCGACGCCGATCTCCATGGGAGCATTGTAATTCATGGGCTAGAATGTCCGCCGTCGGCCAGCGCCCAGTCATCCCCGCACGGGGAACGAAAGCGATGACTCAGAAAATTCAAGTGCATCAGGTGGATGCCTTCACCGTGGAGCGATTCACCGGGAATCCCGCCGGCGTTGTGCTCAATGCCGACCGGCTGTCCGAGGCGCAGATGCTGGCCATCGCTCGCGAGCTCAACAACGCCGACACCGCATTCATTCTGTCTGCCGAGGGCGAGGGCCACGACCTGCGGGCGCGCTTCTTCACGCCGCGTACCGAGGCCGGGTTCGTCGGCCACGCCACGGTCGCTGCGCACTACGTCCTCTCCCGCAGACACGGTGCTCCCCGGCAACTGCGGCAGAAGTCCAAGGCTGGAGTGGTCGACATCGAGATCCGCGGCAGCGGCGATGACCGCAAGATCGCGGTGCGGCAGAAGGCCCCGCCTCTCGGCCGGGAGCTCAATGACCGCGAGCGGCTGGCGGTGCTCGATGCGCTGGCGCTCGCGACGGACGAGCTCGATACCCGCTGCCCCCTCCGAATCGCCGGCTCGAGCAGCACGCGCCTTCTGATCGGGGTACGCGGCACCGAGCCGCTGAAACATCTGAAGCCCGACATGACTCGTCTCACGACACTCTCGGCGCAGATCGGCGCGGCCGGGTATTTCGTCTTTGCGCTGACGCCCCACAACGAGGATCACCTCACCGAATCGCGCATGTTCTGTCCGGCGCTCGGCATCGGCGAGGATCCGGTGAGTGGCAACGCCCACGGCCTGCTCGGGGTTTATCTCGCCCATTACGGATTCCTCGCCCATGACCTGCGTCGTGCCTCGTTCCGCGGCGTACAGGGCCAATACCTGCATCGTCCCGGGCGGGTGGAGGTGGAGCTGGACTTCACGGAGGGGGCTGTCGCGGGTGTGTGGATCGTCGGCCAGGCGGTCTCCGTCTTCGAGACCGAGCTCGTTCTCTGATCGGCCCTGCGTAACGGACCTCACCGCGCGCCAACTCCAACTCGTGGGTCGCGCACCGTGGCCACTCGAGCCGACGGTGCGTCGCCATGACGACCGCCGTGCCCCCTGCGACCTTCACCTCGATGCGCTGCGACAGATCGCGCCGGGGAGGCTCGTCTACCCCGGAGAAGGGCTCATCGAGCAACAGCAGAATCGGATCCCGTACCCACGCTCGCGCAAAGAGTACCCGGCGCAACTGGCCGTAGGACAGCTCGCGCAGCGGCCGGTCCGCGAGCCCGCTCAAATCGAGCGCCCGCAGCGCCCGCCTGGCCGCTGCGCGGTCGGCATCCGTCGGCTCATCGTTCAGACCTATGCTCGCGTGGCGTCCGGATTGGACGACCGCGCTCGCCGTGAGATCCTGCGGATGGTCGGCCTGCAGATGTGGCGCGACGAGGCCGACGCGCTCCTTGAATTCCTGCAGTGGCACTCCAGGCTCGATGCCTGCCCGCTCGATCCGGCCACCGACGGCTACCCCATGATCGCCGTATAGTGTGCGCAGCAGCGTGGTTTTGCCCGAGCCGTTGTGTCCATGCACCACCCAGCAGTCGCCTGCATGGATCGTCAGTGAGACGCCCTTGAGAGCAACGTACTCATCGAGGTGAACGCGAGCATTGGTCAACCGTATCAACACACGGTCGTTCGCTGCCGGCTGGGCGGCAGGCTTCTGCCTCGCCTGACCGGAGGACTCGATGCCGTGTTCCAGCCAGCGCGTGAGCGGCGCTCGCCGAAGCGAGCCGCGGTAGACGACTCGCCCGTCCTCGAGAACCAGGGCATGAGTGGCACTGGCCGGAACGTCCTCGATACGGTGAGTGGACAGCACCCAGGGCACCGCCGAGCGGACGGTACTCTCCAGCCAGCGCAGCGCGCGCCCGTGATTGAATTCGTCGAGTCCGTTCAACAGCTCATCGAGCAACAGCATCTTCGGGCGAGACGCCAGTGCGCGAGCCAACAGAGTGAGTCGCCTCTCCCCATAGGAGAGCGTGAGAAAGCGACGCTCCGCCAGCGGCTCGATCCTGAGACGCCTCAAGACCGCATCGACCCGCTTGCGGTCAGCGTGACTGACGGACTGAAGCGGAATGTCGGTGCGGTGAACGCCAGTGGCCACGACCTGCCGCACAGTATGATCCCAACCGTAGCGGGTGTACTTGTCCTGACGCTCCGGGCCGACGTACCCGATCTCCTCCTGAATCTCCTGCGGCGTGGGCCAGACATCGCCCTTCCAGCGGTATCGGCGGCTCTCCCTACTGCCAGGCGTCGGCCATACGGAGCCGGCGACGATCTTCATGAGTTGCGTCTTGCCGGCGCCGTTCCCGCCAGCCAACACCCAGCGCTCACCGGGACGGATGGTCCAGGTGACATCCTCGAGCACCAGCCGCCCGCTGCGCTCGAGGCGTACGTGCTGCAAACGTGCCTCCAGGTAACGAGGATACTCGGCTCCGTCCCTGCGCCGAGCCCGCTGGGCCGGCATTCGCCGTCCAAAGTCGCTCCTGGCGCCTTTGTATGGATATGATCGGCGCATGCAGCATTTTGGCACATACGATGTCCTGATCGTCGGCGGCGGTATCAACGGCGCCGGCATAGCACGCGACGCCGCCGGCCGCGGGCTCTCGGTTCTGCTCTGCGAGCAGGACGACCTTGCCGCCCACACCTCCTCGGCCAGCACCAAGCTCATCCACGGCGGGCTGCGGTACCTCGAGCACCTGCACATCGCGCTCGTGCGCAAGGCGCTCATCGAGCGGGAGATCCTGCTCGGCTCGGCCCCGCACCTGATGCGGCCGCTGCGCTTCGTACTGCCGCACGATGCACACCTGAGGCCGGCTTGGGTCATCGGCGCGGGGCTCTTTCTCTACGATCATCTCGCGCGCCGGCACCGACTGGCTGGCTCTGCGCGCATCGACCTGCGGCGTCATGTGGCGGGCGCGGCGCTCAAGCCGCAATACGTGCGGGGATTCGTCTACTCGGATGGATGGACCGACGACGCGCGGCTCGTGGTGTTGAACGCGGTCGATGCTCGCGAGCGCGGCGCCCTCATCCTGACGCGCACCCGCTGTGAGAAGTTTGAGCCCGAGAGAGGTGGCTGGGCTGCGACGCTCGCAACGCGATCAGGACCGCAAAGGGTGCTGGCCAGGTCGGTGGTCAATGCGACCGGCCCCTGGGTGAGCCGCTTTGCGCAGCAGGCCTCGCCGGTGGGCGTATGCCATACGGTCCGGCTGGTGAAGGGCAGTCACATCATCGTTCCGCGGCTCTACGCGCATCGCTTTGCCTATCTTTTCCAGAACGACGATCACCGGATCGTGTTTTCAGTTCCCTACGAGCGCGACTTCACGCTCATCGGCACCACGGATGTCGAGTACTCCGGTGACCCGGGCGCCGTGCGCATCGACTCCGAGGAGATCGCCTATCTCTGCGCCGCTGTCAGCCGCTACTTCGCCAAGCCCGTACAACCCGAGGACGTGGTATGGAGCTATAGCGGAGTGCGTCCCCTCCTGGACGATGACGTAGCTGACCCGGCGAGCGTCACGCGCGACTACGCTCTCGAGCTCGACCGGCACCCCGGTCCGCTCCTG
>Ga0134128_10004232_pt1 | contig 17596 bp, 11 predicted proteins | sample KB31754_FD_96462 | JGI IMG/M metagenome (GOLD analysis project Ga0134128, IMG submission 96462) | Terrestrial soil microbial communities with excess Nitrogen fertilizer from Kellogg Biological Station, Michigan, USA - KB3-175-4 | ecosystem: Environmental > Terrestrial > Soil > Unclassified ... | reverse complement strand
GGGCGGCGAGGGTGCCTGGTCAATCGATTACCTGAGCTATCTCGAGGACTGGGTGGAGCGAGGCAAAGCGCCCGCGGTCATGATCGGATCACACCTGGACCTGGGCCCGTTCTGGCGCGCGCATAGCAGCGAGCCGGATTTTTCTGAGCAGATCGAACGATTCCGCAACGACCCGCGGAACGTGAAATTTACGCGGCCGATTTACCCGTATCCGGTTCGCGCGGTGTACCGCGGCAAGGGCGATCCTGGCAGGGCGTCGAACTGGGCGCCGGTCGGACGTTGAGATCGGTCCCATATTCCGAAAATTTAGAGCTGTCCTTAAACGCCCTTGGGCCACGTTGAGGCCCTAGGAGTGTCCGATGCGAAGGAGGGAAGAAGCGCTGATGAAGAGCGAGGGCGATGGTCCTCGAAAAAAACTATCTGTTGTGCTACGTCTGTCGAAACGTGAAGGTTCGACAAAGGTGTATTGAGGAGATACACGGCTCTTTAGCCCCGTTGTATGTTGTACGTTGATCCTGTCACAGTGCGCCGCGTTGCATCTTCGCTTGAGATCGTAAGCGCACTTGACGGAGCTCTTCGAGCGGACTACGTGATTCCGCTGCGGCAGCTCCTTGAACTGCCCAACAGGGAGGATGGGGGGATATTCGTATCCATGCCAGGCTTCGACAGTACGGGAGCGGGCGCCGTCAAGCTGGTAACCGTATGTCCGGGAAATCCCAAAATCGGGCTGCCAGCCGTTCAGGCCGTGGTCGTAGTGTTCTCGGAAGCAGGCACGCCAGTCGCCGTGATAGACGGAGTTACTCTGACCTATCTTCGAACTGGTGCTGTGTCAGCGCTCGCCACACGATATCTTGCGAGAGAGAACAGTACGCACTTGGTGATCATTGGGACAGGCGGGTTAGCGCCGACTCTCGCGGCCGCCCAGTGCTCGGTGCGCCCGATCACTCGCGTCACTGTGTGTGGACGGCGCGCCGAACACGCTGAGGCGACCGCCCGTGCCATACGCGCTATGGTGAATCGCCGGATCGAAATCACATCAGGCACTGACGTCGACAGCGCTGTCCCCTACGCCGACATTGTTTCCTGCGCGACGAGCAGCGCTACTCCAGTTTTTGCGGGGAAGTCTCTTAAGGCCGGGACGCACGTTGATTTAGTCGGGAGCTTCTCGATCACAAGGCGCGAGGCGGACGACGATGCGGTGAAGGATGCCCGGATTTTCGTGGACAACTTGGAAGGCGCGCTGGCCGAGGCAGGTGATATCGTCGATCCATTGAGAAGAGGGGTGATCCGAAGGGAGCAGATAGAGGGTGACCTAGCGGATCTCGCGCGTGGGAGAGTCCGCGGGCGATCGAAGGACAACGAAATTACTCTGTTCAAGTCCGTCGGGTGTGCAATGCAAGACCTAGTTGCAGCGAAGTTGATCTTGGCAAAAGTCTCTGCGGCGGAACACCGTCATTGACAGTTCGGCTATGTAGGAGGCGACAAGCTATGAGCGAACTCCTCGGGTGCAGTCTCTAGGGACTGGTCCGCGGAGACGACGCTAAGAGTCACCAACTCGAATCAATGGCTTCTGCGATATGTTCATTGCCTTTGCGATCCTCACGGTATTTGCTGCCATATGGTTTTGGGATTCTTAAGCTTGAGCTGATTGGACTTTTGTGGGAACGGGAACTATTGGCGAGCACCGCCTACTTGTAGCAGTGGGGTATCCATGCCATCAGCGCTTTGCCGTTAATGGGAGAACCAGTATCCGAGCTACAAATCGGCAGACCACAGATCGGTGCTGAGGTATTTCAGTCCGGAGTCGCAGGCGAGGGTCACGACAGTCCGATCGCATAGTTCTCCTTTGAGCAGCTGTAGGGCAGCCGCTACGTTAGCACCGCTCGAGAAGCCGGCAAAAATACCTTCTTCCGCGGCGAGCCGGCGTGCACAGGTTATCGCTTCCTCATCGTTAACCTGGAGGTATCCATCGATTGGGAAACCTCTCAAGGACGCGAGACTCCGCATAGCGTAGCCACCGCCCTGAATGCGGTGATTCGCGCGCACTACATCAGCTCCCGAGAGCACCGCGGCGCCGGCAGGCTCTACTACGTAGCAGCGTACAGTGGGATTCGCTTCCCGAAGCGCCTCAGCGCACCCTCGGAAGGTGCCCCCGGATCCAACAAAATCACAAAACGCATCGATTGGGCCTGCTTGCCTTACAATCTCTGGCCCCGTGGTTGCAGCGTGACTGCGCCAATTACCCGGGAGAACGAACTGGTCTGCGCGAAAGGCGTTGCGCTCCCGGGTGAGTTTCTGGGCCCGCTCTTCCACGAACTTTAGATCTTCCCCGGATACCTGCCCTGGTGAACTTCCGGGTGCTTGGTCAACGAGCACGACTTCCGCACCTAGTGCGCGCATCATTTGCGCACGCTCCGGGGAGTTACCGCGGGACATCACAGCCACGAACCGATAGCCTTTCACCGCACAGACGATGGCAAGACCGGTCCCCATATTACCGCTGGTGAGCTCAACTATGGTTTGTCCGGGTCGCAGAGCTCCAGATCGCTCAGCTTCTTCAATGATGCCCAGCGCCGCACGATCTTTTTTTGAGAAGCCTGGGTTTAAATAGTCCAGCTTCAGCAAGATGCGCCCAGAGAGGGAACGTGTTAGGCGAGACAGCTCAATTAGGGGCGTGTTACCGATTGCTTCCAGTACGGAGGACATCAAGGTGTTTCTCCAGTCAGGTCGTCCCGAGGAGGGATAGGGGAGCTATCGTATCAGTTTACGAACAAGAGCATTGGGCGGAAATGGTGCAATGTCCGCAAGCGCGACCGGTCAGACTACCGTCGGTCGGGAAGTCCGGCAGCGGCCCGCGGAGGCGGTTCGGCGCGGATCTTTCGAGTCTGCAATGGTAGCTACAGTTCGCGCTGCGTGCCTGAGTGTAAGGCAAAGTCCGGTAATTTCCGACTGGAGGCAATATCAGGTTCAGTTCCGCAGGTCACTTGACAGGACCGGAAGAGAGAGTTCATAAAGGCGCAGAACCCACGTACCGGTGTGGGAAGTGCCACATAGAAGAACCCGTTAGACCGGGGAAAGTTAGGGAGGGGCTATGGGTAGCCAAGTCACTGTTCCACTAACACTCGACGAGATCGCTGACCTTGCGGCTCGCACTTTCTCTAACAGCGGTTGCGATGAGCCGAACACTCGCGCTCTCGTTCGCACGGTAGTGACGGCGGAACGCGACGGCTCGCTTGCGCATGGTCTCTTCCGGATGCCGGGCTACGTCGCTTCACTCCGAAGCGGAAAGGTCAACGGGAAAGCTCGACCGGTTGTCACCCGTAGGACACCTGTAATCGTGAGCGTTCACGGGGACAATGGCTATGCACCGCTCGCGATTGAGCGTGGGCTGCCGGTGCTTGCGGAGGCGGCAAAGAAGATGGGCGTTGCGGTCATGCCGATGATCCACACACATCATTTCGCAGCGTTATGGCCCGAGGTTGAGGCGATTGCGGCACATGGGCTGATCGGGCTGGCGTGCACCTGCTATACGCCGTTCATGGCACCCTACGGGGGTAACAAGTCTCTGTTTGGTACCAATCCCATTGCTTTTGCGTGGCCCCGGCCTGGCCGCAACCCGGTCGTCGTAGACATGGCCACCGCGGCAATGGCACTGGGTGAGGTACAGATTGCGGCGCGGGAAGGACACTCAGTTCCGCCCGGGACGGGACTCGATTCGGACGGCAAGCCTACGATTGATCCGGGAGAAATCGTGAAGGGAATGCTGTTGCCTTTCGGCGGATACAAGGGCTCGGCAATTGCATTGATGGTGGAGTTGCTGTCCGCTGGCGCCGTCGGTGAGCGCTTCAGCTTCGAAGCGGGAGAGGCGGATAAGAAAGACGGCGGTCCGCCGAGGGGCGGGGAGTTCATACTGGCGATCTCGCCTGAGCTCCTCGCGGGGCCCGGCTGGGCGGAGCATTGCGAAAGCTTTTTCCGGCGATTCGAAGCGATCGACGGAGCGCGGCTCCCCGGCTCACGACGGCATAAGAATCGACTGTCGGATGCGCCCCGGCAGATTAACGCCGATCTCGTGACGCGCATCCGTGCGCTCTGTAACTGACGATCTGCCGTCGATGAGCGCTTTTGCGGGCAAGTTGGCCGGCGCGGATCCGGGCTTCGGGCCGATTTTGCAGTACTTCGGGCGGCTCTTTCGTTCTCGGTAGGAACGCGCGCATCGGGTGCGCCTCGCATAGATTCCGGCGGGCGCGATTGGAACTCCCTGGCGGAGGGAATAGGGGTTATCCATCCCAAGGGCGCCGTATTCAAGCCATTGAAATGCATGGCTTTGGGTCCCGCTGGTCGGGCGAGTTCTCCTACTTCCACAGCGAATCCGTACAGGAGTGTATACTCTTATCCATCGGCTATTGCGAACAATTCCAATGCGTTTCTCAGCTCTAAGTCTTGCCCGTAACGCGGTTACCTCCCACGAGCGCTGGCCGCAGCTCTGGCGCAGTCCCGAGCCGCAGCCTCGCTACGATGTAATCATCATCGGGGGCGGTGGGCACGGGCTGGCGACCGCTTATTACCTCGCCGCGGAACACGGGATTCGCAATACTGCGGTAATAGAGAAGGGATGGCTCGGCGGAGGTAACACCGGCCGCAACACGACCGTCGTGCGATCGAATTATTTCTACCCGGAGAGCGCTCGCATCTACGACTTATCGTTGCGGCTCTATGAAGGTCTTTCTCGCGAGATCGGCTTCAACATTATGCTGAGCCAGCGCGGCCTCATCACTCTGGCCCACAACACCCATCAGCTCGAGATTCTCAGGCGGTGGGTCAACGCCATGCAGTTAAATGGAATCGACGCGGAGTTGCTGCACCCAGCCGAGGTGCGCGAGCGGTTACCCTTGCTCAACGCTTCCCCCACAGCACGTTATCCCGTTAAGGGTGCCCTGCTGCAACGAAGGGGTGGCATCGCCCGCCACGATGCCGTCGCATGGGGATACGCCCGCGCGGCTGATGCACTCGGGGTAGACATCATTCAGAACTGCGAGGTGATCGGGTTTCTTCGTGAGGCCGATCGGATCATCGGCGTCGATACGACCCGAGGTCAGATTCGTGCGCCGAAGATCGCTCTCGCCGTGGCCGGCCACAGCAGCGTGCTAGCTGCCAAGGCGGGGTTTCGATTGCCCGTGACGAGCTATGCATTGCAGGCATTCGTGACGGAGCCCCTCAAGCCGGTCCTCTCCTGCGTGGCGCTTTCCATGGCGACAGGGACTTATGTGAGCCAGTCAGACAAGGGCGAGCTCGTGACGGGCGGCGCCCTAGATCTTTACCCCTCGTATGCCCAGCGAGGTAATCTCCCGACGCTGCAGGGCGTCGTCGCTGGGCTTCTCGAGCTCTTTCCCTGCTTCAGCCGCTTGCGGATGTTGCGTCAATGGGCAGGGGTTGTGGATGTCGTGCATGACTCCTCACCGATTATTGGCCATGCACCCGTCAAAGGAATCTATATCAACTGCGGTTGGGGTACCGGCGGATTCAAGGCAATTCCAGGCGGCGGGTTCGCTTTCGCCCATCTCCTTGCAACCGACCGCCCTCATCCAGCCTCCGAAGGCTTCACGCTGCAACGCTTTACCACCGGTGCGCTTATCGATGAAGGTGCGGCGGCCGGGATCTCGCACTGAAAAGAAGTCCCCATGCTGCTCATCCCCTGCCCCTGGTGCGGACTGCGTGCTGAGCCCGAGTTTCGCTGGGGCGGTGAGGTACCGCTCGTGCGGCCTGGGCCGCCGGAAACGGTTTCCGAGCGGGCTTGGGCGGAATATCTCTTCATGCGGGACAATCCTAAAGGTTTCGTACGCGAGCGATGGCTGCACGCAGTCGGCTGCCGGCAGTGGTTCGTGGTGGTGCGAAGCACCGTCACGCATGAAATCCGCGCCACCGCCAGGTTCGGAGAACCCTTGCCGGAGGTCCCTTCATGAAGGGGAATGCCTGGCGGCTTGAGAAGGGCGGGCGTATCGATCGCAACCGTCCGCTCACCTTCGAATTCGATGGCAAGCGGTACTGGGGGTTTGCCGGCGATACGCTCGCCTCTGCACTCCTTGCCAACGGAGTGCGCACGGTAGGACGAAGCTTCAAGCTCCACCGGCCCCGTGGACTCGTGGGCGCCTGGTGTGAGGAGCCGAATGCGATCGTGCAGGTGGGAGAAGGTGAGCGCACGATCCCGAATCTCAAGGCGACGCAAATCGAGCTTCGTGACGGACTGACCGCTCGCAGCGTCAACTGCTGGCCCAACGCGCGGAGAGATATCTTTGCCCCGTTGCAGTTCTTCGGCCGACTCATGCCGGCCGGGTTCTACTATAAGACCTTCATGTGGCCGAGCTGGCGATGGTTCGAGCCTGCGATCCGCCGCGCCGCAGGGCTTGGCACTGCACCCGCGCACCCCGATCCGGACCGGTACGAAGAGCATCACAGACACTGTGATGTGCTCGTAGTCGGTGGGGGACCTGCCGGTCTTGTCGCGGCGCTTGCCGCAACTAGAGCAGGCGCGCGCGTTATGTTAGTGGATGATCGCCCCTCGCTCGGAGGCGCACTCCAGTGGGAGTCTAAGACCATCGATGACAGGCCAGCGCTCGACTGGGTCGCTGCGGTTGAGAGTGAGTTGCGTGCCTCCACTAATGCGCAAGTGCTCACCCGAACAACCGCATTCGGCTGTTACGACCACAACCTAGTTGCACTGTCGGAACGAATCCACGAGGCCGACCGCGGCGCACGCGAGCGGCTCTGGCACGTGCGTGCCACTCAGGTAGTGCTCGCTACCGGCTCAATTGAGCGGCCCATGGTATTCCCGGACAACGATCTGCCCGGGATCATGCTGGCATCAGCGGCCATGAGCTACGCTGCGCAGTACGCCGTTCGCCCGGGAACTCGGGTGACGTTCCTAACGAGCGGTGATTCGGCCTATGGGGCTGCGGAGACTCTCCTGGCGCGCGGCATAGAGGTCGCCGCGATCGTCGATACCCGCGCTGAGCCTGGTGAAGTGGCCACCGCCGCCCGTCGCGCCGGGATTACGGTACTCTCGGGTCATGTCCCCGTGCGCGCGCTGGGTGGCGGAGCGGTCAGGGCCATTCAGGTACAGCCCGCTTCAGCGGCCCAGGGCGCGCAATGCAATCGTAAAAACTCCATGCGGCACCTCGCATGCGATCTCGTCTGTGTCACTGGTGGCTGGACACCCACCGTGCATCTTTTCTCGCAAGCGCGCGGGCAACTCCGCTATGCCCCCGAGCAAGCCGCCTTGGTTCCGGCTGCAGGTCCTAAGAGCATCCACTGCGCGGGAGCGGCCGCCGGAAACTTCTCGCTTCATCATTGCTTGAGTGATGGTTTTGCCGCAGGGCGAGAGGCAGCCAAGGCTGCGGGGGCCAGGCGCGACCCAGGCCGAGCGCCCATCACCGAGATCGAGCACGCGGCCACCTCCGCCTTCTGGGCATCCCCTCCGAACTCACGCCGCAAGGCGTGGGTGGACCTTCAGAACGATGTATCCCGCAGTGATCTCGAGCTCGCTTTGCGTGAGAACCTCCGCTCAGTTGAGCACGTCAAGCGCTACACCACGACGGGGATGGCGGTGGACCAGGGGAAGACCAGCAACATGAATGCGCTCGGTATCCTCTCCGAGCTCACCCACGTGTCGATCCCTGAGATCGGCACCACCACCTTTCGTCCACCGTACGATCCGGTAACCTTGGGGACGCTGGCAGCCCGACATGTGGGCGCCTTTTATCATCCACTTCGGCGCACGCCGCTCCATCACTGGCATGCCAAACGGGAAGCGGTGTTCGAGGATTTTGGCGGCTGGGAACGCCCGGCCTGGTACACCGCTCACGCGGGCAGCCGTGAGCAGTGTATCCGAGTCGAAAAACGGGCGGCCCGCAAAGCGGTGAGCCTCTTTGACGGCTCGCCGCTCGGCAAAATTGAGGTTCGCGGCCCCGATGCGGCGGCGTTCTTAAACCGCATGTATTACAACAACATGAGGACACTTGCCGTCGGCCGGGGCCGCTACGGGCTCATGCTGAACGAGCACGGCATCATCATCGATGATGGGGTGTGTATGCGGCTCGCCGCGGATCACTTCCTCGTGAGCACAACAAGCGGTGGCGCGAGCCGCATTTTTGCAGGATTCGAGGAGTGGCTCCAGTGCGAGTGGCCGGATCTCAAGGTCCTGGTCACGAACGTGACCTCCGCATGGGGCAACATCGCAGTCGCCGGACCGCATGCGCGGCAGCTCCTGAAGCGCCTCACCACGGACATCGATCTCGATCCTGGTGCATTTCCTCACCTCTCGATTCGCCGCGGAACCTTGGAAGGCGTACCAGTCCGGGTCGCACGCGTGGGATTTACCGGGGAGCTCTCCTTCGAGATCAACGTCCCCGCGGGTTTTACCGCGTCGCTCTGGGAGACTCTTCTTGCCCAGGGAGCGAGTCTTGGGGCTCTCCCGATCGGGGTGGAAGCCTTGCAGGAGCTGCGCACCGAGAAGGGATATCTGCATGTAGGTACCGATACTGATGGGCGTACCCTCCCCGCCGATGTCGGAATGGGAGAAGTGCTGGCGAAGAAATCCGACGACTTCGTCGGTCGCCGCTCGCTCGAGCGCTCGGATGCAAAGCGTCCGGATCGCCTGCAGTTCGTGGGTCTTGAGGCGCAAGATCCGCCTACTGTGTTGCCGGTCGGAGCGCATGTCGTAGCTGGCCCCAAAGCGCGTATCGGTAGCCAGGGGTACGTCACCTCGAGCTGCATGAGTGAGGCGCTCGGCCGCAGTGTCGCGCTCGGACTCGTGCGGGCCGGCCGCGTGCGCCTTGGTGAATGCATCCACGTGTACTCCGAGGGACGTACGTGGCCCGCACGAATCGTCTCTCCCCGTTGGTACGATCCAGAAGGTCAGCGCTTCAATGCTTGAGCACCAGCAGCCATTCGAGTCATTATCGGATAGTCTCGACGGCTATCTTGCCGATGAGCCTGGACTTCGGGTGAGACTCTCACGCCCTGGGTTCCTCCTCCTGCAGAGCACTTCCGAATCCGCTTTGCAAGATGCGCTCACCAGCGAAATCGGACTTGAGATCCCTGCTGCGCAACGCGCCACCACAGTCGGCGACTACGCCCTGCTCTGGCTCACTCCGGCGGAATGGCTTCTCGAGCATCCGCCGAAGGAGACCAATGCCCTTCAGAGTGCACTCACCCGGCGGCTCGCGTCATCGCTTGCGCTCACCACCGACATGAGCGATGCCTTCGTGTGCTGCGAGGTGAGCGGCGCTCGGGCCGCCGAGGCGCTGATGAGCGGCTGTAGCCTCGACCTGCGGCCTGAGGTGTTCCCCGCGGGTCTTGTCGCACGCACTGCACTCGCTGACATTCCCGCCATCATCTGGAATCCCGGAGAGCCTCGCCGCCTCCGCTGCCTTATCGATCGCACGTTCGCGGGGCATCTGAGGGACTGGCTCGTGGATGTGACTCGAAGCCAAAGGGCCAGCGCGAGGTAGCGGTAGGCACGCTGTGTCCCCTACCGCCACCGATACGCCGCCGCTATCGGCAAAGATCCCGGATGCGCACGATGAGTAACCGGAGGAAGTTCTACGCTTTTACCACCGATTGCCCCGCATGAGAGGCCTCGTCGACGAACCTGCGGGTAACACTGTAGAGCGGGTTGCGTGTAGCGATATGACAGCACGGCTATTTTTTTTCAAGCGAGCAGACGTGCGCTAACAAAGAGGAAATCAGGATGAAGATCACCACAATCGATACCAAGCTGCTCCGCATCCCGTACAAAGAGCCTTTCCACTGGGCACAGGGCGTCATCGACGCAGCTCACGTCGTGCTGGTGTGTGTCCACACTGACGATGGGGTCACAGGATATGGCGAGAGCGTAGGCTCCGCCTCACTGACAGCGGTGCAGTCGTTCATACACGAAGCCGCAAGACTATGCATCGGTCATACCCCGTTTGAAGTCACCCGGTTGATGCGTGACGCATATCAACACCTGTTCGCCGCCCGTGGCAACTGCAGTGCACGCCGCTTCGGCGCGCTAGTTCTTGCGGGTCTTGACATGGCGTTATGGGACGCGGCAGGTAAAGTCGCCGGCCGCGCCGTGCATGAATTGCTGGGGGGCGCCGTACGTGAAACCGTGCGGTACTTCGGCTTTCCACAGGGCGATACGGCGGAGGACGTGGCGCGAGATGCCAAGAATTGGTCCGATGCCGGTTGCGACGTCATTTACGTCAAGATCGGCCGCGGCGAAGCCTTGGATTTGGCCATCGTCGAACAGGTGCGAGCGGCGATCGGCAACAAACGACTGCGTGTGGATGCCAATGAGGCTTGGGACGTGCTCACCGCGCAGCGTATGATCCGCGCCATAAGCGCTTCTGGTATCGAGTTCTTAGAACAACCGACTAGCAGCGACAGCCTCTCGGCGCTGGCTCAGGTGAAGACGGCAAGCGTTATCCCGATTGCCGCCGATCAATTGGTCTTTACCCCCGAAGATGTATACGCGGTTTGCTGCGCGCGCGCTGCAGATTTGATCGTGCTTGGATTGCATGAGACGGGCAGTATCTCCCGCTTTTGCAAGGCTGCCGCCATTGCCGAGGTGGCCGGTCTCAACGTATGTCTGCACGGGTTGTATGAAACGGGCATCACTACCTGCGCAAGCAATCAGGTCGGTGCCACGCTCGAGAACCTGGATGACGGGAATCAGTACATGAATCATCTGCTCGTCGAGGACATCATACTACACCCCAACCTTAAGCTGACGAGAGGTCAGTTGCCCACCTTAGGAGGACCAGGATTCGGCTTTGAATTGGACTGGGATGCGGTGGCTCGGGCAGAAGAAGCAGCGTCAAAGTTGCTACAGCATTCCTCGTAATCGCGGAGCTGTGCGCAAATCGGAGCAGCGTTCGAGCAGCCGATTGCTCCTATGGCGTTGTTTCCCACCGCATGGGTCACAGACTTCAACAGTGATCGCCGTAGCGGCGCTAGGAGCAGCATTGTAGGGCTGCCGCGTCGGGGGGCGATTCAGGCACTTAACCAGCTGACGGAGAATGTTTGTGCCGAGGCCGCGTCACAAAGGCAACGAAACACCCAGCCGTTTTGCCTTTGCGTGCTGATAGACCACCATCGCTGTCGCTATATCTTCGATTGCGAGGCCCACGTTCATGACTACAGTCAATTCGTTTCCATTCTCTCGACCACTTTTCCTTCCGCACAATAATTCACCGAGGTCACCATCGGGTTCGCGCAAATTCGCAAAATAGCCGATCTTCTTAAAATATTGCTGTTGTTCGAGGTCGTCAGTGTAATATTTGGCCGCAGCCGCGAAGACTTCTGGCTTCACGTAGGAGTCCAGATCGACCGGCGAAAGGAAGGCGCCGTCGCGCAACCACTCCCTTTCGATCACCGGCGTTGGGTGTTTAGAAATCGGAATGGCTGTTACGATGATGTCAGCCTCTCGGCACGCCTCCCGCGGACTTGTGCATGCCACCGCATCGAGGCTCCACCGTCGAGCGGCATCCCGACAGAAGACATCCACCGTCGCCGGACTGACATCGTAAGCCTGTACCCTCGCCAGCTTAGGGAAGACAATTTTGAGTGACTCTAAATTGCTGCGCCCTTGCACACCGCAGCCACAAATAGCCAAAGTACGAGATTCCGACCGCGCCAGATATTTTGCGGCGACTGCAGTCGCTGCGCCCGTACGCATAGCAGTGATCCATGTGCAATCCATCACCGCCAATGGAATTCCAGTCTGCGCATCGTTCAGAATTAGCAAGCCGCTAATGTAGGGCAGGCTTCGTAATAAATTCTGAGGAAACCCGCTCACCCACTTCAACCCCGCTGCCCCCATGTTAGGTATAAAGGCGGGCATCGCATGGATAAATGCATCCTGCAGAGGATGGATGCCAGGCTTGGGCGGCATTTCTACCCGATGGTTGCCTTTCTCCACAAACACGGCTTCGACCGCGCGAATGACTTCGGACATTGATACGTCCGCCGCTTCGACATCTGACCGGGAGAGATAGAGCAGATTCATATCGTGAAACCCTTTGTGCTAGACACGGATCAAGGCCACTCTATTGGCGATGGGGCCAGCGATTCCATATGATGCCATAATGGAATGTGTTTTTCTCTTGCTGATTGACATGCGGCATTATGGATGGATATTATCGTAATCAGAAAATGACGTCTTCGGGCGTGTGGCGGTGTGGGGTGCCACCACAGCAAGCGTAAGAATCTGAATGCGCAGGGTTTTTCAAATAGACTCAGGCTCAGGATCTGTAGGATCTCATGCTTCGACGCCTTCAACCGCAGCTGCTTGCGCACGATGGCCACCAGCAAGTCGGTGCTCGTGCCGACGGAAGTCTGGATCCTCACAGCGCCTTCCAAAGTACCGAAGAACGTCTTCATGCGAAGATTTTGCTTGATCCATTTGAAGAAGAGCTCGACTTGCCAGCTCATCTTGTACGGCCGGCAGATTGCCAGCTGCGCAAGATCGGAATGGTTGGTACTGAATACGAACCTCTTGCCGATCTCTGGGTCCTTGAAGCGAACGCGACGCAGCGCATTCGGATAGCCCTGTTTGGAATAGAAGGCGTTCAACGCGATCGTGTGGTCACAGATCAGCCCGGTGCTGCAATCGGTACGCCACGCGAGTCGCCTGAAGCACATGCCTCGTTGCGTTGGCGAACGTATTACGATCGATGCCACTGCGCGGGCCCATGTGGCTTCCCGGAACGTCAGCTGCGCCGAATGTCATCACAACAGCTGATGCACAGACGAGAATCTCTGGAACTTGTGCTCCCGGTCATAGCCCGCAACGCCGCGGCAGAAGGTGTTCGCGGACTCAAACAACTGGGTGAAAACCAGCTCGAAACATCGCAGATTTCGGCACCGAATGGAGCTCCAATTTCGCCAGATGTCGCTTCGAGTTCAATTAGATGACAGCGCGCTTTGAAATCGTGTCTGCATGGCTTCGGCCCAACGCAACCGTGTTACGGCAGACCGGCCATACAGCCCCCATTCCAGGGTCGGGCAGCCATGCCTGAGATGCGGACCTATGTGAGAAACATTCCCATGAAGCAGCCTACCGTAATTCGATTGTCCATCATTCTAGGCGCGACGTTCACGCTGGCCCTGCCATGTTTGGCGGCAGGCCTTCCGCCGGCCAAGTACACCGGGTGGACCTCAAATGACGAGTTGTTCGTCCCTATGAGAGACGGAGTACACCTATCCACGGACGTGTTACTGCCGAAGGGCGCAACTGGTAAACTGCCAACAATCCTCATACGAACACCTTACTTCGGGGAAAAGGTATCGAAGCTTGGAGATATGCGTGAGTTGTGGCTCAGGCAGGGCTTTGCGGTTGTGGTGGAAAACGAGCGCGGTCTCGCCCTGTCCGAGGGGGTGTATCGCACCTATCTGCAGAACGCCAAGCAAGATGGAGACGACACACTCAACTGGATCGTGAAGCAACCATGGTCGGACGGAAAAGTTGGCACGATCGGCTGCTCTTCGTCGGGCGACACACAGCCGTTGACCGCAGCCAACAACAATCCGGCGCTGTTGGCTACAATACCCGCGGGCACATGGACAGTTGGCAACGTTCCTGGGAATTATACGCAGGGCGTGAGCTATCGAGGCGGCGTTCCCTACAGCGGCTTTTACTTGTGGTGGTACAACTACCTTGCACCGACCGAGCGAATGGTACTGCCAGCGAACACTACGCAGGCGGAGCGTATGCGGCTGAGAACGAGCTTCGACGTGGTTCCGAGGAGCCTGTTCGACCCAACTGGCTCGGGAGTGTGGATGAATTCCTCCAAGTTCTTGATCCTTCCGGAGGACGCCATCCTTCGCAAGCTCGGAGGTTCGCTCACGCCCTATGACAAATACATTACGTATACGCCTGCCGATCCGAGGTGGGACCAGACGAAGTTCATTAGCTCCTCGACTACGTCTCCCACCCCAGCACTCCATGTAACCACACTTTACGATCCGGGAGCTGTGGAAACGACGCGCTGGTATCAGTACTTACAGGAGCAACGGGTTCCCAACCAATATTTGATCGTCGGGGGGGGGCCTCACTGCACGGAGTTTACCGACGAGTATAACCGCGAAATGACCTTTAGCGACAAAGCTGAGCAGATCGCCGAGGCACCAACTCCCGAAGCTCGGAAAGCGTTGGCCGAGACGTTCAGCTGGAACCTGAGGGATATGAAGTTCGGTGACCTGCAGGGAGGTGACGCACGCTACGCGGGTGAGGATCGGGGCTATGCGATGCTTTTCCTGCGCTGGTTCAACCACTACTTGAGAGGGGTTGCTAATGGGGTTACGAGGATGCCCAAGGTGCAGGTCTATATCATGAACGAGGGTTGGATCTCTGGTGACCATTGGCCCTTCGACACGACGCGTCTCACCAACTATTATCTGCGCAGCGCGAGTCCGTCGTCGGAGCCTGGTGATGCTGGCGCCCTGTCCACGAGCCCGCCACATCACCCGGGCCAGGACAGTTTAACGTATGACCCCGGCAATCCCACGCCGAGTCTAGGTGGTAACTGCTGCAGTCTGGATGTGGCCAAGGACCAGCGGCCCGTCGAGGCTCGAAAGGATGTTCTTGTATACAGCACCGAACCGCTGAAGCAACCAGTGACTATTGCGGGTCCCGTCGAGGCTGTTCTGTATGTATCGTCGTCAGCACGCGATACCGATTTCATGGTCAAGCTGGACGACGTGTACCCCGATGGTAAGGCCATCAACCTAACCGAGGACGCGTTCCGTGTGCGCTATCGCGAGGGCTACGACAAGCAGGTAATGATGGATCGCGGTAAGGTATACGAGATTAAGCTCACAGATATGGTGAGCGCCATCAAGTTCCCGGTGGGGCACCGAATCCGGCTTGATATCGCCTCCAGCAACTTTCCGACCTTCGGTAGAAACCTAAACACTGGTGGTAAGAACTTTGATGAGACTAAGTGGGTAGTCGCTAGGAATACAGTTCACCACGACGCCCGACATAGATCACGTTTGGTACTTCCCGTCATCCCCGATGTGAACAATAGGGCGACTGCTTACGGGACGTACGCAGCCCGATTTCAACACGAGTCAGACTGACTGGGATGTTTAATCAGGAACAGACCAGAGGTGAGTCGAGCCTTGGGGCTGGGCAAATCGCCCTACCAGCCGACGCACAAGCATCCTCGAAGAGCAGTCCGTACTACGGCTGCGACTCGACGGCGTGCATGGGCGTTAGCACTCTGAGTGTTGGACGAGTCCATGCCCCGACATGGTGGACGTTAGCGTCGGCTCCGGCATTGGATACCCGTGGCAACCGTTTGCGGCTTGCCTATCGTCCGCTAAACCTGAAAGACGGGCGATTGCAACCTCTCCCGCTGGGTGATATTGTACACCCATGTATAGAGGCGTCTTAGGGTGATCGTGACCAGATGGCGGGGAACACGGCTGAACCAATAAGGGATTAGGCTTGATCTCATCCCACGGGGGAGGCGACGAGATAATGGCTACCCGATATCGTACGGCGATTCTGGTTTCTGCGGCGCTCATTCCGATGCTTGCTGCAGTTATTGCGCGAGCGGCAGACGGGCCGACCCAACCCGACCCTGACCCCGCCCAACTCGCAGTCAGTCCTCAGCCCAGTGACACCTCAAGCCAGCTACAACTGCAAGAGGTTGTCGTAACTGCGCAGCGGCGCGCCCAAAATATACAGAATGTACCTATTAGCATGACGGCGCTGACGCAAACGGCACTCAACAACCAGCATATTCAGAATCTCTCTGACCTTCAAAGCATCACCCCTGGACTTGTCTTTACAACTCCGACCCAGAGTAATCCTAACGGGCAAAGTGACATTGCTATACGAGGAATATTCAGTGGTGGCGCGTCGCTCGCACCTACCACGCAGGTATATATCGACAACACGCCAATCGAGGAAGATATAGTCGGAGTAGCTGGGGTCTTCTCAAATCCGAACCCAGAGATATTTGATCTCGATCGTGTTGAGGTGCTGCGCGGACCCCAAGGCACACTATTCGGCGCCAGTGCCATGGGAGGCGCCATTCGTTTTATCACACCGCAGCCAAGCCTGACTCAGACTAGTGGTTACGCGCAAGGCGAGATGGCCTATTCGCCCGATGGCGCCCCGAGCTACAACCTAGGAATTGCGTACGGAGCACCTGTTGTTAGTGGGGTCGCGGGATTCAGAATAAGCGCCTACTACAACTACGTCGGAGGTTACATCAACCAGGAGAACCCCTTTACCGGGCAACTCCTTGGAACCAATATCAACCACCAGACCTCATACTCACTGCGGCCCGCACTGACCATAGCTCCGCTGACCGGACTGACAATCACCCTGTCTGAATTCCTTCAAAACATCGATCTCGCAAATCCGCCAGTCTACTGGCTGACTGACCTGCCGGTACCAAATCCAGGCGGTCAGGAAGCGATGGGTTGGTTACAGTCACAACCGACCACCGACTATTTGAGCATCCCGGCGCTTACAATTAAGTACGACCTGCCGGTAATGACGGTCGAATCAAACACCTCGTACATATATCGGAAGCTTTTCTTGAATCAAAACCAGACTAATGCCGATCAGTTTTTTCTCACCGGACAGGACTTCTTACCCGGTGTGCCCTCTTCGGATTCGTGGTTTTGGCAGAACTTTGAGTGGACTAACGCTTTCCAGGAGGAATTGCGGTTCTCATCAACCGAGAAACCGGGTCAGCGCCTTCATTGGGTGGTCGGCCTCTTTTATAGCAACGCAAGGGACTTCTCATCGCAGGTTCTTCCCGGCAGTCTAGATCCGATTACCGAGGCCTGTTGCGGCCAAACAGAGACGCAGTTTTTTGGTGGATTCGGAAATTACATAGACCCGTATGGTCAAGAAGATAACGGTATTACCTATTTTAGGAACACGCAAAACGAAAAGGCCGTCTATGGGCAAATTTCGTACGATCTGACGTCTCGCCTCAATGTCGCAGCCGGCGTACGGGTTTCGCACGACATTGTGACGGCTCATCAGTTCATCGCTGGTGCGTTGAATGCCCAATCGTCCGTTGGCACCAACGTGACTCTTCCACCTCAGACGGAAAATCCAGTCACGCCGCGAGCCTCCGTGAGCTACCACGTCGCGGCCAACACCATGTTGTACGCAACGGTCGCTAAGGGCTACCGCCTCGGCGGAAGCCAAATTATTAACTTTATAAATTCCCCTGCCTGTCAGCCCTCACTGCAGCTGCTACCGGGAGTACATCCGTCAGCCACATATCGCTCAGATTCGCTATGGAGCTATGAACTCGGAGCGAAGAGCACGGTATTCAATAGGCTTCGAGTGGATGCGAGCGCGTATTATATCAACTGGTCGAACATTCAGACTGGGATTCCACTAGCTTCATGTCTTGAGCAGTTCGTTGCGAATTTTGGCAAAGCCATTAGCAAGGGCGGTGACATTGAGCTTAACGCCGCGTTGTCGGACCATCTAACCTTGGGAGTCAGTGGGGGCTATACGGACGCTTATTATGGGAAAACGGAAATTATCGGACAAGCCTTGCTCGCTCAGGAAGGCGAG
>Ga0134128_10004231_pt1 | contig 17596 bp, 17 predicted proteins | sample KB31754_FD_96462 | JGI IMG/M metagenome (GOLD analysis project Ga0134128, IMG submission 96462) | Terrestrial soil microbial communities with excess Nitrogen fertilizer from Kellogg Biological Station, Michigan, USA - KB3-175-4 | ecosystem: Environmental > Terrestrial > Soil > Unclassified ... | reverse complement strand
GGCCATCAAGAACTCCTTGCAGACGACCATGGCGCGTGCGCGTCATCGCGGGCCGCGCGAGTCGGAACTCCGCGGACAGGTCTGGGTCACGCGAACGGATCCGCATATCGACCGCCTGGCGACCGCCTGGCTGATCCGGCGGTTCGTCGATCCCGCCGCGCGCTTCAGGTTCGTGGACGCCGGCAGCGGACCGGTACGCAAAGGCGAGCGCTCCTTTGACATCGTCGGTGGGGATTTCACCCACGAAGGCGAGCGGTGTTCGTTCGAGACGATGTGCGCCCGGCTCGGCCTGCGCGACGCCGGGCTCCGCGAGATCGCGGAGATCGTCCACGACCTCGACTTGAAAGACGGCAAGTTCGGACGGCCCGACGCGTCCGGGGTTCAGCGTCTGGTCGACGGTCTGTCGGCCGCCCATCCGGACTCCGGGGATCGCGTGCAGGCGGCGCTGCCGATCTTCGACACGCTCTTCGCGTCGTTCGGCAGCCGGTCCGATCGGTCCGCTGCACCTCGCGGCCCGAAGGGCAGCGGAAAGCGGAAGCGATCATGACCAGCCCGGTCGTGGTGCTCGCCGCACATGAGGTTGCGCGGCTGCTCGACATGGGCGCGTGCATCGAATCGATCGCCGGAGCGTTCTCGGCGCACGAGGCCGGAGGCAGCCGCGGGCCGGCCTCGTGCGGCTTCGCGCTTCCCGACGGCAGCTTTCACGTCAAGGCGGCCGCGCTCGAATCTGACGGGCGGCTGTTCGTGCTGGCGAAGGCCAACGTCAACCTGCCGGGCAACTCAATCCGACACGGCCGGCCGACGATTCAGGGCGCGCTGCTGCTGTTCGATGGCCTGGACGGACGGCCGCTGGCCGTGATGGACTCGATGGCCCTCACCAGTCTTCGGACCGCAGCGACCGCGGCGCTGGCCGCACGGCACCTCTCTCTTCACGCGGCCGGGACGATCACCATCGTCGGCTGCGGGGAGCAGGGCGAGGCCCAGCTTCGGGCGATCACGACGGTTCGTCCGCTGACGACGGCGTTTGCCGTCGACACCGATGCCGCCAAAGCCGCCGACTTCGCAAGACGGCTCTCGAGGGATCTTCGTCTTCGCGTCGAGGCGACCACGGATCTCGGCGCGGCCGTCCTGGCCAGCGACATCTGCGTCACGGCGACCACCGCTCACGAGCCGTTCGTGGCGCGCACGCATCTGCATCCAGGACTTTTCATCGCGGCCGTCGGCGCCGACAACCCGGCCAAGCACGAGATCCAGCCCGAGGCGCTCCGCCACAGCCGCGTGGTGGTCGATTCCCTGGCCGCGTGCGCCGCGGGCGGAGACCTCCATCACGCGATCGCGTCCGGCGCCATGAGCGAGGCGGACGTCCATGCGGAGTTGTCCGCGATCGTCGCCGGGCGAGCGCCCGGCCGATCGAGCCCGGACGAGGTCTTCGTGTTCGACTCGACCGGGACCGCGTTGCAGGACGCCGGCGCCGCGGTGGCGGTGTACCAGCGTGCCCTTGCCGCCGGACTTGGCAGGCGTGTTCACTTCGTCGAGCCGGAGGCGTCCGCCACGACCGGAGCGTCGTGGTGAACGACCGGAGTGTCGTGATGAATGACCGGAGCGTCGTGATGATCACGACGAGCCAGGTTCAACCAGAGCCGGTCGAGCTCTGGCGGTTCGTGCTCTATTTCCTGCGACTCGGCGCGATCGGGTTCGGGGGCCCGATTGCCCTCGCCGGCTTCATGCAGCGGGACCTGGTGGAGAACCGGCGTTGGGTCTCCGCCGAGGATTTCAGCGATGGCCTGGCGCTGGCGCAGCTGGCGCCCGGGCCGCTCGCCGCGCAACTCGCCATCTATCTCGGGTACGCGCGCGCCGGCGTGCTCGGCGCGACCGCGGTCGGCGTCTTCTTCATTGCGCCATCGTTCGTGCTGGTCTGGGCGTTGTCGGTCGCGTATGTCCGGTACGGCGGGCTGCCGTGGATGCACGCCGTCTTCTACGGCATCGGCGCGGTCGTGATCGGCGTCATCGCGCGCTCGGCCCTGAAACTGACGCGGCTCACGCTGGCCCGCGATCGGATGCTGTGGGGCATCTGGGTGCTGACCGCCGCGGTCACGGCGTACACCCAACAGGAGATCGTGTGGGTCATCGTCGGCGCCGGCCTGCTGAAGGCGGCCGTCACCGGGTGGCGCGTGCGGACCCGCGAGGCGGCCTGGACGATGCTGCCGCTCGTCGGCATGCCGGCGGCGGCGACCGCCGGACAGCCGACGCTGACCGCGCTATTCCTGTTTTTCGGCAAGGCCGGCGCCGTGGTGTTCGGCAGCGGCCTGGCCATCGTGCCGTTTCTTTACGGGGAGGTCGTCCAGACGCACGCCTGGCTCACCGAGCGGCAATTCCTCGACGCCGTCGCCGTGGCGATGATCACTCCGGGTCCGGTCGTGATCACGGTGGCGTTCATCGGCTACCTGATCGCGGGCGCGCCGGGCATGATCGTCGCCGCCTGCGGCGTCTTTCTGCCAGTGTACCTGTTCGTGATCGTGCCCGCGCCGTATTTCCGGCGCCATCGGTCGCAGCCGTTCGTCAAGGACTTCGTCTCGGGCGTCACCGCCGCCGCGACCGGCGCCATCGCCGGAGCGACGTACGTGCTTGGCCTCCGCGCCATCGTGGATCCCGTCACGGCTGCGCTCGCCGTCGGCACGTTCCTGATCCTGTGGCGCTACCGGATCTCGGAGTTGTGGCTGATCGCCGCCGGTGCGGCGCTGGGTCTCGCCGTTGCGGCCCGATGACCGGGCTCAGTCAGAGCACACCCTTGATCGTCGCGAGACGATGGACGAGCGCGAGGGCGCCGGCGACCGTGTCGCCATCAGGATCGAGCGTGGGATTCAGCGGCACGAACAGCGTGGTGTCCTCACGGCGCGACAGGACGTTGCTCGCGACGAGCGCCCGCATCATCCAGATCGCGGCGCGAACGCTCGGGCACTGGACGCCGAACCAGCCGCGGTAGAGGAGCGTGGCCGGCGTCAACGGGCTGCGTCGATGGATGCCGTTCATCGTTCGGGCCGCGCCGGTGGGACGATCGGACGCGACGTCCTCGATCGACGGGTCCGGGGCCACGACCGGCGAGGTGGCCGCCAGGCCAGCCAGGAGATCGCGAATGGCCTGCCGCCGCGCGGCGGACGTGTGACCGAGCCAATAGTGCGACGTCTTCGCGGCGGCCGTGATGACGTTCTTGATCTCTTTCTCCAGACGGAAGCCCGGCGCGGCCGGCAGGTCGAGCGAGATGCCGTACGCGCGGGCCGACACGTTTTCGACGACGATCGCGCGAAGCATCCATTGCGCCATACCCTCGCTGGTGCAGGTCAGGCGCACCCAGCCACGGGCCGGCGACGGCTCGACATAGAGCTCCGTCGTCATCTCCAGGCCGCGGCAGAGCTCGGCGATCACGCGCTCGTAGTCGGCGGGGTGCGCGTCGATGTCCCGCGACTGCGGCGGCTCGAGCAGGCGTCCGCGGTGCGGCGGCCCGCCGGCCATGGCGAGGTCGCAGAACGTGGCCCACATCTGGTTCCAGGCCACGCGGCCGTCGCGGTCGTACTTCAGCGCGGCGGATCCCATCGACACGGGCTGGACGGTGTCGTAGCGGTCCTGATACGCCTCCGGCAGGAGCGTCGAGATCCGTTGCTCGAGTGTCTCGAGCGCCGCGCGGTCGTCGGTCGTTACCACATCAGCACCTTCGCAAAGATCGGCCTTCGCGCGCAAGCCCCTGGCGCGCGCGCCGCGTGGTGACGCGGAGGCGCTACGGTTTCGGCTCGCCTGGTCCGAAGGGCACCCACTCGCCCCGGCCCAGATCGAAAAGCTTGCAGCGGCGGAGTGTGTCGACGTGCGACGCCATGGTCCAGCGCTCGACGATCACCGAGGCGTGCGTCGCTTCGAGGATGTCCTGTCCCTCCGACAGGTTGTAGAGCGGGATGCCCGGGCGCGCGTGATGCGCCGTGTGGTCCATGATGTGGTGGAGCGTGCGCGCGAGAAATCCCGGCAGGATCACGTGCACGGCGCCCGCAATCTGCGCGTCGGGCGTCGCGGCCTCCTCGCGCGTCCAGGTCACGCGCGGATGCGTGTGGTGCAGATAGATCACCGCGGACATCGAGAGGTCGAAAATAGCGATCGGGAGGACGCCGCCGAACGCGAGCACGCCCGCGACGTCCCGGGCCGTGAGCGGTCCCGTCCAGAATCCTCGGAGCGCGACGAGCGCAAAAGTCAGCGCCGCCATCCACGCCACGACGAGCACGTGGTCCCAGACGTACACGCGGCGATACCCGCCAATTTCCGACGGGCGCGGAAAGAACATCTTCCGCCACCAGATTTCGATGCCGTAGTAGAACAGGTGACCGACGAGCGTGCGATAGAACCGATAGCGTCGTCGCTGCCACGGCGACAGGCTGGCGTACTCGTCGGGATCGAGCGGCTCCCAGACGTAATCGCGCCCGCGGAGGTTCGTGTAGCGATGGTGGATCCGGTTGTGGCCCAGGTCCCAGAGGCTGTACGGATGACAGGAGACCGCCAGGGCGATCGTGCCGAGGACGCGATTGAGCCAGCGCGACGGGGTCAGGCTCTGATGACACGCGTCGTGGCCCAGCATGAAGAGCCGCCCGACGAAGATCGAGCCGAGGCCGCCGAACATCAGCTGCAGCGGCCACGATCGCGCGTAGGCGACGCCCGCGACCGACACGCCGTAGCCGACGAGGTCACAGAGGAGCAGCCCGACGCCGAGCGGCGACGATCGGGTGTGCAGCGCCTGGAGTTGGTCCCGAGTGAAGTCCATGTGGGGAGAGCCTCAGACTCACGCGCGTCATCGGGCCGTCCCGGACGGATTCCGGACATCCGGGACGCGATGGTGACTATGGCGTCCGCCGCCGCGCCTGTCAACGACGCGCGGCATGCTACGATCTGCCGTCCCGCGGCCAGGATGTGCCACCAGCGGGCCGGAGCGTCGATGCTGTTCGTGGTGCTCGGTCTCGTGCTGCTCGTCGCCGCTTCGAATCTCGCGGCCGTCGTCCTGGGTCCCGCTCGGCGATCCCTCAGCTCGTCTGCACGGCGTGCGCGAAGTCGTCCGGATGATTAGCGCGAAGCGCTGCCTCGCTCTTCGTCACGACGCCTGATTTGACGAGGCGCGCCAGGCACTCCTCGAGTGAAAACGATCCCTGCCGGCGCGTGATCGTGATCTCCTGATGGAGATGCTGCAGGGCGTTGCGGCGAATGTGCTGCCGCGCGCCGTACCCGACCATCAGCAGTTCGGCCGCGGCCACGCGGCCGCCGGCCGTCCCCGGCAGCAGCGTCTGCACGTAGACGGCCGCCAGGGCGGCGGCGATTTCCTGGCGGATCGTCGGCTGGCGCTCGGGCGGGAAGGAATCCGTCATGCGCGCCAGCGTCGACGGCACGTCCATGGTGTGCAGCGTGGTCAGCACCAGGTGGCCCGTCTCGCCGGCCGCGAGCGCGATGTGCATCGTCTCGGGATCGCGCATCTCGCCGATGACGATGATGTCCGGCGCCTGGCGCAGCGCCGACCGGAGCGCGGTGGGGAAGTCCGGCGCGTCGACGCCGACTTCGACCTGCTGGATGATGCTCTGCTGGTTCGTGTGCTCGTACTCGATCGGATCTTCGATGGTGATGATGTGCTTCGCCTCGCGGCGATTGATGTCGTCGACGAGGGCGGCGACGGTCGTCGTCTTGCCGGAGCCGGTGGCGCCGCCGACGATCACGAGCCCGCGCGGCGTCCGCGCCAGCGCGTCGGTTCCGGGCGGCAGGTCGAGGCTCGCGAGCGTCGGCACCCGCGTGGGCAGCAGGCGGATGACGGCCGCGCCCCGTCCCCGCTCGCGATGGAGATTCGCGCGGAAGCGTCCGAGCGCGGGCCGCCTGAGCGCCGCGTCGGCGATCCTGCCCTGGCGGTACGCGCGCTGCGCGTGCGGCGGCAGCGCCGGCAGGACCATCTCCTCGACGTCGGTGCCGTCGAGCGGCGCCTCTCCAACACGCTCCACGCGCCCTTGCACGCGCAGCGCGGCGGGCTCGCCGGCGACGAGCAGCAGGTCGCTGGCCTGTCGCGTCACCATGAGCGCGAGCCACGGCTCGAGGCTCATGCCGGTGCCGATGGGCGTGGACGCCGCGTCGCGGACCAGTTCGGCGGCGAGCTGATCGAGATCGTCCAGGGGCTCCACGGGCCCCAGCTTACCCGATACGAAAGGCGCGGCCAGGCCGTGGCCGGCGTGACCGCGCGATGGCCCATGGGCCGGCTTACCTCGGCGAGAACCCGAACGTCATCAGCGGCGCGGTAATCTTCGTTGCGGCCTGTCAGATAAACCCGACGGCGGCTGCAGGGAATTCCCGATTGGCCGTGCCGGGTTCATCGGCGATGCTGGCTTGGCATGTTGACGTTCCGGGCGGCGGTGGCTCTTGGTGCGACGATGCTCGCGCCCGGCGCCGGGCCGCTCGAAAGTCCGGGAGCCGAGTCGCGTCCGCGCGTGGACGCGCTCGTCGTGGACGCCGGCCTGCGTCAGTCACTCGTCGCGGTTCGATCCCTGGGCCGGCTGGGCGTCTCGGTCGCCGCGCTCGGGGCATCACGCGACGCCCCGGCCTTTCAATCGCGATGGTGCCTGGCGCACGACGTCTGCGGCGATCCTGAAGGCAGCGACGACTACGGGGACTATCTCGACCGGCGTCTCGCGGCCGCGCCGGCGCGCGTCCTGATTCCGTCGTCCGACGCGACGATCGCGCTGCTGCGCCGCCGCCGCATCCACCTCGAACGGCGCACGCGCCTGGCCCTCGCGAGCGAGCGGGCCCTGGCCGTCGCGGTGAGCAAGGACCGGACGCTTGCGGTCGCGAGCGCCCTCGGCATCACCGTGCCTCGCCAGGTCGTCGCGCGATCGGCGCGCGACGCGGCGGCGGCCGCGCGGGACGTCGGGTTGCCGGCCGTGATCAAGCCTGACGAGTCGTGGCAGGAGCGCGGCGGCCGCCGGCTCGTCTGCGCGTTGGTCACAACCGTCGAAGAGGCCGCGTGCACGCTCGAGGCCCTCACGACGTACGGGGTGCCGGCGCTCGTGCAGCAGTTTCTCACTGGGCGACGCGAAGCCATCAGCTTCATCTACAGCCACGGGCGGATGTACGCGCGGTTCGCGCAGGTCGCGACGCGCACTTGTCCGCCGCTCGGCGGCGAGTCGGTGCTCCGGCAGAGCGTGCCGCTGCCGTCGCCGGCGGCCGAGCAGGCCGAGGAACTGGTGCGCGCCATCGGTCTCGAGGGGTACTCCGAAGTCGAGTTCCGCTATTCGGCTTCGGGCGTGCCGTACTTGATGGAAGTGAATCCGCGGCTGTCGGCGTCGGTCGAAGTTGCGGTGCGGGCGGGCGTCGATTTCCCGCGGCTGCTGTATCAATGGGCGCGCGGCAGCCGAATCGACGTCGTCCGGAACTACCGCACCGGTCTGTGGATGCGGAATCTCGCGGGAGACATCATGACGACGTGCGCGGCGTTTCGCGACCGCGGCCGGCCGACGACGGCGTCGCCGGCGCGCGCGGTGCTCGACTTCGGCCTGACGTGTCTTCGGCCCATGGCCTATGACGGCCTCGACTGGTCCGACCTCCGGCCCGCCGTCGCGGCCGCGCGGGGGTTTGCCCGCGGGATCGGACGCCGAGTCACCGGCGCGATGCGGGCCCGCTCATGAGCCGCCCGCGCCCGCCCGCCCCGCCGCCCGCCTCGTGCGACGTCGCCGTCATCGGCGCCGGGCCGTACGGGCTTTCGGTCGCCGCCCACCTGATCGCGAGCGGTCTCGATGTGCAGGTGTTCGGCAAGCCCCTGGAGCTGTGGCGCGATCACATGCCGGCCGGCATGCGCCTGCGATCGCATTGGTGGGCGACGAACCTGTCGGAGCCGACGGGCATGCTGGGCTTCGGGCAGTACCTGAACCAGTCACGAGTGTCGGTCGAGCATGACCCGCTCCCGAGTCAGGCGTTCATCGACTACGGCCTGTGGTTTCAGGCGCGGGCGGTGCCGAGGGTCGATGAGACCTATGTCTCGTCGCTGGCCGAATGCGGCGGCCGCTTTCATGTGACGCTCTGCGACGGCCGGCAGTATCTCGCGCGGTCCGTGGTGGTGGCGACGGGCCTTCACGCGTTCGCGAACCGGACATCGCTCGCGATCGGAGGCGCTGGAGTCCCCGCGCGGTTCGTCTCGCACTCAGTGGACCACGCGAGGCTCGATCGATTCTCGGGCAAGACCGTGGCCGTCGTCGGCGCGGGCCAGAGCGCGCTCGAGTCGGCCGCGATACTCGCCGAATCCGGGGCCGCGGTTCACGTCGTCTCGCGCCGCCAGATCCACTGGCTGGCGCCCGATCGCGTCGATGGGCGCGGTCTCATCCAACGCATCCGTGCGCCGAAGAACGCGATCGCTCCCGGGTGGAAGAACCTGGCGCTCGAGCGGCTGCCGTATCTCTTCTATCGCGCGGATCAGGCGCGCAAAGATCGCTGGAACGACAGCTATTACTTGTCGGCGGGGTCGGACTGGCTGCGGCCGCGGGTGGTGGGTCGAGCGATGCTGCACGAACAGACGACGATTCTTCGAGCGGATGATGAGGGCAGGCGCCTTCGCCTGACGCTGTCGAATGGGCGGATCGTCGATGCCGGCCACGTGCTGGCCGCGACCGGATATCGCGCGGCGTTGACGCGGCTCCCGATGATCGAGGCGTCGCTCCGGGCGCGCATCGCGGCCGAGGATGACGTGCCCTCCCTCAGTTCGTGGTTCGAGAGCAGCGTCGCCGGCCTGTACTTCGTCGGCTTCACGACCATTCGCGCGTTTGGTCCGCTGTATCGCTTCGTCGCTGGCGCGCCGCCGACGGCGCGCCGTGTCGCCCGGGCGATTGCCCGGCGGCATCGCGCCGACGGCGGAGCGGTTCCGGCGCCGGAGATGGCGCGGACCGCCGGTGAGGCCTTGACGCCAGACCGGTGGCGGCTGCGCGCGGGCGCCGCGCGCGGCATCGACGGCGAGTCCGGCGCTTATGCCTCCGGTCCCGGCGTCAGCGACCGCAGCAGCGATCGCACCGTATCCATCTCCACGGGCTTCACCAGGTAATCGTCGAAACCCGCTGCGGCCGTGTGGGCGCGCGTGTCGTCGTCGTTCCAGCCGGAGAGCGCGACCAGACGCGGCGCGCCCGAACCGAGGGCGGATCGGATGTCGCGACCGACATCGATGCCGCTCGCGCCGGCGAGGCTGAGATCGAGCAGGACGAGCGCCGGCCGAAACTCCGCCGCCGAGGCCTTGGCGCTTTCGCCGTCGTAGACCGCGCGTGCGTCGGCGCCGAGCGCGCACAGCATCAGCGTCAAGCTGTCGGCGCCGTCCTGATAGTCATCGACGACCAGCACGCGCGGCCCGGACGGTCGTGGCTGCCTTCTGGCGGCATCCATGCCGTCCAGTGTACGTCTCTAGACGGGGCGTCGGCCCTGAATAATCCGGATCAGCACGGCGGCGACGGCCAGAATGAGCAGGACGTGCAGGAATCCGCCGAGCGTGTAACTGGTCACCATGCCTAGCAGCCACAAGAGCACGAGCAGCACGATGATCGTGTTGAGCATAGGTTCCTCCTGGGGAGATCACGCTGCACAGTTCGTGCCGTCCGCCTTCGCCAAACACCGGCTCCGGCGAGACAGGTCCGCCAGGCTTCGCCACCGACCGGCTCCGGCGAGACTAGTCCGCCAACCTCGCCGCACAACGGCTCCGGCGAGACTAGTCCGCCCGCCTTCGCCACACACCGGCTTCGGCGAGGCAGGCCGGCGCCTTCGCTGCGTCGCGTGCCTATCCTTTTGCGGCGGCGATGATGCGCGCGCCGGTGTCCTTCACCTGACCGAGCAGGTCGGCGCCGCCTTCGGCGAGGTCGGCGGCCGCGTCGCTCGCGCCGCGGTAGAGCCGCTGCGCGCGTTTCGACAGGCGATCCGCGCTCCGCCGCAGATGGCGGCGGGTCTCCACACCTTCGCGCGGCGCGTAGAGCAGCGCGATCGCGGCGCCCGCGATGGCGCCGCATGTCAGTCCCACGATGAACGTTGTCCCGTTAGCCATGTTGACCTCCCTCATTCACGAAACGTGCGAGCGCCAGGGCGTCCTGGCGCGACTCGCGCGCGGCCGCGCGGCGCCGCAGCGCGCGAAACGCCGCCGCCCCGGCACGCGCGAGCCCGAACGCGGGCCACATCCGCGTCAGAACCGCGGTCTTGATGAGATCCAGGCCGCGAGACGCGGACGCGGCGACAGTCGTCACTTGCTCGTCGATGCGCCGCACTCGCGCCGCCAGATCCTGGACGTCCTCGAGGACGCCGTGGACCTGCGCCAGGATCGGCCGGAGTTCGGCCCGCAGGTCCGCCGTTGCGGCGTCGAGGCGGGCCTCGGCGCGTTCCAGCCGCCGCCACAACATGAGACCGCCGACGACCACAACGGTGGCCTGGACGAGCGTGGCCAGTGCGATGACGGGGAGCCAGATGGTGAGTGCGGTGGTATCCATGAGAGCGCCTGCGCTTTCAGGTGGTGGCGGCGTGCTCGGGACGCGGCGTCCGAAGCTCGACGACCACCGCCGACACGATGGCCGTCGTCGGGATGGCCAGAATGGCGCCGACGAGGCCGAACCATTCGGCGCCGAGAAGAACCGCGACGAACACCGCCAGCGTGCTGAGGCCGACCTGGTGGCCCATGATGTGCGGCATCAGGATGTTCGTCTCGAGCTGATGGAGCGCGAGGAACACCACGCCGACCCACAGCGCGAGCTTCACAGACACCGTCAAGGCCAGCAGGACCGCGAACGAGCCGGCGAGAATGGGACCGGCAATCGGCACGAACTCTCCCGCGGCGGCCACGAGGGCCACGACGTAGAAGAACGGCTCGCCGAGGATCGCCATCGACGCGGCGGTGACGCCGCCCATGATGGCCGCCAGCATCACGTTGCCCTGCAGCCAGGCGCTCACGCGCCGCGTGACGTCGCGGACCACCGCCGTGAAATGGGCGCGATGCCGCGGCGGCACCGCGCGCGCCAGTTCCGTCGTCACGTGCGGCCCGTCGAGGAGCATGTAGAACGTGAGGATGATGACCGTCATCGTCTCAAAGAGGGCGCTCACCACCCGGCGCGCCGCCGAGGCGGCGAGCGCAATCGGCTGGTTGACATCGACCGTCGGCGCCGACTGATGCATGACATCGGCGAAGCTCACGCGCCGCGTGATCCAGTCGTGGCGGACCAGCCAGCCCTGCCACGTCCCGAAGAGCGAGGGCAGCGTGTCGCGAAGCGCGACGACCTGCGAGACGATCGGCGGGATGATCAGCCGGCACAGCGCGATGAACAGGGTGACGATCAGGATGTAGACCGCGCCAATCGTCAGCCAGCGCGGCACCGTCGTCCGGCCGCCCTCACCCGTCGTCCACTGCTCGAGCCGCTGGACGACCGGCAGCAGACCCGTCGCGGCGAGCAGACTCACGTAGATCAGCAGCAGCGCGGTCCGGCCCTCCCACACCCCGAGTCCGATCAGCGCGGCGCTCGCGACGATGGCGACGACCGTCCAGACGCGTCGCGCGAAGCGCACGGGCGGAGACGCGGGCGGGGCATCGGGCCCCTCCGCGTACACCGATCGGATCGACGGCAGAGCCACGCGTCAGACCTCGGCGCCGTGCTGGTTGCCCGGCTGATGGTGATGGCTGCCGCGCGGCATCGGCCGCGGCTGACGCCACCGGCCCACGCCGACACCGACGAGAATCGATCCGGCCGCGAGGCCGGTCGCGGCCACCAGCACCGCCAGAGGCGACAACGTGTTCTGCGTCACGCCATTGAGGCCGGGCGTGCCCGTCTGGCCGATATGCGGCACGACGAACCACAGCCCGACGACGATGCCGATCGCGAGCACGACGGCGCCGGTCCAGATGTACGACTTCACCATGGCGTCCCCCTGTTGAACACGACCCCGCCGCCATACGTGTAGCCGGCCGAGATCGTCAGCCCACCGTTCGGAATGCCGTGCGCGAGATCGAGGCGCGCGCCATTGCGCGACGAGACGCGCAGCCGGAGTCCGATGCCGGCGTCGATCTGAACTTTCGTGGGCCCGGGCGCGGTGAGGGTGCGCCACGCCTGCGCGCCGTCTACGAAGCCGGCAATCGCGACGACGCCCGTCCGCGTGCGCTTCACGGGCTTCTGGTACTCGATGGTCGCGAAGCCCAGCCGCCGGCCGAAGTACGGACTGTCGATGATGCTGTCGTGCAGCAGCGTGTGCGCGCGCAGCAGCAGCGGGCGCCCCGGTCCGATGCCCGCGCCCATCCAGAGGAAGCGTGGGGCGTTGGCGCTTGCCGCCCATCCGCCGACCAGCCCGGACAACGACGACTCGGTGATCTCCGTCGTCGTGCGCCACGTCACCGTGGCGCTTCCGTTGGCGAACCCGCTCGGCCTCACGCCCCAGCGCTCGCCGTCGAGTCTCGCGACCACGCGGTCGCCCGCGACGTGTTCCTCGATGCCGCCATGGACCGCCGCGAACGAGTGCGACGCGAAACGATCGGCGGCGACGCCGAAGTCGACCTTCGTGGATCCCGAGATCCACGTGCCGACGTTGACGTCGACGCGCCGGCGCGTCTCGCGGACGACGTCGGCGAGGTGCGTGAACGGCGTGGCGTAGGATTCCTGCTCCCAGAAACCGTCAATCGTCAGCAATCCGTGAAACGGCGCGGGCGCCGGGAGCTGGAGGATGGCGCCGTACCGAGGCTCGGGAGGCGGATAGCGATAGTCGAGCGTCAGCGTCTCGTCGAGGCCGAGCACGCCCGACAGCGGGAAGCGGACGTCGCGGCTGATCCAGGCGCGGCCGGCGAGCGCCGTGAGATCCACGAGCCGATGCGGAATGGCGTCGCCCTCGGACATCGCAGCCGAGACCGACACCCGGCCGTCATCCTCGGGCGTGAAGCTGAGCCGGGTCGCCGTGGCGGTCGGGGCCTCGCTGAAGTGCCGCGCGGCGCGTCCGAAATCGCCCGCGGTCAGCATCGTCCGCGGCACGAGACCGATGAGGTGGAGCAGCGGCGGCTGGCGCGATCGACGCGCGCCGCTCAGCGTCACGACGTCGATGGTCGGCAGGCCGATGTGATTCCAGGCGTCCAGCGCGCCGTCGAGATCGCTGTCGAGGAACCGCGACGAGGCCAGCATCTGCCAGGCGGCGCGGTGCTCCGGGTCGTCACTCGATGGCCGCGCGGTCGCCTGTTCGGCGAGCGCGGCCGCGTCATGCCACCGCGATTGACGAAAGCGCAGCCCCGCGAGCTCGAGCAGCGGATCCGAATCGGCCGGGCACAGGTCGGCGGCGGCGGCGAGCGCCTGCTCGGCGCCAGCCGCATCCGTCTCGGCGAGGTCGACGCCGTGGTCCACGAGCGCGCCGCACACGCCCGCGCGGGCCTGAGGTCCCGGGGCAACGGACGGGACGTCGGCTCGTGGCTGCGCCGAATCCGACTTGGGCAGGATCACCAGCCGCCAGCGATGGCCGCCTCGCCACTGGTCATCGAACTCTTTCACGGCGGCCACGCGAAAGGCCGTGCGCGCCGGATCGTGATACACGACGCGGTCGTCGGTCACGCCGACGACCACCACGTAGTGCAGGCGTCCTGGCGACGCCTCGATCAGCGCGATGACCGGCCGCCCGAGATCGACGTCGTGCTGGAGTCCGGCGATCGGGTCGTCACCGGCCTCGGTGGCGAACGCCTGCCAGCCGCGGCCGGCGATCGCCGAGGCGAGATCTGTCGTGAGGATGCCGCTCGGCGAGGAGACGAGCGGCTGGAAGTCCACGGGCAGAACCGTCCGGTCGCCCCAATACCGCATGACCATCGCCGCGGCGGCGCCGCCGCAGAGCTCGGGCGTCTGCGCCAGGTACGGCACGTCGATGAGGCGGTGCGCCGGCTGCGCGGCAGGATCGATCGGCGCCGCGCTCGCGGCGTTCACGACGAACGCCATCGCCAGCGCGTCCATCGCGAGGCTCCATCGGTGTCCTCGCACGTACTCCTACTTGACGAGGAGGACGAGCAGGATGAGCAGGAGCAACAGCACCGTCACCGAGATGGTGATGTCGCCTCCGGCCTGGGCGTCGTTCACGAGCCGCGCGGTCGGCGCGAGCGCGGCCACCTCGGCCGGGCTCATCGTCTGCACCGCGTCATCCACGCGGCTGGGCGTGAGGCCGAGGCGCACCGCGACGTCCCGCGCTTCGGTGCGGTGGACGGCGGTCAGGATGCTGTTCCGATCGGCCGCGTCGGCGGCGACCTTCTGTTGAACGGCCGCGCGCAACGCCGACGAGTCGACGATGTGGCGCACGGGCGCGGGGGCCTGCGCGGGGGCCTGCGCGTGAACGGCTGCGGTCGCGAGGAAACCGGCGGTGATGGCCGCCAGCGTGAAGGCGCACACGGAGAGTCTGGATCTCATGCCCGCCACAAGCCTTCAAAGGCCGTTCCATGGCGAGTGGGATTTGCCGACCCACAGGGAGGCCGAAGGCGGCGCCGAGCGTGCGCGGTGGGTAACCGGCTACACAGGCTGGGCAGGCCAGGGGTGGCCGGCTACTCCGTCAGTTCGTCTTCAGTCCGGGTCGGCGCCGTGATGCCGCACTCCTTCATCTTGTTGAGGAGGGTCTTGTAGCTCACGCCGAGTTGGGCGGCGGCCTTGCGGCGGTTCCAGCGGAAGTGATCGAGCGCGCCTTGGATCGCCTCGCGTTCGGCCGTGAGCGCTGCCGCGCGGGCGAGGTCTGGGAGCTTGCCGGTCCTCGGGAAGGTCACCGTGCCCTCGCTCATCGGCTCGGGGCTCGCGGCGACCGGCGCGGGCGCCGCCGCGGCGGGCTGGGGCGCCGGCGCCGGCGCGGGCGGCGGTTCGGCCGCACGTTCCCGGGCGAGCTCGGCCAGGAGCAGCGACTCGTCCCGAAGGATGACGAACCGCTTCATCATGTTCTCGAGCTCGCGGATGTTGCCCGGCCAGTAGTAGCCGGAAAGCGTCATCAGCAGGGCGGGCGAGGGCGTCAGCATCGGGCGGCCGTAGCGCTCCGCGTAGCGGCGGATGAAGAACTCGACGAGCGCGGGGATCTCATCGCGTCGATCCCGGAGGGGCGGGACGCGAATTTCGATCACCTGCAGGCGGTAGTAGAGGTCCTCGCGGAAGAGGCCCGAACGGATCATCCCCGTGAGCTCGCGGTTGGTCGCCGCGATGACGCGGACGTCGATCTCGACCGGCCGGTTGCTGCCGAGCTTGGTGAAAGCGCTGTCCTGCAGCACGTGCAGGATCTTGGCCTGCAGCCCCGTCGGCATCTCGCCGATCTCGTCCAGGACGATCGTGCCGCCGTTGGCGAATTCGAACTTGCCGACGCGCGCGGTCTGCGCGCCGGTGAAGGCGCCGCGCTCGTGCCCGAAGAGCTCGCTTTCGAGGAGCTCGGACGGCAGCGCGGCGCAGTTGACCTTGACGAACGGCTTCGCGCGCCGTGCCGACCGGCGATGGAGCTCGCGCGCGATGACTTCCTTGCCGACGCCGCTCTCGCCCGTGAGCAGCACGCTCACGTCGGAGTCGGCCACGCGATCGATCATGGTCAGCACGTCGCGCATGGCCGTGCCCGATCCCCAGCAGACCTGCGATCCGTCGGGCGACTCGGCGACGTGCGCGGTGAGGCGCGCGACTTCGCTCGTGAGCGACGTCCGCTCGATGGCGCGGCAAATCGCGGCTTCGAGCGCCGCGTCGTGGAGCGCGGCCGACTCGTCGGACTTCACCACGTAGTCGATGGCGCCGAGCCGGACGGCGTCGACGATCGTCGCCGGGACCTGCTGGCCCGAGAGCATGATGACGGGCAGGTTCGGGCTCGCTGTGCGGAGCGCCTTGAGGGTCTCGATGCCGTTCATCGTCGGCATCAGGACGTCGAGCAGCACCACGTCGGGGACGTCGCGCGCCGCGAGCGCCCGCAGCAACGCGCTGCCGCTCGGGAAGACGACGGTCTCGTAACCGCGGGATCGCAGCAGCGTCCCGAGGTATTCGACGAAGAGGGGGTCGTCGTCCACGATGGCAATTCGAGCTGCCTGCATCAAACACCCTCCGTATGCATGCGTAGGCGAATCGCGAGGACGTCGCGACGTCCGCCGAAACTGCAGAGCTGCCCGCCGTGCGCGAGCACGACGACCGCGCCCAGCACGAGGGCGAGCCCCATGCCGCTGCCGTCGGCCGACCATTGCGTCACGCTGGGGTCGCGACTCGGGTGCTCAGGGAGCGCCGCCAGTGCGGTGGCCGACCCGATCAGGATATCGCAGGCCGCGTCGTCACCGTCCACCCGCGGCGAGATCACGACGCCGCCGTCGGTCACTTCGCGGCAGACCGCATCCACGGCCGCCGCAATGGCGGCCGTCAGCGCCGCGCGATCGATCGCAGGGAGGTTCAGCGCGTTCGCTTCGGGGGTCGCGTCGATCGTCACGCGCGCCGGCGTGGCGCTCTGCGCCACGGCGCGCGTCATCAGCTCGGCCACCGGCACCGGCGAGGCGCCGTCCATCTCCGGTCCCAGCCAGCGGGACAGATCGGAGGCCTGACGGCTGATGGTCGTGATGCGGCCGGCGGCGCGCTCGATTTGCGCGAACGCCTGCAGCTGGTCGTCGCTGGTGAGCCGCCCCTCGCTGAGCATGCGCGCATACCCGGCGATCACGCCGGCTGGCGAGCGCAGCTCGTGCGCGAGCAGGGAGAACACGCGCGGCCAGTCCATGCTCCTCATGATCATAGCCCTCCGCCCAGCACGACCCGGACCTGGTGGGGCCGGTGATCGGTGACGAGCGGAACGTCCGTCGCCGGGACGGGGGAGCCATCCAGATGGACCGACGCGACCCCGCGGCACCGGCGTTGAGGATTTGCTACGCAGATCTCGTACCGGGTCGAATCCAACGTCCAGACAACGGTGAACTCGGGCCAGGAGGACGGAATGCAGGGGTCCACCGTGAACGTCGCGCCGTGCCGCCGGAGGCCCAGCAGGCTCTCGATCCCCACCCGGTACATCCAGCCGGCCGATCCCGTGTACCACGTCCAGCCCGCCCGTCCGGCGTGCGGGGCGCGGTCATAGACGTCTCCCGCCACCACGTACGGCTCACCTTTATAGATGGCGACCTGGTCGGCCGTCCGCGTGTGGTTGATGGGGTTGAGCAGGTGGAACAACTCGAACGCCTCGTCGCCGCTGCCCAGGCGCGCGAGGGCGAGCACGACCCAGATGGCCGCGTGCGTGTACTGGCCGCCGTTTTCGCGGAGTCCGGGCGGATACGCCTTGATGTAGCCGGGGTCCTGGGCCGAGTGATCGAAGGGCGGCGCGAGCAGCCGGATGATGCGCGCGTCGCGCGCCACGAGGTTGGCGCGGACGGCCGTCATGGCGCGCTCGACGAGCGGCGCCGGCGCCGCGCCGCTGATGACCGCCCAGGTCTGGGCGATTGAATCGATCTTGCACTCGTCGTTGAGCGCCGAGCCGAGCGGTGTACCGTCGTCGTAGTAGCCGCGGCGGAACCATTCGCCGTCCCAGGCGAGCTCGAGGCGAGCCGCGAGGTTCGCCGCTTCCTGCCGATACCGGCCCGCGCGGACGCCGTCGCCGACGATGTCGC
>Ga0134128_10004230_pt1 | contig 17597 bp, 18 predicted proteins | sample KB31754_FD_96462 | JGI IMG/M metagenome (GOLD analysis project Ga0134128, IMG submission 96462) | Terrestrial soil microbial communities with excess Nitrogen fertilizer from Kellogg Biological Station, Michigan, USA - KB3-175-4 | ecosystem: Environmental > Terrestrial > Soil > Unclassified ... | reverse complement strand
GGCTTCGGCGATCGCCGCAAGGCGATGCTCGAGGACATCGCCATCCTGACCGGCGGCCAGCTGATCAGCGAGGATCTCGGCATCAAGCTCGAGAACGTCACGCTCGATATGCTGGGCAAGGCCAAGAAGGTGCGCGTCGAGAAGGAGAACACCACGGTTATCGACGGCGCCGGCAAGAAGAACGACATCCTGGCCCGCACCAACCAGATCCGTCAGCAGATCGAGGAGACCACCTCCGACTACGACCGCGAGAAGCTCCAGGAGCGCCTGGCAAAGCTCGCGGGCGGCGTCGCGGTGATCCGCGTCGGCGGCGCGACCGAGGTCGAGGTGAAGGAGCGCAAGGATCGCGTTGATGACGCGATGCACGCGACCCGCGCCGCGGTCGAGGAAGGCATCGTCCCGGGCGGCGGAGTGGCGCTGCTACTCGCCACCAAGGTCCTGGCGAAGCTGAAGCCCGAGAACGACGACCAGAAGGTCGGCATCGACATCGTGCGCCGCGCGCTGCAGGCGCCGGTGCGCCTGATCGCCGAGAACTCCGGCGTCGACGGCTCGATCGTGGTCGGCAAGCTCCTTGAGAGCACCGCCAACAACCAGGGCTTCGACGCGCAGAGCGGCAACTATGTCGACATGCTGAAGGCCGGCATCATCGACCCGACCAAGGTCGTGCGCACGGCACTGCAGGATGCGGCGTCGGTGGCGGGCCTGCTGGTCACCACCGAGGCGATGGTTGCCGAGAAGCCGGAGAAGAAGGCGCCGATGCCCGCCCCCCATGGCGGCGGCATGGGCGACATGGACTTCTAGGAACAGAAGCCCAGAAGCACAGAAGGGCCGGGGGGTCTCCCCCGGCCCTTTTCCTTTGCGATCCGACGAAGCGTCCCGGAGCGGCTTACCGCAAGATCCTCAAAAGAACTCCGGGTAAGCCGCCACCAGCGCCGCCTCCACCTTGTCCACCGCAGCGAGCGGGTCATGCGGGTCGCGGTCAGGGAGCGCGCGGCCGAGATCGTAGCAGATCCAGGCGAGATCGGTGCGCGACGCGCGCAGGAAATGATCGCCCATCTCCTTGTAGACGCCACCCAGATAGGGATTACCCTGAAGCGCTCGGGCGAAGGCACCCATCGCGTCCTGGCGATGGCCCTCGGCGCTCAGCCGATCGGCGAGGAAGGCATCGACGACATAGCCATCGGCCACGTCGTCATGCTTGATCGACTGCCATAGCTGGACGGCCGCGACAGGATCCTGGGGCTCTTCGGCCTCGGCGCGATAGAGGTTCGCCGCGCGCGGATCGGCGGCGAAGCGCCGGCTGAGCTCCTGCGGATCGTGACAGGGAACGCTGCCGGAACCGGTCGTGCAGTCGGCAGCGTCAGCGCCGTATTGCAGCGCCGCCTCCGCCAGCAGCAGCGCCGCGGCGAAATCGTGCCGCTCCCTCAATGCGCGATCGGCAGCGCGGCGGTAATCGTCAAGCGAGCGCGGCCCCTGCCCGGCCCTGCCGGCAACCGCCTGCAGCATCAGCGGCAGCAACCCGCGCAGGCCCAACGCTTCCTGATCCTTGGTCGAGCCGGCCAGCGGGCGCGGCTCGAAGCTGGCCGGCAGCGGATAATCGGCGGTTCGGTGCAGGGCCGAGCGCAGGATGAGGCCCACCGCGTGATGCGTGCCGCCGGTGTCGCTGACATAAACGATACGCTGCGGCAGGCGCCCGTCCAGCGCGATTGCCGCAATGATCTGCGGGTGGATCGGCACGGCAAGCCGCAGGAAATGCGCAAAGCTCTGGCGGAGCTCCGCCGGGACCGCCTCGGAAGCCGGGGCGAAGAGCGCCACCTCCTCCTTGTCTAGCCGGAAGCTGATGGCGCCGTCCGGCAGTTTGCGCTGATCGATACTCGGCCTGCCCTTCCCTCGCGCGGCGATACCGAGGTCGCTCTCGATCCAGAAACGCTGCAGCTCCAGCGGCGGATCGCCGCCCCCAGCGGCATCGGTGAACGTACCGGCGAGAACGGCGCGCTTCTCCAACTCGAAGCGCCGGAAGGCGACGTCGCCATAGAGCGAGAGGTTGGCGAAGGTCTGCGCCGCGCGGTCGAGCACGATCCGCCGCCGCAGGCGAAAATCGTAAAGGGTCTCGCGGCCGTTCTCGGCGATATCGACGTAGTCGGTCCCAAGAACCGCCACCAGCGGGACAGGCGCCGCGCCGCCGCGCCGGAGATCGAAGGCGAGGCGGAGCTGCGGTCCCGGCTCGGTTCGGCGCGCCTCACGCAGAGCGGCCGCGCTCATCGCCGGCCCGGCGATCGTACTGGCGCGCGCCGCCGGCGGAAGCAGCAGCAGCGCGAGCGCCAGCGCGAGCAAAAGGCGGCGCAGCGGGATCAGGCGCCTTTACTCCGCATCGGGTTGGCGCTCCGGCCGCGCGCGCTCGAAGGCGTCGAGCGCCATGCAGTTGTCGAAGATCCGGCGGATCGCGGGATAAGGCGTCATGTCAAAGCTCGGATAGCGCTTCGCATTGAACACTTGCGGCACAAGGCAGATATCGGCGAGCCCCGCCGCGTCACCATAACAGAATTTCCCCGCCTGCCCGTCGCTGGCCAGGATGCGCTCAATGCCGTCGAAGCCAAGCCTGATCCAATGATTGAACCAAGCCTCGACGGTCTTCTCGTCATGGCCCAGCGGCTTCACGAGATAGCGCAGCACGCGCAGATTGTCGATCGGATGGATGTCGCAAGCAATCGCCTGCGCCAGCGCGCGGACGCGGGCGCGCGCCGCGGGATGGCCGGGCAGCAGTGGCGGCGAGGGATGCGTCTCGTCGAGATACTCGATGATGGCGAGCGACTGGATAAAGACCTCGCCATCCTCCTCAAGCGCCGGCACCAGGCCCTGCGGCTGCAGCGCAAGGTAGTCTGCCTTCTGCTGCTCGTTCTTCCGCAAATGGATCGAGGCCTGATCGTAGTCGAGCCCCTTCAGATTAAGCGCGATGCGCACCCGGAAGGCGGCGGAAGAGCGGAAATAGCCGTAGAGCTTCATCGAGCCCATCCTGCGCATGGTTCGGTCGCCAGTGTCGCCGTCAGACCCGGAACGTCAAGGCGTCCCGCTCGAATTCAGGCTGTTGTGTCGGTCGCGCGAGACCGACCGGTCCGCAGGCGGATGCACGCCCCGTCAGTCGGCGGGACCCCGATACTGCGCCACCTGCTGATCGATCGCCCCGAAGATCGAGTGGCCTTGCACGTCCAGCATCTCGATGCGCACGCGGTCGCCGAAGCGAAGGAAGGGCGTCCGGGCCGCGCCCTGCTCGATGGTCTCGATCATGCGGCGCTCGGCGATGCAGCAGGATCCGACCTCGCCGGGATTACGGTTCGACACCGTGCCCGAGCCGACAATGCTGCCGGCGGCAAGCGCGCGCGTCTTCGCCGCATGAGCGATCAGCGCCGGGAAATTGAAATTCATGTCGCGCCCCGCATTCGGACGGCCGAACTCCTTGCCGTTCACATGGCAGACCAGCGGCAAATGGACCGTGCCGCTGCGCCAGGCTTCGCCAAGCTCGTCCGGCGTCACCGCCACCGGCGAGAAGGCGGTGGCGGGCTTGCTCTGATAGAAGCCGAAGCCCTTGGCGAGCTCGCCCGGGATGAGATTGCGCAGGCTCACATCATTCGCCAGCATGACGAGCCTGATGTGCCGCGCCGCATCCGCCGCGCTCGCGCCCATGGCCACGTCATCGGTGATGACGGCGATCTCGGCCTCGAAATCGATGCCCCAGGCTTCGTCGGCCGCGAGGATGTCGTCCCTGGGGCCGATGAAGCTGTCCGACCCGCCCTGATAGATCAGGGGATCGCTGTAGAGACCCTCGGGCATCTCCGCCTTGCGCGCCTTGCGCACGAGCTCGGCATGATGGAGATAGGCCGAGCCGTCGGCCCATTGATAGGCGCGCGGCAAGGGCGAGTGGGCAGCAGCGGCATCGAAGGGACGCGCGTCGTCGAGCGCACCGGCCTCGAGCCGTTCCGCCAGACGGCGAAGCTTGGACTCGAGGCGTGCCCAGTCGTCGAGTGCGGCCTGCAGCGTCGGCGCGATTGGACCGGCGGGAACGCAACGCGCAAGATCGCGGCTCACGACCACCGGCGTACCGTCGCGGCCGCCCTCCTTCAGCGTCGCGAGCTTCATGACTTGGCCTCTCCTGCCGCATCGACGGGATCGAGGACGCCGCGGCGTATCTGATCGAGCTCGATCGATTCGAAGAGCGCGCGGAAATTGCCCTCGCCGAATCCGTCATTTCCCTTGCGCTCGATGATCTCGAAAAAGATCGGTCCGATCATGGTGTCGGTGAAGATCTGCAGCAGCAACCCGCCGCCCCGTTGCGGCGCGCCGTCGACGAGGATGTGGTTGCGGCGCAGCCGCTCGAGATCCTGGCCGTGGCCGGGCAGCCGCGCATCCAGCTGTTCGTAATAAGTATCGGGCACGTCCTGGAACTTGATGCCCGCGCGGCGCAGCTCTTCGACCGTGCGGTGGATGTCGCGCGTCGACAACGCGATGTGCTGGATGCCTTCGCCGCGATAGGCCGCGAGGTATTCCTCGATCTGCGATTTGTCGTCCGCGCTCTCGTTGATCGGGATGCGGATTTTGCCGCAGGGGCTGGTCATCGCCTTCGAGCGCAAACCCGTGAGCTTGCCCTCGATGTCGAAATAGCGGATCTCGCGGAAATTGAAGATGCGCTCGTAGAAGCGCGCCCACTCGGCCATCCGGCCCTGATGCACATTGTGCGTCAGATGGTCGATGCCGGTGAGCCCCGCCCCCTGCGGCCGCTCCTCGGCGCCGGGGGTTGGCAGGAAATCGACGTCATAGATGCTGCGCTCGCCATAACGGTCGACAAGATAGAGCAGGCTGCCGCCAATACCTTCGATCGCCGGAATGTTGAGCTCCATCGGGCCCACCTTGCCTTGAACCGGCCGTGCGCCGAGCGCCAGCGCACGCTCATAAGCCCTGGCCGCATCGCGCACGCGAAAGGCGATGGCGCAGGCCGAGGGGCCATGAAGCCGCGCGAAAGCCTGCGCGAAGCTCTCGGGCTCGCCATTGACGATGAAGTTGACGTCGCCCTGACGATAAAGCGTGACCTTCTTCGAGCGATGCCGCGCCACGGCAGAAAAACCGAGCCGCTCAAACAGATTTCCGAGCGCGGCAACATCGGGGGCCGTGTATTCGACAAATTCAAATCCGTCGGTCCCCATCGGGTTGTCCCAGCCGCCGGAAGCCGCGGCGACTCCGCTTTCTCCTTGATTTTCCACCATCATTTAGCCCTCTCCCGGCGCTCATCCGGTCCTTGACGCCGCGCTGCTGGCTGGGCAGAATTAGTTTAGAATGAAATCAATTCCGGCCAGCCCGCGCACGACGGAGGATGAGGCTCACACCCTCGACCTTGAACGCTATCTACCGTTCCGTCTCTCCGTGCTCGCAAATCGCCTCACCCGGGCGGTGGCGCGCGTCTATTTCCGCGACTTCCGTCTCTCGGCGCCGGAATGGCGGACCATGGCGGTACTCGGCCGCTACGGCGCAATGACGGCCAACAGTGTGGTAGAGCGGACCGCGATGGACAAGGTCCGCGTGAGCCGCGCGGTGGCGCGCCTCCTCGCGCATGGCCGCGTCACGCGGCGCACCGATCCCGACGACCGCCGCCGCGCTATCCTCGACCTTACGGCCGAGGGGCGCGAGGTCTATGCGAAGGTGGTGCCGATGGTGCTGGCGGTGGAGCGTGACCTGCTCGGCGGCCTCACGCCCGAGGAGCGCACCCTCTTCGACCAGGTGACGCACAAGCTCGAACAGCGCACCGCCGGCGATTTCGGCATCGAGGACGACGGCGAATTCTGAGCCTCGCGCGCCCGTAACGTGCGTTTGCCGACTTTCGCGTCCATGCTATAAGGCGCACTCCAGCACAACGGGAGCGAGCGCGTGGCCGCGGCGACGATCCTGGTCCTTAACGGGCCCAATTTGAACCTGCTGGGCGTGCGCGAGCCGGACACCTACGGCCGGGAAACGCTCGCCGATATCGAGGAGGCCTGCCTCGAGCGCGCGGCCGAACTCGATCTCGCCGTCGATTTCCGCCAGTCGAATCACGAGGGCCAACTCGTCGACTGGATTCAGGAGGCGCGCGAGACGGCCGACGGCATCGTGCTCAATGCCGGCGCCTACACGCATAGCTCGATCGCCGTCCTCGACGCGCTGCGCGCGTCCGAGCTGCCGATCGTCGAGGTGCATCTTTCCAATATTCATCGCCGCGAGAAATACCGCTGGCGATCCTATGTGAGCGAGGCGGCGCAGGGCATGATCTGCGGCTTCGGCGCGCATGGCTATCTGCTGGCGCTGGATGCGATAGCGCGGCTCCTGAAGCGCGATTAACGGAGATTCACTCGGCATGGCGGGTTCTACGGACTGGACGGTCGACGACGATCTCGTGCGCACGCTGGCAGCGCTGCTCGAAGAGACGGGGCTCACCGAGATCGAATACGCGATAGGCGAGCGACGCATCCGCGTGGTGCGCGGTGGTCCCGCGGCGCCTGCGGTCACACTGGCGATGCCGGCGGCGGCGCAGCCTGCCGCCGCTGCCGCGCCGGCGGCCGAGATCGTCGGCGCGATCAAGGCACCGATGGTCGGCACCGCCTATCTCTCGCCGCAGCCCGAGGCACCCGCGTTCGTCAAGCTCGGCGATAGCGTACGCGAGGGCCAGACGCTGCTCATCATCGAGGCGATGAAGGTGATGAATCAGATAGCGGCACCGCGCGCCGGCAGGGTCGCCCGCATTCTCGTCGCCGACGGCGCGCCGGTCGAATTCGGCCAACCGCTCGTCGTGCTGGAATAAGGGCGCGCGATGTTCGAGAAGGTGCTCATCGCCAACCGCGGCGAAATCGCGCTGCGCATTCACCGCGCCTGCCGCGAAATGGGCATCCGCACCGTCGCCGTCCATTCCACTGCCGACGACACCGCCATGCACGTACGGCTTGCGGATGAAAGCGTCTGTATCGGGCCGCCGCCGGCGCGCGACAGCTATCTCAACATCCCGGCAATCCTCTCGGCGGCGGCGATCACGGGGGCGGATGCGATCCATCCGGGCCTGGGGTTCCTCGCCGAAAGCGCCGATTTTGCCGCGATGGTCGAAGAGCACGGCTTCACCTTCATCGGGCCCTCTCCCGAGCATATCCGCCTGATGGGCGACAAGGTCGAGGCGAAGCGCGCCGCGGTCGAGCTCGGCATCCCGGTGGTGCCGGGCTCGGAAGGCGGCGTCGCCGATGCGGCGGCGGCCGCTCAATGGGCGGAGCGCATCGGCTATCCGGTGCTGGTCAAGGCGGCGGGCGGCGGCGGCGGACGCGGCATGCGCGTTGCGCGCGACCTCGACGAGCTCAGCCGCGCGGTGCCGGCGGCCCAGGGCGAGGCCAAAGCCTTTTTCGGCAATGGCGAGGTCTATCTTGAGCGCTACCTGGCGAAGCCGCGCCACATCGAAGTGCAGATCCTTGCCGACGGGCAAGGAGGCGTCATCCATCTCGGCGAGCGGGACTGCTCGCTTCAGCGCAAGCACCAGAAGATCCTGGAGGAGACACCATCGCCGGCGCTCAACGCGGCGGAGCGCGAGCGGCTGCACGAGGTCGCGACATCGGCGATCCGCAAGCTCGGCTACAAGAGTGCGGGCACCCTCGAATTCCTCTATCAGGACGGCGCCTTCTTTTTCATCGAGATGAATACGCGCCTCCAGGTTGAGCATCCCATCTCGGAGATGGTGAGCGGGATCGACCTGGTGCGCGAGCAGATCCGCGTGGCCGCGGGCGCCCCGCTCGGTTACCGACAAGCCGACGTCAAGCTTGCCGGGCATGCCATCGAGTGCCGCATCAACGCCGAGAACCCCGAGAGCTTCGCGCCGTCGCCGGGCTGCGTCACCAGCTATCACGTACCGGGCGGGCTCGGCGTGCGCGTCGACAGCGCGCTCTACCAGGGCTACAAGGTGCCGCCGAACTACGACAGCCTGGTCGCCAAACTCATCGTCCATGGCACCTCGCGCAACGAGTGCCTGATGCGCATGAGACGCGCCCTTGAGGAATACGTGGTCGCCGGCATCGAGACGACGATCCCGCTGCATCAGCGCTTGTTCGCCGATCCCGACTTCATCAACGGCGACTTCGACATCCACTGGCTCGAGCGCTTCCTCGCACGGCGCTGAGACGAAACCGCCGCGGCTCGGGTGGAATTCGCCGCGCGCCTGCGGCATCATCGCGGCGATGATCGCGCTGACCCCCGAGCTGCTGCTGCGCGCCTATGCGGCCGGCATCTTCCCGATGGCGGAGGACGCGGAAGACCGCGACGTCTTCTGGGTCGATCCCGAGCAGCGCGGCGTTCTGCCGCTCGACAATTTTCATTTGCCGCGCCGGTTGCGCCGCATCATTCGCCATCAACTCTTCGAGGTGCGCTGCGATAGCGCGTTCCGCGAGGTGGTGCGCGGCTGCGCCGAGCCGCGGCCCGAGCGACCGAAGACATGGATCAATGACGAGATCGTGCGGCTCTACAGCGAGCTCTTCGAGCTGGGCTTCGCGCATAGCGTCGAGTGCTGGCACGGCGGCGCGCTGGTCGGCGGTCTCTACGGCGTGGCGCTGGGCGGCGCCTTTTTCGGCGAGAGCATGTTCAGCCGCGTCAGCGAGGCGAGCAAGGTAGCCTTGGTGGAGCTCGTGGCGCGACTGCGGAAGGGCGGCTTCCGCCTCCTCGACACGCAATTCGTCACCGCGCATCTCGAGCGCTTCGGCGCGATCGAGATCCCGCGCCGGCAATATCACCGCGAACTGGCCGCGGCGCTGGAAAGAGAAGCCTATTTCCCTGCCGGGGCGCTCGGCGGCGAAGCCGTCTTATCGCTTTTGCAGTCGAGCACGCTGATATCGTAGATCGGGTTCTCGAGCGCCGAGAGCGCTGGGCTCGAGGCGAACATCCAGCCGCTGAAGATGCGCCGGTCGAGGACGGAGTTGGGCCCTCCCTGCCCCAGCTCGTCGATCTGCAGGAAGGCCGCGCTCTCCGGCTCCTCCTCGGGTGGATGCTTGACGCAGGCCCGCGCCGTGATGACGAGCCGGCCGAAATGCACGGGCTCGCCCACGGGCGCATCGAAGCGGCTGACGCGCGCCGTCGTCTTGTCGAGGCCCTGCAGGACGGCGATGGTTTGGGCCTTCGATGCCGCAACCGGGAGGACCAGCAGCGCCAGGAGCGCTGGGAGCAGTCCGTGCCTCATCCGCGCTTTCCGCCATAGGGGTTGACGAGCCCGGCAACGAGGGCGGCCATGACCTCGCGGAACTGCCGTTCGTCGCAGCCCATCAGCACCGCATCCTCGAGGGCCTCCTGCGCCAGCGCGCGCAGCTCCCCGAGATTCTCATTCAGCACCTTGATCTTCTCGGCGCAGGAAACCTTCTCGCCCTCGGGCGTGAGCCAGACCGGAAGATCGAGCGTTCCAGCCTTCTTCGCATCGCTCATGGCCGCGCCTCCTGCGGCTTCCGCGCGGCAAAGCGCAGCCGCACATAGTCAACGGTCCAGACCCCTGCGGCGTCGGCAAATTCGCCGCGCAGCGCGTCCTCGACCTCGGTTTTGACCATAGGCCGGGTTTGCGGCGGAACGGTGGCGAGGAAGCTTTCGGCGAAAGTGTCGAGCCAGTCGGCAAGCGAACCCGGGAGCACCGTCGGGCGGGGAATGAGCGCCATCGAGAGGACGTGAAATCCGCGCGCCTCGAGCCGTGCGCGATATTCCTCCGGTGCCGGAAAATACCAGGGGCTGGCCGCCTCTGCATCAACGCCGCGCCGCGCGAGCGCCGTGGCAAGCGCGCGGCGCACGGTCTCGACATTGCCGGCCCCCCCGCATTCGGCGACGAAGCGGCCGCCGGGCTTCAGGGCGCGCCATACCCCGTCGATCACCGCGTCGGGATCGCGCATCCAGTGCAGCGCCGCATTGCTGAAGACCGCGTCGAAGGCGGCATCAAAGGCGAGCCGGGTCCCATCGACAACTGCGGCATCGAGGCCGCGTGCGCGCGCCGCCGCCACCTGCCCGGCGCTGGCATCGACCCCGGTGACATGGGCGCGGGCGGCGATCTTGGCGGTGAGTGCGCCATCGCCGCAGCCGAGATCGAGAACGCGCTCGCCGGGTGTGGGCGCAAGGAGTTCCAGCAGCGGAGCACCCAACGCCGCAACGAAACCCGCGTTGCGCCGATAACGCGCCGGATCCCAATGCTGCTCGACGACGTTGCTGCCGGGACGCAGCGTGCTACTTGGCCGGGGGGATCTGGCCATTCTGCTGCTGCTGCTTTTGGCCGCCGCCCTGGCCATAAATGAACTGGCCGATCAGCGATTCCAGGCTCATCGGCGGCGTCGTGTGCTCGATGGTGCCGCCGGGCTTGATAAAGGCGTCGTCGGCACCGGGCACGATCGAGAGATACTTGTCGCCGAGCAGCCCCGCGGAAGCGATCGTCGCCACCGAGTCCGTCGGGATCTTGATCGACGGATCGATGCTCATCTTCACCACTGCGACGTAATCCTTCGGGTCGAGCGTCTGCGAAATGATGCTGCCGACCTTGATGCCGCTGATGCGGACATCGCCGCCGTCCCGCAGCCCTTCGACGCGGTCGAAATTCGCCTGCACCTCATAGCCCGAAATGGCGCGGACCTGACTGGTCGTGTAGGCGAAGAACAGAAAAACCGCGGCGACCACCAGCACGACGGCGCCCATCACGGTCTCGACGGCGTTCCGACTCATCCCCTCTCGCTCCTCGAGGCTCTTTCCTGATCGAGATCTATTCCGGCCGCCAGGGCTCGTAGTCCGCGCTCGAGCGGGCGCGGTGGCCGCCGCGCAGCAGCGAGCCGGCCGGACGATAGGCGTCCGCCGTGCCGGTCAGGTTCGGCACGTAATCCTTCTGCCACGGATATTTCTTCTTGCCGGCATCGCGCGGCACCTCGTCGAAGGTGTGATGGAGCCAGCCATGCCATTCCGGCGGCACGCGTGATGCTTCCGGTTCGCCCTTGTAGATGACCCAGCGCCGCTCCCGGCTGTCCATGCCGGCGCCGCGCTTCGGCGCGCTACGCCCCTTCTCGCGGTAATAGCGATTGCCGAAGCCGTCGGTGCCGACGAGCTCGCCGCGCAACCAGGTAAAGAGCCTCGTGCCGAGTGTGATGCCCATGTGAGAGAACCCGATGGTGCGGGCGAAACGTTGTTCGACCGCGGAAACCGCCCGAAAAACCCGCGCGACTATGGCACCGGAGTTGCGCCGCGTCCAGCGATCGGCCCCTGACGCAAGCGGCAATGGCAGGCCAGACATGCCGCCCTGCGCCCGCGCCCCCCCTTTCGGGTCGGAGGCTAGGAATAGAGGAGGCGATGTGATCATCACAAAATGTTGTTGATGGTCACCGGGAATTGGGTCAACATCTGGTTCCCCGGTCAGCAGGGCCCCAAGATATAGCGGGTCGCCCCTCCTCGGGGAAGTCTTGAGAGTGCAAGAAACTTAAAGGGTTGGGTGGGGGTTTAGGATGCGTATCGAGCGGCGCTTCACCACGGCAGGACAGGATCCTTATTCCGATATCGCGTTTCGGCTGGCGACCAGTGAGATCCGCAATCCCGACGGCTCGCGGGTCTTCCACCTCCCCGATATCGATGTCCCCGCCGAATGGAGCCAAGTCGCCTGCGACATCCTCGCCCAGAAATATTTCCGCAAGGCGGGCGTGCCGGCGAAGCTGATGCCGATGGTCGAAGCCGACGTGCCCGACTGGCTGTGGCGGCGCAGCGCCGACGAGGCGGCGCTCAAGGCGCTGCCGGCCAATGAGCGCTTCGGCTCGGAGAAGAGCGCCAAGCAGGTCTTCGACCGGCTCGCCGGCACCTGGACCTATTGGGCGTGGAAGGGCGGGTATTTCGACGGCGAGGAAGACGCCCGCGCCTATTACGACGAAATGCGCTACATGCTGTGCCGCCAGATGGCGGCGCCGAACTCGCCGCAGTGGTTCAACACCGGGCTGCACTGGGCTTATGGAATCGACGGGCCGGCGCAGGGCCACTACTACGTCGATTTCAAGACCGGCAAGCTTACGGCGTCCGAGAGCGCCTACGAGCATCCGCAGCCGCATGCCTGCTTCATCCAGTCGGTCGCCGACGACCTCGTCAACGAGGGCGGCATCATGGACCTCTGGGTGCGCGAGGCACGGCTCTTCAAATACGGTTCCGGTACCGGCTCCAATTTCTCAAAGCTGCGCGGCGAGAACGAGCGGCTTTCGGGCGGCGGCCGCTCCTCGGGGCTGATGAGCTTCCTCAAGATCGGCGACCGCGCGGCCGGCGCGATCAAGTCGGGCGGGACGACGCGGCGCGCAGCCAAGATGGTGACGGTCGACATCGACCACCCCGACATCGAAGCCTATATCGACTGGAAGGTTATCGAGGAGCAGAAGGTCGCGGCGCTGGTCGCCGGCTCGAAGCTCGCCGAGAAACATCTGAACCGCGTCATCGCCGCCTGCCATGACGGCGAAGCGGCCGCGCTCGGCGAAGGCCGCTTCGACCCCGCGCGCAACCCGGGGCTGAAGCGCGAGATCAAAGCGGCGCGCCGCGCCATGATCCCCGAGAACTACGTGCAGCGCGTGGTTCAGTTCGCGCAACAGGGCTATACGCGCATCGATTTCCGCACCTATGACACGGACTGGGACAGCGAAGCCTATCTCACTGTGTCGGGCCAGAACTCCAACAACTCGGTGCGCGTCACCAACGAGTTCCTGGAGAAGGTCGAGGCCGACGGCGACTGGGCGCTTACCCGCCGCACCGATGGCAAGGTGCACAAGAACCTCAAGGCGCGCGAGCTCTGGGAGAAGGTCGCGCATGCCGCCTGGGCGAGCGCCGATCCCGGGCTGCAATACGACACGACGATCAACGAGTGGCACACCTGCCCCGAGAGCGGCCGCATCAACGCGTCGAACCCGTGCTCGGAATACATGTTCCTCGACGACACGGCCTGCAACCTTGCCTCGCTCAACCTGATGACCTTTCGCGGCGAGGATGGCGAGTTCGATACGGCCGGCTTCGAGCATGCGACGCGGCTCTGGACCATCACTCTCGAGATTTCGGTGCTGATGGCGCAGTTCCCCTCGCGGGAGATCGCCCGGCTTTCCTACGAGTTCCGCACCTTGGGTCTGGGCTACGCCAATATCGGCGGGCTGCTGATGGCCTCGGGCCTGCCCTATGACAGCGATCAGGGCCGCGCGCTCTGCGCCGCCATCTCCGCGGTCATGACCGGCGTCGCCTACGCCACCTCGGCCGAAATGGCGGCCGAGCTCGGTGCCTTCCCGAACTTCACCGGCAATCGCGAGGCGATGCTGCGGGTCATCCGCAACCACCGTCGCGCGGCGCATAGCGAGCGTCAGGGCTACGAAGGGCTGTCGATCCTGCCGGTGCCGCTCGACGCCGAGAACTGTCCGGATCCGGCGCTCGTGGAGGCGGCGCGGCATGCTTGGGACGCGGCGCTGGCGCTGGGTGAGCTGCACGGCTATCGCAACGCGCAGACGACGGTGATCGCTCCTACAGGCACGATCGGCCTGGTGATGGATTGCGACACCACCGGCATCGAGCCGGATTTCGCGCTGGTCAAATTCAAGAAGCTGGCCGGCGGCGGCTATTTCAAGATCATCAACCGTATGGTGCCGGAGGCGCTGCGCGTCCTCGGCTACGATGCCGACGAGATCGAGACGATCACGCGCTACGCGGTCGGCCACGCGACGCTCAAGGGCGCGCCCGGTGTCAATCACGACGCGTTGCGCGCGCGGGGCTTCACCGATGGCGCGATCGAGGCGGTGGAGGGCGCGCTCGCGGCCGCGTTCGACATCAAGTTCGCCTTCAACAAATGGACCCTCGGCGAGGAGTTGTGCAAGGCGGCCTTCGGTTTCACCGCGGCGCAGCTCGACGATGTCGGCTTCGACATGCTGACCGCCCTGGGCTTCACCCGCACCGAGGTCGACGCGGCCAACGCCTATTGCTGCGGCTCGATGACGCTCGAAGGCGCCCCCCATTTGCAGGAGCAGCACCTTCCCGTCTTCGACTGCGCCAACCCCTGCGGCCGGATCGGCAAACGCTTCCTCTCGGTCGAGAGCCATATCCGGATGATGGCGGCGGCACAGCCCTTCATCTCGGGCGCGATCTCGAAGACGATCAACATGCCGAACGCCGCCACCGTCGAGGACTGCAAGGAGGCCTATCACCTCTCCTGGCGCCTCGGCCTCAAGGCGAACGCGCTCTATCGCGACGGCTCGAAGCTGTCGCAGCCGCTTCAGTCGGCGCTCATCGCCGATGACGACGAGGAGGACGCGGTCAGCGAACTTCTCGAGAAGCCGCTAGCCGAGCGCGTGCCGATCATCGCCGAGCGCATTGTCGAGCGAGTGGTCGAGCGCGTCGTGCAGCAGGGCGGACGTCGCCGCCTGCCGCAGCGACGCAAGGGCTACACGCAGAAGGCGATCGTCGGCGGCCACAAGGTCTATCTGCGCACCGGTGAATACGAGGACGGCAAGCTCGCCGAGGTGTTCATCGACATGCACAAGGAAGGCTCCGCCTTCCGCTCGCTGATGAACAATTTCGCCATCGCCATCTCGATCGGGCTGCAATACGGCGTGCCGCTCGAGGAATATGTCGAGGCCTTCACCTTCACCCGCTTCGAGCCGGCCGGCATGGTCGAGGGCAACGACGCCATCAAGATGGCGACATCGCTGCTCGACTACATCTTCCGCGAGCTGGCCATCTCCTATCTGGACCGCGGCGACCTCGCGCATGTCCAGCCGGCCGACATCCTGCCCGACACCTTGGGCAAGGGCGTTGCAGAATCGACGCTGCCGGAAGGCGGGCGCGGGCCGGACGTGGCCGCGGTCGTGAAGAAGGTCTCGAACGGCTATGTGCGCAACAAGCTGACGACGCTCACGGTTGTGCAGGGTGGTGCGCGCGGGGCGGCGGCCAGCGATGGCAACGCCGCCATCACCATGGGCGCGCCGGTGACGCAGACGGTGTCTTTTGCGACGGGGCTGCAGGCGAGCACCTCGCTCACCCAGCCCGATACGCGGATCGAACAGATCCGCGCCGCGCGCATGAAAGGCTACGAGGGTGACAGCTGCGGCGAATGCGGCAACTTCACCCTCGTGCGCAACGGGACCTGCCTCAAGTGCGATACGTGCGGCAGCACTAGCGGCTGTAGCTGATCGCGGCGTGCCCCCGGCTCAAAGCCTCCCGGCCGGGCCACGGTATTGAGGCAGAAATTGGGGTGCGGTGCAAGCCGCACCCCTTTTTTTTGCCCGAAACCGCCCATCCCCTCGCCCGAGTGGCCGCGTGAGCGCGGTATTCTATAGTGCGCCAATGACGCTCTATGGCGCCATGGACCAGGCGGCGCTCGACGCCGCCTACAACAACAGCGCCGCGGTCGCCGACAGCGCGCGCTGGATCACCGATTGGGAGCGGCGCAGTGCGGCGCTGCGCCAGGCGATGCCCGCGCATCTCGATCTTCGTTACGGGCCAGCCGAGCGCGAGTGCATCGATTTCTTCGCCGCGAGCGAACACGGCGGCCCGACCCTCGCCTTCATCCATGGCGGCTACTGGCAGAGCCGCGCCAAGGAGACATTCAGCGTCGTCGCAGAAGGCCCGCTCAGCCGCGGCATCAACGTCGCGACGATCGGCTATACGCTCGCGCCGGCGGCGCGGGTCGATCAGATCGTGGCACAATGCCGCCGTGGCGTGCAGTTCCTCCACGCACGGCTTGCCGAGCTCGGCGGCGATCCCCGCCGCCTCCACCTCTCCGGGCGGTCCGCCGGTGGGCATCTGACCGCGATGCTGGTCGGCGAGCCGATGATCGCCGGCGCGCTCGCCATCAGCGGGATCTACGATCTCGAACCCATCCGGCTCTCCTACCTGAACGAGAAGCTAGGCCTCGACATCGAGGAGGCACGACGCAACAGCCCGCTGCTGCATTTACCGTCCGATGCGCGGCATCTCATCGTCACGGTCGGGGAAGACGAGCTGCCGGAGTTGCGCCGGCAATCGGCGAGCTACGCCGCCGCCTGGCAGGCGCAAGGGTTGCCCGGGGAGTTCCTGCCGCTCGCCGGACGGCATCATTATTCGATGATCGAGGAGCTGGTCCGGCCAAACGGGGCGGTGACCGAAGCGTTGGTCCGGCTCGTCGCCTGAACCGCCCGCCCCAGGGGAAGGGCAAAAATTTTCACTGGCTGGGGATGCGGCCAGAAAATCCGTCCTACCACCCGATACCCTCGCCGCTGTGGCGGGGGGCCACGCGCAGTTGACTGGCCGGCCACTCAGCGGAGTGGCCGGCCTCTTTTTTTCATCACCCCGGCGTCCCGCCGAGAAGGCGCTGCAACGCCCCAGGCGGCAGCTCGACGAGCCCTGGCGGGAGCCGGAAGAGCGCCGGGTCCTGCGGGCCGCGGGCGAGATCCGTCAGCTCCATGCGGATGGTGGTCGGGTGGCTGCCACCCGGACGGGTGACCGAGCCGTCGAGCCGCATCAGCACCCCCTCGGCGCCGACCCAGGCGAAGCCGCGGGCGCGCGAGCCGTCGGCGGCGGTGTGATCGATGCGGTAGCGCGTGGTGCGGACGCCGTTCACCGTCTCCACCCCCACCGGAGCGCGGCGCCAGTCGGGTAGATCGAGCTCGGCCATGAGCTCGGGAAAAGCGAACGGCACATAGGTCTGAAGCATCGGCACGATCAAAAAGCCACGCTTCTGCGCCGCGTCGAGCAGGATGACCTCGAAAATGCCGGCGATCTGCTGCTCGTGCCGATCGTGGCCGGGCATGTGGAAGACGGTGCCGCTGTAGCTGCGGCCGTCGACGGTGACCGTGCGCTCGGCCCGATAGCCGATGACCGCATCGCCAAGCATGCGGCCGCGCATCGACGCCGGCGCCGCGCCCATCAGCAGCACACTCACCAGGACGATCCAGCGGCGCATGCGATACTCCCTGTTCTTGCCTCGCCCCGCATAGCCGCCGATTGCGGCGCTTTCGCGGCGGCGCTGCGCCGGGCTATGCTGAGGACAAGCTTAGCAATTCCGGGGACGGCAGATGGCAGGACGGATCGAGGGACGGCTCAAGGAGCTCGCAATCGAGCTGCCGCAGGCAGCGGCCCCGGTAGCCAACTACGTGCCGACGGTGCGCAGCGGCGACCTGCTGTTCGTCGCCGGCCAGATCTGCCAATGGCAAGGCGAGCGCCGCTTCCTCGGCAAGCTCGGCCGCGAGATCAGCCTCGAACAGGGCCAACAGGCCGCGCGGCTTTGCGCGCTCAACATCCTGGCCCAGGCGAAGGCGGCGCTTGGCGGCGACCTCGACCGCGTGCTGCGCTGCGTCCGTCTCGGCGCCTTTATCAACAGCACCGATGACTTCACTCAGCAACCGCAGGTCGCCAACGGCGCTTCCGACCTGATGGTCGAGGTGCTCGGGGATGCCGGTCGTCACGCCCGGGCCGCGGTAGGCGTCAACGCGCTGCCCGGCGGAGTGGCCGTCGAGGTCGAAGCGGTCTTCGAGGTGCGCTGAACGGGAGTCCGGTCGCGAACGATGGCGGATGGCGGCGACAGGGTCACGGTCAAGGTAGTCCCGGCAATCCGCGAGATCCCGGCC
>Ga0134128_10004229_pt1 | contig 17598 bp, 20 predicted proteins | sample KB31754_FD_96462 | JGI IMG/M metagenome (GOLD analysis project Ga0134128, IMG submission 96462) | Terrestrial soil microbial communities with excess Nitrogen fertilizer from Kellogg Biological Station, Michigan, USA - KB3-175-4 | ecosystem: Environmental > Terrestrial > Soil > Unclassified ... | reverse complement strand
TGATCCGAATGGGCACAAGCCACACTCTTTCAGGGAAGCTTAATTACCGCGGGCTGGATCTCGAGAAAACATCTCGTCTCCGGTCGAGGCAGAACTTTTTTCTTGACTTCCCTTTTGATAGAACTCATTTGAACTCGATTGGTGGCGATTCCCCTATTGATGCGACATGCTGGACGAGTAATGGTTGGCGACCAATCGCCACCGCCCTTGCTGCTTCACCCACACTCTAGTGAAGCGGGTGTCGTGGGGAACTGCTTTGCCTTTATCTTGCCCATCCATTGTTGAGCGGCCAGTCTCTACCGCCGCATTTCCATAAACGCGCACTCGGACGTCATAGGTGGTTATGGACTGAAATCTCAAATCACCTGACGTGAAATCTGAAATCACCTGCGGCTTAGTTCGCACTGTCCCACTCGGCCCTACGCCGATGAAGTCATCAGCGTAGATCCGTTTCAGTGCCGCCGCATCTGCGTGGATCTGTGCTTGAATACGTTCGTTGTCCAGTTTCCTGATGACCTGCTCAACGATGCTTCTTTGATCTCCGATCGCGGCCTGCTCTTGCCCTGAGGCGATGGCGGCAGCCGAGAAAGCCACGACGGCTATTGCTAATATTTGTCTCATGAATAGACAATTTAAATGATTGCGCTTAGATTAGCGATAAATCGATATCGCTCAAGTGCCTTGGGCAAGGATTTTGGGCAGACGCCTGTTCTCGGCAGTTGGCCAAATCCAGGGCTACATATTTCTCGATATCATAGATTCCGCTATGGGACTGGACGCCCTTGTCTACCGAAGCAAGGTAAATCTTCCTTTCGATCCTGATGCAGTTGGTGCCGTTTTTGACGAGTCTACAGGCGAATGCTACGTCTCCGACCTCGACCGTGAGTCTGCTTTTGAACAGAAATTCCCTCGGGAGACGCGCATCTCTGCCGATAAACGGATCGGAAACATCGATCTTGCGGAGATTGGATACCCCTCGAACAAACCTTTGCGCTTCGAGATGAACTCCTTCAGCTCGGGCGTTATGCCAAAGAATCTGATTGCGATTATCTGAAGCAGTTCGTCATTGACCGACCTTGTCAGGTTCACGACCGACCCTGTGGTCGAGCGTGACTTGAGAGATGCACAAGGCTCGAAGAGCTCTGCAAGCGATGTGCACGGAATAAGGCCAAACGTGCGAATGAAGCAGGGTGCTTTTACTATCGAGAATACTGCCAAGATGCGCTTTGAACGTGAGCGTCAATAAACGTGTCAAGCCAGCGGCAATGTGCAGCCAAATTGTTACTTTGAACATGAGACGCATTTCTCTCGTCCTGACGCTGTTCCTCATGACGCAGCTGAGCGTCGGTCAAGCACAGTCTCCGAACCAAACGCAGAACAGCACATCCTCGCCAAGCACCCACAAAGCTCAGAACACGCAGCCGAGCTGCACCGAGAACGGCACCTACGGGAACAGCGGGGGCCAGAAGGTAAAGCGTCCTGAGAATTGTTCGGCCGCTCCACAGGGAGCAACAGCACAGTGTCGCGACGGCACGTACAACTTCAGCCGGAGCCGACGCGGAACGTGCTCACATCACGAAGGAGTTGCCAAATGGCTTTGAGACCTTGCGGCATCATTGCTTTCCTTTCAAATCAGCTGCTCGGGAGAGAACAGTCGAGTATGAGATGCGCATACGCCTGGTCCTTTGTATTTGGGGTTGTTCTCTGGCCGCTTGCCGGTCGCACCCAACAGTTCGATATCGGGCAAATGCACTACAGGCTGGGAATGACGATGAGCCAGGTTCAGGCCGCTACTCATGACCGGATCTATCTCGACATTCCCGGTAACGACACGCAAACAGCGATGTGGGTAGTCAGAGAAAAGCGCCGGGAGCAGGAGTTTGTTTTGATTGGAACCATCGCGTTCACGAATGGGCGTGTCGATAAGCTTGAGCGAAACCTCAAGAGTTTCTCAACAGACGAGGCAAGATCCGTGGGTGACGCACTTTTTCGAACGGTGGACCAATTGAAACGTGAGGATCCGAACGCGAATGTAAGCGCAGCCAGCAAGTTCGTTTCCTCGGCGAGTGGCGAAGTTCGGATGATCAAAATTGGTGCGGGCCCTCGGCGAACGTCCTGTCTTGTGTAGCCCTTGATGTCAACACACATTGAGGGCCTCCTGCCACTCATCAATGGGGTGTGATTGCTTCCGAGCACCGCCAGCGGCCCGTAGGGCTTGGCCCTCTCTTCCGCGATGCAGGCTATTTCGATTCTGCAACCAGTTCGGCTGAGAGATTGATGTGGCCGGTGGAAACTGAAAGCTTCTTGTTCCAGGCAGAAAAGCCCGTCTTCTTACGACAATGTCGTGATCTCCGGGAGTCACTGTGATTGATGACGGCGTGCTCCCGACAAACTTCCCGTCCACGTCAAGTTTAATCTTGAAGTGATCAGAGGAGAAGGCTAGGTAAGCTTCTTCATATGCTCACGGATCCAGCCGCGGATCTGGGCAAACCTAAACTCATGTCGACCCATTGAGCCATCGATGAACTCATGCGCTTCGTCAGCGCTGGCGTCGAGATAGAAACCGTTAATCCGCAGGAAAGTATCGGTTGCGGCGAATGCTATACGCTTGTTCCCGTCTACAAAGCCGTGATTGTTACCGAGCGATTCCATCAGCGCTGCGGCCTCTTCTTCGAGCGAGTTGTAGTACCCGTTTTGCGGACGGAAAACTGCGGCCTCAACTGCGCCTTTGTCGCGGACGCCGTGAAGGCCGCCGAATAGATCGATTAGTCGCGATTGCATAGCATAGACTTCTGCGACTGTCAGGTATTCCGCCATTTATTTGGCGAGACGTTCGAGCAAGTCGTGGTTGCGTGCCATCGACTGTTCGAAAGCATCCATCACACCAGGGCGCACAAGGTGCTGAGAAGGCACTACGTTGTGAAGGTAATGCTCCAGCGCCTTTTCGAGGATATACCGCTGCGACTGCCCGTTTTGCTTGGCCACTTGGACCATCTCTTCATATAGGCCAGCGTCGATCTCTGGAGCAAACTTTCTGACTCTCCCCGCCATTACCAACCTCCTACAACAGTGTCTCCTATTATCCCTCCCTTTTTTGAGGAGTCAACATAAATCTAGATTTATCTAGAGTGATGAAAACAAGAAACTTACTCCACGCGAATGGAGCTGCAGTCACGCTGGCTTCAGGACATTGGGGTTTAATGCAGGTTCTGTAAAGCCCCGTAGTTCGTCAACCACTCGAATTTCCGCAACCATCTCTTGGTTGAGGGTTTGGACGAGTTCGATTTCGCTGGATTAGGACTCCCAGGGCGAGGATTGTGAGGAGCGACCCATCAGGATTCAAGAGAAATCAGTTCTGAGGTTTGTCTATGGGTTTGCCCGCCAAGGCACTCACGCGGGCCCCTCTCCTTCTGCTCTGGTTTAGCGGTTCATGGCGGAGCTGTAAGGATTCGGCCAACGGGGCTTCCGTTCCGAACTGTTTCTGCAGATTGTGTCAGACTCGCTGGAGGACGACGACTGTGATCTCTAACCGTCGGACCATCTCAAGCCTAAGTTGCTGAACCGCACGTGGATGTGCAGGTACCGTGAACAGAACGACTCTTCGACGTGCGCGCTGTTCGGGGACTCTTCCAGCCAGTTGGATCACGAAGAGGGACGTGTGCGGTTTGGTGAAACCGAATTAGCGCGACACTTTTGCGACGACACGGCCGGCCTTGTCAATCTTGAGCCATCGCCCACCAGTCAACATGTGGTGTTCGCAATCAATGTCCGATTCTGCTCTCGGGTGGTCCGGCATTATGCATATTTCACGGCAGCCTATGCAAACGACCGCGTAGCCGTGATCGAATGGGAGAGCCCCGTCGTATTTAGCCGGAATAACGACCTTTCCATGGCGATCGGCGAATCCGTATTTCCTGTTGATGGCAGTTCGAACCAGTCCGTCTGAAAACTCATCAGCCCAATTGTCGAAGCTTGGAACGTCCTTTAAGATAACGTGCCCTTTTCGATCGACATACATCCACCCCTGCCGTGAGTGATCTTCGTCGAATACCACCGCTAGACCATGAGAATCGAATTTGAGTTTCTTGCGATAATCCGGTGCGATGAAGAGGTCCCCCTGACCGCCTTGCAAAACACAGTTTGGATAAGTGTCTACGTCGTCTTCCCCTCGAAAAGCGCAACTATCGCCCGCGATTGGCGCAGAGTTTTGGACACTATGGGTATTGGTCTTCGCCTGAGGTCTTGCTGTTTGTCCCACGCACGGGCTCTCGAATAACAAGAGGAAGCTCAAGCTAACGCCCAAGAAGCGTGCAGGCATAGGATTTGCCATCAACATATTACGCCTGTATGACAGGCATACGCAGTCAGTATCGCAAGTTTACGGCTCCTCTTCGCCTTGTCGGGCTTGAGTGATTGATGGGGTGTTAGGCCAATCCGTCTCCATACCTATCGTCAAAACGACCATGAGAATGCCCGTGCCCTCTCACTTCCAGGAGACCCGGCTGCTCAACTCACAACTTGAGGATAGTAGAAAGAACGGATCGCTTTTAGTTGGCCGCCTGAAACATGGAGCCAATCTACAACCTTGTCCGTCCCGTTGACGGTTTCCATGTCAAACATGGTGGCCACGAATTCTCCGTCCACAAGGTGCTGTTGTATCTGTATGCGCTTGACGAGTGGCAATATGCTTGTCAGAAATCCCACAACCCTCTCACGTCCAATCAGCCTAGGTACACGTGGACCCTCAAACGTAACATCCGTTGCGAACGGCACGTTCGAAAGATCCTTCCTCGCTAACCCGTTCAAATACGCCTCCACGACGGCGATAGCTTCATCTCGTGACATTCCCCTCCTTTCTTGTAAGAAGCTTCGACTCTGTCTAAGTCAGTCTACCCGGGAAACCATATCGGCCAATATCGAGCTGCGTCTTTACAGCCCTGTTAGGGGCGAGTAGAAACTCGGAGCTCTCCCTTTTCATCATGCCGAAGGCCATTTTTGCCGCGGTGCCAACCTCGTCTGGCTTCTCTCCTTCATCTTCGGCTAAAGTATCAGGCCATGAGATTTACCCTCTGCGGCTTTCTTTTAATCCTCACGATATGCTCCTCTGCCCAAAACACAGGTCATCTTGACATCAACGTGGCTGACCGGTTCGCTAATCTGGCACTCGCCTGCGTGCACAAAGAATACCCAAACAAGATCAGCCACACCTTGAACAGCGATGCCGATGTGGCACCGCCCCGACGGTTGACGCCTGCGTTCTATGGCTGTTACGACTGGCATTCTTCGGTTCACGGTCATTGGCTCTTGGTTCGATTGGTGAGGACATTTCCAAATGGCCCATTTGTCGAATCCGCTCGCGAGGCGCTGCAGCAAAGTCTCAGCGCAGAAAACCTCACGCAGGAAGCCGCATACCTCCGGGGAGAAGGACGCGCCAGTTTTGAGCGCCCTTATGGGCTCGCTTGGTTTTTGCAATTAGCGGCGGAACTCAAGGAATGGGACGATCCGCAGGCCAAAGAGATGTCAGCCAATCTGCGTCCGCTCGAGGAAGTCGTTCTGGAGCGGCTGAAGAACTGGTTACCGAAGCTCGCCAACCCGGTACGGATCGGCGAACACGACCAGACCGCCTTAGCGCTAGGCTTGCTGATGGATTATGCGCACGGCAGCGGCGATCAGAAACTTGCCGAACTGGCCGTGGCCAAAACCAAGCAGTTCTACCTCAACGACAAGATTTGCCCGCTGTCCTATGAACCTTCTGGCGAGGATTTCTTGTCTCCCTGTCTCGGTGAAGCCGACCTGATGCGGCGCGTGCTACCGGGCCCAGAGTATGCACGTTGGCTACGAACATTCCTGCCGCAAATCCCCAGATCGGGCGACGGGAAGTGGTTACAGCCGGTAGTGTCACCTGATCCAAGCGATCCGAAGCTGGCGCACCTAGACGGGCTCAATCTCAGCCGAGCGTGGATGCTGGAGGGAATTGCCTCTGGCTTACCGAAGGACGATAGGCGGTTACCCCCCATCATGGCGACCGCCGAGGCGCACAAGCAGGCTGGAGTGGCTGCGGTGACTGGGGAGCACTACGAAGGCGGTCACTGGCTCGGCAGCTTCGCAGTCTATTTGGTCACGAAACGGGGCATCGCGAGAAATCCGTAAAGAGATTGCGTAGAAAAGTGTTGTGAAAGGATGCGAACTGAGTGACGGATCCTCGACTCTAGCGCACTTAGGGAAACGGCCTCACGCGGGTGAGGCCGTTTTCATTGCTTAAGCATTCGTTTTCGGTTCAGTGTGCGAACCTGCTGATCGGCAGCTCAATGGCGGTCATGACCTCTGCCTCGGTCTTCTCCTCGGCCGTGATCGGGCGCGCCGCCGTGCGAACCAGCGTTCGGTCCTTTTGGAGGTTCGTGATAACCGCTGGGGTGCAGTTCAGGCCTGCCATGGTTCTCGGGCCGCGGTGCGTTGTACGGTTGTGCGCCGCGATTGGAGTGATCGTCCTGGTGATGCGCTGGTCGATCTATGTTGCGCGGTGTCGGATGAGGCACTCCGCGGTCCATCCCGTGATTGACCGGTCGATATTGGGGTTCCGGATGTGACGGCATCGCACCGTGTCCGCGAAAATCGCTGGGCCGCCCGGTGGCTGCAACTTCAGGGCGCCCATGATTGACAGAAGCCAAGAAAGCGCGATTGCCTGCAGCAGCGTGCTCATGCTGCGCCTGCACGTTTGTCGCGTTGAAGCGGCGCTCGCGAAATGCACGCTCCTCTTCAGGGCGAGGATGCATATTAATTCCGCCTCTGCCACCGTTGTAACTGACGCGCTGCACGGTAACGTTGTTTACAACCGTCTTGTTATAGATGTGAACATTGGTGATGTTCACGTTGGTCACGCTGCGGTTATAGAAGAAGTTGCGGCCCCGCCAATATCCACCTGCGTAGCCAGCGCCGAAATATCCGAAGCCGTAGTTCACGCCACCGTAAAAGCCGACGTGCGGTCCCCAATATCCGGGATGCCAGACGTAGTACCCTGCTGACCATCCCCAGTATCCGGGCGTCCAGAGCAACCCAGGCTCAGGCGCCATTACCCAGGTTCCGGGAACCCAGTAGTAGCCGTCTGGGCCCCACGCCCAATAACCGGGCGTCCAAATATAGCCATCTCCGGGACAGGCAGGCTGCGCGTAAACCGGCAACACCGGGGGAGCAACGGTCACAGAAACAAATACTCCGGCAAACGAGGACGCCGGAACGACGACGAGCATCAGGGCAAACAGTGCGAAGCGGATCAATCGGGTAGTACGCATGTTCTCTCCTCGGGCCCAGTGCCGCTTTGTTAAGCAGGACGGGCGATTCAGATCGAGTGGCGAAGCTGCGGAGCTAGTGTTCACATGAACCTCGTATATACAAACGCGAGTTCCGGGAATATGTTGCTGAGACGCAGATCTTGTTCATACTAGGAGGTTTGCATCCTGCTGGGAGGGCAAGATTACTGAAAACAATTACGTAGGTAATGGTGTCGAAGGCACCCCGGTACGGTCGCAGACACGCTGGGATTATCCGCCTGGCGCTTGGGCACCCGGGAGGCCACCCATGAAGGGCCATAGAGGAAGCCAGGCTCGAGCGCAGGCAGCAAGTACGCGGGGATATTGGTTCAGCGACTCGCGGGCGGAACAATGTTATTCATCCGCAGGTACTCCACCATCTGACCGTAGTGATTGGAGGAGTGAACCACAGCGTCGATGAGCATCAGAAGCCGGGTCTTATTCCCTTTCGAGGGAATTGGATCGTTCATGTTGTTTTCGTTAAGGGTTGCTGCCGCGCGGTGAAGGCTGGCGAACGATCCCTTGAGATACTGCATGATCTGCGCTTTGGTCTTCACCGAGTGGGGTGCCGTCTCGTAAGCGGTGCCAGCAGGCGGCTGCTCGCCGACAGTCGCAGCGGCAAGCCGATAGTTCGCAGCCGCCAGATGCTTCACTTGCTCTGCGAAGGTACGAACACCCGAAAACTCCCCGTCCGAGGGGGCGAATGAATATTTCGATTCCGGCATGGCGTCCGCAGCAGGCACAAGCAAGCCTTCGACGTTCGTTACCCAAAAATCCATGACCTGGTTCGGCGGGATGAGATACCTGCGCTATCAAGCAGGCCGTGGACACTAAGAGAATGACGGCAGCGATTCGGATTATTCCGCTCAAGTTTGCCTCCCATCACGACTCGTTCTTTCTGCAAACCTACGACTTAAAGCCGCCTTTAAGGCAAGCGGAATTTTGTAAATTCTGTGTCAGGCGGGAAGCAGCGTCGCACGGAATGCCGGAGCCACGTCTATGATTGGCTCCATGGCGTTCACAATTTCCGAGGTCGCAAAGCAGATCGGATTACGCCCGTCTGCAATCCGTTACTACGAGCAGATTGGAATTCTTCCTCCGATTCAGCGCGTGAGTGGGCAACGGCGATACGAGGTTACCGCACTGCATCGTTTGGTAGTCATCCAGAGGGCGCGGCAGACTGGCTTTACCCTGACGGAAATCAAGCAACTATTCTTTGGATTTCGAGCTGGGACGCCGCCGTCAGTTCGTTGGCAGCGATTGAAAACTGGGAAGATTGTAGAACTGGATCGAATGTTGCAGCGCATCCGGACGATGCGCGATCTTTTGGAGCAGCAAGGGAAGTGCCGCTGCACGGCGCTCGAAGAGTGCGGCAAGAAGATCTTCGAGAGGCAGTGCGCGAATGGGCTGTCCTAGGGAAGGGGAAGCCCGATCGGCGGGATCATCGGATCTGCTCGACAGGGCAGACTTAGCTATTCACTCTTGTGCGTTTTCCTGCGGTATTTGTGAGACACTTGCTTTTCCCAAGCCTTGTTCGGTTCCAATCGAAATAATTTTGTAACACACAGGCTATTCGAGTCACTACTTCCTAGAGAGCCTTTTCTTGAGCTCGCACGTTCTCTAGGAACAGGCTATTTGTTGCTTTTCTCCAAGAAGTCTGTCGTGCTGCTCTTTGGACGATCCGGCTCTTGTGGGGCATTGGGAGAGCGTGGGGAAGCGCATCTCAGTGAGGCCTTCAGCTCTGCCTTGGCCCCCCGAGGCAGAGCGAAGGTCGACCAATCCAATTCCGGCTTTTGATACCGATGTGCTGTGGGATCTGGCAACGCTCCCCCGCTGATCAGAGGGGGCTGAGCGAATTGTGACTCATCCTGCACTTCTCCTAGCCTGCACCTCTCTCACCATGTCCCGCTTTACGGGTTCTCCTATGGTCAGCACACGCGAAGAAACCGCAAGCGCGGTGCCAGTCGTAGTTATGGCTTCCATAATTCGCAACAGTAGCTGTTCTCGAATAGCCATAAACTGATCTAAGTTGTTAGTGAGGATGTGGCAATGTATGTCTATATCGATGCTGGCTTCGCCGAAGCCCACAAGCCGAACGCGGACGGGATCTGAGGCGACCTTGGGATGTTCTCGCAAGAGACCCGTAACTTTCGCTAACAACAAGCGCAGTTCTTCAGGGGACGTGTCGGTTCGCAAACCGATCTTCGTTCGAAAAAGGCTCTTTTCCCTGCGGGTAATGTTTTCTAGAGTCATACTTGCGAGTTGACCGTTCGGAACCGAAAGCTCGGTACATTCCAAGGTGCGGAAGCGGGTCGAACGCAGGCTGATATCTTCGACTGTACCTTCCCGGTCTCCGATCCTGCATGTCTCTCCGATGCGTATAACTTCGTCACTGAGTATGGCAACGCCGCCCAGCACATTCTCGAGGGTCTTTTGCGCTGCAAACGCGAGGGCAATGCTGCCGATCCCGAGGCCTGCGATTGCCCCTGTGATGTTAAATCCGAGGAGTGAAAGGCTGAGCAGGCCGGCAACAATGATCACCACGACGTTCGCTATCCGTTGACCGAGCAGGATGATCGAGCCACGCCGATGCTCCGGGCCCTCGAGGGATCGGGCTCGCGCCCGGTCACCAAGCACCCTCACCAACCGGAGCACCAGCCATGCAATACTGATAACCAAAAGGACGCCGGTGGCCCTCTGATAGTGCAGCCGGGTCAGCACCGGGATGCCAAGGAAGTACACTCCGAGTTGATGAATGATTATTCCTAGAATCAGCGTCATCGGAGCGGTGAGGGCTTTGAGAACACCCTTAATGAATGGGTGCTTGCGCCACCGGGGCACGACCTGCGTGAGTGCGCGCAAGAAGTACACCACCAACCACGCAGTTGCCAATGAGATTACAACCAAGAGCAAGAGTGCGATGAATCGGCGGGGAGAGCTGCTGAGGAGGTTCGTGGCCCCGGGCAAACGCGCCGGCGCCAATTCGGTTCTCCCGCCTTCGATCTGCGCAAATAAGGTTGGAGCTTCCGCTACAACCTCGGAGGAAAACAGCCAGATGTCTCCAGAAGTCGAATCGGGCACGTGTATCAAGTCGACGTTGGTGTCAGTTCCATTGATGCGAAATACGCCAATTCTTTGGCGATCTCTCGGCACTCCGATTTGGTGAGATCCTTCGAACTGTCCGCTGATGATACCGACCCGTTCGACGAATGTGTTCTCCATCAAGGCATACAATTGGCGGGCCGTCTCTTCACGGCTTTCGCTACTCGCCGTGCTCGGCATTTCGAGAAATTCAGCTGCTTCTTTGTACTTCCCTTGCCGCGCGGCCTCCAGGAAACCGACTACTGTTCCGTTTGGAGTGTCTCGTCCCAGCGCATCGCTTGCTTCGCCTTTGCCGGAGGCCTTAGGTTGCTCATGGGCCTGTTGAACCCGACCGGCAAGCGATTGTGCCTGTATGGCTGAAGCAAGGAAGCAGCAAGCAACACAGGCCAAGTAGTGAGGATAGGTCAGGCGCACTCGAAACTCCTGGCTGGCCCGAACTGAAGGCCACTCACGCGGCCTTCCCGGAAAAAAACGGTGTTGGCATGGATGTGGGAGTCGCCAAATGCTATTTCACGCTCGTGATCGTTCCAACGCTGCACATTCGAGGTCAAATCGTCCACTCGGCTGGGCATAACTGAGGAGCATCATCGTTGCGTGCGTTGAGGTTTAGCACGCAGGCTCGTTGGTCAGGGTAAAAAATCAAGCCTAGGCTCGCCGATCATCTCGAGCATCTGTCACTTCTATCAGTCACCCTGGGGCACTCCCTTGCATTCTCTAGAGTCCTAGGACGCAAAGTCATTTTTCACTGGAGGTTGAGCATTTGTTTAGCTTCCACGGATCTGCTTCATGATTTTTGTCGGGCGGTGTAAGGATGATGCTGTGAAGCTGCTGCTGGTTAGAGAGGCCGTCCAATCGAAAACCGCACGCGGAACGTGGCTTTTTCGCTTGCGCTAAAGACCAGCCCCAAAGGACCGATGGGCGTTGGAAGAAAGACGCCGGCGGATGAGCTTTGGTGTGTCTGCCAGCCGTTCGGCCCCAAATCCAGCCTTGCGATCTCATACCATCCAGCGATACGCGGATCCAGGATCCATGATCTCTTCTTGAAGATGGGGCAAACTACACCAGCCCTGGCACTCCCCAGTGTGTTGGCGTGGAATTCTTGATAGCGATATGCATCGAGCTGCGCAGCCCCTCCATAAGTAAATTGATCGTAAAAGGACAGTGACTTCCCAAAGCTACTTTCCTGGTCACTTCCGATAAACAGGGACACGCGACGATTCAGAGGATGAAACCTGCTGAAGTGATTTTCAAGATAAGGAAATGGACTGCGCCGAAAGCTGTATCCGAAAGACCCTTCGAGCAGTGTTCCTTGGGACGGGAGTCCGCCAGAATCCTGGCTATTGTAGGTCCAGGCAGTTTCGAGATTAGTAAATGAGCCACTGGTTGCCGGAATGCCGCCGGTGGTTATCGGCTGGCTATAGGAATCGTATCCGGTTAGCACACCGATACTGATCTGTGAGAAGCGGCCCGTGCCTATTCCGCCACGGAACGACGCCGCTGACCGCGTACGTTGAAAGCTGGAGCTGGTCGTCGCAGTGTACGCGTTGTCGTGATATTGCTGCACAACGATTCCCCCAGCTAGGAAGGCCTTGGTGCCGTCGAAAGGATGGTGGTACTCGGCGCGTACTCCCGAATCGTAGCCGAGATTGAGTTCACCGAGGAAGCGCGACTTATAGGTGTTGAAGGGTATCATTGTGGCTCCTATCCGCAAGGTGCCTAGGTTGGGTTCATCGTCGGAAGATTGATAGAGGATCTCTGGGCGCAGAAAAAAAAGCGCGCTGGGGCGGGGAAGAAAGTCTACCCCGTAACCCTCGGGTTTTCCGGCTTGCTTCTGCCATTCGTAGAAAGCCCCAGGCAGGCCTGCCGCCGACGTGATTTCCGCGATCGTATGTTCAAGGTCGTGCGTCTGAAGAGGGCCAGTTCCAAGTTGCCGAAGAGCGTCATGCCGAGCTCCGCTTTCTACCTGTGGCTGAGGCGACCGAATTTCCACCAGCCGCCGCTCCGCAGGTAGCCGGCGAATCCTCGCTCCGCGAGCCGTCAAGTAGCTCTCCCACTGCGCCGGTGAAACCACAAAGCGGGCAAGATCCTTGGACTGGGCCTGTGCAGCCTCATATCCCCGTTTGATAAGTTCAGCCGCGTGATCAAAGTCCGTGCTGGAAATTGTCCCTATCTGGACCTGGATGACAACATCGGCTAGTGCCGCACTGGTCCGTTCATTATGAATCACAGGGATCGAAACGGTTTGACGGAGCACATCGCCAAGTGTCCTGAACTGTGTTGTCTTTGTGGTGTTGCCGACGAATCTCACCGCGATTACCACCTCGGCGCCCATCTCGCGGGCCGTCTCCACGGGCAAGTTCTCCACCAGGCCCCCGTCCACCAGCACTTCATTCCCCCATTCGACAGGAGCAAAAATTCCCGGGACCGCCATGGTCGCTCGCAAGGCTTTCGGGAGGGATCCACGACTGAGCACCACCCGGTTGGTCGTAACCAGATCCGTTGCTACGCAGCGAAAAGGAATTGGCAGTTCATCAAAACTTGCGACGTCTGCGTATGCGGCAGTGTACCGGCTGAAGAAAAGCGCAAGCGACTCGCCGGCACTAACCCCACTGAGTAAAGAAAAATTGTGACCCAGCCGCAAGGTAAACGTTCCAGATGGTCTGTTCCAATACTGCTTTTCAACAATCGGCTGGTTACGAAAAGGCGGATTGGCATTGATAAGATCGCCCCAGTCTACCTGCAAAGCAATCTTCTCCATCTCCGCCGGACTTATACCGGTCGAATAAAGCCCTCCAACCAGCCCTCCCATGCTGGTTCCTGCGACGAGCTCGATCGGGATGTGGTGCTCCTCCAGGTACTTGAGCACTCCAATATGTGCGAGGCCTAACGCACCCCCGCCGCTTAGAGCCACGGCAACGTTGTGTTTTCGGACGGCTTCGGTCTGTGCTGAGAGAGAGGGAACAGCGATTAGCAGACACAGACTGAGCACTCTGAGTACGGCTTGAGCCATGCCGCTCCTTTTTCTTGGGACCTCGATCATTAGTACTTAGCCCACTGCGCCCGTTAGCAGCTAAGAGCTCTTCTCGTAGTTAGCCGTTGCTCGGAAGCCGTCGTCTCTCGTGTGGTGTTCCGCGGGCGTTTTCAGCTGCAGCTCCAGCCGAACAGCGGCATCACGCAATCGCGATCTGTTGGGTAGCCACGAGATCAATCTGGCCGCCGGTCGCTAGCGCAAGTTCGTGAATGCGAAAGCTCCCGCGGTCGTCTTCCACTCCTTCGCAGCCCAGAGTTACGGATGGGGCAGAACAAAGCACAACCTCGCCACAAGTGCCGATCCAGTCCCGATGACGATGACCGTGAAAGACCAACACACGCGAGGCATGCGGAACCACTGCCGCCAGAAGGTCTGGTGCATTGACCAGGGCGAGGCCTACCCGGTCTCGCAGAGGGATGGAGGCTACGGGATAGTCTACGACTTGATGATGAAGGAGAATGATCCACGCAGTCCCGGGGGATGTTTGCAAGATGGCTTTGAGCGCCTTCATCTGCGCGGGATCGACAACTCCGATAGCGTTCGTGAGCGAGAAATGGCTGACAGCGTTCGAGTTGAGCAGGATGAGACCCCATCCGCGATCGGTGGATGGCGGTTCAACGAGTGGAAACATGCCCTCCCAGATCTTCGCAATCTCCAGTCTTCCGCGAGCCGTCCCACATTTTGCTAGCTGGTGCAACAGTTCTGCACGATTGCCCTCACGAATGTAATTGCTAAACGTCGGTCCTAGTTGGGAGGACAATCGGTCAACCACAAAGGTGCGCTCGCCTTGAATGGCATCGAGAGCTAGGATGAAGCGCAGTTTACGCAACGCGGGACCCTTGCTCCATGGGAAATCGAGCCGTCCCGGATTCGTCCGGTCAACAATGTTTACATCATGGTTCCCGGGCACCAGCGAGAGCCGCGTTCGCAATCCATGACATTGGCGAACCAGATCGATGAATGCAGTCCATTCAGCGCGCGTCCCCGCATCGGTGATATCTCCGGTGAGAAAAATGTGATCCAGGGGAGCTTGAGCGTCAATCGATGCAAGTCTGCGCAACGCATTACGAAGCCGACGGTTGCCTCGAGGGCCGTGGATCCCGGTTTCCATCCGGCAGCCATAACGATCTCCGACAACATGCAGGTCTGAGAGATGAGCCACCCGCAGAGTGGATGCATCGGCAGGCGCCGGGCGACGAACCCAGTTAAGAACAGGGTTTCTAAGCTTGAGTTCTCGCCGCAGCCAATACAGACTCTCAACCACGGTCGACAGGCCGAGGACTACGGCAGCATTGCCCATGGCTGCCTTGAACGTGGCCCAAGCACTTACCCGTTCAACATTAACTAGCTGTAAACCGAAAGAAACTTCAACCTTGAGGGCCAATGTTATTCCGGCGAAGCAGAACAGTAGCGCCGCCAAGATCGTTGCTACTCTGCGTCTATGCCAGAGTCGTTCCGGAGAAAGTGAGTGTCCCCCAAACCGCTCCCCAATGGTGCGCAGAACCTCGCGCACCGTAACAAAGGTCGGGAAAATCAATGCATAGTGCAACTGGCGAGCCCGAACGAAGGCCACCGTGAGAAATCGTCGCCCCGTCCAGGTGGCGATTCCAAGAAGAACGATCAAGGACAAAAGACCAAAGATCAGACTCGACCTGGCATACATCGCGGTATGAAACAAAAGCTGCCCATAGGTGATGATCACTGACGGCGCAATGCCAACCAAGATTGCCGGAATGATAATTGTGATCGCTAAGGTTAGCGGGGCCTTGAGATAGTTGAATTCGAGAAGTGTTGGAAGGACCAAGCTTCGAAAGCCCCCGCCTACAGGGCTGGTGCGATTATCTTCGTCATCGCCGCGGCGCAAGTCCCAAATACGTGAACTGATCATTCTAGCTCCCGCTCAAGGTGCGAGAGACCGCGTCAGGTTGCTTTCAGAAAGCTCCTGGCCAGTCTGCAAAGTGCATGACAACAACGCATGTGGTTGCAAGTGATATTGCTGGCAGGGATAAAACCAGGGCCCACGTCAGGTGGATTTCGCATCTTAACTTTAACCAGCCCAGTCCACGAAATCTTCTTGGGTCGTTTGGCGAGCGTCGCCATTCCGTTTGACTCCTGATAAAGCCTTGGGCGTGCTCCAGAGCTTCGTCAGGGCAACGCACATTTCAGTGGCGCAGGCCATATCTTGCACGCTGATCCACTCTTGCGGTCCGTGAATGTTTTGCATGCCAGTGAACAAATTCGGTGTCGGCACCCCGCGCTCCGTAAGACGAGAGCCGTCCGTGCCTCCCCGGGTCGGTTGGGAAATAGGTTCAATGCCCAAGGCCCGACACGCCTCCCGAGCTAATTCCACCGGGCGCATGTCTTTCTCCAGCCAGTAGCGCATATTGCGGTACTGCTGGGTGATGGTGCACGTGATCAGCGCTCGGGGCTCGACGGCTTGAATAGCAGAGCAAACCTGCCGCAACAGTTCTCCATGTTTGTGCAAACCGTCCAATTCGAAGTCGCGGAGTATGAATTGCAGGTGAGCGGAAGCCGCCGTGCCGCTCATCTCATAAATATGGATAAACCCGTCCCGGCCCGCTGTTGTCTCTGGGGTCAGCCTGGCGTGAGGCAAGGTATCGACGATTTTTGCAGCCAAATGGATCGCATTCACGAGTTTGTCTTTGGCGTGCCCAGGATGAATCGACACGCCTTGTACGTGCACATCCGCCTTATCGGCAGAAAACGTCTCATAGACGATTTCGCCCAGTTCCGCCCCGTCAAGCGTATACGCGACGTCGGCATCCAGATCTTTGGGGAGATCCTCATGAATTCCTCGACCGACTTCTTCATCGGGAGTGAAACAGATCCGAATGCGCCCGTGGGGCAGGTCTGGATTCAGCAAAAGGTGCCGAGCCACAGTCATCACAATGGCGACGCCCGCCTTGTCGTCGGCGCCGAGCAGCGTGGTCCCGCTTGCGGTGATGATGTCATCCCCCAACTTTGTCCCAAGGTAGGGGAACTCAGCCGGCGATAGCACCACGGCAGGGTCGTCGGGTAGAGCGATCTCGCCACCGGAATACTTGCGATGCACGATCGGTTGAACGCCAGTGCCACTGAACTGCGGTGCCGTGTCCACGTGAGCCAGAAGCGCAACCGTTGGCGCATCTTTACTATTCGTGGTGGCCGGAATGGTGGCTAAAACCGCGCCGTAGTCGGTCAGTTTGACGTCCTCTGCGCCGCTAGATTTCAGCTCGTTTACGAGCAGCCGGAGCAACTCGTACTGCTTCTCGGTACTAGGGGACGTGCTGGATTTCTCATCGCTCTGGGTATCAATGCGAGCGTAACGGATGAAGCGTTCTTCAAGTTCACGGGCGAACGCGGAAGTCAGATGAACCCTGCTCGCGAGAGCCTCGGAAGCGGTGTGGGTGGCCATGCTTTCCTCCTCAGACATGCCCTTCCGGCTCTGCCAGAAACGGGGGCGGCGGCGGCAACTTAAAGCGTCAGCAGTCTTGATATCCGAACCATGAATAGAATACAAAATCTGCCATGTAACATGGCAGTTTTGCCCGCAGTCGACACCTTGCGGAAAAACTAGCGCAGGGGATTGGTCCTCGCATCTGGCAGTTGTTGCAGTACATGGAATGCGGTTTTTGTAATCGTCCAGAGCTGGCGTAGGCTACAATCCAGTCCGATGAATCGTCGAAAGTTTCTTCAAGCTGGAACTTCTCTGGCTATCGGCGCCCTTGCCTTCACCCGTCTGGCCTTCGGCTCTGACGCGGAAATTGTGCTGTCACCAGGCGAGCCCGGAGAATTAATCAGCCCGCATCTTTATGGGCACTTCATTGAGCATCTTGGAGGGGTCATTTATGACGGTGTCTGGGTCGGCCCGGGCTCTCGCATTCCCAATATAGAGGGAATTCGTAAGCAGTTTGTGGACGACATGAAGCGCATCGCAGCGCCTAACTTACGTTGGCCGGGCGGCTGTTTTGCCGATGGCTATCACTGGCGCGACGGAATCGGGAAGGGCTCCGGGCGTCCGCGCACCTACAATTTTTGGCAACGCCGCATGCCGGCGGGCACCGACGCGACAGAAACAAATCAGTTCGGTATTCACGAATTCATTCGGCTTTGCCGCCTGATTGGCGCCGAGCCGTACGTCGCGGCAAATGTCGGCTC
>Ga0134128_10004227_pt1 | contig 17602 bp, 17 predicted proteins | sample KB31754_FD_96462 | JGI IMG/M metagenome (GOLD analysis project Ga0134128, IMG submission 96462) | Terrestrial soil microbial communities with excess Nitrogen fertilizer from Kellogg Biological Station, Michigan, USA - KB3-175-4 | ecosystem: Environmental > Terrestrial > Soil > Unclassified ... | reverse complement strand
GCACCGCATTTTGAACCGCGTCCTGTTTCGGCTTGCTCATGGCGCGATTGTAAGCGCGGTTTTCGGCTCAAACGAGATGCGACATTCTGCCGGACGGCCGAAATTCAAAATATACCAGCACCCGGCGTAGGAGTCGGTATGGTCGGCGAAGTGAGGATGCGCAACAGCCGGGGTGGCGGCTTCAGCCGCCAGCCTTCCGCGATGGGCGCGGGAGTATCGGAAGTCCGTCAATCTGTCGGAGGGAGGCCGAAAAAATCGAAAAAGTGGTGCATTTTGGTGCATCGAAGGTCGCTTGGGACACGCGTGCGAGCGGTGCGCTTGGGGTTCGTCCGCTGCCGGGCTCGCATTCTTCCGCCCTTCATCGAGGGAGCTTTTCCGCGCGCGGTGCATCAGAAAAATCGAAAAAGTGATGCAATATGATGCAATTTGATGCATCGCGAGAATCGGTACGTCCGCATGACTCGCGCAGCTTTCCCAGCCTGACGAGTGATCGCTCAATCGGAGCGGCGCGGAGCGAATCGGCGGGAAATGCATCTTTCCATTTGCTCCGCACTCTGGGTATTTTATGGCTCGATGCCGCGGGGAATGATGTTGGAAAACGGCGATGGACAGGCCGGCGGGGCGCGGCAGATAACGCCCGAGACGGTGGTCCTTGCCGGGAGCAACGCCATCTCCAGTTCCCTGCTGGACGAAATTGTCATTTTGAACCTGCACTCCGGCATTTATCATGGATTGGAATGCGTCGGAGCGAGGATCTGGCAGATGATCGCGCAGCCGGCCGCGGTGCATTCGCTGCGCGATGCGCTGCTGGACGAATATGAAGTGGACCCGGCACGATGCGAGGAAGACCTGATCGCCTTCCTCGAGGAGCTCAAAAGCAATGGCCTGCTGGATGTGCAGTGCGCGTCCGTGGAATGAGCTTTTGAGCCTGGAGCCGCGCCGGCAAAGATTGCTGTTTGAAAGTGCGGTGTTGATTGCGATCAGCCGGATCGGCTTGTGGTGCCTGCCGTTTCGGTGGATGAATCGATGGGTTGATCGCGAAAGCATTGCCCGAAGGTCCAGTCGGATGAGACCTTCAGGCGAGTCAGTTGAGGAAATCGCCTGGGCGATCGGCATCGCGAGCCGGGCGATACCGGCAAGCTGCCTGGCTCAGGCGATTGCCGGGACGATCCTGCTGGTGCGTCGCGGACATTCGGCTTCGCTTCACTTTGGCGTGATGCGCGGCCCTCAGGAATCGTTGGGAGCCCATGCATGGGTGGAATGCGATGGACAGGTCGTGCTTGGACGCAATGACCGATTTGAACAGTACGCCGCCCTGGGCGCGGTCAATCGCCGGGCCGGTTAGAGAAAACATGTTAAAAAGTGGGGGTTGTTGAAGGTCGTACGCGTGAAGGAGTCAGTATGAAGGATGTGAAGAAGTCGTCGGCCAAGGCCAAGAAGAGCTACGCCAAGCCCAAGCTCGCCACGCACGGCGACGTGCGGAAGCTCACGCAGCATGGCGGGCCGCGGTCGGTCGGCAGCGGTATCTTTGATCACGGCTGGGGTGACGGTCATGATCATGGCCTTCATAAGGGCAACCATTGATCTGGTCCGCTGACCGTCTCCACGCGTGTGGCCAGCACTATGTACTGCTACAGCGCATACGGTCTGTGCATCAAGTCTCCAATTGAGTTGCCGGAGCTAAGCGCGAGCGAAAAGGCAGTGGCGCGCGACAGCCTTGGTGCGACCAGCGACGATGCCGTCCTTATCGAATTGGATCGAATAGCCCTTTCCGAAGGCGGCGGATCGGATCGCATCCTTGAATGGGCCAGGCCCTGCGACGCCTGTCTCCACTATCGCGGCGTCGCGACCTTTCACCTGATCAACGGAAGGTCGATTGTTGTTGATGCACATGCGGACGCCGACCCTTGCGCGATTCGCCTGTTTCTTCTGGGGCCGGTGATGGCCCTGCTGCTGCACCAGCGCAAGATGCTGGTGCTGCATTCGAGCGCGGTGGTCGTCGGTGGAAAGGTGATTGGCTTTGCAGGGGAAAAGGGCGAAGGGAAATCGACGCTCGCGGGGGCGATGACTGCGGCGGGATATCCGCTCTTCTGCGATGATGTGCTGGCGATCGACCTGCGCCGGCCCGACCAAATTGTTGCACGTTCCGGCTTCCCGCAGCTCAAGCTCATGCCGGATAGCGCAGGGCAAATTGGCCTCGCCGCGCGTGATCTGCCGCGGGTTCACCCTGATTACGAAAAGCGGGCGGCTAGGGTCGGTGGTAAATGCGCTCCACAATCGTTGCCTGTCAAACGAATTTTCATTCTTCAAACCGCTGAACAGGACGCGATCGAACCGCTATCTCCGCAAAACCGGCTGGTCGAGCTGGTCCGTCATTCTTATTTGGCACCGCTGCTGGAAACGACTGGCGAATCTGCTGATCATTTCCGGCAGGTGGTTCTGCTGGCCAATCGCATCGAGATTTGCGCGCTCAAGCGGACGCGGGATTTGAGTCGATTGCGGCAGACGGTTGAGCAAGTGGTCGCCAATCTGAAGAACGATCGCTGAGGATATGGACGAAGGCCGGATACATCTTCAGCTTGGCCAGCTCCCGCGCGAATCGCGCGTACTGCTGGAGCTTCTGGCGAGCTGCATTGACTCAGAAGAAGCAGCGTCCCGGCCGGTCGATCCTGATCTCGGCTGCGACCCGAAATCGCTTGTCTCCCTCGCCCGGCAGAACCGTGTTGCCCCTCTGCTGTATCACGCTTTGAAGCAATCCAATTTCGCTCTCGCTGACGATCCGGCGCTGCGCAAACTGCAATGCCATTTTCGCCACAACGCTGGCCGCTCATTGCAACTGAGCCATGCCCTTTCGAACCTGCTTGACAAGCTCTTCCGGCAGATCGATGTGATCCCATTCAAAGGGCCTTTGCTGGCAGCAACTGCATACGGCGATGTCTCCCTTCGCGAAGCCGGTGATCTCGATCTGCTCGTGAAGCACCAGGACATCGTCCGCGCCGCGGATCTTTTAGCCTCGCTTGGCCATCGGCCGATTTTTCCAACCTCCACGCAGCGCGAAGCGGCCTTCCTCCAAGGCCTCACAGGCGATCGTCGAGCACGATATCTTCGCCGGCATTGCGAACATCATCTGGTGAGCCAGCCGACGCAGATCAATGTCGATATACACTGGGCCATCGCGCTGCGGGAATTCTCGCTTGAAATCGATATGGACGGTCTCTGGCGGCGTGCGAGAACGATCAGCTTCCAAGGCTGCCCGACCCTGGCGATGTGTTCTGAAGACGAGTTGCTCGTGCTCTGCATCAATGGGGCGAAGGACTGCTGGAGCCGCCTGGATCGCGTGTGCGATCTGGCGATGCTGCTGACGAATTCAGCAAGGCTGGATTGGGAACTGGTCGACCGCTGCGCCGCTCAAGCACGGGCGCGCCGGATTGTGCTGCTCGGATTGGCCATGGCCAGCGGCCTGCTGAATGCTCCACTGCCTGCCGAGATTGTCCGCGAGATCGATCGCGACAGGACGCTCCGCCAGGTCGTATCGCGCATCAGCCGGAAGATGCTGGTCGGTCGTCGCGCGGAAGCATCATCCCGCCTCGCGGGGTTCCTCTTCCTGCTGCGAATGCGCGATGGCTGGCGCGAGCGCTATGAATATTGCGTTGCTCAGTTACGCCCGGGAGTCGGAGACTGGTCAGCCCTTCCGTTGCCGGAGGCGCTCTCGTTTCTGCACTATGTGGTTCGACCGTTTCGGCTGCTGGGCAGGCATGTATTGGGCAGCTCGCGAGAACGCCAACTGGGTTAACTGCCCAGCGCCGCTGTGATACGGAGCGATTCGCCTGCAGTAACGCGCAGGTCGCGCAGGCCCACGCCGCCAAGAGAGAGGCTGGCCAGCGAAAAGGGATGATTGTTGATCTTTTCAAGATGCGGTCGGATGAAGCCGCAGGCCATGTTTCCCATCATGCCCTGGCCGGTGCAGGCCAGATCGGAGAGTGTCACGTCCAGCGAGGAGCCGATCGAAAGCTTCCCCTCGATCACGATTGTGGCCGACATGATCGCCTTCTTTGCGGTCACGTTGGCCGAGAATGCGATGGTCGTCGGGTCGAGTTGTGAAAGGGAAAGGCTCGCCTTCTGAATTTGCGCGCCCTGGCGCGATGCTCCTGCCTTTGCCGCGGCCAGCACCAACTGGTCCAGATCCGACTTGCTGATTTCGATGGCGACATTGCCCGACCTGGCGGAAGAGAAAAGCAGTAGCGGCTTGCCGACATCGTCGCGGTCATAGTCGAATGAGACGCCTTGCCCTTCGAGCATCAGATCGACACCGGCGGTTTCCACGCGCAGCGGATGGGCCTCAATACGAAATTGTTCAACATCCGCCGCATGCTTGCGCGCCCCCGTTCCACGCGGTGGAGGCGGCATCGCCCCCAATCGCGCCGACGCTCCGGTGAGGTCGATCCGCATGTCATTGAGCGCCTCCAGCGAAGAGCCTTCGACGCGCACGCCGGCCGATTCGCCCGGCCAGATGAAGGCCGACTTGAACCCTTCGGTCAATGCTTGCGCAAGCTCGGCCGGTGTTTGAGGAAATTCGGTCCCGCCCAGATAGAACATGCTTCCTTCTCCAATTGCGCCAAATCACGACGCGGCCGATTATAGGCCTGAGCGCAGAGCAGGTTCAGATGGAGATGAATCGATTACCGAAGTGCGCGGGCGACGGCTTTGAGAGGATCAGGCTTGGCCGCCTGAGTGAAAGCCGCTTCGCGCGCGCGGCATCCGCGACATGCCCAGCAGGCTTCGCCGCCTTCTTCCAGGCAGCTCCAGGTGCGGTCGAATGGCGCCGATACATTGGTTCCCAAATCAACCACCTGCCAGGGCTCCAGTTCCAGCAGCGGCGCTTCCAGCTCGACATCGCGCATGCCGCAGGGAATCTGGATCATTTCCTTCCAGATCTGCAGATACTCGGTTGCCTGTGCCAGGGCATCGCTGGCCGTTCCAATTCGCATGCCGCTGAAGATGGCCACGGCGTTGTATTGCGCTGCAAACCGCACGGCGACCGAGAGCAGCGGAAGCATTTCGATCATCTGTGGCCCCAGGGGCTGCAATTGCCGCGGATCGGAAGCGGCCGCCTGCTGCGTCGAGGACGAACCCATCGGCGCGAAGAACGGCATCGGCAGCGTGTGCTCGCGATAAGGTTTGAAATGCGCGACCTGCTGGTCGTAAGCCGCGTGTGCCCGCGCATGCGTTTGCGGCCCCAACTCGGCATAAAGCAGCACCGGGCGGAACTTCTGCGCGGCCAGAGCGGTGGCCACAGCGGAGTTCACGCTGCCGTTATTGAGGACGATGGCTAGTTCCTTGGCCATAATGCTAATGAAGCCTATCACTCCATCGTCAAAATCACCTTCAAAACTCCGCTCTGCCCGGCCAATTCCATCGCCTCGACCCCCTGCTCGATACGCATTCGCCGGTGAATCAGGCTGGCCACGTCGATGCGCTTCTCCGCCAAAGCAGCAATTGCCTCGCGGAAAGGACCGCATCGGCTGCCAATGATGTTCACTTCGTCGATCACGACCGGAGCTAGATTCAGAGCCTTTCCATCCGCGACGGTGCTCTTAAGAACGATCGACCCGCGTGGGCGAACCATCTGCAGCGCCAGTTCCAGCCCCTCGCTGCTGCCCGTACAGTCCACGACGATATCCTGATCGTGTCGCGGGACGATGTCAGCCAAGGGCCGGGCGCGGATCGACCATTTCTCGCACAGCGCCATTTTGCGCGGATGTCGTCCAATCACGCGAACCGGGCAGCCGGCATCGCAAAGCACCTGGGCAACGAGCAACCCAAGTCGGCCATCGCCAAGGACCGTCACCCATTTGCGGTCGTCCACCTTGATCTGCTTGAGCACCTGGAAAGCTGCCGCGAGCGGCTCGACGAATACCGCCGAGTCATCATCCACTGAATCGGGAAGGACGTGCAGATTGATCGCCGGGAGGCGCAGGTAATCGGCGAAGGCGCCATCGTGATTCAGAATGCCCAGTACCGAGCGGTTCCGGCAATGGCTGCTGAGGCCCGAAAGACAAAGGTCGCATCGCCCACAGACGACATTGATCTCGCCGACCACTCGTTTGCCAATTAGTTCCTTATCGGAAGATCGTTCGACCTGACCGACGAATTCGTGGCCGAGGATTCCCTGGAATCCCATGTATCCTTTAACGATTTCCAGATCGGTTGCGCAGATGCCAGCTTGTCGGACGCGCACGAGCGTATCGCCACTACTTGCGGGCGGGTCGGCGCGCCGCGGTTGAAACGTCAAGGATTTGTCGAAGACCAGTGCGCGCATAGCCCCACGATGGCTCGAATTGCTTCACCTACTTCGCCGGTGAAGACGGGCCTGAGATGTACTCCAGCCACGCCGCGGCATCGTAGCGATAGTCACGGTTGAACAGGTAAACCAGGCTTCGGCGCGCCTGCCAGCTCACGCCAAACTCGCGATCGCCAAGAACTCCACACAGCGCCCGTCCAACGCTCATCGTACGATAGTGCTTAAGGGCATCCGCAGCAGCAATGCGCACATCCCGCGATTCGCCAGGCCGGTTCAGCGTTTTCACGAGCGGATCGGCTGCCGCCACATCGGGTACGTTCACCAGCGCCTTTGCGGCCTCCAGTCGGACCAGCTCATCGCGATTGTTAAGTGCCTTGATGAAAAGCCCCGTCGCCCGCTTGTCCCGCGCCCGGTTCAGCGCGCGAATCGCGACGGCTTCAACGGTCGGATCGGTATCGTATTGCGCGATCTGGGCATATCGTTTCGTATACGGGTCGTGCTTTGCGAATCCCCATTCCAGAAGGCGGTTGATCCCGTCGCGGCGATTGTCTGCCGACGAGGCATCTTCCATCATTCGCGCTGCTTTGCCGGGTCGGTCGCCATCCAGATATTTGAAGCCTTCCACCGGCAGGCTCACAACCGCCCACAAAGCGCTTCCAACGCCCTGTCCGGCCTTGGCAAAAAGCTGCAGCATCGGATTGGGCGGATCATCGAGATCGGATGGATGAAAGCTGTCGTTGTAATAAGGCTGAGAACCGTCATTCGATTGCGCGACAGAGACGCCTGGAGCCGAATCATGGCCAGTCAGCGCAGCACTGGAAGGACGAGCCGCCGACTGCTCGCTCACCTGCGCACCTGGCATGCATCCGCTGGCCAGCATCGACAGGCAGGCGATTGGGACAATCACTTGGCGAACAACGCCGCGAGCTACCACTTGTTCTCCTTCTCTTTTATTAAGCCGGTACGCTGAGCGGCACAGGCCCGTTCGGGCGCTGGGCATAAAGCTCATCAGGCGACACCCAGACTGGCGCGTCGATATCGACGCCTAAAAATCTTGGAGCCAGTCGTTGAAAGCGTTGCGGATCGTCGGTGACGTAGCATCGAAGCGAGCCGCGCTGGGCGGAAGAATCGTCAGCAACGCTGGCCGGTGAGGTGCCTCGAAGCATCCCGGCATTTCTAAGTCGGCTCGCGACATCATGGGCACATTGCCGCGCTGAGTCAATCACGGGAACCGAGGCTCCGAGCATCTGCTCAATCAATTCGCGATAGACTGGATAGTGCGTGCAACCGAGCACGAGCACATCGATGCCATGCTTCACCAGAGGCGCTAGATACTGCTGCAAAGCCAGTTTGACCAGGGGATCGCTAGTCGTTCGTCCATCTTCGATCAGCGGAACCAGAATCGGCGTCGGAAGCTGCCAGACAGTGGCAAGGCTTCGTCGCCGATGAATCGCGCGGTCATACGCTTTCGAGCGCACGGTTGCATCAGTTGCGATCACACCAATCGCCGGGCATTGCTTGGCGCCTGCCGCCACAATCGCGGCCTTTGCCCCGGGTTCAATGACGCCGCTGATAGGGAGCATCGGAAAGCGGGCCCGAAGCGCCGGCAGCGCTAAAGCGGTTGCCGTATTGCAGGCGATAACCACATGTTTGGGCTGCAATGGAAGCAAAAATGTAATGATCTGGTCTACGAAGCGGGTTACCGTGGCGGCAGTTTTGGAACCGTAAGGCAGCCGGGCAGTGTCTCCAAAGTAAGCGATATCTTCAACAGGCAAAGCAGTTTGCAGCTCGCGCACGACGGTCAGGCCGCCTAAACCGCTATCCAGAACGACGATGGGTGAGGAATAAGAAGCCATTGGCGCGGCGATCTCCCTGGCAAAAATCCAACAGCGCGCCGCCCCGAGGGCCTCCTGCACGCATACAATGTGTTATCGGACCAGAGGCCAGATCCGTCTGAAGTTTTTAATCGCGCCTCGGTTTTAACTTGACACGCCGGTGGGTGCTGTGAGACTGTGACGTGCCCCACCTTCGCGGAGACATCCATGAGTGAAGCCCTGAAAGACAAAAAGATTCTTCTGGTTGACGACGATCACGATATTCTGACCAGCATGCAGGCGGCCTTTGAACCGACCGGCGCGGTCATCGAAACGGCCGGCGACGGCAACAAGGCCGTCGAGCTGGTCGAGAAGAGCGAGCCCGATCTGGTCGTGCTCGACATGATGCTCCCCAAGCGCAGCGGCTTCCTCGTTCTGGAAAAGATCAAGGCCAAACGCCCGCGCAATGCCAAGCCTTTCGTCATCATGATCACCGGCAATCAGGGCGCGCGTCATAAGATGTATGCGGAGACGCTGGGCGTCAGTGAGTATTTCAACAAGCCGGTCAAGATGGACAAGCTGATTGCCACGGCCGAGAAGCTTTTGGCGCCAGCGCCAGCCGTATAAAAACCGGCCCGTTTTCTCATACCAAATGCTCTTGGATTTCTGCAATCTGTCGGCGCAGAGTCCGTCTATCCATCCAGAAGCACTTTCCTGCAACCTGTTGCATGGGCTCGGCGTACAAGGTGTGCAGGTAGACGGGCACAGTCCGCAGTTTGATTTCAGCCAAGGGCAAGCGTGAAAGTTATCGTCATTATTGTGGTGAGTGCCATTGTCGTCATCGGCGGCATGGTTGCGCTGGGGATCAAGTACAGCAGCAAGCTGGTGGCCGCGCCGCCCTCGACTAAAGTGCGCGTCGAACTGGCGGCTTCGGGGCCGCTGGTGGAGATCGTCAGCGCTCCGGGTGAAATTCAGCCACGAACGAAAGTTTCGATCAGCGCGATGGTGGCGGCTCCGATCGTTGCACTCCCATGCGACGAAGGCACGATCATCAACAAAGGCAAAAAGCCGGATGGAAGCGATGCCTCAATCCTGGTGAAGCTGGATGACAAGAATTATCGGGCAGCCCTGAACTCTGCGCAATCGCGCTACGATGCGGCCAAAGCGCAGATCGCAGTGGCCCAGGCGAGGATCGACGCCAGCCAGGCGACAATCAACGCCCAAAATTACATGCTTACCGATGCCCAGCGGGATCTCGATCGCCAGGCAGGATTGCTGAAAACCAAAGATGTGAGCCAATCGGTTGTCGATACGGCGCAGACCAAAGTGGACAACCTCACGGCGACCATCGCCTCCGCCAATGCCCAGTTGCAGTCGGACAAAGTCAACTTGGACCAGGTCCTCAAGTATCAACTGGACGGCGCAAAGGCCGACGTTGATCGAGCCAACGACGACCTCGCCTACTGCACGATCAAATCTCCGATCGACGGTATCGTGACCCGGCGCAAGGCCGAAGTCGGCGAAATGGTCGTCACCGGCACGATGAACAACGCCGGCACCGTTATCCTGGAAGTGGCCGATCTTTCGCAGATGATGATGTTCGCGCGAATTGATGAGACGTCGATCGCGTCGGTGAAAGTCGGCCAGCATGCGAAGGTGCGCATCCAGGCTTTTCCCGACGATATCTTCGACGGAACGGTCGAGACGGTCGCGCTGGCGCGCAATGACGACCAGAACTCAGCGGCCCGGTCGCAAGCCGAAGGCGGAAGCACGCGATATTTTGAAGCCAAGATCCGGCTCGATACCAAAGGTCGGCGCATTCCCACTGGGCTAGCCGCCGACGCGGACATCGAAACGAAGAGCCACGAGGGCATTCGCGTGGCGAGTCAGGCGGTGCTGGGCCGCCCTGTGGAAGGGTTGACGGCCGACGAACGGGCGAAGCCGGAAGTGGATCAGACCAAGAGCATCGCAACCGTAGTCTATTGCCTGAAAGACGGGAAGGCGGCGGCTGTTCCGGTGCACGTCGGCCCGAGCGATGAAACGCACACTCTGATTCTCTCGGGCCTGAAAGCGAATGATCCAGTCATCATTGGACCTTTCAAAGTCCTCGAAACGCTGGCCGACGGGCAGGCGGTGGAGAAGGAAGCCGGACCGGCGACCCGCCCTGCCACCACTCAGCCAGCCGTTGTGGCAATGGGCGCGCAGCATTGATCTTTCATCAGACTTTTCTCCAATTTCCAGCTTCTTCTCATGGTCATTCGCCTGCGAAACATCACGAAGGTTTACCGAGTCGGCGCCGAGCGGATTGCCGCGCTCAATGGCGTCAATCTCGATGTGGATCGCAATGAATACGTGGCGGTGATGGGCGCGAGTGGATCAGGCAAGAGCACGCTGATGAACATCCTTGGCTGCCTCGACCGTCCCACCGGAGGAACGTATGAGCTGGATGGCCGGCTCACCACGTCCATGGGTGCTGCGGCACTGGCGCACGTTCGCAACGAGCGAATTGGATTCGTGTTTCAAAGCTTTGAATTGCTGCCGCGCCTAACCGCTCTGAAAAACGTGGAGCTTCCTCTGATCTACGCGCGGGCAGGCTGGTTCAGCCGGCGGGCTCGCGCGAAAAAGGCAATCGAAACGGTCGGCCTCTCAGATCGTATGCGCCATCGGCCCAATCAGCTCTCCGGGGGTCAACGACAACGCGTAGCGATCGCGCGAGCCCTGGTTGCACGACCGGCCATTCTTCTGGCGGATGAGCCTACGGGAAATCTCGACAGCCGAACGAGTGAGGAAATCCTCGCGCTCTTTAATCAACTGCATCGCAGCGGGCAGACCATCATCATGGTCACGCACGAGCCGGACGTGGCCCGGCACGCGAAGCGAATTATCCGAATGAAAGATGGGCGGGTTCATTCGGATCTGCCGGTCGAAGAGGACCCCGTTTCTGAATTGCCGGCTCCGACTCCTTTGGCGGGCATCCCGCTGGAGGTGCCGGCATGAGCCCCCTTCAGTTGCTGGTCGCACCGGCCGTGCTGATTTATCAGAGCATATTTCTGGCATTGGGCCAGGTCTGGGCGAACAAGGTCCGCTCAATTCTGACCACCATCGGCATCATCATCGGCGTTGCGTCGGTGACGGCAGTCATTGCAGCGCTGACCGGGATGAAGCAAAGCGTGCTCACCCAATTTGAAAGCTTCGGGACCAACAAGATATTCGTCCTCCCCTATCCCCCTGACACGGGCAAGCGCGTCGTCTGGCGATGGGCCGATCTGCGATTTCATCAGCACGACTTTGACGAACTGCTGGAGCATTGTCCGTCAGTCGCCACCTTCACCCGGAATTGCGATTACACGTCGTCAATTTCGTACGGCACTCACACTGAATCAAATGTCGACATTGCCGGCATCGATCCGCAGTGGCACCAGGTGGAAAACCGATCGGTGATTCTTGGCCGACCCTTCTCATTGATCGACAATGAGCATGCTCGCGCCGTCTGCCTGATCAACAAGATTGCCCAGGATCGTCTCGGGCTCGATACCGATCCGACGGGTGAAGCCATCATGATTGGCGATCGGCGGTTCATTGTTGTCGGTGTGGTCGAATCGCGAGCCGAGTCTTCCATGTTCGGCAACGGCCGCAGCGATGCGGAAGTTTTCATTCCGTTCAATACCGCTTACACGCCCGACAATGGATTTGTCGTGGTGGCTGCGAGCAAATCGCCGGACGTTTCGGATGAGGCGCAGGCTGAAATTACGTTCTATCTGCGTCACAGGCACCATCTTCGCGTCGATCAGCCGGACAATTTCCGGATTCAGGTCGTGCAGAAGTTCGTGGACGAGTTTAAGAGCGTGGCCAGCGCCATCACAATGGTAGCCGGTGGAATCGTAGGTATTTCGCTGCTGGTCGGCGGCGTTGGGATCATGAACATCATGCTCGTCAGCGTATCTGAACGCACCCGCGAGATTGGCCTTCGCAAAGCGGTGGGCGCGCGTCCGTCGGCGATCCTGCTCCAATTCCTCATCGAGGCGATGGTTCTGTGCCTGCTGGGAGGGTTGGCCGGTTTGCTCGGGGGCGAAGGCATCACTGCGATTCTCAAAAGCATCCCGCAGGCAAAGCTGGAGCAGGCGTCGATCCCCGGGTGGGCGATCGCGTTGTCGTTTGGCTTTGCCGCGGCTGTGGGACTTCTGTTTGGCATGTTCCCGGCTATCAAAGCCGCCAGGCTCGATCCGATCGAGGCCCTCCGTCATGAATGAAATTCCAGATTCGCCTTTAGCTTCCGCGCCCCGCCTGCGCGCCGGCCGAACTGATCAGCTCGGTCTGTTACGGCTCCGGCTAGCGCTATTCATGTTGATTACTTGCGTTACGCTTTTTATTGCAGGATGCATAAAAGATTTTGGAACGGGTGGTACCGGGGAAGAAGTCGTCGCATTCGAGCGTCTGCACAACATCGATTCATTCGATACCAGCAAATATACGACGTCGGTGCCTCCGCCCACTCAGCCCACGACCAGCCCTTCGGAGCACAACCCGGCCGATGAGGTGATGCTGTCTTTGGAAGAGTGCCGGATGCTGGCGCTGCGAAATAATCTGGATTTGAAGGTTGAGCTGTATACGCCTGCGATCACCCAGACCTTCATCACTTTTGCTCAGGCAGCATTCGAGCCCCTTGCCAGCGGGTCGCTGGGTTTCAACCGGAACAATACGCCGCCGACGAAGCTGGGGCCGGGTGTGCGATCGGACACGTTCAACGCCGATGCGAATCTTCAGGTCCCCCTGCAGACCGGTGGTTTTCTCCGGCTCGATTCTCCGCTCAGTCGCCTGTCGGCGACCAATTACCCGGGGGCCGTTGATCCGAATTATATCGCTGGGCCGAACGTTACATTTAGCCAGCCGCTGCTACGCGGCTTTGGACCTTATGTAGCGGCGCAGGGAATTCGAATCGCTTTCTATCAGTACCAGCAGTCGGAAGCGCAGGCCAAGCTGGCGGTGATCCGCGTTCTGGCCGAAGCGGACCGCGCCTACTGGACGCTCTATTCGGCTCGTCAAACGCTCGATGTCCGACGAGCGCAATACGCCTCAGCCGATGCGCAACTTGCTCGCGCGCGTCGCGAAGCCCGCGCGGGAGTGATTGCTGAAGTTGATATTGTGCGGGCTGAATCAGGGGTGGCGGACCAGGTCGAGCAGATCCTTCTGGCAGAGAATGCAGTGCAATCGGCGGCGCGCAATCTCAAGCGCATCCTCAACAAGCCCGGCCTGGAGATCAACGGCAAGGCGCGCATCCTGCTGGCGACACCGCCCAACAACACGGCCTATTCACTGGACCGCGATCGGCTGATTCGTCTGGCTCTCTCGCAGCGCATGGAACTGCTGCAAACCGAGCTTCAGATTGCCGCCGATACCGCAAGCGTGCGCGTCGCGCGAAACGGCATGCTTCCCCTGCTCGCGTTTCAATACACCTTTGGCCTCAATGGAAATGGCCGAACAGTCAACGGGACATACGATCAGATCTGGACCAAGGATTATGAGAATCATACCTTTGGTCTGCAGCTACAGATTCCTGTAGGCAACGCCGCGGCTCGGGCGCAGCTCCGTCAGGCACTGCTGGCTCGCCTTCAGCAGCTTGCGACGCGCGATCAGCAGATCCTTCAGGTTCGACAGGACGTGCTCGACGCCGCCGACAATTTTGAAACCGACTGGCAGCGAATCCTGGCCAGCCAGAAGCGCGTGGAGCTTGCCGCGCGAACACTCGATGTTGAAACTCACCAGTTCGAACTGGGCCTGCGGACCAGCACCGATGTCTTGATCGCGCAGGCCAACCTCGGTGATGCCCAGAGCTCGGCCATCTCCGCGGTTACCGATTACCAAATTGCTCAGGTCGATCTGGCCTTTGCCACAGGTTCAAGCCTCACTGCTTCAGGCGTCAGTTGGCGCGAGGCGGGTCTCGAAACGCAATCCAGCGGCCCATAACTACTGAATTTCGAACGAAACTTTTCCAGCGGGCGTTTCCTCATTCACCGATCGCCTCGTATAGTCTCAAAGACCAATTTGGTGGACTTGCAGACGCCGAGGGATCGCATGACGCAACTGGATAACGGGCAACTCTTAAGTCAGGCCATCGAGCATCATCGTGCCGGCCGGGTGCGCGAAGCGGAAGTCATCTGCCGGCAGATCATCCAGCAGGATCCCAACAATGCCGATGCTTTCAATCTGCTGGGCGCAATCGCTGGCCAATCGGGCTATGCACAGGATTCGGTGAATCTAATTTCGCGGGCGATAAGTCTCCGTCCAGACGATCCCAAGCTCTATCAGAATCTGGCCACTTCGCTTCGCCAGGTCGGAAGATACAACGAAGCCATAGAAGCATATCGCAAGGGCCTGGCGATCAAGGAAGATGTGCCGTCTCTCATCCAACTGGCCAATCTCTATTGGCTCATTGGTAATGGTAACGACGCTGAGCAGTCTCTGTTGCGCGCTTTACAATTAGATCGCAATTCGGTGATGGCCCTTCACGGAATCGGGTCCATCTATCTGCAGCTCGGCTTCTACGATCGTGCCGCCGAAGCGCTGAAGCGCGCGGTGACGCTTAATCCCCAGTTGCTGCCCGGGTTTCGCGATCTGGGAGTCGCGCTCTATCAGCTCAACTGGTTCGACGAGTGCATTGAAGCCTGCCGAAGCGCCCTGGCCCTTTCGCCCACTGACATCGTGGCTTTGAATCACCTGGGCATGTCCCTTCAAAAGCAGAAGAAATTCGAAGAAGCCAAAGAGTATTTAGAGAGAGTCGCCAATGCTCCGGCAGCCCGTGACGATGAGTGGTTCAATCGGGGACTGGCGATGAGCAGTCTTTATAACATTGAAGAAGCCGAGCGATCTTATCGCGAGGCGTTGAAGTTAAAGCCCAATTCGATCCCCGCCAAATTGAACCTGGGCGTCATGCTCGGATTGCAGGGCAAAACCCAGGAAGCGCTTGCAGCATTCGAGCAGGTGATGAAAGCCTCTCCCGGATTTGAAACCGGAATATTGCATCATGGCGTGTCGCTGCTCCTTACCGGGCAATTCGAGCAGGGCTGGAAAGAGTACCAGTCGCGATGGAAGGTGCCGACGCACCATGAGCCCCAGCGCCCATTTACCGAACCACTCTGGCGCGATCAAAGCGTGCGCGGGAAAACAATTCTCGTATATCGCGAGCAAGGGTTCGGCGACACGATCAACTTCTGCCGATACGTTCCGATGATCAAGGAGCGCGGGGCCAAGGTCATCCTGGAAATTCAGCCGGAGCTTGTAACGCTGCTCAAAAGGCTCAAGGGCGCCGATGAAGTGATCGAGTACGGCTCAACTTTGCCGCCCTTTGATCTTCAGGTTCCCATGCTGGATCTGCCGCTCGTTTTTAAGACGAATCTGTCGAATATTCCCGCGAAGGTTCCATATCTGAGCGCCGATCCACAAAAAGTCGAAACCTGGTCTGCTCGATTGAAGGAACTGGAGGGAGACCGAAAGCCTGCGATGCGCGTGGGCATTGCCTGGGCGGGAAGCCCGACGCATCCGCACGATCGCGGCCGTTCGATGAAGCTAGCGGATTTTGCACCGCTGGCTCAAGCCGTGGGCGATCGCGTCCATTTCATTAGCCTGCAGAAAGGTGCGGGCTCCGATCAGGCGGCGAATCCTCCGGAAGGAATGTGGTTCGACGATCCGACTGCCAATCTGAAGGATTTTGACGACACCGCCGCGCTGATGATGAACCTCGATCTGCTGATTTGTGTGGATACGTCAGTCGTGCATTTGGCGGGTGCGATGGCGCGGCCCGTGTGGGTCCTGCTCCCAATTGGCCCCGATTGGCGATGGCTCGAACATCGCGAAGATTCGCCTTGGTATCCAACCATGCGCCTGTTCCGGCAGCAGAAGTTGCTGAATTGGCCGCATGTGATGGAGCGAGTGGTCCGCGAATTGAAGCGAAAGATTGACCAGTAAGCCTGCTGGTTTTTGCCCATGACTGAGCCGACCATCGAGCAACTGCTGAGTCAGGGGATCGAGCATCAACGGTCGGGCCGGAGCAGTCAGGCAGAAGCCGTTTATCGCGCGATACTACAGCGACATCCAAATTCTACTGAAGCATATGAGCAGCTTGGCACCCTGTTGCTGGAGCGAGGCGCTTTTGCCGAGGCGGCTGACTCACTTCGGCGGGCGTTTGATCTAGATTCTTCGCGAACTTCCGCGTTGCGGAACCTGTGCATTGCGCTGCTGAGAATTGATACCACTCTGATCGATCCGCGCGGACGCGAGATTGCGCGACGATATTTTCGACGTACTGCCGATCTTCCCTGCACTTCTGCCGATGACTGGTTTATCCGCGCGCTTGCCTTAATCGCGTTGGAAGAGCCCGAGCAGGCGAATATGTCCTGTCGCGAAGCGCTGAAGCTCAATCCATCATTTCTGCCGGCGCGAATGAACCTGGGGGTCACCGCCAATTTCCTTGGGCGTAACAACGAGGCGCTCGAAGCTTATCGCACTGTGGTCGAGGCCCAGCCTGCATCGGCTATGGCGCACGTTTCATATGGCATGGCACTTCTCTTTGCCGGGCAATATCTGGAGGGCTGGCAGCACTATTCCTGGCGATGGAAAGCACCGCCACCCAGCGAGCAGCCGCGTCCCTATCCGCAGCCGATCTGGCGCGGGCAGGAGGTGAACGGAAAGCGAGTGCTTCTCTATGCCGAGCAGGGTTTTGGCGACACAATTAATTTTGTGCGCTATGCGCCGCTGGTCGCGCAGCGCGGCGCGAAGGTGATCGTGCAATGCCCGCCGGCATTGGTGAAGCTGCTTGCACGCACCCCAGGAATTGAATCGGTCATCTCTGAAAGCGATCCCCTGCCGCCTTTCGATTTGCACGCGTCGATGATGGACTTGCCGATGGTTGTCGGGACAACCCTTCAGACCATCCCAGCCCAAGTTCCCTATCTGAAGTGCGATCCCGCGAAGGTCGAGCGCTGGGCGGCCCGGTTGGCCGCTAATGAGCCGCAGGGTCGGCCGGCGATGCGGATTGGGTTGTGCTGGTCAGGGAATCCGCGACGCAATCAGAATCGCATTCGCTCGATTCCTCTGGAAACGCTTGCGCCACTGGGCGCGCTGGGTCCGCATATGAGGTTCATCAGCCTTCAGAAGGGCTTCTCAACTCGAAACTCTTCGGTCAGCCATTGGCTTACCGACTACGATGATCAGCTAACCGATTTCGACGAAACCGCCGCGCTGATGATGAATCTTGACCTCATTATCACCGTCGACACAGCCATCGCCCATTTGGCCGGGGCTCTGGCACGTCCAACCTGGACGATGCTCTGCCTCGGCCCCGATTGGCGCTACATGGCCGATCGTTCCAACATCCCCTGGTATCCCACCATGAAGCTGATCCGCCAGACGCGATGGAATGATTGGACGCCGGTCGTTGAGCAAATCGTCCGAATGCTGAAAGCCGTCCCTAAAAGATAACATTAAACTTTGC